>LKMJ01005900.1_pt1 | contig 11574 bp, 14 predicted proteins | sample 643391 | NCBI WGS metagenome assembly LKMJ01 (sample SAMN04112250, study PRJNA286221) | soda lake metagenome | biome: soda lake; feature: Kulunda Steppe; material: water; isolation source: sample PL-Br10 brine of Picturesque Lake | place: Russia: Kulunda steppe | collected 2010-07
CCGCGCACCCTCGCCTGCGCTGCCCCCCGGGATCTCTGCCGAGCGGTCCATGCCCGTGAGCTTGCCGGGCTTGGCTTCTTGGCCGTACTGATTCACAAAGGTGGAGGCAGTGGTGGGCATGGCCGGGCCCTCGTCGTCCATCGACTCGATCAGCGACGCGTCTGCGCGCAAGGGCGCGCATGCACGCGCGCGCAGGTGAGCATGTGGGGGCACGCCAGCAGGGTGTGCTCCTGCGCTGCAGGCGGCTCTGTGTGCCGTACATGAGTCTCTGGGCGCGCTCGGGGGCACACATACTGCTGTCCATGCGCATGCCTCTGGGCGCGCTCGGGGGCACACATACTGCTGTCCACGCACATGAGCCTCTGGGTGCACAAGGGGGCACTCATATTGCTGGCCACGTGCATGGCCATGGGCATGCTTGGGGACAGACGCTGCGGAGGGCCTCCTGAGAACCACAGACGCACGGCGCGCGACTCCTCACACATGTACACACATAACGCGCACAGATGCGGCTGTACCCCCACAAAATGTACACATGTGCATGAGCGCACAGGACACACCTGCAGACACCTATGCACGCAGGGACACTCTCACACAGGCGCACACACACGCACATGCGCATACACTACGCATACGCATACGCGTACCTGCCATTTTGGGAGGCTCATCACGTCCTGTGAAGCTGTCAGCTGTGTCGCTCAGAGCCACTTCCTGTAACAAGGCATGTTTTGAATGCAAGATTGACCATAGCAACAGGCACACGCACTCGATAAAAGCCTCAAACACAAGCGGCCTCACTCCTGGTGAGCGCATGCACGTTGATCTTGGACATCAGAGTTGTCGCTCAAGGTAGAACTGCTACTTGGAAGTGACAGCACAATGCTTGAGGCACTTGGTCCTTGTGCATCCATAAGACAATGGCATTGCCGTTCGTATTGTCCAGAGCGCATCTTCTGTACCATGGCAAGGCCTTTCCCATTGTCTAGAGACTCCTAACAAGGGCCTCTCGCGACCATGTAGGGACAGGTGTTTTGCTGGGCAATGTGTAGGCAGATGTACGCTGCATTTTACTGTAAAAAGCAGCTGTAATGCATGCAGCTTAAAGGACATGAGTGCATGCATGGCTTTGAAGTGTATGTGCATGTCTTAGAGAGCACCCTTCGTACGGGTGTGTGAGTGTGCATCTATTTGTGCATGTACACGCGCTCAAGTGCATGTGCATGTCTGCAAGCACTTTTGTTCGTGTTCATGTGTGTTTGTGTGTTTGTGTGTGCGTGTGTATGTGTGTGCATGTGCATGTGCATGCATGAGTGCGTGCACAAGTTTCCTTGTGTATGCTTGCCCAAATGTCGTCCTTGCATGCAGGACTTGTACAAGAGGCACATACCGCAATCATGAGCGTGCAAATGTAGGCACACACTCTTCAGTGGCCTCGTTGAAACAGCACAGTGCTGGAGGACAAAGCTTTGAAACAGGAATATTGCACATCCAAACTTTACCTCATCGTGAGGCTGGTTCTGCACAAGTCTGGCTGTGCCCTGAAACTCATCCTCTCCTTCACCAGAGTACTGCGTACAGGTGCACGGCGGTGTGGCCAGAGGAAGTGAAAAGGGTTCCAACCCCATTTAACTGGTACAATTCAAGTCAGCGCCAGGACTGAGCACTAGCTTCACCAAACCTGGATGTCCCCATCCCTATAGTTGAAGCTCTCCTCATTGTCGCTTGGAATCTCCATCATTCTTCCAACCCGGTGCTACATCGAAAGGTCTAACATGTGCCACGATGCAATACATGCATATCTTATTAAACGAAAATAAAATTAGTCAGGCGTATGCTGTCTGCGTCTGTTAGAGTGGACGAGCAGAAACAAGTCATAACAAGTGTTAAAATTATTGATTACCAGTGCAACTAGCTTGGATTTAAAGTATGAAGGATTGACATTCACGTCCCCTCAGGCAAGAATGGACAGGCGTGTCTCGGGCTCTAGCCATGATGTTGGCTCAAGGATCATACCAGGTGGTCCCTATATGATAGATGTTGAATCAGTTGAAGCCATCATTAAGCAGCTGCAGGAGTCTGCTGAGGTGTGTATCGCCCTTACATCGTACTGTTACCCGTTTATTGCTAGAGTACCAAAGATCCCTTGCAGCCAGGAGCTTGCTGGTGTTGCATGTTGTGCTATTGATTTGCATGTCTTCAGACAGAGTGTCTGAACTCGGTACCAGACCCTGTACATACCCCACGCTCGCTCATGCACAGGCGCACACAGAGCCGTCCACAGGCAACCCAGAAGTTCCCGCCGGTGTCCTGTATGGGGCAGCAGGTGCACTGAATGAAGCACTCAATGAGATCAGGCAGCTGCGTGCTGCCATCAAGGTAAACAATTGCACACGAGTGCACATTGGAGAATTGACGTGCATTCATGTTGGAATGTGCGGACCTGAGATGATATGTGAGTGTATGTGTATGTGTGTTTTGTGTGTATGGATTAGAGACAGATAGGATCTCCTAGCTGGGGAGGAGGGGGTTGTATGGCTGTGTGCCGGGGTGTGTGTGCGTGGAGTTGGGGTCGCGGGTTGTGTGCTTACTACTTTACGCATGCTTGCGCACGTGCATGTGCATGAGCACGTGAATTATGCCAGATTATTTTCTACAGCATCCTTATAATGTGCCTGGATAAACAGCAGAGTGAGCCCCCATGTCTGCAACCAATCATCCCTTCCTCCAGAGCATTGCTTTACCTGTGTATGAAGGGAGATACTGCGGCAAGCGTGGACTCCAACAACATGCGCCCCTCAGCTTGGGCCCACAGGGAACAAAAGTACAGAACGGTGAGGCTTGGTGAACTTATGCGCGCGCGCACACGCACACGCGTGCATGTGGCCTTACGTATTTTGAGTATGTATGTTCAATCCGAGGGTTCAGCATTGAATTACTGCCACTTCTCATTCCACCTTCTTGATGGCAGCATGTTCAATAGCGGTTCGATATCAAGCAACATGTCCCAGCCTCAGGCTCAGGGGAGAAGACAAGAGGCCCTTGGCGGATCATCCCACTGAATTATTTCAATTACTGGTCACTTTAAGGTTCAACATGTTCAAGCTTTCAAGTTCATTATGTCATATCCTCTTGGTGTGGACGTCCTGCGAGGCTCTCAGAAACCTGCTTGCATGCAAGCCTCGCAGCTTCCTCCAGCTTCCTGGGCCCCCCCGCCCCTGAGCCATGGCACCTTTATAAATCACGTGCCCTGGAGCAGGCCCAGAAATGGCCTCTCATTCACCTAAGATAAATGGACAAATGGCCCTGGCTCAAACTTCAAACCTGGCCACATTGCTCGAACTTTACTCCCTCAGGACCAGCAGAACTGTGCGGATTGATTCCAAGGTGCCAATTTAGGCTGTGCAAAGCCCACACAGCCATGGAGCTCATTAGCAGTATTGGGCAGCCATGAGCACTGGCCCGTGCCCCTCAACTTGTGAGGCATGAAGTGCAGCAGCACGCAGCCGTGTCCCTCATCCTTCTCCTACTGAAGCAGCGCGCAGCTATGTCCTTCAACTTGTTAGGCATGCGCTGGAAGCATTGCCATTCCAAAAAAGCCGTGGCTTGCAGGACACACTCACGCGCGCACACATACTCCCTCACAGGACTTGGGCAGCTTGCAAGGTACAGGGTTTGCAATCTCACATTGCACACACACATGCATACAGCCTCACAGGGCTTGCGCAGCTTGCAAGGCACACGCGCACGCTCACACGCTGCTTCACAGGACCTGCGCAGCTTGCAAGACAGAGTGCGCGCACTGGAGGTGCAGGTGGCGCGCAACGAAGCCGCAGCTGCTCGCGTCCCAGGCTTAGAGGCGCAGGTGTGTGTGTGTGTATGTGTGTTTGTGCCCGCTTGTGCGCGTGCAGGGATGGCCTGCCTTCTGTACAGCGCACATGTTGCTGGTGTGAATGTGTGCTGCTTTGCAAGTTGGGAGGGGAGAAGGAGGGCTTGTGTTGTCTGATTTGTGCCTTGCTCGTGTTGCTCAGCCCGATGCTGTGTTGGGTTTAAGGGGAGCGGGGTGATGGGTTGAGTGTGTCTGTCCGCTCTGTGTGTATGTGGGGTGGTGGGTTGTCTGAGTCTGTCTACTGTGTGTATACGTGGTGGTCGGCCGACTGTCTGTCCACGCTTTGTGTATGTAGGGTGATGGGCTGACTGTGTATGTCCACACTGTGTGTATGTGGGGTGATGGGTTGGCTGTGTATATCCGTGCATGTGCAGGTCATCAAATCTGCATGGGCACCTGCCATGAGCATGTGTGTGTGTGTCTGCAACGGTACATGTGCTGAGATGCACATTGTCTGCAGCAGTGCATGTGCTAAGATGTGTATCGTCTGTCGCTGTTAAGTTTATTGCGCTGACAGTGCGGTGCATGGTGTGCGCACACAAACAAGTCTGTGGTGGTCAGAGCTAATGAGTCTGCCTGCAGCACGGCCAACAATGTGAGAAGGGGATTCGAGGCTATAGGAGTTATGGTGCACGGCAGATGTTAGCCATAAAGCAAGCCTGTAGCCTTTGATGTGCCATGTGCATGACCGCCTGGCAGCTGGGCTTGGTAGACCAGGGCACACGCTTTGAGTGAACTCCATGACGTCCGCTTTGCATGTGCTAACAGGGAGCGATGGTATGCTGATGCCTTGAAAAGCCATGTATGCACCCTTCAATCAGAAGGATAGGCTTGAGTTCATCATGGCCAAGACGCCTACTGTGCCACGTAGACGCACTGCCACATGCAATTCCAATCACTAGCTCGTGCAAGTCCAATCACCAACCCCACATGCAACGCCTGCGATTGGCACATGAATGCCTGCCACTGACGCAGAGCTCGTGCATGCTTGTTCCCATGTGCTCTCGCTTGCATGTCTCAGGTGCAGCAGCTGATGGCCTCTGAACAGGCTGCCAAGGCGCAGCTTGCAGGTGTGGGACGCCTGAATTCCGTCCAGGCACATCCTGCTGCCGCCAGAGGCTTGTTTCTGTGCCACACCTGCTGCATTTAAGAGTGTGCGCGCGTGCGGCATGCAGGCATGTGCTTCACCTGCTGCCCTCAAAGCCAGTCGTCTTAATATGCGTACACTTTAGGCAGAAAATACCTAAAAGGCAGTCAGTGCGCAACACCTGCTGCCCCAAAGGCAAGCGTTGAAGATGGGCTTTTTAGTCCTGACTGGAAAGGTTCTGGCACAGTGACTGATCGAACAAAAAGTGCAGACCAAAAGCTTTCGTGTGCAGCTTCAGAACGCCGGCACGCCCTCAGTGCCTGCTTGTGGCTAAGCGCATGTATGCATGGACGCCCAGACAGGTATGCAAGTACGCATGCACACAAAAAGGACGCACATGTATGCACAGACACGCATGATGCACGCATGTATGAAAACACGCACGCACACAAGCGCACTAACATTGGCACAATTATGCACACAGACATGTGCATATGCACAAATGCATGATGGTCCAATAGGAGCCCCTGGGTTGAGCCTTTAAGACCACAGCCATTGTGTTAATATCAGGCTTTTAATGCATGACTGATCAGGGTATCTTAGTTTTGGTTTACACTCTTTTTACATTGTACTTGCGATGGTAACATGATGTGTTTACCATTATTATGAATTGAAACGTAGTGTTATCATTTATGTGGTGCTTCTCCAAACGTGGTCATGCATGCAAGCACATGCCCATGCTCGCGCAAGCAGAGAACCTATTGAAGCGCACAAGCAGGAACACAAATGCAGCGTGCCCATGCATACACATGTCTGCGCACGCACATGCAGAGGCAGAGTCAAAGCAGACACGGGCTTGCACAGGCTGCATGTGCATGCACTCATGCCCACACATGCACCTACTAGTGTTCGTGCATGCAGAGGTACAGTCGAAGCGGACCATTGCTTGTGCAGGGTGCGTATGCACGCATGCACTCATGCCCGCACGTGCACCTGCCCATGTACGCGCATGCAGAGGCCCAGTCAGCCGAGCGTATGGCGGAACTGGAGGCGGCACTAGCTCACATGGCCACACTTCAGGCCACTGCCGCGCGTGTGCCCGAGCTAGAAGCCGCAGCCGCACGGGTGGAGGAGCTGGAGGACAGGGCCGCGCGCGCGGCAGAGCTGGAGGCAGCGACGGTGGCGCAGCAGGGGGCGGCAGGTGTTTTGTGTGGTCTGGAGAGTAGTAACAAAGGATTGGCTTCTTGGCGTGCTTCAGGCACTTTTGCTGACAGTATTAGTACGCCACATGAAAGTGGCAGACAGAGAGCAGGCACGTGTCTGTCCCCCTGAACCTGTTTCAGGGCTCAACTATGTGAAGTTCAAAGTACAATGATGAGGAGGATGTGCTTGTGCATGCAGGCCACCATGGAGCAAATCCCTTTTCACCCAAGCCCAGCAGCGATCCATGCATGGTGTTTACACAATGAGAGTCACACGTACGATGCACGCCCCTGCCTCCGCACAGGTGTTAGGGCCGCAGCCCACGTTGCGGAGATGTCTGACATGGCCGCGCGCGTGTCTGAGCTGGAGGCTGCCCTCACGGCAAGTGCGCACGCCCTGCAGGCGGCGCAGGGGAGGGCGGCGGCAGCGGAGGCAGCAGCAGCGGCGGCAGGAGGCAGGGTGAGCGCCCACGCCGGCCTCAGCTCTGCTCATGTCGGCCGTCAATCTGCCTTTTTTGTGCCCTTACTTCTTTGGGCCTCCTTTGTGCACCTTTCTATTTGAGGCACTCTGACGTACTGGCAACAGGCAAACTCTTGCCGGCCGCCGCCGCCGCCCCCCCTGCTGCTCCCCGGCTTCCCCCACTGCTGCCTCTGGTGCTGCCCCGCACGCCCTGCTAACTCTGCATCCTCTGTGGCAGGGTCCAAAGCCAGCGTGCCCCAAAAGCCTGCAGCGGGTAGCAAGAGCTAGGCTGCAGCTGACTAGTCAGGGTAGGAAGCATTAAAAGAGCAGGGGCGCGCCCTCTGAGCCTGCAGCGGCCTCTGAAGGGACCTTAGTTCCCGAGTCAAGTTGCCCTCTGAGTGTCCCTCTGCAGCAGAGGGAACACAGCAGCGTCAGCCAACATTCAGGCAGGGCTTCGGCTGGCACGCTGAAAAGTCTTTGAAAGGACACGCACAAAAAAGCAGCAATGTGCCCTGCTTTTCGTCCAAGTCTGCTTGAGGGGCTAGGAGGAGGGAGACGGTAGTAAAGAGTTTGTTCAGCCCTGCAGGTGTGTTGGGGCCTGCTGGTAGAGAATGCTTGGAGGGCCGGGGAGAGGGGCCAGGCGAGGAGCGGCATGCTGATGGGGCCAGCCAAGCCCAGAGCCGTCCAGGGAAGCCACGCTTGGCTCTTTTTTCTGAATGGGCTTGCTCCGTGGGCGTCTTGCTGTGATGGCTGCCTTGCCGGACCACGCAGGTCACCATAACACTGCAAGCGTGGTCTACTGTGCTGTGCTGCACAGTGCCCAGCCCCACGCAAGTGTGGCTGGCTGTGTGTTGTGCGCCAAAGCACTGCAGGCGTGGTCTGCTGTGCTGTGCTGCACAGTGCCCTGCCCTGCACAAGTGTGGCTGGCTGTGTGTTGTGCGCCAAAGCACTGCAGGCGTGGTCTGCTGTGCTGTGCTGCACAGTGCCCTGCCCTGCGCAAGTGTCTTGCTGCATGTCGTGCAAGCGCACGCAGGTTGCGGCGGCCATTGCTGAGGCAGAGCACACCCAGGCTGCAGAAGCTGCGCACGCCACAGCTGGCGCCGCGCAGGGCCCCCACACGCCACAGCAGGCCACCCAGGAGACTCAGGACGCTGCGCATACGGGCACGCATACAGCGCAGGCGGAGCAAAGCAGCCAGGCGACCCAGGCAGGGGCGGTGGGCGTGCAGCAGCCAGAGGCAGCCGCTACGCAGACGGCACAGGCGGAGCAGAGCAGCCAGGCGACTCAGGCAGGGGTGGCGGGCGTGCAGCAGCCAGTTGCAGCCGCCACTCAGACGGCTCAGATGGAGCAGAGCAGCCAGACGACACAGGCAGGGGCATCGGGCGTGCAGCAGCCAGAGGCAGCCGCCACTCAGACGACTCAGATGGAGCAGAGCAGCCAGGCAACACAGGCGGATCTGCACCAGCCAGAGGTAGCCGCCACACAGACGGCGCAGGCAGAGCGGAGCAGCCAAGCGACACAGGCAGGGGCGGCGGGAGTGCAGCAGCCAGAGGCAGCCGCCACTCAGGCGGTGCAGGCGGAGCTGAGCAGCCAGACAACACAAGCAGGCCAGGCCAGTGCCGTCTCCCTGGCACGAGGTGGCACGCAGATTGAGCAGCAGGGCGGCTACAGCAGCAGCAGCTGCACCAGCAGCTTGCAGCACACCTCTGGAGCTGGGACAAATGGCTTTTGCGGGGGTACAGATGCCGTGGGCTGTGCGCCCGAGGGCGCAGCGGACACAAATGGTAGCTCGGAGGTGGATGCAGAGCTGGAAAGGGAGCAGATGAGGTGGCAGGTGTGTGCATGTGTGTGTGCACATGATGAGAGGTTTGGATTACTGGTGTAAGGTGAGATGATTGGCGACCAGTCTAAGGCGAGGGCTGCATAAGGGGGCAATGAGGGGGGAGCGTGCGTGCTCTGAAGTGCGTCTATGCATGCAGTTTTGGGAGTGGGCGAGAGGGCTTGTGTGGAAGGAATGAGTTGATTAAATTGCAGCCTGAGGGCCTGCGCCCCTGTTATGAATCAGGACCTGGAATTTGTGCACTTCTTAAATAGGAGGTCCCTGTTTGGGACAGCCTGGTAGTGCAGGAGCAGCATCTTAGTCATCGAGCCCACAAGCAGCTATCTAAGCCCACAAGTTTCTCACAGACAACTGAGCTCGAAAGGAGCTGAGCTAGGCATGGGCTCCGTGGGGAACGATGTAGGTGGATTTGTGTTGGTGTGCAATGTGTATACACGTGTGTGTGTGTTAGTTCTGTGCTGAGCTAGGCATGGGCTCCGTGGGAAAGAACAAAGGTGGATTTGTGTCAGTGTGGCAATGTGTGCACACATGGGTCTGCAAGTCCTGTGCCTTCCCTTCCATGAGCAAAGACCACATCACTGTGCCCTTTCCAGGTCAGCAAGCTCCAAGAAGAGCTTAACGTTTTCCAGAGGACTATCCAGGGGCTCAAATTTGCTGTTGAGGCAGCGGATGACAAGAAGCAGGTGGGCTGCGTAGAATCTGGCAGGGCCTGGCAAGGGAGACATGCGTCCTGCACTATGCTTACCAAGGTGCTTGACGAAGATGCGCAGGCCTGTCCTGTTCAAAATGACTGCTGGATGCTTGTCACGTACACAAGTGAATCGCTTGATACACATTCCTTGATGCTTTCTTGTCAATGGGGCCTGTGGGACCACGCATTGCTGAAGCAGTTAGCTACCTGCATGACCAGCACATCTTGTCGAAGAGATGCTGCATTCTGTGCGCAAGCACCATTTGGCAGGCACTGGGTTGTCCTCCCAAGGCTGCAGAAGACACATTTGCTGTGGCATCCAGAAGGCTCGCCCCTCCTGGGCTGCTGCCCAATTGTAGTTGTGTCACAGGAAGCTCTATTGAGATTGCATGGAATGACTCATTTTGTGATGTAGAACATGAAATGCCAACACTTAAGATATCAATACATAGTATGTATTAAATACTCTCCTGTGTCTGATGCCGCAGACACTCGAAGCCCAGAACATGGAACTGGCAGAGAGACTGGCGCAGCTCAGTCAGTTTGTCACTTACAAGGCACAGAGCACAAAGAATGCCTCCGTTGATTTTGGTGAGAGATCTGGACATTGTATAGATACCTTGTCAGGGGTACTGACTCCTTGTTGGGTGTACTCATGAGGCATCAGATGGTTGGGCATCGCAGGCCGCGGATTGGCGTCAGATCTGTGATGGTGCCGCTCGTTAGGTTCCTGTGGGCCAAAATGGGCCTGGGTGGGAGTACTGTGCATTCTCGAACATGTTGACCAGGCACATAGCTCGCGGACATAAGATTGTGAATTTAGCAGCATTCATGAACTCATAGTATCATGGTGCTGCAAGCATTAAATCATGAAACTATGGAGCTGCAAGCTTGCGCACCCTGGCTATCCTCCTGTTCCTTTCTTCAGGCTCTTTACCTGTCCCGAAAAGCTTATGACCGCCCTTTGTGCCTTGCAGGAACCTGGCTTGCAAAGCAGCCAAAGTACAAGCAACAGCCTGGGCAGCAGCAGCAGTAGGCTGTGGTACTGCTATGCGCACAGGCACACAATTCTTCAGTTTCATTAGCTTGGATTGTAGGTGTGTATTGGAATGGCCTTGTAATGCAGACTTGCCGGTGGTCCTAGGCAGTTTTGACGGCTGTGCCATATTAGTTGTCAGCAATTTGGTCATTGAGGAATCATAGTCACTGGTAAGGCATCTTGCAGTAACGGTTGCATCATGCTACGCTAGCTGGACCTGCTTTCACGTGGGAATCAATCCTCCTTAGGTGGCATGATGAACTCTTTCAGGCGCCTAGACAGAAACGTATGAATGAAAATGGTTATCAAGTTGGTAGTCTCCCTGAAGACAAATGACTCATGACGAAAGGTTGTTCTGTACTTAATTGGCTTCAACGACTTTAAACTGTTAGAAACGGTGCCTGGCATGCGCACTGGTGGCCATTGGAATGAGGCATCGACACGCCGGGGGCGCGTCGCCATGCTGATGCCACATTCCACTGGCAATAGGACGTCCGCTGGGCTTCCCCTCAGTATGCAAGTCATGGAAAACCAAGAAGTGTGGGCGTTGCTGGATGACAGTAGCCACTAGCATGCTGGCAATGGAAGCGCTCTGTTGAGCCCTCCCCAGATGCAACCCAGGCAATGGCTTCCAGTACCCAGCAGCCTAGGTGACCCACTCATGCAAACTCAAAGCTGGAAATGGTGTGCACTGTGGCGCACGCACACACACACACTCATGCAAGTTTACGAGTTTACGTTTGACCTTCAGCCTGGTAGTTTGACTGCTCAGGTTGCTGGTGAACACCAGCCATCAAAAAAACATCCATAAGCTCTGACACAAAACGATAGGTATCATTAGTTTGTTTCTGGAAAAAATTGAAGACATCTTCAGAACAACTTGAGCTTGGGAGAAATAAAAAGCTCCAGTCTGACTGGCAGTAATTTGTGTGCCAGTGGTAAATCGTGAAACAAAGTCTGCAAATTGGAGCCTCAACGAACATATTTGCATGCAAGGGCACACTGTGGCAGGAAAAGAGCGTGTTTTTCATCTTTAATTGCCTGCAAGGTGAGGTGAGATGAGGTTTCAAGGCTGTATCCGCCAAATGAGGGCAGCTTAGCCGGTAGTGGCCTCCAGTGAGGTTCGAACCTCGAACCCACAAGTTGCGAAGGTGGATAATCAACTTTCCATCTCAGGTGCCCCGCCGCCTGCTCGTGTATTCGGAGCGAATCTTGAATTGCCTGCAAGCCACACTTATCACATCTGGCTGCTGGAGCCCCCTGCTACAGAGCTGCACCCCCTGGTGTGGGCGGCAGTTTGTCTGGCCGCCTTGACGGTCATGCTGTCGGTCAGCAAGCAACTGCGCCGCTGCTCTGATCTGAGCCACGC
>LKMJ01005901.1_pt1 | contig 11573 bp, 8 predicted proteins | sample 643391 | NCBI WGS metagenome assembly LKMJ01 (sample SAMN04112250, study PRJNA286221) | soda lake metagenome | biome: soda lake; feature: Kulunda Steppe; material: water; isolation source: sample PL-Br10 brine of Picturesque Lake | place: Russia: Kulunda steppe | collected 2010-07
AGAGAGAGAGAGAGAGAGAGAGAGAGAGAGAGAGAGAGAGAGATGAGCAATGACTAAGCTCGCCCATGGCAGTGCCACATACTTATGAAAACTTCCTTACGGACATGGGTACACACACCAGAGATGAGGAATTACACAGCAAACAATGCACGTTTTAAGAGTGACATAAATTGCACTTTGGCTACATGAGAGGGCATCTGAAAAATACAAAGCTGGGATGTTAATGACTGGTGGTCACCAGGGTGCAAGAAAATGCAACACTTAGAATGAATTAAAAAGCCAGGCCAAACAAGGACTGAGAGCGGGCATGATTACCATAGGGATCCAAGCACGCTGGAGGTGGCAGACAAGCACCGAACATCATGCGCCATGCAACATACACACTCCATTGGCATGCAGTTCCAGGTATTTTCTGATTCTCGGCCTCAATTTGATCCCTGAAAGCAGATATGTCAAGTATTGAATATATCATGGAACGATTTCAGTTCCAGGCAGACGACCTTTTATTCATCCAGAGGAGAAATGCAACCAAGATACGCTGCAAAGAAAATATTGACTACGCTTGAAGAGCAATCAAGAGAAGAGTCATTAAGGAGAGCGCAGGATCAAGTACATCCTGATGCAATGCAGCTCCAGTGCAATTCAATGAGCAGAGTGGCCACGTGTTCTAGATGGACAATGTACGTTGTATCCTTCTTGCTCTATCAGTACTTTTCAAGTAATTCCTGCAGCAAAGTCTCACCTTGTTATCATGTTTTGCGTGTCTCTAGGAGCATTGAAAGCAGCCAAACATCCTCGGTCAGGCTGCCAATGTGGAAGGTGATCTAGAGCACTGTCAAGATCGAATGTAGAGTGCAGAAAGCATGATCTTGGTGGCCGATTTTGGTGGCAATGCAAAGTGCGATTGGCAATTTACAGTGTGTGTAAGCTTTACATACACAGCTTTCAAATAGGTGTCATAATCTTACAAGTGAAATGAGCATAATTTGGAGGACATCCATTAAGCACAAGGAGAAGGGCATTACACCTTGTGTCTATCCCTGGAGCTCTCAGCAATCTCTCAAGGATAGCCGCATCTCCCCGTGCGTAGGCGATGCGTAAGGCACACTGACCACCTGCATGGTATCATTCAAATACTATTAGAAAGCTGGGCTCCAGTTCTGTGGGTTAAAGTGCTTAGCAAAGATAAAAGCACCAGTGTTCAAGTAGAATGCACATGAATGTCCATACCGCGGGTGTCTGCAAGTGAGGACAGGCACATTAAGAATGGTTTCTTTCAGCTGTATTTCATGCCAAAAGAAAGCCACTTACGTGCGTTACAGATGTTTGGGTCTAAGTCTGTCGCTGCCAGAAGAGCATCTAGGATGGGCAGGTTTGCGTAAAGGCTTGCAATGTGCAGGGTAGGATTGCCTGGACCCAGGTTGTTGTCAGTTGCATCTGCAGCATTGATGTCAACATCTTGGGTGTTGAGCAAGATCTGCAAGATAATAATAGACCAGTTTGGGAATACAACCGAGATGGGTAAAAAAACTTGCTTGGGATAGGAACAATTTGGGGAGGTCATGAAAAAGACTAGCATAGACAAGGCCCTAGATTTACTGCACCATTGTTTTACAAAACTTAAATATCAAGGAGAGCTGCTCAGACATTTATTTGATTTGTGAATGTATAGTCCATTTATGTATGTGGCGCAGGAAGGTCACCCATATTATGCTTGTCAAACTAGTGATCAAAACAATATTCCATTGAGTCGAGAGTCAGGTTAGTTAGAGCTAGCCTTTCAGGGACACGTATCCTCACCTGGACTGTATTGGACTGATTTGCTGCAATAGCAACCTGTAAGGGTGTCCAGCCTTGAGGAGTCCTTGCATTAACGTCAGCAAGTCTCATACCCAAGAGCTGCTGGACAACACGTGAGAAGCCAGCTGCACAAAGGAAGCATGTCGTAAGGACAATGTCAGTCTAATGCACGTCAGTGTTGTTAGGGTTAAAGTGTCTTATGCTTGTAACAAGCAGCAAGTAGACAACAATGGCAGAAATGGGCTTGCTCTTCGTACACACAAATTGATAAGAATGTACTACTTAATGTTAACCATAATGCTATCCCCTGTTTATTTATTAATGTCACATAAAGAATTATGGCCCGTCTGAAAATGCATTGACCTGCTGAAGTTGTCTCCCACACTGCCTAGACGCTGTAATTTGCGTAAGTTTTGCCATGGCCACTGGCCTGACCTAAGTGTTGCGCTCTTCCCTCATGAGAATCTTCCGGAAGAAAGCAGATTGGGTAAACTTTGTATACCTACCATGAACATACTGTCACACTGCAAACAAGCGTAATCTCACAGCACACTCACCTTGGCAAGCACAATGCAAAACTGTGTATCCAGTGCTGTCTGTTGCATTTGCTGAGGACCATGCTTGGGGTAGGCCTACCATCTTCTCCATGATGTCCTCACCTAGCCTGTACAACCGTGAGTGGGTACCCTAGCATTTTTCAATGTGTTGTGCAGCAGGATAGTGAGGCTTTTAGCTTAGACATGCAGATCTATAATAGGCCTAATGTCCAGAAGGCCTACAGTACAGAAGGCCTTCAGATATATCAGTCAAAATGTTTCTTCAATCAAAAAATGCTTTAAAATGCACAGCGGACATTGCTAAGAATGCCAGTTAGATGCCATGAGCCCTACTTTGTTTTGTTTGAGAAATTTGAGGAACTGGGTAAGGTTCTTATGCATAAACTTGAATAAGTTATAAGTAAGGTACGCTTCTCAAACACAGCTTAATTCATTTTGTATCAATTGTCACTAGTTTTAGTAAATAAATAAAGGATGACATCATTTGGATTTATAAGCACACTTAAATCAAGCAATTCTAATTCAGATTTGAAATTGCAAGTATTTGCAATTAGATCTTGCAGGCAGAAGGTAATTAGTGGTAATTCGAATTATTTTTCATAAAGTAGCCAACTTGGGAAACATGAGGTTGAATCTCAAAACAAGATTGCACTCTGCAGTTCTATTTCTTTTACTTTCATCATTGGGATGAGAAATATGAGCTTGACTTAAGAGCAACCTTTCATTCACTTTGGACGTCACAATAAAAGAGGACAGACGACTCTTACTCATGCCCTAAATGGATTTGCTTTCTGCATACTCTGCAGAAGTGTCTCCCCAACTTGCTAACATCAAATTCGATGCAAATATTTATCATCACAAAATCTATCCAAGGCTTTCAAGCTAAGCCAGTTGGGAAACCATGGCTATACTAATGCAGCGTGAACCAGGCAGGATTCACCCCAACTTGGGTCACGCCTACATGAACCAGCAAAGCTGATAGTGCAGTTCACTTTGACAACCAAACCACATAATTTTGATTGAAGAATTAGATACAAAATAATTTGCATACATCAAGGACTCAGTGATTGGTGTCCTTGCAACTTCTTAAAATATACAGTCCTCCAAGTGGATGCAAGGATAAGAATTGAGCATTTGGAAGATTCTTCAAGTAAGATTCCTTGCTGCGCGGCGATTTGGAAGGGGGGCATGCCATGATGGCGGCTCACAGAGTGTAACATTGGCCAAATTTATCAGGGTTTTGCCAGGACGGTAGACAATTTGCTGTACAATATGGACAGGACCAGACCGTCCTTCAATTTTTGCCGTGTTTCTCAAATTTTGGACCGTCTAGACGGTAAAACACGGTTCGGTTTACGGTTCATTCGATCTAGAGAATGCTGGCTAAAAAAATATTCTATGGCTGCTTTGAAACATAGCTGAAGACACAATAAAGGGTATCTTAAAGACAATAATCTAAAGGAAGCACCCATTCCTCCCCAACCGCTAGCAACCCCCTCCACCCCTCCTAGGTCACTGCCCATCCCAACCGCTGCAACTGCTCCATGGACCACCCCCCTTCTGCTGTTGCTTCTTCTGCTGCTGCTGCTCTCAGCTACTGGGCTGCACAGCACCCTGCTGCTGCTGCTGCTGCTGCTGCTGCTGTGCCTATTCTTGCTGACCTTTCTATTTCTTCTGGGCAGGCCTACGCGGAGGTCTGATGTGGGGGGAGCCCTCAGGCTTGGGGGAGGGCCTGTCAGGCTAGTTGGGGGGGCAGGCTAGGCCCCGCCAAGGCATGTTGTGCTCGTTTTCCATTTTTCATTTAGCATCAGCACGTTCTTTGTATGATATATATTCGAAGCAATTGGCCCCTCTGGGATTGAATCTGCAAGCCCGCGCAAGCACGCTGGCAGGGCCAAGCTGGCAGACGGTGCCACCGAACTGGTCGATTTGCCACTGTCTCTCTCCCCTGGCTGTGTTTTATGATTTTAATCGTACCATACCGTCTGCCATTTAGACGGCCAGAATTCTCTTAGAAGGCATGAAGGCATATCCCTGAAAATGATGGCTACACCTATCAAGGCCGCAGGGTCATACGTCCACACTCCAATCTTTGTCATGCGTTTATCTGATGAAATATGATTGTTTGCTGATAAACATGAATATGCCCAGACGTTTGCTCAAAAGCCTGGAAAAAAAGCTTACTTGGCCATGATGAAGCCATTGAACAGGTTGCCCTCACGGCGGGACCCCCCTTTGCCTAGGCAGACAGTGTCAGAAAATGCTTCAACCCCAAACTTGCTCTTCCCTCCACCATTCTGGAACCTGAAAAGTGTGTTCAGTGGCTGATTTTTCACTCTTCAGGCTGTGCTTATAAGAGGGTGTGGGAGGCAGTGTGTGGCTGGGGATTTTGATGTTGACAAATGTCAAAAAGCAAAACAGGTGCCACATTTTACAATGCACCATTCCACAGCCTCTCAGTTTCATTATCATTCTATTACCCTGAACTCTGGTGTAAGTAGGGGGTAATAAATACCTGGCAGCAAAGTTGGAAAGAGCACCCTTGTGTCAAAAGGGAAAACATTTCGCCAAGGATCAGCCAGGCCACCGGTGGGCCCCATTCAAGCCGTGTCCTACCACTCTTACTTGCCCTCAAAGAATTGTGGAAAAAGCATAGGAAAGCTGCAACTGGTGGGGATTGACAAGACCTCCCATTTTGAATTATTTTGCCAGAGGGGGTTGCCTGAGCAAATGGCTGGGTATGCTCCCTTTTTGGTATTAACTGTAATGCTGTCGTATAACTAGGCTCCTGCCAAAATTTGGGGTGAAATGGACGCCTTTGGTGACCTGGTTGGGTGCTTAGGCTCAGTTATTGGTCTATTTTGGCATAGATAGCACACGTGCGCCCATACCACGACCCAATCAGAGCTCTGTTCACCCACAAAACCCCACGAGTATTCTTCTATCATGTCCTGCTATAATTGCAACAGGCCCAGGTTTTAAAGGGGTCGGTTCTTGATCCATTTTGGCACCCCTCTCGTTGTTTTTTAGGGAAATGATGCACATCTCACCAACCAATGGGTCTTTTCACTCCAATTCTTTTTCAATGACATAAGTTGATCACAAAAACGCCACAACACGAAAAATGATGTAATTTGGTGCAATGGGTGATCTGGTGTGGAATCTGGCTGTGAAAAGCAGAATTCACGCCACAGCCCATTTGGCACGGCCTCCGTGACGGGCTAGATTCAAGCTAAGAGCTGTGGAAAGCTTGTAAGCAGGGCTACAAATATATGTTGAGCTTGAAACTAGCCCGTCACGGAGACCATACCCTGGGAGCATGCCAAAACCATACCCATACCCATTTTGGGCCTCAGATAATCCCCCTCTGCTATTTTGCCGTTTACGCCCCCAACCAGCAAGCTCCTCCAGCACCCTTGCAAAATCTGACATTGTAGCATCATTCTTCGATTTATAATCAGCTGAAATTCTGAAGCTCTGGTCACCTAGGGCAACTTTAAAATTTCACCCTTTCCTGCCAAAAAATGGGTGCATAACAGCTTCTGAGCCACACACAGCACCCCTGGATGCCAAATTCTGAGCAAAGCTCAATACAATTCAGGTTTGGTGTGCTTAGGGGACATAGGAAGGAGCGCAAAGAGCAAGGTAAGCTGAATGAGACAGCTGGGGGGGGACTGTTTGTGGGAACAACCTACAGTGTTGGAAGATAGTTTGGAAGAAAGTGCCATCATTGTGGAGCTTGCACCTAGCCAGAAAGCATGCAGCCTCCTTAACAGAAATTGTTCAGCTCAATTCAAAGAGGTGCTGTTGGCAAGCTCATAAATGCCAAGATGCTGGGCTTATGTTCATGGTGTTAGATTACAATCGTGATATGAACTATGAACTTGGCCAACTCAGCAATCCTGAGCACTAGGTGGTTAAGCGCACCTGATTGCCAGAAGGAGAGCCTTGTCTGGATGATTTGTGCAAAGCCACGCAATGATAAGGTCCTCATTTTTGCAGAGCGCATTTGCTGACGTGCACGTGTTAAAAAAGGACTTCAGATCCCCACTACTGTTCACTTTGCTGAGAAGTGAGAGGAGCACGCCAGTGGGAAGGGAGAGAATGCACCTAGCCTGCCAGTTGGCTTCGCTTTCCATTGAGAAGGCTACCTTTCTGCAGGCAAAAGTAAAAGGTTTGAGAGCACTATGTTTGGGTTCACAGCTTTGTTCACGCACACGCAACAAAGCTCCACAGGAACACGCTTGCACGCTTGCATTTGTTATCACTATGTTTGCCTCTCTTGTTAAGCGTGCTTCTCCATTTTGTGCACTTTCCTACTCTTTTCCATTGTTGTTAGAAAGGGAAGGATTGCAGAGTGATCACAGTGAAGGCAGAACCTATTCAGAAGCACAGGCACCTGTATATCAGAGAATCATTTTCTCACGCAGAAAGTACTCTCACCTGTTGGTGTCTGACCAGGATGTGGAAACCCAATGGCTTACGTGAATATGTATATAAGAAAATATTTAAGATTGTTCTGATATTAAAATATAATTCTGACGGGGTGTATTCTGACGGGGTGAATTCTGACGTGTGAAATTTTGACGGGGTGAATTCTGACGTGTGAAATTCTGCAATGAATTGAACTCAGACGTGAACCATAACAGAAAACGTTTGCCTCAGCACGCCTTCTCTTATGACGTCATGGGAATTGTACAACTTCAAAATGCTTCACGAAAGCTATACATCAGCGTCACGAAACCTGTGCATGACGTCATAAAAATTTGTTAAGTATTCAAATGACCTCCTCAACCTAAATTTCAACAGACAAGCTTTCAGTCGAGAGCTGCAGGGTTGTGCTCGAGGGAGTAACACTGAGCTAGGCACACAGGGCTGTGAATTTCGCCCTGTTTCGTCTGCTACTTGAGGCTTTCATGATTCAAGCACCCCAGGATTATACTGTGCTTGCATGTGTTGTATGAGCAGAAGCTGCTGCCTACCCAAATGAGTCTGAAGCTCCCATCAATTGACCACCTTGCAAGGTGGATCCATCTTCTCCGGAGAAGACACGCTGCCTGAAGAGGCACATGAGGAGACGAAGAGGGGGGCTCATGAGCTAGAGACAGCAGGAATATGCAAGGGACCTATCGCAGAAGGGGGGGGGAGTGTGAATGGGCAGAGCCCAAGAACCATCACATGTATTCAGTGCCTTGAACTTTCAACATGTCTGTTCACAAAATTCAGCCATCACATAATTTCAAGCTAAAACAATTTCAAGCTATCAGGGCAAAAACAAAAAACTGCATGGATTGCAGGCCAAACGCCATCCTGCTGTAAGACCAAATATTCTTAACAAGTAAGGTATGTTAATCACAAGACCTTCACGTACTGATTTGCAGATCTCAGAGGCAAATTCCTATTCTCGTCCTTAAACATGCCACTTCGATCATCCCTACCGGCGCAGATACAGGAATCGTCTCTTAAAAGCAATTCCTTCCTTGTTCGAAGGTTATTGACATGCTTGCGAAATGTGCACGCACTGGTGCATTCTTATTCTATGGAGGTACTTAGAACCCAATCCGCAACCTAGTTTTAGTCGTAGGCCTAAATAAGCCCAGCACTGTATTCTGAATGATCAACAAGAAAATGAATGTCATGGATTGTGTAGAACAGGAAATATTCACATTAAAAGCTAACACATTAAAAGCTAACCCAGACGTATGACAGAGAGCAAGGGAGCCTTCACAAGCCCTCTAATGTTGATGTATGAGCTCTTCATCCAGACTACATGGAGGTTGAAGGCCTTGTGGACTCCGGCTAACTATCCTGCAAAGAAGTTACAGCTATGTCCTTCAATTTGGCAAAGGTCCCCTTCCTCGGCAGGATCAGCTATGTACACCTTTCTTTGAAATGAAAGAGGTGGCTACAGGGGGCGGTTCTAGGCCTAGTAGAGAGCTGGGTTACGTTACTGCTAAAAAGCTAGTTGCCAACCTTCAGGGCTTTGGCTTGGTGAGTTGTTTGTGAGGATAATTGGTTATGAGAAGCAAAAACAAGCAACTCACTGTCCAGTCCTTAGTGAGCACGTCCATCAGCAGCTGCATGCAGTGCTGACTTTGCCTGTCAGCAGGCTGACCGGAGAGAGGATGTACAGAAAAGATAGTGTGTTAGGAGCAAAAAGCCAGGATTTAGATGTCAAACAATGCCCTGCCACCATGGGACTCTACTGTGGCCTTTTTTGGCTGTTGGGGGTTGGCTGTGGGGGAGGCTGATCAGATGGTCAGTTGGTCAGTTGCATTGCCTCCAGGTGAATTGAATCAGTTGTCTGCCTTGTGTATAAACTGTTGCCGCTTGCAATTATCCCACACGACCCACTTACTCAATTATGTCTGGTCAAGCTGCAAGTTGCTTGCAGTTTGTCTCAATGTGACAAGCCATAAATAAGCTCAGAAAAATTGACACGACCTGCTTGTAGGGACTGAGGAGTACAACTGCTATAGTGCATGATTTAAGCGCATTCATGCATGGGCTTTCTTGGAAACATTTTGTCTCAGCACGCCAATTCCTTAACCTCTATTCTACTAGAGCCAAGTAAGTTCTGGTTCTCATATTATAGACCTGGTAGGCTTCAGCAATGCTGTCTTTGTTGCAAAGTTTTTTGTGTGTGACCGCAAAAAACTTTTCAAGTAAAAAATAACTTCCTCTATGGCATCTGTGGAGAAGCCCAGGTCATGATACAAGGTTGTGGATCATTACCTTCTATCATGGTCTGTTGTATTGAACACAGAGGTAAAATCCACAATCAGTGCGTATATATCCTCTGAAGTGTTTTTTAGCATCATCTAGGGGCATTACAATGTTTAAAAGCCGGTAGATTGTATCCTCCAGGATATTATTATATCAACTCTTGTGCTTGCGCCAAATAAATGCCTTTCTCACACTTGGTAATACGTGCCACTGGGGAATCCTTGAAGGCATGTCATTCTTTCTTTGAGCTCCTCTCACACACGATTTTTTAAGTCTCACATAATTTACCTCCCTCATTTCTGGTGACCTCAGTGTGATACATTTGGTGCTCTCGTTTTCGTGGGTTTCCTGTTGGATTTGATGCAGCCGAGCTGTCCTGACAGTTGGAAATATTTGCTAGTTCCACCTGGTGCTGCAGTGTCCAACACAACAATGCGCCTTTCTCTACCTCTTAAACTACTTTAGGCCCTGAACCGGGTACAGCAAATTAATGGTGCCACAACACACATCTACCTCTTTTTATATTGTTTTCAACATGCAGTCTTGCAGTCGCTATAACCATTAAAATTGTAACAAAACAATGACAATCATCTTAATGATAATGATGATAATGATATGAGAACAACAACAACAACAACAACAACAACAACAACAACAACAACAACAACAACAACAGAAACATAATAATAATTATAATGATAGTAGGAGAATAGGATGTGTCAATTATTCATTGGTGCTTACAAGGGCAGCGTCATGATTTTCAAACAGGTCTTTCACCCAAAAAACTGTGATCCTTTTGTTTTTAATTTCTTCTTGTACACAACTTTTTTAGTGTAGGATCCATGCACTTATCGCTTTTTGTGAGTAGGCTAGCAGTTGCACTTTTTGACCGAAGGTTGTCATACTGAATCTCCGTCATGAACAAATCAGCGTCTGAGGGACATGATGTCTGCACTGTGTAGCTCCAAAATGTAGTCAGCAAGGAGAGGAGGTCTCGCCCTTCAAGCGCAGCCTTAAACCATGCTACAAAGGACCATGAAAAGAAAAGAAAAGAAAAGAAAAGACTACGCTAACAAGGTAACCCCTGTTTGCGTGAATTAAGGAAGAAGTTTACATCTGGTGCAAGCACCAAGCAAGCCTCCACCATCAAACTAGGAAGAAGGTAATTAGTGGGGGTCGAGGGGGTCCTAAAAGAGCCATATGTCCTTTCCTTGATATTTTTCAACCTCCTACTTGTACTTATGTTTTATGTTGCATATAAATTAGATTGAGAGTAAGTTTTCTTACTCTACACCGGTCTAGGCCAAGCTTCTTGAGGGGCAGTTCAGTATGACATTCATAGATAGTCCCCATCACTCCAATCAGGATGGTATGTAGGCTTACTTTGTGGCATTGCTGTGCAAGGGCGTGTTTCAATCTGATATGTTGTTCAGGTGCTCTTGCTAGTTGTTGCTCTGGTCGTGTGTCATCACAATATTTGTCTTCAATGGGGACAATGATTCAACTCTGTAAGCACTAGCTGGATCTGCGCCGGGGCATATGATGCTGCTGCCACCCATTCATATTCCACAGGTGCCTCTGCCTCTCTGCTCTCATCCTTACTCAGTCCCAACCAGGCTCGTGTTGCATGGAAACGCCAGGCCCCTGGCCGGGCGGTCAGCGCCTCTGGGGAGTGCTTCGGGCTCCCGGGAGGAAGGTTGTAACCTTCAATTACAATTAATGGAAAAGAGTAATCCAGTCACAACGACATATATCAACCAACCAACTAACCGCAAATGGACTTTGACACTGATTCGGCAATGACACATATCTGGCGTGACAGCGCCTTTTCTTGTAAATCCTGGTAAATATCCAGGCTATTGGTTGCAGGCCAGAGGCATAGAGGTTGGACTTTGTGGGTATATTGCTATGTGCATGGAGAGGAGAACTGAGGAAGAGAGATTATCAGGGAGAAAGGGAGAGTATTTGTTGGGGTGAGAGAGTACGCGTTAGGCAAACTGAAGGGAGACAATCATAGAAGAAGGGAGGAAGGAACAGAGAGGGGATTGAGACGGGAAAGTCACACAGAGGGAGGGAAGAAGGGAGAAGGAGAGGAAAAGACAACGGAGAGGGCGAAGGAGGTTGAGAAGGGGAGGGAGTGGGAGTAGGAATGGGGGTGTGGAAGAGAAGAATAAGGGAGTGGAATAGGGAGAGGGAGAGGAGGAGAGAGAGAGTGCTTCAGCTAAGCTGTTCTCAGTAAGCAGGTACGGCTATGTAACCTTAGGTAAGGACCTAATTCTAAACCTAAGCCTTGTTTCTAAACTTGAGCTGCAGAGTACCTGATGAACAAAGACCCTGGCCCAATCTCTCTGCTCCCACAGCAGACACCAGCCTAGACAATCTGACACGCCAAGGTTTCTCAAAGGACGACGCATCTGATAACCCATGGCACCAAAAAAGCGATTACATTCTGAGAAACAAAGTGACCTTTGATTTTCATCAAACCAACCC
>LKMJ01005902.1_pt1 | contig 11573 bp, 6 predicted proteins | sample 643391 | NCBI WGS metagenome assembly LKMJ01 (sample SAMN04112250, study PRJNA286221) | soda lake metagenome | biome: soda lake; feature: Kulunda Steppe; material: water; isolation source: sample PL-Br10 brine of Picturesque Lake | place: Russia: Kulunda steppe | collected 2010-07
GCCACGGCGTCACCGTCACCAGCGCAGCAGGGGTGCACACATCGAACATCTCCGAATACGTCGTCGGGTCGATGATTGCGTTCGCACGAGAGTTCCGCCGAGGGCTTCGCCAACAGGAACGCCACGAGTGGCGCGGCTACCAGACACGCGAACTCTTCGGTTCACGGGCGACGGTCGTTGGCCTTGGCGCGATTGGTTCCGCCATCGTCGACCGGTTACAGGCCTTCGGGATGGAGACAGTCGGCGTCCGCTACTCGCCGGAGAAGGGAGGCCCAACGTCGGAGGTATACGGGTTCGACGAGATACACGAGGCAGTTGCTGAGAGCGAATATGTCGTGCTCGCCTGCCCGCTCACTGACGCGACCGAACAGCTCATCGACCGCGATGTGTTCCGGACTATGCGGCCAGACGCGCTGTTAGTGAATATCGCTCGCGGGCGAGTGGTTGATACCGACGGGCTCGTCAATGCGCTCAAATCGAACGCTATCGCGGGGGCAACGCTTGATGTCACTGACCCCGAACCGCTCCCCGAGGACCACCCGCTCTGGCGGTTCGAAAACGTCCGTATCACGCCACACAACGCCGGCCATACACCAGCCTACTTCGAGCGGTGTGCCGACATCCTCGCCGAAAATATCGAGAGACTGCGAGAAAACCCCAGCAGCGAACTCAAAAATCAGGTGACGTCTCAGTAAACAAAAAGCGGTCGCGCTCAGTTGAGTGCGTCGGCGACTTTCTCGATTGGGTGTGGTGGGTTCTCTTCACCCGGTCGGTCACCAAGCTGTGAGCGACAGGATGCACCTGGCGCGGTCACTGTCTCACCATCGCTTTCTTCGACCTGGTCGAACAGAATCTGGCCAATCGCTTTCGACAGTTCGTAATGTTCGGCCTCGTAGCCGAAGGAACCGGCCATTCCACAGCAAGAGGAATCGAGCGGGTCAACCGAGTAGCCGGCGCGGCGGAGGACGCCAACTGCGTGGTGGTCCTTGTTCGTTGCTTTCTGGTTACAGTGACCGTGGTAGGTAAGCGTCTCTGCGGGAGCATCGAACGAAATTTCCTCGTCAACACGGCCAGCATCCATATATTCGAGGACGCCATAGGCGGCTGCTGAGACCTTCTGGACATCCTCGCCATCAAGCATATCCAGATATTCGTCCTGGAACATGACCGCATCGGAGGGTTCGACGAAGGCGATAGACCAGCCATCGTCAACCATCGGAGCGAGTTTCTCGACGTTGGTCTCGGCATGCTCACGGACGCTATCGAGATACCCCATTGAGAACGCCGCCCGACCGGATGGTGCGAGGTCGCCGGGAACATCGACGTGGATGTTTGCGGCTTCGAGCACTTCCACTGCGGCTTTGCCGGGTTCTGGATAGCTGTAGTTCGTGAACGTATCCGGGAACAGGAGGACTTTCGCATCCGCCTCTTCCTCCGGAATTGCTGGGCCGCCCCGTGAGTCAAACCACTTTTCGAGGGTCTGTCGTTTGAACGTCGGTAGCTGGCGGTCGCGGGCGATACCAAGGGTCTTTTCCATCACCAGCCGTGCGCCGGGAACCTTTGGACCGATGTTCGAAATTGGAGCGAGCTTGCTGCCCAGTGCAGAATATTTGTCGATGTTTCCGAAAATCTTCGAGCGCAGGCTTGAGCCTTCCTCGCGGTGATGTTCGTGTTTGACCTCGGCTTTGAGCTTCGCCATATCGACGCCAGTTGGGCAGTCGCTCTTACAGCCTTTACAGCCGACACAGAGGTCAAGCACTTCCTTCTGGAAGCGGTCGGAGTGAATCTCTTCGTACGGAATCTCGCCGCTGATGGCGGCACGGAGCATGTTCGCACGGCCACGGGTCGTCTGAATTTCCTCTTTTGAGGCGCGGTAGGTCGGACACATCACGTCAGAGTCCGTCTGTCGACAGGTTCCACAGCCGTTACAGAGTTCGACGAGATGTGAGAAGCCACCTTCATCCTCGAAATCAAGTTCAGCCGTTGGCTCGATGGACTGATAGGCGGCACCGTATCGCAGGTTCTCCCGGTTATCGGCACCGACGCCACGGTCATTGTCAGGGCCGTGGTCCTCCGGGCCGTCACGGTAGACGACGTTGCCGGGGTTCATCAGCCAGTTCGGGTCGAAGGTGGTCTTGAGCACCTTGAATGCCTCCCAGAGCTGGTCGCCGTACATCTTCGGGTTGAACTCCGTGCGGGCCATCCCGTCGCCGTGCTCGCCCGAAAAGGCACCGTGGTGTTCGATGACGAGGTCGGTGACGTCATCGGTAATCGAGTGCATCTTCTGGATGCCCTCGTCTTCTTTGAGATTCAAAATTGGGCGGATATGCAGCGTTCCCGAGCCAGCGTGTGCGAAATACGCGGCGGAGGTGCCGTGGTCCTCAAGCACATCCTCGAACTTCTGGACGTACTCGGCGAGTTCCTCCGGTGGCACCGTCGCGTCCTCGATGAACGGGTACGGTTTCGGGTCACCTTGCAGTCCCATCAACAGCGGAATCGCGGCTTTGCGGAGTTTCCACAGCTTGGCCTGGTCCTCGTCGGTGTAGGCTTCGATAACATCGAACGCATCGCCCTCATCGACGAAATGTGCGTTCGTATCTCCGACGGCATCCTCGAAGGCAGCACGCTGCCCGTCTTCGCCAGCAGGGATCAGCTCGTTGTCCCATTCGAGCATGAGTGCCGCAGCGGCGTCTTCTGGAATTGGTTCGGCGAATTTCGCATACCCCTCTGATTCTCTGGCAAGCCGGAACACTTCGTCGTCCATGAGTTCGACCGCACTGACTGGATACTCAAGTGCTTCTGGAACGGCTTTCAGCGCGTCAATGAGGTCGGTGAAACAGTAGAGTGCAAGCGCCGTCTCTTCGGGTTTGGTCACGAGCGAGACGGTGGCTTCGACGATGACGCCGAGGGTCCCTTCCGCTCCGACAAAGAGTTTTGAGAGGTTGATGACCTCCTCGCCATCCTCGTTTTCGTAGATGACCTTTTGTAGGTTGTATCCGGAGACAGAGCGTTTCAGCGATGGATATTTGTCGTCAATTTCGTCCTGATTATTCTCGACGAGTTCTCGGACCGTCGTATAGAGGTTCGCTTCGAAATCATCCGCTTCGACAATCTCGTTATACTCCTCGGAGTCGAGGACGACTTCTCGGGTATGAATGGGGTCGCCGTTTGGCAGAATGACTTGCAGCTCTTCGGTGTACGCATCGCTGATACCGTAGCGGACGGAGTGTGCACCCGTCGAGTTGTTACCGATGCCGCCAACGACCGTTGCACGGTTCGATGATGCTGGGTCCGGTGCAAACTTGAGGCCGTACTCCGCAAGCGTTGCGTCGAGATGGTCCTGTACCAGTCCGGGCTGGACTTTCGCCAGTTTCTCGTCCGGGCTAATTTCGACGATGTCGTCCATATATTTGGTGAAATCGAGGACGACACAGCCTCGTCCGACAGTCTGACCGCCGAGCGACGACCCTGCCCCGCGAGGCAGCACCGGGATATCGTGTTCCGCCGCGAGCGAGATGGTCGCTTTGACATCGTCGACTGATTTCGGTAAGACGACGCCTGCAGGACGCGCCTGATAGATACTCCCATCAGTCGCATACAGTATCTGCGTATACTCGTCGAACTGCACATCTCCGCTGACCTGCTCACGTAGTTGGTCGGCAAACGCACTGTACTCGGGGACATCCGGTCGGTCCATCCCGAGCGATGTGACCGACGCATCCCAACCGTCGGAGCGACTAGAAGCCATACAGGCACTAGTTAAGTGAACAGATTAAACCTTTGCACCGCCCCCGCTCTCTGCCAGTTCTTTATATATATTTCTGATATATCCGCTCCTGGTGTTTTTCACTGGGAGAGTCCTGAATAAAGGTATTAAGAAATTAATAATGATATTTGCTGATAGATCTTCATCCCGTATTTTTCATCCCGGCTGCGATGCCTTTGACGGTGATTCGGAGCGTCTGCTCGTCGGTTTCGCCCAGTTCATCCTGTGCGAGCAGGTGGGTCTGTAGCAGATTTAGCGGGTCAACGTACGGATTTCGTCGTTCGAGACTTTCAAGCAGCCAGTCTCGCCGGATTGGCTGGTCACGCTGGGTAATCTCTGTCAGCAGTTCGACAGCGCGTTCGTACTCCTCGCGAATCCAGGGGAAAAACTCGGTTTTGAGGGCCGGGTCCGCGAGGTCGGCATACGTTTCGGCGATGTTCATATCGGTCTGTCCGAGCGCCTGTCCGGCGTTGTCCAGCATCGTCCGGAAAAAGAGCCACTCGTCGTACATCTCCCGGAGCGTTTCCATCTCGCCGCCGTTTTCCAGGTAGGCATCGATACCGGATGCAAGCGAAAACCAGCCCGGCAGAATACACCGCGCCTGTGTCCAGGAAAAGACCCACGGAATTGCACGCAGGTCCTCGACCGTTCGTTCCCCGGAGCGAGAGGCTGGACGCGAGCCGAGATTCAGGTTTTCGATGACGCTGATTGGTGTGGCCTGCCCGAAATACGTCACAAACCCAGGGGTATTGAGCAGTTGCTGGTACTCCGTTCGGGCGGCATCGGCCATCTGTTCCATCGCGTCGACCCATTCGTCATCGAGCCCAGCAGTCGGATGTTCGAGGGCGTGTTTTCGCGCCGATAGCTGTGCGTTGAGCATCTGTTCCAGTTCCCGCTCACCAATCCGGGTATTTCCGTATTTTTCCGCGATAGCTTCGCCCTGTTCGGTGAATTTGACGTCGCCGGTGACGGTGTTGTTCGGTAACGCTCTGAGTGCGTCGTTCATCGGGCCGCCGCCACGCGAGATTGAGCCGCCACGCCCGTGAAACAGCCGTAACGTGACGTCATAATCATCGGTAATTTCGGCAAGCCGCCGCTGGTTTCTGTACAGTGACCAGTTCGCGGCCAGAAAGCCGTTTTCCTTGTTCGAATCGGAGTAGCCAAGCATGACCTCCTGGGTGTTATCTCGCGCTGCGAGCACTTGCTGATAGGCCTCGTTTTCAAACAGCGTTCCCATGATGCGCCGCGCCCCCGAGAGCGCACGCTCCGTTTCAAGCAGCGGGACGATATCAAGCCCGCAGTGACCGGGGAGGTTGACGATATCCGCCTGGTCGGCGAGAAAGAGCACTTCGAGGACGTGGCTCGGTTCGTCAGCCATCGAGATACAGTAGGTGTCGATTGCTTGCTCGCCGTATTCGCGCTGCCAGTCGGCCAGACACTCGAACCGGCGCAGGACACGTGTTGCCGTCTCGGAGAGGCCATCTCGCTCGCTGAGCGAGATGACGGGTTCATCTTCGAGGATGGCCTCAGTTAACAGCGCCGTGCGTTCCTGTTCGTCACACGCTTCGTACTCAATTCCTTCACGGGCGAGCGCCTCACTGACGGCTTTCGTGTGCTGTTCCTGGTGGTCTCGAAGGTCGAAACTCGTCAGGGTGAAGCCAAACGTTTCGACCTGTCGCATCAGCGGTTCGACGCGCGTCTCAGCGATGGAGTCACAGCCGTTCGCACGCAGGCTGTCTGCAAGGATCGCGAGGTCCTCGTGAAATTCGGTTGCGCTCTCGTAGCCACCCGGCCGGACGCTCCCGACGCGGTTGAGTTTTGCTCGAAACAGGACCAGTGCACGACGGTATGGCTCGTCTGGATATCGTTTTGCAGCCTCTTCTCGTACTTCGCGGAGGTCAGTATCGCGCTCCTCAAGCGGGTCCCGAATCTGTTCATCCACGGTGACGCGCGTTCCATCAAGGCTCAACGCACTGGAAAGCTCCGCAAGCTGGTCGAGATAGGTGTCGATAACTGCATCGCGCTGGTTTTCGAGCGTATTCGCTGTTACCTCCGGTGTGACGTAGGGGTTTCCGTCACGGTCGCTCCCTGCCCACGACCGGAAGGCAAGGAGTTGTGGTATCTCGATCTCATCCTCGAATTCGGCACTCAGCGCATCATCGAGTTCATCGTAGACCTCGGGAATGATATCAAAGAGCGTATTGATGAGATACCACTGGACGTTGCGTGCTTCGTCTTCGGGCTCCGGTGGGCGGGTGCGGACCTGTGGCGTCTGCCAGAGACCGAGTATTTCCGCCTCGATATCGCGGATTCGCTGACGCCGCTCCTTGTCAGTAAGTCGTCTCTCATCGAGCGTACACAGCTCATCTGCAATGACCCGGAGCTTCGCCTTGATTGTCTTGCGGCGCGCTTCCGTCGGGTGTGCGGTAAACGTTGGCTGGATGAGGACGTCATCGAGAATCGCTTCGGCAGTCTCAGCGTCAGTGGTTGCCAGTTCGGCTGCCGCCGCTTCCAGACTGTCCGTGAGGTCGCCGCGCTGTGAGCCGGCTCGAAGCTCTCGGACGCGTTCGCGCTCTTCGGCGATATTCGTCAACTCGAAATAGGTGCTAAATGCTCGTGCAAGACTGTTCTTTTCGGCCGCATCCAGTCCTTTCAGCGTCCGAAACAGTGGCTCTCGGCTGTCAATCTCCCCTTTGCGGTAGTCGATAGCCGTCGTTCGCATCTCCTCGACGGTTTCGAACTCGGTTTCCGATGCGTGTTCTCGGATAATCTCCCCAAGCGTCGCCCCGAACTCACGGATATCCTGGCTGATTGACCGTTCGTGAAGCGCCGCTTTTGTCGTCTGCTCGCTCATTCGAGCGCATTTATAGAGGGCGGGTCAAATATCTTTTTTCGAATAATTGTTCGTGACTATCACGCACGATAGATGAACGCGTGTCATAGGACAGGATGAACTTTCTCGCTCGGGCCAATTCTCGGCATCACTCTCCGGCCAATTCACAGTACCAGTCCCGGCACTCCCAATTAGGCAAAAATTGTCGGTTGTTTCTCCCTCGCGAACGCCGATTCATCGCTGGGGTATCTCCCCTGAGGCGTTTTATGCGGTAAGGTTGAGTTCGATGACGTTGCCCGCTCGGTCGAGCAGCGTTCGAATCTGTTGTTCCTTTTTGTCGTCCATGACGCGACTGACAGGGCCAGTGATGCTGATTGCGGCGTGGCGCTCTGTCGGTATCGAAAGCGGACGAGCGATACAGGCCATCCCGAGCGTGGATTCCTCACGGTCGTAGGCCATTCCATCCTCGCGGATTGCCGCCAGTTCGTCAAACAGTTCGTCCTCGTCGGTGATTGTATGCTCGGTCGCCCGAGGCAGACCGTGGGTGTCGATTATCTCTTTGATACGCTCTTCGGGGAACGTTGCCAGAATCGCTTTCCCGATGCCAGTCGAGTGTAGATAGTCCCGTCGTCCGGTCTGTGTGTTGATATCCACCGCCTTGTCGCCTTCAGCGGTGTAGACGTAGACACCTTTCCCGAGTTCCTCAAACATGAGATTTGCAAGCTCTTCTGACTCGTCTGCGAGCTGTCTGACCTCAGGGTGGGCTGTGTCGTATACGCCTTCGTAGCGCTGTGCGTAGCCGCCGAATTCGAGGGTTCTGAGGCCAATTCGATATCTGTCGCCGTGTTTGACCACCATACCCTTGCGTTCGAGGGTGTTGAGGTGTTTGAAGATGGTGCTTTTTGCGACCGAGAGGTGGGTGGCGAGTTCGGTGATACCCGCCTCCCCATCGAGCTCGACGATTCCTTCGAGCACTCGAATGGAGGTTTCGGTCGCATGCACGCGGTCGTCGCTCATACGCCGGTATTGGCTAGCTCCGCTGATAAGGCTTTGACTCTGACATCTAACCGGGGTTCTCGGAGCCTGTTCGCCAGAGCGAAACGGGGCGGGCAACGGGTTTCCAAACGAAAAGCAAAATCAGCACACTCGTATCCTCGCTCTCCCTGCGTGTCACCTCTCCCACCTCCCGTTTCGGTGCTGTGAACGCCGCTACTGCCCGTTTCCAGTGAGAAAACATAGAAAATCCGACATGTATATATGTGTCCAGCCTGTAGGTGTATTTGATGACAGCGAGAACCCGAGCTGACACGACCGACCGTACCGCACTCAAATGGAGCCCACGTAACGACGACCTGCAGCAGACGAGCAGCCCGCTGCGCAAACTGCTCGACCGCCTGCAGTGAACCACGCAGTACCCAACTGCGCTATCCGATAACCCGCCCGTGGCTGCTTGCCGCGGCTCCCGGGTTGCTATCCCTTTTCGCACTATCCCCACCCCGGTTTCTCCGGGGGTAACAATTCACCGTGAGTGGCTACACCGCTTTCTGAAGAAACTGTCTACAGGAAACTATGTTGTTTATCTGACAATCGTTACCGGCACTGGTGACCGCCTGACGACGCCCTCCGCCACGCTTCCGAGCAAAATCCGTGACACGCCCTGTCTTCCTGTGCTTCCCATGACGACGTGGTCGATATTCTCATCTTCGATGGCATCCACGATGGTTCGGGTCGGCCCGCCGATCTCAACCAGTCGTTCAATGGTTATGTCGTGGTCGGCGACAAGCGACTCAAGCTCATCGAACTGTGATTCGGCGTTTTTCTGGCGCTGTTCGTACCACCCTTCCGGGAAGCTGGGTATCGTTGCCTCCGACCCGAAACCTGCCTCAGCGGGGTTGATGACGTGGATAAAGACGAGCGTTCCGTCAGGGAACAGTTCCGCTGCCTTCTCAGTTGCCTGTTTTGCAAACTCCGACTCATCGACCGGAACGAGAACTCTCGTGCTCATACCTGAATCTCTCGTGCCGTAGTTGTCAACGTTTCGGCTGGTCCTGTCGAGTTCGGTAGTGTTTTCAGCCATCTGGCCAATGAGCATGTATGCAACCTATCAGCGACCAGCTGTCCACCGACCACAAGGAAGAGGGACAGCGCAAGATGGAGTGGGCGCGCCAGCATATGCCGATTATGGCAGCGCTCCGTGAGCAATTCGAGGAGAATCAACCCTTCGCAGGAGAGCGAATCGGGATGGCCATGCACGTTGAAGCCAAAACCGCAATCCTCGCGGAAGTGCTTGCCGCTGGTGGGGCAGAAGTCGCTATCACCGGCTGTAACCCGCTTTCGACACACGACGACGTGAGCGTCGCACTCGATGCCGTCGACGGCGTCACCTCGTATGCAAAGCGTGGCGTCGACAGCGACGAGTATTACGCGGCTATCGAAGCAGTCATCGAACACGAACCAACTATCACCGTTGACGATGGCGGTGACCTCGTATTCGCAATTCATGAGGACTACCCTGAACTGCTCGACACCATCGTCGGTGGCTGTGAGGAGACGACAACGGGTGTCCACCGACTCCGTGCAATGGCCGACGACGGCGCGCTCGAATATCCGATGTTTGCCGTCAACGACACGCCGATGAAACGACTGTTCGACAACATCCACGGAACCGGTGAATCCTCGCTGGCATCGATTGCAATGACGACGAACCTTTCGTGGGCAGGAAAAACTGTCGTTGTCGCTGGCTTTGGCTACTGTGGCAAAGGGGTTGCCCGCAAAGCCGCCGGACAGAATGCTGATGTCGTCGTGACCGAAGTCGAGCCACGCCGTGCACTTGAAGCACATATGGAAGGATTCGACGTTCGACCGATGGCTGACGCCGCTGTCGAGGGTGACGTGTTTATCACAACCACCGGCAACCGCGATGTTATCGTTGAAGAGCATTTCGAGGAGATGCAAGATGGCGTCTTGCTCGCCAACGCCGGCCACTTCGACGTCGAAATTGACCTCGAAGCGCTCGACGAGATGGCCGCTGACACATACGAAGCCCGTGACGGCGTGCAGACGTACGAACTTCCTGACGGGCGACGCCTCAACGTGCTTGCGGAGGGCCGACTCGTCAACCTCGCAAGCCCGGTGTCGCTCGGTCATCCTGTTGAGGTCATGGACCAGAGCTTCGGCGTACAGGCCGTCTGTGTCCGTGAAATTGTTGAAAATGGTGACGCATACGACGCGGGCGTCCACAACGTCCCCGACGAACTCGATATCGAAGTTGCCGAGATTAAACTGGATGCCGAGGGCATCGACACGGACTCGCTGACCGATACTCAGGAGGAGTATATGGATAGCTGGCAACACGGCACATAAGCGACTGATTGACTCTCCCGACATTCCCGAAGTACTCTTTGGTTCTGGCCACTAGTACCCGCTATGCACCGCCGCACGTTCTTGCGCACCGTTGGGGCTGGTACTGCTGTGACAGCCAGTACACTGAGCGCTCACAATGTGGCGGCCAACGAAATAATTCCTTTGAAGGAAATATATAATTTACCTACAAAGGAAGGAAATGAAACGGCATTTGAGCCGCTTGGAAAGGTTCCCGTTTCGGGCGCTCGTGATGCGGCGGTGTATCACGATGGGGATATCGTCTACGTCGCCGGACAGGATGGCTTTGCGGTCGTGGATATCAGCGACCCAGCGGAGCCAACGGTAGTTGCAGAACGACGTGAGATTGAGACTGATAGCGACGACACGCTCGGAAACATCTGGGACCTCTGGCCATCGGGCGACCGACTCGCCGTGGTTGGTCCAGCAGCGTACCGCCCAGATTCGCCGAATGGCGTTGCGCTGTTCGATATCAGCGACCCATCGGGCCCCGAACAGGTAGCGTTTCACGCGACGGAGCATTACATTCACAACTCGTTTTTTGCGGACGATATCGTCTATCTGACCGGTAGCGGACTCGACGAGTGGCCACTCGTGATGGTCGATGTGTCGAACGACGAGCCGACTGAGGTCGGCCGATGGTCACTGCTGGAGTACGACGAGGCGTGGGCTGACGTTGTCCCCTCGCTCCGGTTGCTCCATGATGTCTACGTTCAGGACGACATCGCGTATCTGCTGTACTGGGATGCTGGAACGTGGGTGGTCGACGTCTCGGACCCGACAGCTCCGGAGGTTCTCTCTGCAGTCATGGATTACAGCCCCGATGACCTGCAGGGAATTACCTCCGAACAGTCTCAGCTTGTCGACCAAACCGTCCCCGGAAATCACCACTATGCACAGGTTGACGACTCGGGCGATATTCTGGTCGTCGGACGGGAAGCCTGGACGGTCGAGGATACGGATGGGGTTCTCTCGGAGCCGGGGACACTACTTGGTGCGCCGGGTGGCCTCACGCTCTGGGATGTGAGCGAGAAACGCAAACCTCGCTATCTCGCGGATATCGAGCCACCGGAGTCGTTCAACGCAACGAGGGATGGCTGGTTTACGACCGCACACAACTGCGATATCGTGGGTGACCGTCTCTACGCATCGTGGTATTTTGGTGGTGTCACGCTCCACGACATCAGTAACCCAGCGGAGCCGAAACGCATGGCGTGGTGGCGAAACCCTGAACAGACCTCCTTCTGGACGGCACAGGCCGCAGATGGCGTATTTGTCGCCAGCAGCACCGACCTGCGGGATTTTAGTTCATCGCTCAACGAGACCCAGGAGGCACTGTACGTCTTCCCGGACAGGGCGGGCGAACAGCCTGACCCGCCGGACCTGATGACCCGTCCTGAGGAACAGTTCGACGCGAACCCAACAATTGACCGGCCCCGCGGCGAACGAATGCCGCTCGCCCCTGACGAACCGTTCGTCCTTTCGACAGTCGATGGGAACCACGAGGTTCGTCCGGTCTCGGATATGCCCCCAGCAGCACTATCCGATGATAGCGAACCTGCTGCGGGTGAGAATCAGTCAAACGAATCAGGC
>LKMJ01005903.1_pt1 | contig 11573 bp, 21 predicted proteins | sample 643391 | NCBI WGS metagenome assembly LKMJ01 (sample SAMN04112250, study PRJNA286221) | soda lake metagenome | biome: soda lake; feature: Kulunda Steppe; material: water; isolation source: sample PL-Br10 brine of Picturesque Lake | place: Russia: Kulunda steppe | collected 2010-07
GGGGGGGGGGGGGGGGGGTTGACACTTTGCGGGCCCATGACAAAGGGGGAAGGTGGGCTGATTCAAAGGCGGAAGCGGAACACACACGAACACAAGGGTCAAAAAATGGGAGCAGGAGAGGGAGCAACACACACTCTAGCATACCCTCTGGAAAATAAGCTGAGTGCAATCAAGAGCAATTGCTTGTATTCTCACAAACACTACCTGCCTACCACAAGCATGGTGTGCACACTTATGCTGAATGCCCACACGAGAACACATTCATGGCAACACAAGCACATGTACATCAAGTCTCACTCACATCTTCCGTACACACATGTGCACTCTCACGCAGGCGGACTGCGCAGCGCTCTCATGTCAACACAACTGCAAACATAAACACACACGCAGGCGGACTGCGCAGCACGCGTGGAGGCCGCGCTGCGCCGTGCAGGCTCCTTGCCGCCCGCCCCAGCAACAATGACGATCCCCGCGGGTGCGGTGGGCGTGCCTGTGCACTGGCATGCGGCCTGTGACGGCCGGCTGCTGTGCTTGGCGCTGCCACCTGGCAGCAACCAGGGTGAGTGTGCGGGTTGCCGTGAGGGCGAGAGGAGGGAATATATGTAGAGATTACGTGGAGAAGGGTGAGTGTGCGGGTTGCCGTGAGGGTGAGAGGGGGGATGCATGTAGGGATTACGTGGAGAAGGGGGGGGGGCAGGAGGGGGGCGACGGGAAACAGCTAACACATGTGCATAAGCCCAAGCTTTGTTTCCTTCTTCTGAATCAGGCATTGCCATGGAACCTGCGCGCATTAGCTCAGGCCCGTCCCTGCTTTGACCTTGACGGGATAACGAAGGGGGACCTGCACACGCCACACACCCAAAGAAAACAAAAAACTATTCCGATGGCTTCCAGCCTTCAAGATCACCCTCGTGCCGCTGTGCCTGCCCCATTTCCCCTGCAACCTTACCCCACCCTCCATGCTCCACGTCAGCGCCTGCCGCGCAATGCTGTGTGTGCAGGGGCGCCGCCGCTGCTGAGTGAGCCCTTCAGCTGCGAGGCCTTGGTGCCCGGAGAGGACACACACCTGCTGCTACCGGTGTACGCCGCAGCTGCACCCGCAGCTGTGGGCGCGGCTGCTTTTCCTGCAGAAGGCGGCAGACAGCCAGCCCCTGCAGCTGTGTCTGTGCAGGCACCCGGTGGCAACAGGCCAGCACCAACTGCTGCTCCACCTGACCCAGCCTACCCTGTGTCCACACCTGAGGGCCCTGCGGGAGGGCAGGACAAGTACGGTGCGGCCCAGCGCTTGCTGCAGGCAGCATGCCGCGGGCACGGGGACGCGCTGCCAGTGGGCGCGGGCAGGCTGGGCGGCGGCCCCTTCCTTATGCCAGCTGCTCGGCTGCTGGACGCGCCCATGCCTTCCGCTCCCCCAGGCCACTCAGGCAGTGGGGCTGGCAGCGGCGCCCAAGAGTGCGTGTGCGTGGTGGTGACGGTGAGGCTGGTGGCACGCGGTCCGCCAGGCTGCTGGGCGCTGGTGGTCAGTTGCCTGGGCGGCCTGCCCCCGCACCTGCTGCACAACGCCACGCCCATGGCGCTGCGGTACCACGAGGCGTCTACAAGGTGCGCGTGGGCCGGGGGGGAAGGGGATGAAGGGGGAAGGGAAGGGGGGCGAGATGTGTGTACAGCATGTGCGTGCACAGTTGCACAACAAAAGCATGTGCGTGCACATGCCGGTGCGTGATGCACACATATGCCAATGTTTACGCACGGCATGTGCGTGCTGTGCACACTGAGGTGCTGGACAGTACCCTCTTGCTTTGGGAAACGACCAATTAGCCACAATCCATCGAGATCACCTGTCAATGCTCTTCAACCCAAGTGTTTCAAACAACATTGTTTGTGGCATACAGGATGCCCTGGCGGCGGCTGCCGCCTTTCAGCGCCCATGGCTTTGTCCGCCAGGACCTCCTTGCGGCGGCACCCAGGCAGCAGGCAGAGCAGCAGCTGCTGCTGCAAGAGCGGCAGCCAGAGCCCCTGCACCAGCAGCAGCAGCCGGTGAAAGTGGAGATCTGCGGCGCAGAAGGTGCGGTGCACCGGCTGATGCCTTGCGCCCAGGACCTCTGTGCTCTGGCTGCCCGTGCCTGTGGGTGATGTAGGAGAGCACATGGCCATTGGCACACACTGTGTGCTGTGCGCGCCTTTGCAAGCACGCAAAGCAAACCCGGTGATGTAGAAGTGCGCATGGCCATTGGCACACACACTGTGTGCTGTGCGCGCCTTTGCAAGCAAGCAAAGCAAACCTGGTGAGCTGCAGGGCCTCCAGGGCCAGGCTGCTTTCCTCTTGGGTAGGCTTGCTGCAGCGGTGAACCAGGTTGAGTGGGGGTGCACCTGAGAAATGATAAGGCTGTTTGTGAGTGTGTGTGTATGTGTGTGTGTGTGTGTGTGCACGCGTGCCCTGGCCAAGCCAGCATACTTTCTAGAGTGCCTGTTTGAGGACATCCTTGCTGGTTGCTCCTGTACATCAGGTACATCCGATCGCCTGACCTTGGACCTGGGCGGTGAGCCGGGGGCTGCAGCCACGTCGCTAAAAGCCCCCAAAGCAGCTATCCCCGCCTCAAGCGCAGCAAAAGCAGCCACCCCAACCGCCGGGGCCAGCGGCCCCGGATCTGGAGCCGGTGCTGTTGCGGGACGGGCGGGCGGCACAGCCCTGCACCTGGGTGGGCCTGAGGGCCGCAGCATTGTGGCGCAGCTGGCAGATGCTGCGGAGCTGGTGATGGGCGTGGGCGGCGTGGTGTATGTGCAGGTGGGTGGGTGAGGCGGTGTGGGGCAAGCAATGAGGCGGCGACGTGTGCGTGCAGACGGGTGTGTGGGGCGTTCAGGGGATGTGATAGGGTAGGCCGCACGGCAATGCGCTGCACATGCTGGTGCGTGGGGCGCGTATAGGGAGTGAGGGATGACGGGGGGGGGGCTGGGGGTTACCCAGGAGTGTGTCGAGGGAGAGGCGTCCCGAAGCGCCTGCTTGCCTGCCATGACCTTAGGCAACTTGCAAATGCGTGCATGCAAGCCTTGCTACCATGCATCAAGACCTGTCGGTGTTGCAAGCCCATATGCGCACGCCTTCATCATACGCCTTACTCCCGGCAGCCCTTGCACCCATGCACCCATGCACCCATGTTGAATCAGTCGGCGGCCCTTGCACCCATGTTGAATCAGTCGGCAGCCCCTGCACCCATGCACCCATGCACCCATGCACCCATGTTGAATCAGTGAGCGCCCATGCACCCATGCACCCATGTTGAATCAGTCAAAACGTGGGTGCTTGGGGCCTGCTGCCCAGAGGTGGCTGAGCACATGCCGGGCCCATTGCGTGCGCGCTTGCAGGGTGGAGGCGGGAGTCAGAACACGGCGCTGGGCGGCGCGCCCCGCAGCGAGCGCGTGCTGCGCCTCGTGCCCAGCTTGGCGTGGCCGGGCATGGCCACAGCATCCGCAAAAGGTGGGCGGGCACGGCCATGGTTGCATGCAAGAGGTGCGTGGGCAAGGCTGCCTTTGTATGCAAGAGCTGGGATGGCCCGGCAGCGGATCCCGCTTGGCGCTGTACGCTCACCTTACTTTGGCGCTTGAGGCACTTCTGGGGTCACACCGCATGCGTTCCTGCACCGCAACATTGCTCATGCTGTATGAGCCATGCATGCCCTGGGCACAAGGCAATGTGGGGCAAGCACGTGGATGCGCGTGTTCCTTGCTCATTCATGTATTCTGCAAAGGGGAGCCGCATATGACTTGTCTGGCAGAGATTGGACAGGACAGGTGTAGGAGGTATGTGTAGGGGCTGCTGATCAGCATCCCCAGACAGACTGGGCAATGGATGTGCCCTAGTGCGGCAATGGCCCAGGTGTCCCGAAGGTCTGGGTTGTTCCTGGGGCAGCAGGGCCTGCAGGCAGGGCTGCTGGCTCAGGGCTCAGGGTTTTGGCGGAGGGTCCGTATGTCTAGGCGGGGCAGCCAACACAGTGAGGCTGCCAAGCCAAACGCACTCCTTAGATCCCATGCAGGCTCAATGCGCATTGGGCTGTCCCTCCATTCCAAACCCTGAATGTGGCATGCTTTCCGCACTGCCACCGCACCTTCCATCCCCCACCCACCCAAGCACACACACCAAAACCAGCCAGCAACTGCCACTCGCATGGCCCCCTCCTGTTGCTGCGCGCCCACGCACAGGCGTGGCGCCCGTGGCAGCGGCCAGGAGTGCAGTAGGCACGAGCGGGCGTGGCGGGACCTGGATGCTGCTGCCTACCACGCGTGTGCTCACCCCCGATCTGGCCATGGGCGGCGTGGCAGCCAGCATGCATGTGTCCCTGGAGGTGCGTGTGTGTGCCTGTGTTTTCTTGTGTGTGCTTGTGTTTGCATGTGTGTGCTTGTGTTTACATGTGCGTGCTTGTGTATGTGTGTGTGCACATGTGTGTGCACATGTGTGTGTTTAATGTGTATATTTATGTACTTGTGCATGTGCTTCCAGAAGTGCACGAGTGCACGTAGGCTTGGGCCAGTGTGCAAATGTGCGTGCAGGCAGAGAACTGGGTTGTGGCGGCCTGCGGGTGAGAGGTGAAGAGTGTTTTTGGGCGTTGCGTGCACCAAATCCATCCACACCTTCTGGCGCACACAGGACGACTGCCATGTCCATAAACAACAACATACATGGAATCCCCTGTGCACACGCATGCAGGCACACTCACCAGGTAATGCGCATGATGCTTACAAAACACACACACAGGCGCCCATGCGCACGCTCACAACACACGCCACCACGCTGCGCAGGTAACGGGCCTGGAGGTAAGCCTGGTGGACCACCGACCACAGGAGCTGGTGGTGCTGACGCTGGAGGGGCTCGTGCTGGAGTGGGCCAGCGGCAGTAGCGGCGGCCTGGCGTACTCCCAGTTTGGCGCACGGCTGCGCGACTTGCAGGTGCGTCCCAGGTTAGGGCTCCATGGACAGGAGGGAGGTGTGCGCTTACCCGGCAGCCAGGTTGCGCCTGTAGATGCCTGCCTCCCCACCTGAAGTGACCTCTCTTATGGGGTCTTTCATCATGCACAGGCGCAGAACCGCGTGCGCGCCCCTTCTGCACCAGAACACAGATGCCTGCACTTCCAGACACGCTGCTGGTGCACCCACAGTCTGGCTTTGCTGGGCTGCCGGCCAGAGCTGTGTGATGGCTTAGCAGGATTCCTTTGTGGTGAAAGTACGCACGCACATGCCTGTGCTCATGCATGCTCCCACCTGGTTACCGCACCACCACCCTCCACAAGCATATGCCCTCTGCCGGTGCACCTGCATGAGCACCGGCAGCCTACCCCTCTATGCCCCTGGGTGCTCCTCCGCCGCCTTACTCGTACCTCCATGTAGTGTATCTCCGAGTAGTGTACCTCCAGCTTGTGGGGGTCTAGACCCTGGTCTCCAACCACCTCACGCACGCCCTATACTGCTCTCCATCTACTTGCCCGCCGCCTGCTCCTGCGCACGCCCTAAGCGCTCCTCTGCGCCCCTCTGCATGTCTCCTGGGGTGCGCCCGCAGGTCGATGACCAGCTGCCCGCCTCGCCATACCCTGTGGTCCTCATGCCCGCAGACGAAGCCAGGCAGCAGGGTGACAAGACAGGTGCGCACGTGTATGTGTGTGTGTGTGCGCAGCAGGGCAACAGAGGAGGAGCGCATGCGTGCACATGTGCGAGCGTGCGTATGTGTGTAGCAGGACAAAACATGGGGTGTGCAGGCATGTAGGGCAATAAAGCAGGTGTGTGGATGTTCAGCCTGGAATCAAGACAGGTGTCTACATGTTAATGGACAGGCAATTGAGTCAGGTGGTAATGTGGCAGAAAGTTTGAGCACAGGTGCACCCAGCAAGGGCTGCGGCCGGCCATGAGCTCAGTGATCCTGCCTGGTGGCCCTGCGAGTGCATGCAGTAGTTGCAGCAGCAGCAGGGACTGTGTGAATCAAAAAGAACTAAAAGACAACGGGGGGGCGAGAGGGGGGGCGCAGGCTGTGCCGTCTCCAGTGCATGTGTATGCTGGCTATGGCCAACAGGCATGCTGCTTTGCACGCACACGCGCGCAGACCCGCTCATCGTGGTGCAGCTCGTGTCCCAGTCTGGCCGCCACCGCGGCGCGGTGTACTACCCCAGCGTCGCTGTGCGCGTGAGGCCCATGCGGCTGGCCCTTGGGGAGGCCCTCATGTGGCGCATGGTCACCGCCGCGCGCCTGCTGGGTGCAGCCGCCGCGCCCACCGCCGCCTCGGGCGCTGCGGGCGCGCAGGCGGGGCCGCAGGTGCCTGCAGGGGGCAACGTGCAAGGCACCCCAGCACAGGTGCGGAAGGGATTGAGGGGCAAAGGGGAGGCTGGTGGTGGTGCTTTTGTTGCGAGCCTACGTTCTTCACGCGACTCGAGCAATAGAGGGGTGAAGGGTGAGCGTGGCCGTGGGCGTTGACGTGGGAGTAGAGAGAGCACCTGGCAGTGCTTGTGCCTGTTCAACATTTCTGGACATGATGAAGCAGCCGCAAACACACGGCCGTAAGCCATCCCTTCAGGTCTTCAACAGGTTGCTCAAATTGACAGTTTCTAAATTAACCTGTGAACCGCTTCTTGCTGGCCAAGGCGCCTCCCTTTGTGTGCGCACGCAAAGCTGTTCAAGCAATTGTACATGGCTCACCTGATATGTGTGCATTTGCTCGGTCGGGAGGGCTATGCATAACAGCCTGGGTGCCTGGTGGGTGCCTGGTGGGTGCCTGGGTGCCTGGTGGGTGCCTAGGTGCCTGGGTTCCGGTGCTGTGCCCTCCTTTGCTTTTGGCGTCTCCAGCACCCAAGGTGCATGCCTCTGGTGCGCCCACACCCACATGCGTGCCTCTGGTGCACCCACACCCACGCATTTGCCCGCACAGGCCACCTCAGAGCTGCCCCTCCAGATCGACATCATGAACATCACGGACGTGGAAATGAAGCTGTCCTTCAGGGCTGACGCCATGTCCAGGCCGCGCATCGCCAACCAGGTGGGGACCAAGCCCCGCCCGGGGGCCATGCACATGTCCGCTGTCAGGCCCTTGTGCGTCACATGCACGCGCCCCTTGAACTGCGTGCGCTCCTCGTACTTCAATTGTGTGGCTTCCTATACAGCAAAGTGTGCAGAGGGTGCTTCCAGTGTCCAGGCTCTCTTGTGATGTGCTCTCTTGTGATGTGCTCTCTTTGTGATGTGCTTGTGATGTGCTCTCTTGTGATGTGCTCTCTTTGTGATGTGTTTGGTCCAGGCTCTCTTGTGATGTGCTTGGTGCAGTTGTCAAACAGTTCACCAGTGTGTGAGATCTCCTGACGAGATGCACCAGCTAATGAAGCAATGCCAGGGTCAGGGAGCCGCTGCCATGCCCAGGGCGCCCCTCGCGGTCCCTGCACACAGGCGCATGCACATTCAGGTGCCCACAACTGCACACTTGTGACGAGCTCACACACACACACACATGCACACAAACAAAACGCACCGCCAACACCGCATTCCGCATGCTTGTTTGCACGCGGCGTGGTGCAGACGCTGTCCCTGGCCCTGGACCTGGCCAGCCTACGCGAGCTGCCCCTGGCGCTGCCGGGAGTGGAGCTTGAGGCCGTGCGCGTGCAGCGGGCGGCGCTGCAGCAGATGGTCGTCAGCCGCCTGCAGCAGCGCCTGTTTGGCATCGCCGTGAGCGTGCTGCGCAGCAGCGGGCTGTTTGGCTCCGCCTCAAAGGTGCGCGCACAGCGCGGCGCCCTGCCTGCCGCGTGTGCCAAGCTGCTGCCTTGCGTCACCTTTCCTGCCCTGCCTTGCTTGCCCTTCTTGCTGTGGCCCCCCTCTGGCACTTGGTGACCATTCATGATCCACTGCTCGCACAGTGTGGCGCTTCCTTCCTTTACCGCCTGCCTTGCGCACCTGCCCAAGCACAGCGGGAGCAACGCACACGGCGATCAACGCACACAATGATCGATACTGGCACGCAGTGATCAACCGTGGCACACAATGATCGATACTGGCACGCAGTGATCAACCGTGGCACACGGAGATCGCTGAAGCAACACGCACGGTGATTGACACACACGGTGATTGTTGCAACTCACACCCAGCGCAGTCAGTGACTCGGGAATGCGTGATGCATGCCCACTTGACCACCACGCACCCGCGTGCATGATGCAAGCGCAGATCCTGGCAGCCGCCAGCCACGGCGTCACAGCCCTCACCGACTCCTCCGGCGCCGCGGCGCGGCGGGGCGAGATTGGTCACGTGGGGGAGGGCGTGTGGGAGGGCGGGCGCGCGCTGGGGCAGAACATCCTGCGTGGCGCCACGGGCATGTTCACCAAGCCCATGGAGGGCGCCAGCAAGGGCATCGGCGGCTTCCTGGGGGGCATGGCCAAGGTGGGCGCCGGGGTCGGGTTGCTTGAGCACCCCATGCACGCACGCATGCACACAGGGTTCTTGGGTGTGAGGTTGCAGGTGTGTAGGTGTGGGTGTGAGGGTGTGGAAATGTGTGTGGTATGCTCCTTGTGGACTTTGCATGCGCAAACACACCAAGGATGTGAGGTTGCAGGTGTGGAGGTGTGGGTGTGGGTGTGTGAATGTGCGCGCACTTCCGTGTGCCTGGACGGCTTTCTGAGGCAATTACTAGGTCTACATCATATGTGTTTGCATATGCATGTGTGGTCCTGTGTGTGTGTGTGCGCATGTGCGTGTGCATGTTTGTGTGTGTATGTGTGTGTGAGAGCGCGCGCGGGGCCCGAGCTTTGGCTCCATACCATGCGCTGTGTTTGCGCCCTGGCTTGCAGGGCCTGGTTGGCGCGGCTGCCAGCCCGATCGGAGGGGCCCTAGCGGGAGTGTCCAAGGTGCGTACGCGTGGACACGCACGCATGACTGACCGCGCAAACTGTTGGAGGGAGCTTGGATGTTATCTTTTCACTTGTTCTTGGTTTTGGGGTGCCAGTTGTTTCATTTGTTCAGAGTTCCTAAGTCAAGGGAAGGGAAGGCGCCTGGAGCGTGCGCCAAGGGTTAGGGTTCAGGTGTCAATTCGGTTCTGACAAGTGGCTTAAACAGGCTCACAGTACAAAACATGTGCTTGTGCCGTTACACACCACGCATGCTGATTGAGAGGCCTTCATCATTTTAGTTTTATGCATGCCAGGTGTGATGACTGTCATGGAATGAATTGGGGCGTGTGAGCACAAGCTCTGACCATGTTCAGGGGAGCGTGCATCGGGTAGGCACAGCTGGGAGATGTACTTGCACGCTCACGCACCACCTGCAGCCATGCCTGCGCGCACACACACGCCCTTGCAAACGCGCACCCACACACGCATGCACGCCAATGCAGTTGACTGAGGGCATGGACGCGCAGTACCGCATGCTGTACAGCACGCACCAGGGCACCCGCAAGCGCCTGCCACGTCCCTTCACAGGTGAGCTGCCAACGGGCCTCTGCCATACCATGCGCATTACTCAGATGTTTACTGTGGGACATGGGGACATGTGCTGTGCTGCAAGCAGCATCGGGGTGCCGTTCCAAAAAGGCTGAACCCCCGGCATTCTGCCGGGACAGGAGACGCATGGGTGGCGCCCCAGCTGCATCCCCTCCCTGTGCCTTTGGCGGCCGCCATGGTGCCCCTGCAACCTCACACCCTGGACCTCACACACTCCCGGATCCGCAAGGCTCGCTGCTCCTGAATCAGGATATTGGGTGATGTAACGCCCTCTTCAAAACGGCAGGCGATGGGTCCACAGGTCCTGCCGTGAGCGCCGGGTCCCTTTGAAGCATCCACAACCTCACAACCGCGCCCTCCTCCCGCCCGGCCCCCGCAGGCGACCGCATGCTGCGCCCCTTCAGCCTGCACCCTGCGCTGGGCCAGGCGCTGCTGCACAACGCGACGCTGCCGGCGTCCGCTGCGTCCGCGATGACGGTGGGCCTCAGCCGCCGCCTGCTGAGCCGCGTGGTGGGCACTGGGAACAGGTGCGTGGGCCGGACAGGGGGGTGTGGGCCGCATGGCAAGTGTGCGTGCTATGAGGATAGGAGGGCATGGATGGCATGGACCAGCTATCTTTTTAGGGATGTGTAACAGGAGGGTGACAGGTGTGTGTGTGGATGGAACAAGATGATGGGTGGGTGGGCACCTCTGGCAAGACTGATGATGGGTGGGTACCTCTGGCAAGACAGATGATGGGTGGGCACCTCTGGCAAGACTGATGATGGGTGGGCACCTCTGGCAAGACTGATGATGGGTGGGCACCTCTGGCAAGACAGATGATGGGTGGGCACCTCTGGCAAGACTGGTGTCTGAGCGAGTGGGCAGGCAGCGGCTGTGAGTGCGCTGCCGCCTTAGTTGCATGCCTGTCAAGGACAGAGGGGCCCCTTGGGTTGCCGACTATACTCACGTCACTGTGCGAATGCATGTGGCTGGCGGCCTGTATGCACGCACTCCGCGCCTTTGCCCCATTTGACACAAGGCCCCCCTTCTGCAACGCAACCTCTCCCCCCTTGCTGCATCCTGTCCACCCCCTGCTTGGGCGTCGGCCGCATCCTGTGCGCATGCGTCCCCCCAATCTGGCCAGCCATTTGAATCCAAAGCCCCCTCTCCCCTGTGCCTGGCCTACACACAGTGCGGCAACGTCCGCGCCCAACCGCTCCGCCGCGGTGTTCATCGGCGACGCATACGAGGACCATTTCCTACTGCCTGGGGACCTCGTGCTCCTCATCACCACACGCCGTCTCGTGCTGCTTGAGGCCCCAGGTGCGCACAGCACAGTACATCGCGTGTGGGCACGTGTTTTTGAGGCTTTGTGGGTGGCATGCGTGCACGCACATGTACCTGCGGGCGTGCAAGTGCGTGGGGTGGTGGGTGCTAGAGAGGGTGTGCGTATGGATACAGGGGTAAGTGGGTGGATGGGTGAGTGCAGGTGCGCACGTGAGTGCCGCAAGGGACTGCGATGGTGTTGTGCTCCTCAACATTGGTGGGTGCTTGTGTCCTCTGAATTGTGTATGGCTTATGCTGCAAAGCCCCACCCTGCACGCAGCCCACGCAACTTGCAGCTGCTCTCCGTGGACAAGAGTGTTCCCGATGCACAGGGCTACTTTGCATGGCATGCTGCCGGCGCTACCTGCACGGCATGCACATCCGCACCTGTGGGCGCAGGATCGTGTCCAAATCAGATCCTTAATTGAAACCCTTGGCCAGACAATTTGGAACCATTGTCCAAACCAGGTCTTTATTTGGAAGCAATAGTGCGCGTGCCTGCACTGTGCGCTCACCTTTAAGAGCAGCCCTCTCCCACAAACCTCGCTCACACGCCATCACCTCTCTTGCCTGCCTGTCCCTGCCCCTCTGCCCACAGAGTTTGTGGCGCTCCAGCTGCGCATCATGAGCGGCGAGCTGGCGCACGTGACGGACGTGCCAGGCGGCACAGTGGTGTGGGACCTGAAGTTCAAGCACATGCTGACGGCGGAGCTGGTGTGGTGGCAGCAGCAGCCGCCGCCGGACGGAGTGCTGGTGCACCGCAAGCAGCGCAGCCAGAAGGATGGGCTGCTGGCTTACGATATCAAGTGCAGGTGCACA
>LKMJ01005904.1_pt1 | contig 11570 bp, 11 predicted proteins | sample 643391 | NCBI WGS metagenome assembly LKMJ01 (sample SAMN04112250, study PRJNA286221) | soda lake metagenome | biome: soda lake; feature: Kulunda Steppe; material: water; isolation source: sample PL-Br10 brine of Picturesque Lake | place: Russia: Kulunda steppe | collected 2010-07
CAACAATCACAAGCAGTATGCTCACTGGAACGAACCAGTCAGCGAGCAGTTGTCGAGTCTCCAGCCACAGTGTGGCCCTGTTCATTGGCGATTCCTCCCTGAATGTGTGTGTTCCTGTTGAATCATCGTATCATCACAATTCGCGCTCTGGACGTGCTGTTCGGTTCCGTGACCGTGTTCGAACCGTGCTTGCTGCACAGAGAACCACCAATGGAACCAACACGATCATCCCGATCGTCAACGTAACTGCAGCCATTGCCGCCCCCGGATGGAGTGCATGCAGTAAAACGATCAACTGCGGTGGGAGCACCCCAAAATATCGGTACTCAGTCAGTTCGTGGTTGTAGTAGCCGGTCGCTGTCGGTGCCGTGATCGAAACGTCGATCGCCTCGGAGCTGCCGCCACTGACAACGGTCGGCCCGTCAGGGGTCTCGACGGCGTCATCCCTCGAGTCGAGCACCGACACAACGGGGAGAAGCCCACCGTTTGCGATCGTATACGGCTGGCTTTCGGTTTCTCCGGTTGGAACGACATCGGGTCGCTCAGAGTCATACTCTGCACTGATGATGCTAACCTCGGCGGTTGTCGCCATCGAACTCATCGCGCCGAACGTCGCCAGACAGACGATCAGCCCGATAGCCAGCAGGACGGTCTGAGGGTTGATGCGCACGGTCTTCGACCGCGATCGATCTCGACTGTCGGCTGCTCGCCACTCAAGGACGAACGAGAGAATAATAAGGCCAATCCCAGCGATCAACAACAGCGGTGGCCCACTTGCGGGCCCCGCCGATCCAAGCCCAAGACGGCTCGAAAGCTGGGTCCCTGCTCTCGACAGGGTGGACTGAATGCCCATGGCGGCTGTTCCGAGCTGTGGAACCGTCACCACCTCACCAGTCGGCTGCCATGCCACCGCAACGATCTGGCTTTCGGAGACTGGTGGTTCGCGGCCCTCTTGGTCGGTAGCAGGGTTGGCATCGCCCTGTGTAACATAGCCCTCAGCGGTCTCCTCGACAATTCGGTGTGTCGTTAGCCCGCCACCTTCGAGCTCTTTGGCATCGAAAACGACCACATCGCCAGCCGAGGGGCTGTCTACAACGGCCGTTGGCAGTGCGACAAAGCCGTCACCGGTTCGGATCGTCGGCTCCATGCTCCCGGTTTCGACAAACCCTAACAACAGGGGAACGCCGAGGACGTTTCCAGCAACCAGAATAAGACAACTCACCACTGCAGCAACCACAAGCAGTCGCCACAGATGTGTTCGTACGGTTTGTATGCGCTCTGACATAGGCTGTGTGGGGCGTCCGTCTCTGTATCGGGATGAGGCCGATCGCCTCCACATTCATACAATCCTGAATACTGTATTGGTATGCGGCTCCTACTCTGTCGAGCAACTGTCTCAAAAACAGTAAAGAACGCCTACTAACGAGAATTGAACCAGTAGTGGGCAGATACTTATACGTCATCTATCCGATTACTCCGACAGATACGGTCTTCGACATATGTCCTTGGCAACCAACTCCGGCGAACCAGAATCCGACATTCCACGCGATCAGCTGTTCGGCATGCTGTCGAACAGACGCCGGCGGTGGGTGCTTCGTGCGCTCAAGCAACACGACAGTGAGACGGTTTCGTTTGGAACAATCGTCGAGACCGTTTCAGCTTGGGAGTACGAGACAGATCCCGCTGAGCTGTCTTGGAAACAGCGCAAGCGTATTTATACCGCGCTTAGACAGTCACATCTGCCGAAACTCGACGAAACAGGAATCATCAACTACGACCAACACCGAGGGACAGTCGAGCTCACTGAGGAGGCCCAAGCGGTCCAACTGTATCTCGAATACGTTCCGAGCCACGATATTCCTTGGAGCTACTGTTATCTCGTGTTTGCCTGTCTCGGCTTTGTGCTGAGTCTCCTCATGTGGGCGTCGGTTGGCCCGTTCGCCGGGCTTTCTGGACTGGTGTTCGTCTGGATTCTCGTCGGCCTGTTTGGGGCGACGGCGGTCGTCCATACCTACCACACCCGCCAGAACCGCCTCGGAACAACGACCCCACGATAACCCACCTCGATTGAGACACTGTCAGCACTGAGATAGATCACACACAGAGGAGGTCGTCCGTTCTTTACCCATCGAGGACGAGTGGGGCTGTATGCCCTCCAGACCGAATATACTGCTGTTGTTCACCGATCAAGAGCGCGCCGACCTCGTCGCACCCGACGGCCTTCCGGTCGAGACGCCAAATATTGACCGTCTTCGCGAGGAGGGAATGTGGTTCGAGGCGGCATACACGCCGACCAGCATCTGTACGAGCGCACGAGCCTCGTTGTTAACCGGCCTGTACCCACACGCCCACGGCCTGCTGAACAACAGCCACGAGGCGGATGCGATTCGGACTGATCTCCCCAAAGAGCTCCCAACCGTTGGCGAACTTCTCGACAGCAGTGGCTACGATAACACCTACATCGGCAAATGGCACGTCAGCCACGAACGCGGGCCAGGTGACTTCGGCTTCCGGTACTTCGGTGGAAGCGACCACCATCATGATAACTTCGAAGTGGCGTTCGAACACTATCGGGAATCGAACGACATCATCGTTCCCGAGGCCGATGTCGAAAACAAACAATACGCTGGCGAAGCTGAGAACCGAACCCTAATTGCGGGCACTGATCCAGTCCCAGTCGAGTCGTCTCGACCGTACTTTCTGGCCGAGTTGACTATCGACGCACTTGAACGCTGGGCCAACGGTGACCGTGAAGGGCCCTTTTTTCACCGTACGGATTTCCTTGGCCCACATCATCCCTACATCATTCCCGAGCCGTACGCCTCGATGTACGACCCCAGCGAGATCGAGCCGTGGGGCAACTACCCTGAAACGTTCGACGGCAAACCGCGTGTCCACGAGCAGTATCTCCAGTATCGGGGCGTCGAGACGTTCGACTGGGAGACGTGGAGTCAGTTAGTCGCCAACTACTACGGCTTTATGACGCTGATCGACGATCAGATCGGTCGGATTCTCGACGCACTTGAGGAGTTCGGGCTTGCCGACGAGACCGCAGTTGTTCACAGCTCGGATCACGGCGATTTTATCGGCTCACACCGCCAGTTCAACAAGGGCCCGCTAATGTACGACGAAACCTATCGAATTCCGCTTGTCGTCCGCTGGCCGGGCGTGGTTGATCCAAGTACGCACACCGCGGCGTTCGTCAGACTGCAAGATCTCATGGCTACCTTTCTGGAGTGGGCCGACATCGACCCACCCGAAGACATTCACGCCCGGAGTATCCAGTCCCTACTCACTGGTTCGACGCCCGACGACTGGCCGGAGTCAGTGTACGCCCAGTACCACGGCGATGAGTTCGGACTCTACTCCCAACGGATGGTCCGAACTGAGCAGTACAAGTTCGTCTACAATGGGCCGGACCGAAACGAGTTGTACGATTTGGCTGCCGATCCGTACGAGCTACAGAACCTAATCGATCACCCCGCATACGCCGAGGCCCGCACCGAGATGGCCGACCGGCTTACCGACTGGATGTATCGCGTTGATGACTCACTGGCTGGCTGGGTGCCGAACACCCTCTAAATGTAGCCCAAATCCGCAAGCCGCTGTTCGGTTGCGGCGCTCATATCGACCGCGGTCCCTGTCGTCCGATCTCGCTCGACCGTTCCGAGCCAGCCGTCGAGTTGGGTGTCGAGTCGGGCAGCCAGCGCGGGACGGTCCGCAAGTCGGTTGTGGTGTTCGTCGCCGTCGAGATACAGCCAGCGGTTTCCGTCCGAGCCCCGTATGTAGGCCGTTCCATCTGTGCGGACCGATCGAAGCGAGCGATCAAACTCCCGGACACGGTCGGGCAGCTCGCCAAACCGGGCTTCAAGCGACTCGACGGTCGGTTGGGGCTGGATGTGTTCGGTGTAGACGGCCTGCCGTGGCAGAGTCGTTGAGTCAGGATGAAACGACTGTCCTTGGGCTTGCATCAGCAGCTTCGATGCCGAAATCCCGGTGGCAGCCAGCAGCGTCGGGACGAGATCAAGCAGTTGGACATACTCGTCGTACTGGCCGCCGTCGTCGAACGGCCCGCCGGTGATGACCAACGGGACGTGGACAACCGTCTCATGAAGGTTGTACTGGTGGCCAAAAAAGCCGTACTCGCCGATGTTTTCGCCGTGATCTCCGAGCACGACAAAAATCGTGTTATCCCATTCGTCGACCGCCTGAAGCGATTCTCGGAGCGTCGCGATCTGTGCGTCGAGGTAGGCTACCTCCCCACGGTACAGCCCACGAAGCAACTCACAGTCTCGTTCTGTGAGATCGTACTCGCCGACATCGAACGCGCGTGGATCCTGTCGGAGCTGGGTTGCCTCCTGTATTTCGCTGTCTGAGAGGAACTGCTCGGCGTAGGCTCGTGGCGGGTCATACTCGATGTGGGGTTCGATGTAGTTACAGAACAGAAAAAACGGCCGACCCTCGCCGCGTCGGTGTCGGTCGGTGAGCCAGTCGTCGATCCACTGTGTGGTTCGGGCGGCCCCGTCGTCACGACAAAGATACCGTTCGTAGGCGATGTTCGCCAGCGTCACCACGGGATTGCCGGCGGTTAGCTGCTCTTTGAGCGCAGTTAGGCGTTCACTAACGCCGTGTGCTCGGACGATAGCTCCGGTGTCGACATCGCTTTGGAGATACTGCCAGCCCTTCCGAAACGTCTCAAAACCGCGATCGAAGCCGAACTCGCCAGTGATCCAGCAGTTGTTCGAGACGCCAACCGTTTCGTAGCCAGCAGACTGAAACGCTTCGGGGAGTGTTTCGTGGTCGGCGTCGAGATAGGTGTGACCGCCGTGGGCTCCGTGGGCAGCAGTGTACTGGCCAGTAAACAACGAGACGTGTGCGGGAAGCGTCCACGGGCTGGAGGAGTACGCCCGCAGGCACTCGGTGCCAGCCGACGCCAGCGATGCAAGCGTGGGGGTGAGTTCGGAGGCTGCCGGAACGGTCTCGACGGCCCGCGCGGTATCCATGACGACGAGAACGACGTTCGGTCGGTCGTCCCCGTCGCCACCGTCATGGGTTGGCTCAGCCGACGGTGAACTGCTGTCGGTACTCATAACACGCACAGTTCGCCACCGGCCCGTAAGGCAGTAGTTGCCGAACACTCACCGAGTAGTCAGTGACTACTCACCGTCGGCGTCATCGGCGCGTCGGGTATTTGTATCTGCTTGCCCGAGAGTAGCCCAATGCGTGCGTTTCGGCTCGCCTACGACGGTCGAGAGTTCTTTGGGTTCCAGCGGCAGCCAGATGTGCCAACTGTCGAGCGAACCCTGTTCGAGGCGCTGCGGTCGCTGTCGGTGGTTGCTGATGACGCCGACAAACCGACCGGCTATGCGGCAGCGGGCCGAACTGACCGGGGTGTCTCCGCGCTCGCCCAGACGGTTGCTTTTGAGTGCCCCGACTGGCTAACTCCGCGAGCGCTCAACAGCGAGCTTCCGAGTACAATCCGGGCGTGGGCAAGCGCCGAGGTGGGTGAATCGTTTCATGCCACTCACGACGCCGTTCGTCGGAGCTACACCTACTACTTGTACGCCCCCCGAGACGACGCCGAGAGCCTCGATGGCCGACCACCAGTCGACGACAAGCAAGCCAAAGCAGCCCTCGACCGACTGTGTGGCAGCCACGACTTTTCGAACCTCACACCCGATGAGACCGGCACCCGTCGAGGGGTGTCGGGTCGGCTCACCCGACAGGGAGCGTTTCTCGAAATCGAGTTCGCCGCCGGCGGCTTTGCCCGCGAGCTGGTTCGCCGGCTCGTCTCAGTTGTACAGCGTGTGGCGACAGGCACACAGTCGCTTGAATGGATCGATGCACTGCTTGGGCCCTCGACTGTCGAGCCACGTCCGCCGCCGGCCCCACCTGAGCCGCTGATGCTTTCGGCGGTGGTGTATCCCGACGTCGAGTTCAACTACGACCGGGAGGCAGCCGAGCGCACGCGTGTGGCGTTCGGTCAGCGAGCCGTCGAATCGCTGGCGAGTGGACGGCTCTCGCGGTCAGTGAGTGAGAGCCTCGACCAGTAACAAGACTTACAGCCAGCGTCGGCCTTCAGTCGGCCATGAGTACGGTTCCGGAACGCGAGGAGATCGATACCGAACACACGTGGGCGCTCGAAAGCATCTTCGAGTCCGACGAGGCGTGGGCCGAACGCTTCGATGAGATCTCGGGACGAATCGAGGAGCTCACCGCCTATGAGGGACGAGTCACCGAGAGTCCCGAAACACTGTTGGAACTGCTCGAACGCCGCGAGGAGCTCATACGCGAGGTCTCCCAACTTGCCGTCTACGCCAACCTGCGGGCCAGCGAAGATACCCGAAACCAAGAGTATCAGGCGCTTTCGGGCAAGGCCCAAGCACTCTCTTCGGAGGCCTCAAGCGCGGTCTCGTACATCGAGCCCGAACTCCAAACGCTGACCGAATCAGATATCGAAGCGTTCGTCGAGAGCGAGCCAGCCCTCGCAGCCTACGAGCAGTTTTTCGATGACGTGCTCCGCGCCAAACCACACACACGGTCTGCCGAAATCGAGGAACTGCTGGCGGAGTTGGGCGAGGTTACCAGCTCTCCGAGCGAGATCTACTCGATGCTGGCCAACGCCGATATGACGTTTCCGACAATCGAGGACCCAGATGGTGACGAAATCGAGATCACGCAGGGCAACTTCACGAAGCTCCAGAAACACGAAAACCGAGCGTTCCGAAAACAGGTCCACGAGGAGTTTTACGACGAGTGGGAAGACGTGCGCAACGCGGTCGGCACCGCACTTAAAAAGCAGGTCCGCAAAGACGTGAAAATCGCCCGCGCGCGCAACTACGAGACGGCCCGCGAGGCCGCACTCGACGGTCCGAACGTCCCAGTCGAGGTGTACGATACGCTTGTCGAGACCGTCCGAGACAATCTCGACTTGCTCGGTCGCCATGCCGAACTCAAAGCCGACGCGCTCGATATCGAGCAACTGCGGTCTTGGGATCTGTACATGTCGCTCACTGGTGAGGAGGGCCCAGAGATACCCTACGAGCAGGCCAAACAGTGGATCATCGAGGCGGTCGAGCCGTTAGGCGATGCCTACCAAGAGCGAATGGCCGACGGACTCAACAGCCGATGGGTCGATGTGTATGAGAATCGCGGTAAACGCTCGGGAGCCTTTTCATCGGGCACCTACGACACCCAGCCGTTCATTCTGATGAACTACCAAGACGACATCGCCTCGATGTTTACCCTTGCCCACGAGTTGGGCCATTCGATGCATTCGGAGCTGGCACAGGAGCACCAGCCATGGCATGATGCGGGCTACGAGATTTTCGTCGCCGAAGTCGCCTCGACGGTTAATGAGACCCTACTGACGCACTACTTGTTGGAAACCGTCGAGGATGACGAACTCCGCCTTCATGTGCTCGATGAGTATCTCGAACGGTTCCGCTCGACGCTGTTCCGCCAGACCATGTTCGCCGAGTTCGAACAACAGATCCACGAGCGGGCAGAACGCGACGAGCCGTTGACGCCTGATGTGTTCGATAAGCTGTACGGCGATCTCAAAGCGAGCTACTACGAGCCAGCCGCACTCGACGACCAGATCGCCCGCGAGTGGGAGCGAATCCCACACTTCTACTACAACTTCTATGTGTACCAGTATGCCACAGGGATCTCGGCAGCAGTCGCTATTGTCGAGCGAATCCGACAGGACGGCGAGGCTGGCCGCACAGCCGCCGCTGACTACCGAGAGATGCTTCGCGCAGGTGGCAGCGTCTATCCGATTGAGGCACTCGAACGTGCTGGCATTGATATGACGACCGCCGAACCCATCGAATCGGCGCTGTCAGTGTACGGCGACTATCTCGACCGCGTTGACGAGCTTCGATAAGAGCTGCCTACTGAAAGGTTCAGTCGAGGTGGTGGACCCAACCGACGGTTGGCTCCGACCCAAAGGCACATTTAACTCCGGGTCTAACTCCTGACAACAAATGTCACGTAGTCCGTCGCTTCCTGATCGTCCACGGCTGGATCTGGATCCTGAGATGTCGGCAGCCGAGCGGCTGACAGCGATCCGCAAACATTTCGTCCGCCTCGTAGAGGTGAACGAAGAGCTCGACGACCGACTGACCGAAGCCACTACTCGTCGGTCGGAGCTCAGAGACGAGGTCTCGACGCTTAAAGAGCGCAACGAAGCGCTCAAAACCTCTGCGCTGTACATCGCCAGCGTCGAGGAGCTGACTGATGAGGGCAACGTAATCATCAAACAGCACGGTAACAATCAGGAAGTTCTCACGGAGGTCTCACCCCAGCTGTACGAGGAGATCGAAAACGGCGACCGGGTAGCGATCAACGAGTCGTTTGGCATCCAGCTGGTGTTGGACGACGAAACCGACTCGCGGGCCCAAGCGATGGAGGTCACCGAATCGCCCGAGGTGAGCTATGCGGACATCGGTGGCATCGACGAGCAGATTCGTGAAGTTCGAGAGGCCGTCGAGGACCCACTCGAAAGTCCCGAACAGTTCGAACAGGTTGGCATCGAACCGCCATCGGGCGTGCTGCTGCATGGCCCGCCCGGAACCGGGAAAACAATGTTGGCGAAGGCAGTGGCTAACGAAAGCGATGCGACCTTTATTAAGATGACTGGCTCGGAGTTGGTTCAGAAGTTTATCGGCGAGGGAGCCCGACTCGTCCGAGATCTGTTCGCACTGGCAGCCGAAGCGGAGCCAGCGGTTGTCTTTATTGACGAAATTGATGCTATCGCCTCTCGACGGACGGACTCGAAAACCTCTGGGGACGCCGAGGTCCAACGAACGATGATGCAACTCCTCTCAGAGATGGACGGCTTCGACGACCGCGGCGAGATCCGGATTATGGCCGCCACCAACCGGTATGATATGCTCGACGAGGCGATTCTCCGGCCCGGTCGGTTTGATCGACTTATCGAAGTGCCGAAACCCGGCCCCGAGGGCCGACGAAAAATCTTGGAGATCCACACTCGGGATATCAACGTCGACGGCGACATTGCGTTCGACGAGCTGGCCGACGAGCTCGAAGACTACAGCGGCGCAGATATCGAAAGCCTCGTGACCGAAGCCGGGATGTTTGCGATACGCAACGACCGGACAACCGTCACCCGAGCGGATATCGAACACGCCCAAGAGAAACTCGACCGCGGCGAGACTGACAACGGCGTTGTTCGCTACCAGTACTGACCGGACCGATTCGTAACCGATTACCCCACTGGTCGCCGACGCTGTGTAATGAGTACGATTCACGTCGCAGGTGGGGTCGGTATCGCCCCAACCGAGATGGCGGCCTACGATGCCGCGCTTGCTGACGCGAACCTTCATAACTACAATCTAATCTCGGTCTCCTCAGTGATTCCAGCCAACGCCGAGCTTGCGGTCGTCGAGAAGGCACCCGATCTCGGCCCCGCCGGCAACAAACTCACCGTTGTCCAAGGCAAGATCGTCGCCGCTCCCGGCAGCGACGCCGAACAGATTTCGACCGGCATCGGATGGGCAACCGGGCCGGGGCCGGGGCTGTTTTATGAAGCCCACGGCACTGACCCCGAAGCCGTCGAGACGGAAATTCGTCGGGGGCTAGAGGCTGGCTGCGAGCTTCGGGAGTGGACGATCACCGACCGCGACGTGCGAGTCTCGACTGTCGAGCCGCGGACGGACAGCTACACGGCAGCGGTCATGCTGGCGGCCTACGGTGACAGCGAGCCGATTTGCTAGTGTGGACTGTGAGAGTGATTGTCACTTGCGACGCCTTTTTACTCGACGCTCACCAACAACAGGTATCTTTCACATGAACGGAAATTACACCGGAGTCGGTGGACAGCCAGTTGGTGGGGGTCAGACAACTGTCGAGGAGCTGTCGGCTGGCCAGAAGGACGCCCTCCGGGCTGCGGTGGCTGGCATTGTCGCCGAAACGGAGTCATACCTTCCGGAGGGCTATCAGGTTGGCTCCGAGCTCGCAACGGCCAGCGGTGGGACCGCAACGGTTGCCGTCGATCCGCCGGCAGGCCACCCGGTAACCGCCGGCTACTCGCCGGATCCAGACGATCTCGACGGCGGGCTGGATGCCGAAACCCAACGCGAGGTCGCCCAAGGGCTGGCGGCGAGTGCGGTACTGCAGGTGATGGACGCTGTCGGCGACGGAATTACGCCGACTGGCCGATAGCAGCGACAAAGCTTTTCATTTCAGTGTCGGTGGTAGCCGTCGAGTACCGTCAGTACCAATCAAGTAGTCAGACAGTTACTCCTCGTCGGCGTGGTCGAGCGCATACATACCGTAGGCGACCAACAAAGCGGCTGGGATCGCACTACCGCCGAAAAGCAGTGGCACCGAAAGCAGGTAGCCACTCCCGAGACCGACCGCCAGTACGAGCGGAATCGCCGCCAACAGCAGATCGAACTGAGAAGCGCGCTCAACGGCAGCCGGCCAACCGCTGTGGTGCTCTGGGTACATGTGGAGGTAATTAGATATAATGTACTGCAGGCCACTTATATCCTTATACACTGGTGTGATCGCTTTTGGGACACAGTTAGCCCGTCTGTGGGATCTCTCCGAACTCGTCTGATCGTTCAGTGTTCGGCGAGTCGAGCCGGACGAGTTCGTACATACTGTAGGCGACGAGTACGGCGGCAGTCGCCGCTCCTATTACGAGTCCTGCAGCCTGTGAGATCGGCAACAGCGCTGCACTCAACAGACCGCTGAACAGTGCTATCGGAATCGCAACCAACAGCAGATCGAACCGTAAGTAGTCGACTCGAATGCGCTCGTCTTGTGTTGCTGTCGCTGGCATTTCGATGCACCTACAGGAGAGATGCCGCCGGAGATAATAGCTACTGTGACGGTTCGCTCGCCCGTTTGTATCCATCCACACATAAATTGGTAGACGGTTGCGTCTGTGGTCCGAGCTACTTGCCCCAGAACGGATCGCGTTTCCGGCGTTTGTTGAGATAGCCTGAGAGCGCTTCCAGTTCGTCAGCCGGAATATCGTCCGAGAGTTCCTGTTCGAGGATTTTGGCGTGTTTTTCGGGCAGATCAATCCACAGCTCGTCGCCCTCTTCGATCTGTCGACCAACCGTTGGCCCATCAATCGCAATGCTGACGCGCTCGCCGGCTCGGGCCTGTGAGACGTCTTCGCCTTGGGCTTGAATGCCCGACAGTTGGCCGACGCGGTTGGGTTCGTTGTTTTCGAATGTGGCGACGTTGGTGTTGTTTTTGATCGTCCCGGACATGATCTCGACGCCGACGACGGCAGGATCAGACTGCCGAAACGTGTGATCCTGCAGAATCTGGAACCGGGCGGGTCGGATGATCTTGTCGAGAATCGTCTCCTGCTGGGAGCGTTTCATCTCCTCGACGTACTCGTCGTACTCCTCGATGAGTTGGTAGATGACATCATCATCGAACAGCCGCACGTCGGACTGTTCGAGTTCACGCTCGGCGTTGGCCAGCACCTCGACATTAAAGCCCAGAATCGTCTTGTGTTCGGCCTCGCGGGCGGTGCCGGCGACCGCCACATCTCGGGGGGCGATGTCGCCGACTTCGGCGCG
>LKMJ01005907.1_pt1 | contig 11567 bp, 3 predicted proteins | sample 643391 | NCBI WGS metagenome assembly LKMJ01 (sample SAMN04112250, study PRJNA286221) | soda lake metagenome | biome: soda lake; feature: Kulunda Steppe; material: water; isolation source: sample PL-Br10 brine of Picturesque Lake | place: Russia: Kulunda steppe | collected 2010-07
CACACACACACACACACACACACACACACACACACACACACAAACACACACACACACACACACACACAGAGGCTATGAAACAATCAGGTGACCTTAATCAACAAACATTCTAAAGCACTCAACTGCAACAATGTGTGCGTCCACTAACCTGAAACGGCGACATAGACCCCTGAGCGCCAGTCAGGAGCTTCACTGCCAGGGTGCCAATGCTCAGGATGAATGCAGCCAAGGATATGATAATAACGCCATGCCCCCACACAAGTCTCAGCCACGTCCTCATTTTGTGAGTGTGGCCCCCTCAAGCTGGTTGGTGTGAGCAGGATTCGAGGTGGCACATTGTTTTCGGTCTTTACTTTCAAAGGTAATTCAATACAAAAGTTAAAAGGACCTGGTCCTTTTTCGACCTTGTTGTACCTGCAGATGATAAAGGTTGAATATTTAAATCAATTTATACTGATGCTGAGTGTTCGGCACCTGTGGCGCCTGCCCGTCCGGAATTCCTCCGGGCTGACTTCACGGGCCCCTCTTCCTCTCAGGGCAGCAACCCCCTCCCCAGGTAGAATTAACAATCCTGTTTAAGCCCCAGATTTGCAATGCTGTCTGTAGTCTCTGCTTCATCGATCATGATCAGGCACAACGAATGGCTCATATTGCGCCCCTTGACTAGCTAAGTTAAGCGTGTCTGTGCACATGTATAGACTGCCTACAATTGTTGGGAGAGACAGTAATAGCCAGTGTGTCATCTGGCATTAGAGCATCCCTAGGTTTGTGGGATCTGTTGGCCTTACATTTACGATGGGCAAATGCATTCCTGCCAATGCAGATAGGGGCTTCATGCTACCCATGATCCTCTGTTTCCTTGGTCTGGGCTTCTAAGCTGCCCTCCTTCTGTGGACGCGCAGGCCCTCCAGAGGGTGCTCGGAAGGAGAGCAGCAAGGCACGGGGAGGAAGGAGCAAGAGGCCACCTGAGGCGAGCACAAGCAAGGCAGAGCGGGAAGATGGTGTGAAGAGGGATGGAGCCCGTCAGTTCTCTTCCACTGCGGCGTCCTCTGCTGGGCCCCCTGTCTCTCCTCTCCCCCCTCCCTCAGAACCTCCCCGGCAGGTCGACACAGACGCGCCAGTGTACCCTGCGGACAAGGATGCACAGCACTTTCAGCTGGACCCGAGCGTGGCCAGGTGATTGGCATACTGCTACTTGGGAGATGTAATGGGTCCGGCAGCAACTCATCTGTGCACATCAGATCTCGCAACCTGAGCACACCTGCTTCCCTTGCTGTGTGAGCAATTCACACCGATCCCATTGCTCCGCCAAATTTTTGCACCCTGCATGCTTGTGAATCACAAGTTGTGATTATTGAGTTTAAGACTTCCAATCACATCATCTCTTATGGAGTGAGTGAACTACATGGGTGAGAGCCTGTTGCCTGCACCCATTGCATCAAGCGCGTACATGATGCAAACCTACCATGGATCGTGCAATGATACTTCCATTATGGAAGAGAAGGTATTCCTGGAATGGTGTGTGCTCCACCACCTTTTTGTGCGCACAGGTGGCAAAGCTTTTCCAACAGATGGGTTTCTTCTGCCTTATCTGGCAGCAGCAGCAGCAGCAGCAGCGGCGGAGGCGGCGGCGGTAACGGTAGCTCCACAGCTGGAATGTCAGCTCTGCAGCAGGCCCTGTCTCGCCTCCTTGATGCCACCAGTGCCAGCTCCAGCAACAGTGGCACAGGGGGCCTCAATTCGCAGGTGCCTGACGCCATGAGTGCCCTAAGCCATGAAAGCCATACCAACCTGGGTCATTTATGTTGTTGGCCTATTGCTACTTAAATGCGACACTGATGTCAGGGCAGCATGAACACCATAAGGAAGAGAGCTTCAGTGGATTCCCATTTAATCTGCCTTGCATTGGTCACCAGCCACCTCCAACAGGTAGCTGCTCATCCCAGTGCATAACATGGATCTATTTGTTCTACCAGTCACAACTCACCACTTGTTTACTGTTTGCAGGCCGCTGCTTACTGGGTCTACCATGTTTCACGGTTTGGCTTCTTTGTTTCCCAGGTGTGCCTCCTAAGGAAAGATTACCCCTACATCTAAGTTGTATGTTGCACTGTACTTGCAGTATGTAAGGTTTTTAATATGTTGTGCATGTTATGCGATGCATACCGGATACGCTGTATGTGAGCACCAAGCATGTTCTAGATTTTCCATGCTTCATCTGTGCCCCTGCACCCAGGGCTACCTCTAAAGAAAGTTAGGGAGATGCCAGCTGCGCTGCGCATGCTGATCCCATACTGCACGCAGTGCCCTTACTTAGGAGGGTATACTCCTTGAAGCCAGCAGGTCCATGCATGCACAAAATGTCAGCCACAGGCACAGGATGTAGTTCCCATGCCCGTACTTACCTAAGCGGCACCTTTATTGCTCTCTCAATCCACAGTCAGCGGCGGGCTTGGCAGCTCACCATGCCTATGAGACTCTCGGGGAGGGTAGGAGCAGCAGCAGCAGTGCTGCTTCTGAGGGCACTCCCCTGACCCGGCTACTGTCCAACGGAGCTGGGGAGTTGGCCAACAGGCTGAATGAAGCCGTGGGGACCTGGGAGCAGGTAAGGGGTTGTGCTGTGCTGCTGCCTTTGCCACAGCAGGAATGTGAGCCTCTTATTGTTGTCATTTTTCCAAATTCCCATCGTGCAAATAGGTCCAGCGTTTTGCGCACCTTGCTCTTTCTCTGTAATCATGTTAGGCTAAAGGGCCTGTCGGCTCTGTCCTGCCCTGCTCCATGTGGCTGATGCGTCTTCTCCCTCGAACAAGGCAATCACTCAGTACTAAATTGCGTACATGAATTCCATGGGGCGGTTACTCATGCGGTACGAGATTGCCTTGGCTCATGTAGGACTACGCATGGATTGCTGAGGATGTGTACAAAATGCCCTGGGACATGACTACATACAACAAGCAATTCAACCCCTTGTACATTTTGAACAGGTAAGGGTACGCAACTGCTTAGGGTCGTTTTTCCAGAACGCTTGAAAATATCATGAGACTGCATCATACTTCCAGGAAGGTGCAACTGACCAGAAGCTTCAAGTCATCTTGAGGACGATCCTTCTTGAGGCAGAACTAAGATAGCTTTACATTACCATATCCGTCCTTGGGCTATTGCGAGTAATTGTTAATAGTTGAGGGTCTCTGTGCTATAAAATCCGTATATAAATGACTTTTAGAAAGGCCCCGTGAATCATTCAGTTTTAGTCAGGGCCAGGCTCGGGCCCAATTATGGAGCACCATGCTCCAAAGGGGCAAAGGACGATTTTTGATCTAGGTTGCACAAAGTGGAAGCGTTCAGAGACTGATGGGCAGCCCAGGGAGCTTCGGATTTGCCTTGATCCTGTTGGGTTGGGTTGAAGAGCATGAGAAGCAGCAAGCAGCAGTCATTGCAGCCCTCCCCCACCTCCCAGGTCTGTGGGTAGGCCCAGGAAGCTACCTGTTGTTGAAGCAGGCACAGTGAGAAAGCCTCCAAGCCAAGCAATGGAGGCAGGGACAGAGGGAGGGGGAGAGGGGCTGAGGCTATGAATCGGAGGTATCCTTGGAGTCAGCGGAGGTCACGTCTGAAGAAGACGCAGATATGCATGTAAGCGGAGGCAGCTACGATTCTGGCAAGGAGCACCAGATTGAGAGTGTTCGCTTTAAACGTAATTTTTGGAAGGGCCTCGCGAACACCAAATACTCGCAGGAAATAATGAGATTATTTGAGGACCTCCCATTAAGTAGGACTCGCGATACCATAAGAGCAATACGGTATACGGTATGATTTACCATGATGATTTACAGCGTGTGCATTTGTATGATGATTGATAATAAGGCACTTGGAGAAATTTTGCTGAGACAGATGACCCTAGTGGCCTGGTTCGGTACCTCCAGACCACCACCAGTATCTACCTTCATGGTGCAAGAGCCTGAATGCTAAAAACTATATTTGAAAGGCTACAATTTTTGACCCATTTTAGGAACTGCAGACATTGCAGACATCCAATGGTTGATCTTTTTTAAGGAAGATGGAATGTGTATCTCACCAGTTGCTCGTTCCTTTTGCAATTGAGTTTTGACAAAGAAAACACCTCAGCATCAAAATTTATGTGGATTGGTGCAATGCATGATTAGGCTTTGAGATTGAGATGAGGGGAAAAACAGTGGGGAAGTGGGGTTCACACCGCGGCCGATGAGGCGCATGCCTTGTGATGGGCAGTTTTGAAGCTTAACTGTATTGGAAACTTCTGAAACAAAATTGCATGCCAGTGGTGAGCTTTAAAGATAGCAATCATGGGGCTCATACCCCAGAAACATCCAGAAGTATACCCATTTGGGTTCTCAGTTGCACCCCTCTATCATAGGACTGCATTGCTGCTTTACCTCAAAAGCCAATCATGATCTGCTTCGAAGCTGACACACACGAACCAAGCATGTAACCACCTGCAACGCGCATAGTTGACGACCACCTACAACACACATAGTTGATTACCTATTGTTTGGCTCCTAGGGATCTTGCAATTTTTCACATGGCAACTTTTAATTAATGCCGTCACCCGCTCGCAAGTGAATTAATAAATTTATATGTTTCCGGAGCTCACAAAGTGTATCAGTTTAGTTCCTGCCCATTCCGGGCTCCCCAAGTTGACCGGCGTGCCTCATGGGGGTGGGATGCTCTATTCTTTGTATTGGACCAAGCAGAAGTACACAAGAGGCAAACAAGGTCCTGAATCAGGCTGGTTCTACTAGGGTGGTGCACGCACTGCTACCATACCATTGCAGCCAGACCTCTCCTGCATTAGCCAATGGGCAGTCTGTCTGAGGCTAGAGGGGCTTCATTCCCCAGCCAGGTAGTATGGGAGAGTGCCCCACTTTTGTACATGCATGGTGGCCGTACAAATATGCATGCGAGCTTGCAAGGGCGCACATGTGCAGTACAGAGAAGCAGCACAAGCCTAGAGGAGTTGAGAGGAATAGCCCTGAAATGCGAAACTTGAGAAGGGGGAATGAGAGCAGTGTCTATGAGCATGTTGCACCTCAGAAGGTAACCACATGACACTGAATTCGCTAATGATGGCTTAGATGTTGAGGCCTCGCTTGCCCGCAATATTTGCAAATAAATTAATTGTTTAAGTAACTATTTGAGTAATAATTTGAGGACCTCGCAAAATTAAGGAGTTGCAAGATCAAAGGAGCCAAACGGGAGCATCACGTCTTCTGCATTTCTTAAGCGTGGTTGTGGAACGCAGCATTTATCGGTGCTAGAATGTAGATCGGGGTACAAGAGTGGCAATTCTGTGTAATTACTGTAAGCTTAGATAATGTTGCACACCTCACGATTTGTGGCAAGATACCTCCTTGCCTTTAAAATTGTTTTTAATGAGGGTCATTTCTACGCCACTGACAAAACTTGCCAGGATGCCCTACAAACTTTGAGCCTGCTTTCTGATTGCTGATCAATTTTGATCATTAATGCACAGTCATGATGAGGCCTAGACCCTGGCTGTACAGCACAGATATTCTTCCTACCTAAGTCTCTGGTATGCTCCAGTCCAAGGGTGTTTTCATCAGCTCTTTTGTGCATGTAGCGCTGGGCAGGTCCGTTGTTCAGATTACAGCTAGAGTCAGGGAGCTCTCCGAACCTGTATGTCTGCACAGGACAAGTGTCTTTATGAATGAGAGTGTGGCGACCCTTAGGCGCCGTACAAGGAACACCCCTGACCCGATCTGGTTGCGAGGCAACATGTATCCACCAGTAAGCTTTTTTTGTGCTTTTTTATTGGATATGGCAGACACGGACAAGGTCTCTGTTCACCATCTGCTCTGCTTTTCCAACTTGGCGCTGTTGCTTGACTTTCCAGGAGGCTTCAATCTGGTGCCAAATTGCTTGAGTTGTGGAGTCCGAATTCATGAAGTGTGTGCTGTCCTGCTGCTCTGATTATTTGGTTGCCATCTGAGGTGTGGGTGCAACTGATTCAATGCATCTAATTTTGTGTTCAGCAAAATCTGTCACAATCCTTCTGCCTCACCTGCTTGGTTGCAGTATGCTCTGACACAATCAATTTGCCTCACCTGTTTGGTTGCAGTATTATGCAAAGGGTTTCCATTACCAGACAGATGGATGGCTCTCCTCCTGGTGAGCAATACATGACACATGATGTGATTGGTATCTGATATACAGACATCAAGCAGAGAGGGCCTTCTGATTTTGTGCATGCCATATTGTCTGTTTGCCACATTGTATTTCATACGCTGGAACCAAACCTTTCTCTTTTGCAGTTTGCAAGCTCATTGCCTCTTGTCATGCAATATAACAGGTGCCCACTATAGGGAATGAGTGGCACCAGCACTCACTTTTTTTGTAATGCAATAATTCTACTATGGTGTGAAGCTGGCCTGCTTTCTTTTGCCGAACTTCTCTCGCACATGGTCACAGGAGCAGCGACATCTACGACCACTCCACAGAATCCCTATTTCTGGGCCGCCAGGATGCAATGTGAGTGTCTGCAAATGCCGGTATGCCTAGTATGTCTGTAGTTGACTCATGTAACAGGATTGCTTCCCAGGCAGCGTGATATGTTTTGATTTAGTCCTCGTTTTATTGATTATGTGATCGTTCATCATGTTGCTTACTAGATGACCACCTTGCTCATGAGCAAGCCTGGCTCAAAGCTTGAATGTGCTTCAGAATGTGTGCTTTCATGTGCTTGTACGTCCCTGCTACCAGGAGCATCCCAGCCAGGCTTCGTGTTTCTACGCTTACATGTCTGCTTTGAGGTCTGCCTGCAGGCAGCGCTCTGTGCTTGTTCCCATTTTGGAGTACATTCAGGCCAGTGAGCTGCCTGTAAGCCAGATGAAGCTGCTGGAAGTAGGGGCTGGCACTGGCAGGTTCCACACCTTCCTGAAGGTAATGTTAGAAGACTCTTAGTAAAGTGGGTTGAGCTGCAATTCGTGGTGGCCCACTTGCTGACAGTTTATGAGGCAGCAATTACCAGTTGCGGGAGAGGATGCAGGTTTGCTTGGGCATGCATGCATTGCATGCGAGGCATGCAGACCCTACTACTGTGCGAGGCAAGAACCTGGAATACATAGGCAGTTTACTTTAAAGGATGGAGGGAGAGATCCAGATAATCGTCTTTGAGGAAATCTTGTGCTGCCGTTCCAGAGGAACGGGCAGAGGATGCCTATAAACGCATGTTTCTTGCATACTTCTTGCATCTGGTCTCACGACGAGGCTTGTCATAGATGCACATCATTGTTATACGCTTGTCACCCTTAATTTCACAGCCAGGCTTCGCATGAGCTCTGTTGGTTTCCTGTTCGCTTCTTTGCAGCTCAAGCTCTGGGACTAGCAGCTTAGATTGATGATAATTTTTCATTTGTTCAAGTTGCCTATCAAGCTTGTTGCAGAAAATAGAATTATATACATGCTTAGATAATTTCTTGAAAGAGGGGAATTCATTAACTTGAATAGTACTCGTTGCACTTTTCTACTCTGTGCAGGACAACTACCCAGACCTGCCCTCTGCCTGCAGTGATCTGTCACCCTTCTACTTGCAGCAGGCACGAAAGAGCATGAAGGCATGGAAAAGTGCACGCCAGCCAAGCAAGTGAGTGCTCGTCAGCAAAGCGAGTGGAGATAAGCAAAAAGACAGCCAGGCAAGGGAGATGGTGGTAGAACCTTGGGCATGCGCAAGCAAGGCTTCTGGAGGAAGCATGTCCCTCATAGGTGTTGCACTCATGTGTGTAACTTTGAACGGCTGTATCTTTGTGCCGCTAGTAAAACCCAGGATGGTGGATAAAGCAGGATCCCTGGTTGCTATCATCGAAACATAAATGAATGAATGTTTGAATTCAAGTTTTTGGCTTGGTGCCACCAGAGAAGTTCTGGGGGGTTTGTGACATGTCCAATTTGCCCGGAACTACTTATTGAGGTTCCCCGGAAGCCAGTGCCAGTGCCAGATGTTTCCGGTTTGACCCTGGGAGAAAAAGTCCGGTCGGGGGCGCAGCCCCTGGCCGGATGGTTTGCTGCGGGTATCATCTAAGAGATAACAAGTATTTGTAGCCTTGCCTGCAAAGTTGATCCGATGATGGGGGGATTTCTTGGTCAAATAGATTTAAATTCTCAGCGTTCAGCTTTTTACTTTGCAATGACCATAAGTTAGCTACATGGCTGCTGCAGCTCGGAGCATGGTGTGCAATATTGATTGAGCCATTGCTCCATCCTTTCGATTGATATAATCATCTGAATTTGCAAAAGCCTGTATGACAGCCTATAGTTCAGTCTAATCAGCAGTACATTTGCTGTGGGGGTTGTTGAAATTTGTGTTTTGGAATTCCACCTCATGGACCGTCCAATTCCTCTGCTTGCATGGCTCATCCATTTTCCTTCTTCCGCACCAGCACCTTCAGCAGTGACCCCTTCAAATAATTAATTTGCCTCTTCATCCATCTATCTCAGATGGATGAATAGGCATCATCACCATCACTTGACCATGCATCAAAATTAATTAGACCCTTCGCCATCATCAGAAAAGTTCAAAATCCATATTCTCCTCCGCCACATCAATGTAAAGAAGATCCAACTCAATGTTGCTCATGCGTAAACAGTCTCCGCAATTTCAAATCTTTTTTGCCACTTAAGTCCAGGGGTTCAAAAGAGTGGGCCTTGGCTGCATTTTCATAAGGGTCATTCCCTTGCCCATGCGCAAGCATTCACCCAGAGCAATGAATCAAGTTGTATCCTGTAAGACAACCTTCATCATAATACTTAGCAGGTAATTTTGAAGTTCTTTCTTGGTTGTAAGCTCAAGTGGGCAATTCCCCTCGCCCTGGCCCTTAGCATGCATCATGCTGCATGATCATAGATTCATGCATGCTGCTACCCTAACAGGTTGACACTTAGCTGTCCAGGACAGCCTGATTCAGCCTATTGTAAAGCTTCTGGGACTTGCAAGCTGTTGGGTTGTCCATGATATGCATTTGCTGCTCCCACCTGGCTCTTTTGAGGGTGCATTTCAGTGGATTTTTGTCTGTAGCAAGGGCTTTCCCTGTAACAACGACCCGGATTTAATAAGGAGACCAGGCGAATGACTGTGTCTGCCTTCTTCCTCACCCATGCTCACTCAGACTAGGGGCGGGAGCGGGAGTGGGATTGGGAGCAGGGGAGGGATTCCCCATGGAGACCCCATCAGCCAGAGGCGCTGCACGTGATGAAGATTGTCAAGCCAGACTATGCAGCAGCATTCCCTGTCCTCTTTTTCAGTTTCTAACAGAGGAAGGCTTAAGGTATCCGTGGAGGAGGCAGGTTGGGTAGGGGCCTCTTCTCTTGCCCTTTCCTCACCCTTTCCTTAAGATTATCGACTTCAATTGCAGCCCGTAAACCAATTTTTATCTTTCCGGACGCTGGAATGGGGAGAAATGAAACTGCCGGTCAACCCGGACCAGCTTTGGCCCACACCGGAGGCCAAAGCTAAGTCAATATCTCCGGGGCCTGGCTGGGCTGAATTTCCCTGGATCCCACGGGCCGCGTCTCTTTTGGGGCAGGATGATCCCAATGCACTGGTCGCTTTGGACCGTCCCAAAGCTATCTTTCAACTATTAAGACCATACCTAACCAACCACCGCACTGAGTGTTGGTCTTAAATGTGCAAATATGCATTTTGGCACATCCCTGGTGATGCCATGGGCCTTGCACTCCTGTTCGGCTCTCCCCTGATACCAGCATGTTCATGAGCCTTGCATGAAGCAGGATCACCTGCTGGGCAAGCTGACGCGCCGCTCAAGCCCCCCACGCTATCAAGTAATTGCTTCGTGCAATGGTTGCTTTACAGGCGTTCTCATTCCTTTGTGCAATTGGTCACCTTAAGTCTCTCTAATGAAGATCTAGCTTAGCTCTTTTGCACTGCGCTCGCCGCATGTCGTGACTGGCAGGTGGCTTGGAGGTGTGGATGATACAGGCGTGATGGAATACATCCAAACGCCTGCAGAGAAGCTTGACGTGCCAGACGCATCTATGGACATCGTGCTCAGTGTGTACCTGTTCCACGAGCTGCCAGAGGACATTCGTGAGCAAGCAGCGCGGGAGATGTACCGCGTGCTTAAGCCAGGGGGCCTGGCCGTCTTCTGTGACAGTGTCCAGCTTGGCGACCGGCCAGAGTGGAATGACAGCATGGGCAACTTTGGTGAGTGCTGTTTCCTCGCCTCTGCTTGCTTTTTAGAAGTGGTGTGCTGGGCACCTCAGAACCATGACTAACCAAGTTGGTCAGCAAAGGGCCTTCAGCTGTGATAGAGGCTCTGGTATTGGTATTGCATTTGGAGGAAGAAGGAAGCCTGTGTGAAGCTGCCAACTGGCAGTGCGTGCTAAGGAAATAAGTCAATGCAGCGTCAGGCGTGCCTGGCTCCTACCGCAAAAGATGGACCAGAGGGGCATAGAATGCACTCCAGCAGAAAGCCACCACCATAGGTAGACATGTCTCTTGCCAGGGTGCCCGTCCTGCGCCCTGATAACTCAGGGTCCTAAGTCAAGGCCGCAAAGTCCACGCCGACCAATTGAGTGGCAGCTTGCATTTAGGAAAGGTCTACCAGCATAGCGGTCAAACTACTTGAAGCCCCACTGCAAACTAGAGCAACCCTCAAATCTGAGATGTAGGGTGTTTGCTGGGTCCACCCCACATCCTTTGGGAAAGCCGACATCCCAGTTAGAATCCAGGAACACTTAAAGCCTCCTGTGACCAGAGGGTAAGCATTAAAGTAGAGCCGAGGCGCTCTGACATCCTCCTACGCCACTGTACTCCAAGCCTTCTTCACGGTCATCAATAGAGCCACTCCTCCTCTAGCACCCACTCATACACCTCTTGTCTAGCAAACGGCTTCTTTTGCTATGACTCCAAATGTTCCTGGTGTTAAAGAGACACGGTAATGCTGATGGGATCTTTGCGTGCCCCAGGGAGGACTGTGCAGAGCCACCCCGCGAGCTCAGACTAGAAATGTAAGGATCAAACCGTTCCTACTTCGGGCTGAAGCCTGTGATGCTGTATGTGCTGACAAGAAATTAATATGCACCATGCATGTTACATAGACCTAATGTCTGGCTATGTAAACATAAACCGGTAGCACTCCTTGCCCTTCACGCTTGTTGCAGGCAATTTCCAGGAGCCCAACTACAGGTCTTACATCTCAGCTGACATCGGTGGCCTGTTCATGCAGCAAGGTTTCGTGCCTGGCACAAAGTAAGTGGTGTACCACACTGCACGCTCCTGCCCCATCTCTCTCTGGTCAATTGTCAAACGTTCTGATCTGTGCTTGGTACGATCTTGCTTTGACACGGTGCATGCCATCATCGCCTTCCTCGTGCAGGTACCTGATAAGTGCCACTAAGACCTTGAGCTTTACAAAGCCCGTTGCTTCAGATGACAGAAAGGCCGCTGGATCTGAAGTGTGAGTTTGTCAAAAGAAACTTGGAAGCTGGCGAGTTAGAAGATACATTAATGGGGCCCGTCTGTGTGAGGAGGGAGGGGGAGAGAGAGAGAGAGAGAGAGA
>LKMJ01005909.1_pt1 | contig 11566 bp, 13 predicted proteins | sample 643391 | NCBI WGS metagenome assembly LKMJ01 (sample SAMN04112250, study PRJNA286221) | soda lake metagenome | biome: soda lake; feature: Kulunda Steppe; material: water; isolation source: sample PL-Br10 brine of Picturesque Lake | place: Russia: Kulunda steppe | collected 2010-07
AAGGGTAAAGTATTGAAGACATGATACAGCGTAAGGAGTGATGCAGCTCATGGTCTATGCAGTCGCGTGCCCTCTGTCGCATGGCTTTTGCGCTTTGGGCGAGCTGGGGAAGGTAAGCCCCACACTCCCCGCTAGTGTGTGTGTGTATGTCAAATTGGTGATCCGTCAATAGCAGTGATCTGGCATGACAAGAGTGTGTTCTCTTAGATTGCCCAAGTGTTGACTTGGCAGACCTAGCTCTGGATAGTTGAGCAGGCGGCGGGGCACCTGCGATGGAAAGTACATTACCCATCCTCGCAACCTGTGGGTTTCGGGGTTCGAACCTCACTGGAGGCCACAACCGGCTAAGCTGCCCTCGTTCGGCGGATACAGCCTTGAAACCTTACCTTACCTTACCTTCCGCGCCTCCCCTAAGTAGCTCAAGCAGGCTAAGAGACTTAATTAGCCAAGCAGACACCAAAGGCCTGGCCTTGTTCGTGCATGAGTGCCTGGATTGCTGTACCAAGATTTCAGATCACAACCTTAACCGCCTTTTGTAAGTTTAAGTTGCAACTAAACTTAAGCTGCGCTCGTTCGTCAGGTACAGCTTTATAACCTAATATAATATAAGCTCATCAGCCAAACATTTTCTGGGCCAGGAAAACAGTAAGCTTTATTCCTTTCTTCATGCACTGATAGTTTTTTATGCGCAGGCTAGCAGTCGCACTTCTTGACTAAAGGCCATTTCTTATAACCCTTGTAATCCTTATAAGCCAAACAAACACCAAAGGCCTAGCCTTGAACGTGCATGAACGCCTAGAATGCTGTGCCTAGATTTCAAAACACAATCTTGCTTGCCCTTTGTTGTTTTGGTTGCAGGCCTAGTTGGCTTCATTCGGCAGGTACAGCTATGTAACCTTACATCCTCAAATGCCTCCATGTCTATCCAATTCATCCAATCCTTGCTCTTTGACAGTGCCTCCCTCTCCTTCACTGAAGCGGGGGGTGATCAACTGCATGCAAAGCTTCCCTTCTCTTTCTTTTTTTGCGAGTGACCACAACTGGTACTAGTTCTGTGTTCATCGGCGAGTAAGGCTCACGCTCAACAGCGAGCAACAGGGAGCGGATAAATCCGGAGTGGGTGACCACAGGAATGATCTGTGGACATGACAAAGACAAACAATGACAGGTTAAGTAGCTTAAAGGTATAGGTCAATTGAGGGTGGTCAGTGGTATCCATCAACATGCCTTGAAGATTCTTTTGAAGTAGGCGTTTAAATTTTTTCCGGCATGAAGCTGCACAACACTGAGCGCAAACGTGTTTCAAGTGCACTTCGCAAACTCTATGGCTGCACAGCGAAGACAGCCTTGCTCTTGAACATTAAGCTTTGCGAATGACATCAAGGTGACAAGCTTTTCTTTAGGAGGTCCATGAACATGATGAGGCAATGCACACGCTCTATGGAAGGGCCCAGTCAGTGCTCCACGGCTAAAGCAAGCTTGCTTTCCCAATACAACAATTGAAGGGCAGGACACCAATGCAAGCAAAAAGGCTAGATTGCATCTGTTTAGGAGGACATGCTTCAGTGCAAGCTAAGCCGTGCTTGGACCGTGCCACAATTTTGGCGGGCTGAAGGAATGCAACACCCTGCGATTGCGCTCCAGTGCCCATTCTATGTCACTCACATTCTCTGGCACTGTGTTAAATAGGTAAAGCAGGAAGGTTGAAGCACGTTTGACCTGCATAACCGATTATCGAGTGGGTCAATGAGCACCCTATGCAGCGATACTTCACTTCAGAGCAAAAAAGTCCAAAGAATGAAAAGACCCTGCCTCGAGAGCAATGTCAATGATACAGTCCTCCTGTTGCATGACTAGTTGAAATGCCAAGATTTAAAGCGACAAATGGAATTGATGGAACAAACGACTAGCCCAGCTAAGCCTAACACCAAATGGAAGTTGTCAGCTGCTAAGCACCGTATGAGAAAAGAAGAAGCATTCACACAATGTGCCCATGTGCAATCCGTGCTACAAGTGCTCAGCACGACCAACCCTGAACTGCAAGGCCATATGGGCTTGCCACTCAATAGCTCGCACGCATGCATGTAGAGCTGTGCCTACCAGGTCCTTCTGCTTCTCACGAGTTGTGGTCCACAAGACATCTTCATCCCTGCAAGTTGTAAGTAAAGACCTTTTTGTAGGCATTTGATCTCAGAGAAGGGACTGGACTCAAGCATAGATCACGAGCCTTGAGCAATATCTTTTGACAGTTAGTCATGACAAGTTGGAGATCATGAGCTCCTCCACCAGACCCACTTCATCATTCCCAGTCTTCGACGACCTTCAGTGTGGCCATGGTCGTCAATGATAGGGAAGTCAAACTGGAAGAAAACGAAAAGTACACAATTGTTAGATCTGTGCCGAGCGCCAACCAGAGTCTACTCCTATGTATGTGGTCTTCCAAAGTGAGCCGTGCACAAGAGAATCTGAAAATTTTCTTCTTGCAGCATTGTTTAGGCGAAAGACAAGTCTGATCGTGCACTATATCGCATGTTGCTTGAACAAACAAGTCCATCGCTCATGGCACTCTTCCTCTTGCAAAATTCAACCAAGGCAAACCTATTGATTTGTAAACAATTTTGTTTAAATGTGTGGGCTTTTTGACATGCAAGACAAAGAACAACCAAATGTTTTAGAGTGGGTCCGACATGTCTGCTTCCGTGTCGTCAACAGACTAACAAGTTGCCTACTTGCAGGAGGCATGAGCACCAAAGGGGAGTCCTAATCTTCTTAATTGGGAGCAAGCTGCAACTCTCACTCACCATGGGAAAACTGGACTTCAAGCCTTTATCAAACAAGCAAGGTCCTTTGAGATTAGGATAAGGGTCCGAGACTGACCTGTGACAAAGGTCGGACGTAGGTGATTGGCTGCCCCTACTCGAGTCATGATACCCATACAGATATTCGCAGGTTGGTCTTTTTTCGTTTGTATTCATGGACGGGTATACAAATACCTTTTTCGTGTAACACTGTAGGGTAAAAAAAAGATATGCTCGAGATGTCACAAGGAGGAATTGCTCCTCCTACTATCTTCACATTTTTATGGATACCTATACAGATATCCATAAGCTGCGGAAACTTGTAGGAGGGTGCTACAGATACCCCTACAGACATCCGTATCACCCCTTGGAAGGATGCACTTACGGATATCCCTATGTAAAGATTGTTCAGTAAATTTCCTTCTCGTTTAGCATATTTCAAAGCTAGGGCACAGAAAAGGACACGGCCACTGTCATGGACATCATGCAAGCCACATTTGTCTTAGTGCCTGTCGTGGGTTTGCCAAAATCCAGCCTTAACTCTCGGGGGATGGTCACGCAAGCAAAACCGAGCAATGTCACAAAGCACAGCTCAGTGCCTAAAGAACCATTTGCTTGGGTTTGCAGGAAATGGTAAGTGCATTTTTCTTTGCCTTATGTATGAGACCAAGAGCTAGACAAGCAAAGGCACCAGGCTTTGTTTCACTCCCTCGCTACAAGCTCTAACTTGCACAAACTTGCGGCTGTGAGATTTATATGCTCTGCTATGCAGTAATAGTAGCACTCTTGCCAAAGTCCTCAAGGCTGATATTGCGATGAGCACTATCAACAAGAAGTGCTGGAGTGCTGAGTTCTTGGATGCTTTACATGGTTTAGAAAGGAGCGGTGATTTCAAACATCGCGTGAAAACATTTCAAGCGATCCCACAGTCAACATTTGTTGTTGATGTGAGAAAGAGGTTGAGGAGTATCTGGAACCAGGCAAACCAGCTAGGCAATGAAGATCAGACGGACAAAGCTGCAAAATATCCAGGGTTGGGTCACGCGTATTTTGTCGCATTTTACGCATTGAAAAAAAGGCTTAAATTCGCAAATTGAAAAACCCAGTTTCAAATGCGGAATCCCCTGCCGGCCTTTCCTCCGTTCCTGCTCATTTCCTCTCTTGGTGACTTTAATTAGTGTAAGCAAATTAAGAGAAAGAAGGAAGTTTCAAGCAGTCTACTTTTTATCTACTCCTCATCGCTGCTGTTGTTGTCTGCATCACTGCCCTGGCACTCCTCATCGTCGCTGAAGACTTCCAATGTTTGTGCCTGAGGCCCCTGTGCTAGGGACTGGGTGCGCTCAGCCAAGCGCAGGCTGTTGTACGGCCACACCAGCTTGCATGCGCGCGATGTGGTCAAGTGGTTCCGGCTGACGCTGTGTACGAAGGAAAGGTTACTCCAGTTCTGCTCACATTTGCTGCTATACTCCTGTCGAGCTGGTGCTGCGCTGCTGCTGCTCCTGCTGCTGCCTTGTTCTGTGCATCGATGGCCCTCATCTCATCCAGGACAGGCTGCAGGACTGCCTTGTCTGTTGTGCACTTTGCTACCCCACAAGCTGGACAAATGTTCAGGAAGTGTTCCCTGATGCGGAAGCACCACCTACAAAGACATGCTTGCAGTACCTGCACTCCACCTTGTGCTGGTGCGACTTGTCTTTCAGCTCAATGACCCTGACATGATTCCACTCCTTCCCCTTTCCTGTAGGCATCTTAAATATATATGGACAAGTAAGAATGTATAGGGGTGGTTATAGGTAGCTGGGGGGGCAGTTGGGGACCCACAGGCCCCCCTCTACCCCCCCAAACCACTACCATCAAAAATGACCCCTAAATGCGGACGCATTGACGTTAACTACGCGAATTGTTCGTATCATATGCGCATTGGTATGGGCAAATGGACGCATGACCCAACCCTGAAAATATCATAATTGGGTTGCTTTGCCTCTTAGGTCGGTGACTGTTGATAGACCGCCTTTTTCTGTACCTAGGTATCTGCATCTGGATTTGGGCAAGCAAACACAGCGCAACGTGGCACGTTTCAGGTTACATTCCCATGCGCTGCGTGTCGAGACAAGAAGCTGGGAACATCATGATGGTACATGTAATAAGTGTGGCTTGCAAGCATTAAATACCAAAAACACGCTCTTTTCCTGTGTCCTTGCATGCAAATGTGTTCGTTGACGCTTCACTTAGCAAACTTGTTTCACGATTTACCACTGGCACACAAAAACACTGTCAATCAGACTGGAGCTTTTTATTTCGCCTAAGCTTGTTCTGAGGATGTCTCCAATTTTTACCAGAAACAAACTAATGATTCCAATCGTTTTATCTCAAAGCTCATGGATGTTTTCTGTATGGCTGGTGTTCACCAGCAACCTGAACAGTCAAACTTCCTGGCTGAAGGTCAAATTTCAACTTGAAACTTGCAAAAAGCTTGGTATACCTTGTTTGACACACCTCAGTACTCCTAGTATTTCTAATAAATGTTGGCACTTGAGCTTGCCTGAATCAAGGCATCTGCTTGAAATTGTTGTCTTTAAAACATAAAACAAACGCCTCAACCCACCTTGCTACCTACTCTTGGACCAAAAATTCATGCCCCTGAACATTCTAATGCAATAACCATACATCTTGCACATAGGCAGACCAAAAAACAAAGCAGTTGCTTCAGTTTCCAATTTGCGTGTGGGCAGGAACAGTACTTAATGTCTAAGTGCAAAACATGTTTGCCTTCTCTGCACCAAGGTATACACTTAGCCAATGAGCAGAGGCATTCTGCTCACCTCCGAGCATTATATATTTTTCCATCTAGTGTCTCACGGACGATCTCTTCCACATTGAACTTTTGAATATCCAAATTCTTTGTTGCAAGCAAAGTAGTCTGCATGGCAAGAAATTGCCCAAAATTGGTAATTTTATCACAGTTATATAAACTAAATTGTTCAAAAAGAAGGCTTCTCTTAGCCTGTGATAACTCCTACGTCAGTGCTTGCTTGGACTCCAAGTTGGAGTTTTGCAAGCTGCTAATCCAGAATTCAATTTGTTATGTTAGAGGGCAACGGCGCAAAGATGGGCGCTATGGAAACAGTTTGAGAAAGTGCATAACATGAGGAAGGTACAAATGTCATTGGGGCAAATTATATTTATCCTGTAATTTTTCAGTGACAAGGCATTGTTGATACTTTGGGGCAGTTTGAATTGGGAGTGTGTTGGCAATGGAGGGCATTGGCTTCTTGTCTTGGTGGCAATAGCAAAGTTTGGGCAGAAGCAAGGACAATCCTGGTCATTCCAGCTGGGAAGCACGTCTTTACTAACCTATCATAGAACTCTTCTCCCGCCCCCCGCCATCCTCTTGCTTGCAGGGGGCTGGCCCCCCGCGTGATTACCTACCAGCCCCTCTAGACTAGTAGGGTATTTTCAGCTTGTGGTGGATCTGGACATTAGCCTGATGCCTTGTCCATTTGCAGAGACAAGGTGCAGGCGAGGTGTTGGCAGAATGTGGAGTACACATGCCAAGGCAAGCAGCAGTCAAAGAATAAACCACATGCTTCATAACTGCACAACAGCAGCAATGGTTGTAGGAAATAGCAGCAATGGGATGAGGTGCACCACGCTCTGCGCGCTGTGTAGTGCGTGCTTGCATCCTAGACACCAACCACGCAATGCTTGAAGTGTAAAATTGCACAACAACAGTGCGTGCACTAGACCACGTCCACACTGCCTGGTCGGGCAGTCGCTTCATGGTGCTGGCTAGCAAGAGCATGCTTGCATCGCTGTTCTGTACAAAGAGACTGTAAGGTTATGATCATGCCAACATGAGATTACAGTAGCTTCCCGATGCCAGCCACGAGGGGCCATAAGGGTTGAGGTGCCAGTCCCTTTGCTCCTTCAAAGAAGTTGGAAGATGCCAAAGTGGCATCTGCCACCGGAGTTGGTCGGACCCATTTGGCCAGGACTGTCACACCGATACAAAGACCTATGCTTACATGTCGCAATCCCCCCCCTCTCTAATCCCCCTCCCCCCCCCCTTTGCCAAGAGCATCACCATGACAATGCTCTTGCACTTGCACGCTGGGTGGGTGTCGTGCTTACACTATGTTCCAAGTACACCGTTCCACCCCGTTTCGCAGATCATTCACAGCACGCCAAACTCACTAAATGGCTATCAGCGTGCTATTGCGTGCAGTTAGAGAAACGCTCGGCATTGCCATACGGGATGGCGTTGAGGTCCTGCACCGATTTACCAATCTGCAGCCTACTGCTCCGACCAACTCACCAACCAACAAGGCATCAGCACTCCCAACAAGGCATCAGTACAATGTCGAAATCCATTCCCTGATGCTGATGGCAAGACATCTTGCCAAGCCCAACATTGACATGCCTCACTTCTACCTAATTTGGGGTGAAGCTTAGGGTTGGGGGTTAGGTGAAACCCTAATCTAAACCCTAACCCTGGACCAGATCTATCCACATGATGCACATGTTTCAAGCAGAGTTATGAGAATATATCACACCCATTGGAGTGACCATAGGGAGCCAGACTGGCTGGTGGGACGATCAGAAACGTGCAACCAAACCAACTCTGCCTTCATACCTACTACACAAAATCCCTTACCCTTTTGCGCGCTCTCTTCAGACTCAGACTCTCTGGTCATAAATATCAAGCGGCTCCGGCAACAACAGCACAAAGTTCCTTATGTGCTTAGAATCTGCACTTAATGCAACTGGCACTACGTGCAAGATGAAGAGCATGTTCTCTTAGATTGCCTTAGTGCTGACTTGGCAAACTTACCCGTCAAGCACCGCGAACTCTTCCGCTCCCCCCCTTAGTAGCTCAAACAGGCTAAGACACTTCATTAGCCAAGCAGACACCAAAGGCCTGGCCTTGTTTGTGCATGAGTGCCTGGATTGCTGTGCCTAGATTTCAGATCACAACCTTGCCAGCCTTTTGTAAGTTTCAGTTGCAGGCCTGTTTGGCTTCAGCTAAGCTGCTCTCGTTCGGCAGGTACAGCTTTGTAACCTTACCTAACCTTATCAGCCAAACTTTTTTCTGGGCCAGGAAAACAGCAAGCTTTATTTCTTGCTTCATGCACTGATAGTCTTTTTATGAGCAGGCTAGCAGTCGCACTTCTTGACTAAAAGCCTTTTCTTATAACCCTTGTAACCCTTGTAAGCCAAACAAACACCAAAGGCCTAGCCTTGTATGTGCATGAATGTTGTGCCTAGATTTCAAAACACAATCTTGCATGCCATTTGTTTGTTGGTCTCGGTTGCAGGCCTATTTGGCTTTAGCTAAGTTGCCCTCGTTTGGCAGGTATAGCAATGTAACCTGACCTAATCTCGCTCCTACCTATCAATGGTGACATGCCTAGCTTCCTTCATGCATAAAATAGCTGGTGTCACACTCTTTTCCCAATGCTCATGAATAGAGGACTTTCACTCACATTCAGGCAACGTGTCATTGGAGAGACGATGGCCCTGGCCTTGGTCCCACCGGACATGGTCTTAAACCAGCCCCCGCCATCTAGGATGCTATTGAGGTATTGGGCCTGTTTCACACCCACATCGGTGATGTCTGGAGCGGCAAACAAGCACAAATTATTGGTGGACTTTTGGTATGTCTGGCGTGCGCATTCCCTTGGTTTGTCAGAAAATCACCGAGGTGGAGAGCGGGTGCCCATGCTTGTTTCGTGATCAACTTGAGCGCTCATACATCACGCGCGCACACTTCGGTACATTGCAGGGATAGTGTTGCTTGCCCAGTGAGCTCTGCAGGGAACCTCTACTTCCATACAATCTGATGAGGCAATTGATGGTCTCACCGATATGAACTGACTAGTGTAGTCTCCCAAAAGGCAACCAGCAGGCCAGTAGAATGGTCACAGGCTTCTGAGCGCATGCTTTCCAATGGGGCATAGGCGCAAGATGCAAGTCAGGTTGCTCACCCACCTGGATCAAAAAGGTTGTAGACATTTCCTTCACTGTTTGTATAGTTGCACTTGCTCTTGACCTTAGTATACGTGCCTGAACCCAGCTTCTCTCGCAGCATGTTTGAAACTGATTGGCCGTGGCGGATAAGCAGTAAAAGCTTGGAACCTGCAGCAGTTGTGGCAAGGGCGACACCAGCAGGCAAATGCTTTGTAGAAGATATCAAACAAGTGAAGTGGAGCATGATGCCACCCAACAGGAAGTCAGGTGCAGCAGGCCCAGTGACTGGCTGTTGTCCTGCCAGCAAGGCAGCTGGGTCAGATGCAGAGACTGTGGCACTCACTTGGGTCATTCTGAACCAGATTCTGAATCTCCTCCCAAGGTTTCAAGGCACCAAAGTTGAAGTGCTGTCCAGGGCCAGGCAATCGCTTTGATGCGCGTTCCTGCATGTTCATCCCATAGCATCAGACTACATATGAATTGGAACTTTCAACAGTTCGTATCATCTAACTAGGGTACCCCAAGGGGATCCCTCTGGAGGTCTAGGGATTGAGTCTGTTTTCATAAATCCTTCATGGCCTCGCAAGACAAAGACGGCGGGTCTAGCTATGTAACCTACCATGTAAGGGCCCCCGAGAAGGACTTTCTCACTTTCTCTTTCACACCTGGATGAAGAAACCTGAAGGGGAGGTCCATGAGGTGTGCTCGGGTATTAGATGTTCACGCCCTTCAACTTCAGGACGCATGTCATCCATGGCAGCAAGAGTCCGCACGCCATGCACATTGACAATTGCTGTCGCCAACAAGCAGATTATACTCGATGAATTTCGCATCTTACTTGGAAATTTTCTATATTCAATTAATTTCCTAGGCCACCGTTAGGCCCCGGTCATACTTGCATTTACGGCCGGATTCACACTTAGAGAGCTTAACTCATGACAACCTTTTAAATGGGTCGTTATTTTATAAATATAGCAAATCTTAACATATAAAGTCGCACCGTTGGCACTGATTAAACGACAATGACCCCTGTTGCTGGTACCAGTACTATTCTTTGACTGGTACGCAAGGAAGGTATATAGTATTGTAGTCCTTTATCACTGAACAGTCTGTGTTCCAAGCAATCCGAGTCCTTGAGCCTTTTCATAGTTGCAGGCCAAGCAAATCAATCACAGGCAGTGCAGATTCAATGGCGGGCTTACAATTTTAGCAGAAGAGAAATGCATGCTAGTTATTTTTGAATTGTGTAAGGTACCTAGGGTTCATGGAGTACCTGAGTACTCTTCAGGGCGTGCTGGGGTACCTGCACTGAGAGTACACTGAGTACATGCCTGGTATGTGGGGTACGTGGGGCTCTGTGGGGATCTGTGGAGTACGTGGAGTACGTGGAGTGGGACTGATACCTGGAGGTACATGGAAGTACATGGGCCTCTGTAAGAATCTCTGGAGTACATGGAGTATATGGGGTACGTAGGGTACGCAGTGCACGTGGCCTTGGGACTGGTACCTGGAGGTGCGTGAGAGTACGTGGGGATCTGTGGAGTACGTGGAGTATGTGGGGTACATGGGGTACGAAGGGTACTTGGCCTAGGGACTGGTACCTGGAGGTACGTGGGAGTATGTGGGGTACGTGGGGCTCTGTGGGGATCTCTGTAGTACATGGGGTACGTAGGATACGTAGGATTTGGGTTGGAGCCACTTTCTCTGTTTGAGTCCTTGGGATTTATCCTTTGTGATTTGTGACTGGAGGGTGAAGGGTTCAGGTAAAGGTGAAGACGTGTAGGCTTGCTCCCAGGGATAATTTCTGGGTGCATCATTCAGGCAGATATTTGCCCCTTTTTATATTAACAGCTTTTATTGTATCTGAGAAGTATTTTTTGACAATCTGGGCCTGTTTATAGGGCTCAGTCTCAATGGTGTTAATTTCTGGGTCACGCAGAGCCTGGAGGCCTGTTCGAGGTTGTGCATAATTGTCTTTAAAATTTTCCTTATCATGATGATCTGGATTTAGGCAGGCAAACACAGCGCAGTGTGGCACGTTTCAGGTTACATTCCCATGCGCTGAGAGTCGAGACAAGAAGCTGGGAACACCATGATGGTACCTGTGATAAGTATGGCTTGCAGGCGATTCAAGATGAAAAACACGCTCTTTTCTTGTGCCGTTGCACGCAGATGTATTCGTTGAGGCTTCAATTTGCAGACTTGTTTCACGATATACCTATGGCTCACAAAATTACTGTCAATCAGACTGGAGCTTTTTATTTCTCTCAAGCTTGTTCTGAAGATGTCTTAAATTTTTTCCAGCAATAAACTAATGATTCCTGTCGTTTTATTTCAGAGCTTCAAGCACCATAAGTTATGGTTTTTTTTTATGGCTGGTTTTCACCAGCAACCTGATCAGTCAAACTACCTGGCTGAAGGTCAAACTTAAACTTGTAAACTTATCATGGTGTGCTTGTTTAGGGTTGATATTTATCCTTTTTTGTAGTTTATTCCGAGAGAGGGTGTTACTTTATTGCGCATTTCATCCATTAAGTTAATGGTCTCTTGGGTGCTGATTATATGGCTGTCTGGCGAGTGGCAGAGGATTTGCAGTGTGTCTGGATCACCTGCAAAAAAGGAATGTTTGGGTTGAGCAATGATGTTATTCTCGGTGCAGTGTACATGCGTCCCAAAAGCAACCAGTTTACCGCTGATGAAGTGAGGGACCACTATTCTAATCTTTCTGATGAGCTTGCCCGTGCCTCACAGGTGACTCCAAACGTGTTGTTGTGTGGCGATTTCAACGCCAAGATTGGGAA
>LKMJ01005910.1_pt1 | contig 11566 bp, 7 predicted proteins | sample 643391 | NCBI WGS metagenome assembly LKMJ01 (sample SAMN04112250, study PRJNA286221) | soda lake metagenome | biome: soda lake; feature: Kulunda Steppe; material: water; isolation source: sample PL-Br10 brine of Picturesque Lake | place: Russia: Kulunda steppe | collected 2010-07
AAAAAAACAGACACACCCACCCACTAGTCCTAAACAGAGAGGGCAAGTCTCCAACCCAGTCAGAGGAGCAGAACCGACTACCAGAACAGCCTAACCTGTTCAGCGCACTGCCATAGCAGCACACAACCAACCAAGCCCAACGCCAGCACACAAACAAGCGAAGGGCAAGGCAAGCAGCTGACTCCGCAGCGCGCACCATTGATGATAAGTGGATTATTTGCTGTTGTGTTCTTGCAGATGCATAACATAATAGTTTGCTTTATATTGCTAGTGTTTCTCCCTGAGGTCCACGATAAAATGACCAAGATCGATGGGCTCATACTTCAGCTGCCTTTCTTTGAACTTGACCAACCATGGCAGATAGAATGTGGGACGGCAAGCAATTGTCATACTGTGAGCTCAGTTGCATGTCAGCTTGTAAAATCTTTCTAGCAGTGGAGCTTTTGTTTGAGTCAAATAATCCTTAAGGCTCCGGACCACATTCACCTATGACAGACCATGAAGGGGTCATGTCCCTGACAATCATGATCCTCTTCAGCACCGTCAGAAGCCATTTTTGTGTAGGGTTGTCCATTCCTTGACCCTGTCATAGGAAAGGAGTGGCCCAAACCTGATTTGCATACATATTGGCAGGAGTCCCATACTTTTTATGGAACCACATGTAGACGTGTAACCTATTTGTGAGGTCATGCTGCCGTATATACAGTTTGATGCAGAAAAAAAGAAAAACTACGCACGCTGTGAAACATCCCCTACAGAGAGTACCAGCTGTGAATGTACATGGCGCTGTACCAGGCCTGTTTTAGCTCCGGATACTCAAGCAGGCGGCGCTGCATCAGGCCTGTTTTAGCTCCGGATACTCGAGCAGGTGGCGGGGCATGATCATCATCATCGGCTCAGAAAACATCATGATGCATAAGTAAATTTTTTCGAAAACTACCAAGCTTACCTTCAAGCTTAACGCTCATTTGGTTCAGTATGCTTATAAACTTGTTGGTACCAGATGCGCTCTTGAGAAAACTTTTGCCAACTCTCATCAACATGTTCAGGGGTGGGGCACTGCTAATTGCCCTTTTGGTTTCCATTGACTTCATTTCTATTCTTTGATGGAGGGTTCACATGGTGTCTTGACCCTTAGTGACCCCTTTCTCTCAATTGATGGAGTGTTTTTAATGCCTACTAGGTAGTACAAGGTGGTATGCAGTTTTTCATTTAAGCAAGGCCCGATCCCATGCTGGTGCACACCTAAGCAATGATGCAAGTGCGTGCACTTAAATGTACAGACTGATCTAACTGCACTGTGTCAGCAAGCACCCCAGCACAGACTGTAATGTGTTAGTATGCACCCCAGCACTGACTACACTGTGTTAGTATGCACCCCAGCACTGACTGCAAGCGCTCCTTTGTGACAGGGTCCAGTGCTGCGCTGATGATGTCAATTGCAGAGGTGCACGCACAGCACTAGGGCTGCAATGTAAGCACGGTGTGAAACAGGCTGCAAAACTGTCCGGCAGTAGGAGCATAGGCCATGGTGGAAGGAAAAGAAGTGTTATTTGGTGCCGCAATCCCCCTGCCTGGTGGGGCGTTGCGTTAGTGAGAGCGTTGTGTGCAAGCTCAGATCAGTGCGCACGCTCCACTCCCCATTTGCCATGCCCGTGCTTGCCCCTGCCTGCTGCATGCTGGCTGCCTAATTGCTTCAAACATCTGAGAGTTCATTACATTCACTGGAATATCAGAACACACTCACAGTGTATGGGCAAAATACGGAAAGAGTCTATTTGGAACAGACAGGGATATAACTTTATGTGCTGTTTACATTTCGCCAGAGAATCGGGGTGATAGGAGTGAGACAGAGAATATGTTTGCACACTTTGGAGATGAGGTTCACCAAGCTCTGACATACTCCCCACATCTCATAGTGTGCGGGAATTTTAATGCACACATTGGAGTCCTTGATGAATGAATGAATTTTCGGACACACACCTGGATGTTTTAACTGCCCACCCGCAGTTGGTAGAGAGACGCGCAACACAGTGCACTCAAACAATCCACGCTGGCAGATTTTTAGTGGACATTGCTTCCAATCTGGATTGCATCTTAACAACGGGCAGAACCCCTAGGGACACTGGACAGCCAACATTTGTGGGATATGTCAAGAAGTCTAGCAGCAGGCCAGACCACGTAATGGCATCAAAAACGCTTTTTACGCGAGTCCACCATACTGAAATTTAGAAAGCCCACTGGCTTGACCACTGCTTCCAGACAATCACCTTTGCAACTGACGCTCACAATTATGATGTGGACATGCCCTTCCACCATACTCTGCATGGGCCCGAAGGCCAGTTTCTAAGGTGGAGACCAGACAAAGCTGCGGACTATGTTGCTCACTTGGAGCAGGACACACCTGCCAGACAGAAGCTGTACAGGGCCATTCATAATGAGAATGTGGAACAAGCATGGTCATGCTCTAGATCATGGATCCTTGAAGTAGCTTTACATACTGGCATGACCTCTGGTACACATGCGCCCAAACGCCCAGCCCAGAGAGAAAGGGCAGCCTGGTTTGATGAAGAGTGCCGAAAGAAGAAGCAGATGTTGCTCAATCTTGTGATGAAAGGGAGGGCCCCACACATACGTGACCAGCTTCTGAGAGAGTATAGAGCCCAGACTCAAAGGTGCCAAAGACGTTTTATCAACTCGAAACATTTCTGAAAGAAGAATTGACAAAGACCCGTCTGTTCAAAAGATGCGTAAGAAACCAGCTGCCAAGCATGTGACCCCTGTCTCAGAGAGCTCTTGGTGCAGCCATTTACACGATGTGTTCAGGCAGGAACCAGTGAGCCAACCTGCCGCTCAAACTGAACAGCACAGACATGTGAGATGATGGACAGGCACTGAATCAGCCATGGATAGTTTGATCCAACTGGGGTGCAGGCACAACAATGCACAACCTCTAGGCCCACACCCTTTTACCATGCCAGAAGATGATGAGCTGCGCACTTTGGTTGCCACACATATCTCTGGAATTAACATTTCATCTTTGCCTGGGTTTGATACAATTACACCATCCATAAAATGTGCTTGCAAGCGCGTGCCCAAACACAAAGAGAGAAGTTGGGAGAATGTCAACGTGCTAGTTCCTCACATTGCTGCTCTCTCCAAGCTACTCATCGCAAAAGCCAACATCCCCAGATCTTGGAAAGAAGCAAAGCTCACTCCCATACACAAGAAGGGGCCAGTTACACAGCCAGGGAACTCCAGAATGATTGCGATAAGTGGCACGTTGTATAGACTCTACCCTGATCTGCTACGCTCCATGATTTAGGACCGATGCATCCAACACAACAAGATTCCGGACACGCAATACGGGTTTCACCCAGGCAGAAGCACCTTGCAACCCCTATTCATTCTGAGACACATAAAGCATGCTGCACAGAGAATGCAAAGCGGGTCATCACGGTTGTATGCTGCATTTATTGACTTCAAACAAGCTTATGATTGTATTCCAAGACATAAGCTTTGGGGCCATTTACGCAATTGCCGGATGCCTGACCATATCCTATCCATCCTGAAAGACTTGTACCATGCTGATGATATACATTATTGGATGAGGATAAGACAGCTTCTGTTCAGCCATCTTTCGGTGTTGAACGAGGACGTCCCCTCTCCCCTCTGCTGTCCGCTATCTACTTGAATGACATTGATAGCATTGCAGACGGGATGATAGGCGCACACCGGTACTCCTAATTTTTTGGTGACCCACATGCTGTTCACAGATGACCTCTGCTTCGTGTCCAACGACCCTAATCACATGCAGACCATGTTGAACAAACTGCGAGCGTATGCACAAAGAAAGTCTCTCACTGTCAATACACAAAAGTCTGAGGTGCTGTGCTTCAACTCTTACACCAGCAATCTGCCCCCTCTCTTTTTATGATGGGGCGCATCTCCCCTTCACAGACTCCTTCAAATATCTGGGCATGGTTTATGACAGACATATCAACTTGAATACTGCAGCTGATGCCGCGCTACGTCCATTCACAGCTGGTACTTTCCGCATCAAACAGTTCATACGGGAACATGACCTTACAAACAGGTTACACATCTACATGTGGCTCCTCAGGCTTAAAACCTACGCAAGGCTTAAAACGTACGCAATTCCTGCTGGTATGTATGCAAGCCAAGTTTGGCCACCCCATTCTTACGACAGGGCAAAGAAATGGACAATCCTTTACAAAAATGGCTGATGACAGTGCTCAAGAGGATTCTGATGGTCAAGGACTCAACCCCTTCATGGTGCGTCATGCGCAAGTGTGGTCTAGAGCCACTACAGTTCAACTGATTCCAGGCAGCAGTGCGGCTATACAACGCTAATCCGAAAGCAATAGCTCCACAGCGAGAAAGATCTAACAAGCGGACATGCAACTGAGCTCACGGTGCAATGATTGTTGGTCATCCCACATCCTATCTGGTGTGAATGGTCTCACACATTCCTACTTGTTCAAGGAAAGGCCACTGAAGTGTGAGCCCATTAATATTGGTCATTTTGTTGTGGACCTCAGGGAGAGGCACTTGGATTATTGAACACCTTATTCTGACATACATCCACGAGAGCGCAACAGTAAACGCTCCACTTACCATCAGTGGTGTGCCCTCCCTACCAGGAGGGCCCTGGTCACACATTTCAAATCAAGTTGCCATACCTTCTTTCTAGATACATGCTTCTTGATCTTCCTCGTGACGTCATTCACAAAGTGGCTCGCTTCAGACTTTGTGCTCACACCCTATGAATTGAAACTATGACCTGGACTCACAGTACCTCCCCTTCTTGTGACTTGTGTAATGCTTATGATGTGCAAGATGAGCAACACATCCTTTTTCACTGCACCGATCCACACATGGTCTCTCGCCGAAGGACTTATGCGTCCCTATTTCTTCCCGCAGGCTTCAACAATGTGTCTGTTTTTCTGGGCCAGGAAAAGAATAAGCTTTCATTTCTTCCTGCATGCACTGATAGTTTTTTATGAGCAGGCTAGCAGTCACACTTCTTAACTGAAGGCCTTTTTCTTGTACCCTTGTAACCCTAATTGCTTGGTGGTGGGGCACCTGTGATGGGAAGTCGGCTGCCCGCCCTCGTAAACTGTGGGAAGAAAGAAAGACTGCGTAGGCAGTCCAGCTCAGGATACTCGAGCAGGCAGCGGGGCACCTGAGATGGAAAGTCGTTTATCCACCCTCGCAACCTGTGGGTTTGGGGTTCGAACCTCACTGGAGGCCACAACCGGCTAAGCTGCCCTCGTTCGGCGGATACAGCCTTGAACCCTTAACCCTTAACCCGACACTGCTCTAGCACCCTCCATAGGGCATGCAGCCAATATCCAACCTGCTTGGCGTATGCTCTCACTCTCCGCAGCCAGTTCACATATCATAATTGCTCTAAGTACTCGGTTTTCCTGTTGCTTGCAGGCCTGATAGGCTTCACCTTCTCTGCCCTCTCAGTAGATGCAATTAGCCTTGCCTCTTACCCTGCTAAGCCTTCTATCCTGGAACTGAGGTCACTACTGGTAGTAACGACCTGACCAGCCTGGGGAAGGTACTCAGTACTACTGAGTAGTACCATCAGGTGCTCCTCAACATTTGGGGGAGTCAGGAAATAATGTCATACTACCATGTATGAGAGAGAGAGTGTGTGTGTGAGTCCACTGTCTTGATCCTCTAGGGAATGAGAGGCCAGCCACATGGCCATGCTGCTCAATCCAGCCGGGAGGCTGCCATGGCAGTAGGACCCGGGCCCTGTTCAATGTCTGCATTGGCATCACGATGAGATACCCTGCCTGCCCTTGTCGCCCCAAGCCCACTCTTACTCCTCCCAGCCTTTCCTTTCCCGATTGGCGCATCCCCCCTCAGCTTTTTCACAGGTGCTCGCGGCGGATGCCTGATGCCACCAATGGACCCCCCGCCTCCGTCCGTATCACCATCTGAGTCCCAATCCCCTCCATCCTGCCAACTGTGACCATTATGCCTATCCACACCCCCCGCATTTCTCAAGCTCCCCAGCTCATTTTCCATGCTCCCTCCTGTGCTGCTCTTGCGGTGGTGATGGCCCTCTCCTGCTGCGGCTAGAGTGCCAGGTTCAGCAACATCGTCTTCGCCCCTGGTGTGCAGGGGAAGCGAGCGATCAGCAAAGGAAGAGGTGTGTTGATGAGCGCAATCACAAGCTTGGACGCTGCGCACAAGTGCATGCTTGCTCCTTAAGAGCTCCAGTCAATGCCCTGCTTGGTACAAATGCGTGGCAACTGCCAGCACACACAACGCCACATGCGGCTGCCCACCTTGTCGCTGCACATGGTCTGAGAAGCCTTCGTGTAACATCCGGTGCGCTTTCTCATGAGCACCATTGATAAAGCATGAGCACTTTTTGGTGCAACATTGATTCGCTTCCTGCCCGAGCTATCACCTACTGCTGCTCAAAAGGCATCCATAGCCAAGGGGCAGTACAGATCCCACCGACATGTGCAAAATGTTGCAGGAGTTTCAAGCGTACGTGGCAACAGCGCTCCACCAGACAGGAGCAAAGGGCAAATGCTTTAATCAACCAATAAGATACCAACCCCAGCATTAACCTTTATAAGCAGCTCATAGTTCATGCAGGCAATTGCAGCTTGCGCATCCTCTGGCAGCGCACTCACTCCGTGGGTAACTGAGGGGCTGGTGACGCCAGCGCAATCAAGTTAATGCCCACAAAGCCAACCAGTATGCTTGCTGTCCCCACAAGTGCCAGAAAGATGCTGCAGCAGCAAATTCAATGTCGAAGGACAGCATGTGGCGAAGGATGGCATTGGTTGGCAGCATGTGTGCGCAAATGCATGTATACGTGCAAATGCTTGTAATCTCCATGCCCTTGCACACTTAATTGTCCTGCAGGGCCAGAAGCTCGAAGGTGAACGCTGGCAGATGCATGGTAATCTCAGGGATCATGCCAAATTGTACAAGCTAACAAGATATTGAACTAAGAAAGGTTGCCAGGAGAGGGGATGCCATGAAAGGGCATTAGCAGGCCTGTGCGCATTGAATTATGCAAAACTTGAGTCCTTAGTGTTGCAACAAGGATAAATTGTTTGTGGGTTGCAAACTAGCATGAGCATGGATGCCGTACACAGCTGGAGAGGCAACACGCAACTCAGGTGACAGCCTATCCAGTAGATGCATATATAAAGCGGACCACAGGAGAGACAAACACGGGCCAGGCAACCAGTGAATTTAGCCAATGCATAATATGTTATGGAGCACCAAGTCAGTCATTGAATATCAAGCCTTGACGCTGATGCTGTGCATCATCTGCTTTTCACAGGAGCGTCCTTTTTAATTTGAGAATTTCAGGTTACATTACAATATCAAAATCAACAGGGTTGGGTCATGCGTATTATACCGCATTTTACGCATTGAAAATAATGGCTGAAATTCGCGAATTGAAAAACCCCGGTTTCAGATGCGGGTTCCAATGCGGCCCCCCCCGCCGGCCTTTCCTTTGTTCCTGCTCATTTCCTCTCTCGGTGACTTCACTAAGCGAAAGCAAATTGAGAGAAATAAAAAAGTTTTAAGCAGTCTGTTTTCTTATCTACTCCCTCGCTGCTACTGTTGTCTGCATCACTGCCCTGGCACTCCTCATCGTCGCTGAAGACTTCCCATGCTGGTGCCTGAGGCCCCTGCTCCAGGGACTGGGTGCGCTCAGCCAAGCGCAGGTTGCTGTAATGCCACACCAGCTTGCATGCGCGCGATGTGGTCAAGCAGTTCCGGCGTCTGCTGCTTCTTTGCAGGTGCCGAGGAGGTGCTCGCATTTGCTGCTGTACTCCTGTCGAGCTGGCGCTAAATTGCTGCTGCTCATGCTGCTGCCTTGTTCTGAGCATCGATGGCCCTCATCTCAATCAGGACAGGCTGCAAGACTGCCTCATCTGCTGTACACTTTGCTACCCTGCAAGCTGGATTAATGTGCAGGAAGTGCTCCCTGATGCGGGAAGCACCACCTACAAAGACATGCTTGCAGTACTTCCACCTAGTGCTGGTGCGACTTGTCTTTCAGCTCAATGATTGTGACATGATCCCACACCTTCCCCTCTTTCTTTAGGCATTTTGAGAATATATATGCATGTAAGATTGTATAGGGGTGCTTTTAGGTAGCTGGGGGCAGTTGGGGACCCACAGGCCCCCCTCTAGCCCCCCTTAACCACAACCTTCAATAATGACCCCTACATGCGGACACATTGACGTTAAATACGCGAACTGTTCATTTCATACGCGCATTGGTCTGGGCAAATGGACGCATGACCCAACCCTGAAAATCAATAGGGCCAATGACAAGCTATTCCATTTCCTTCCACCCTGTTCTTCCCCTTTTTGTCCACTTCAGGATCCAGACTTAATCTCCAGAGAAGTCCTTGTTTCAGCAGATGTTTCAATAGCTGTAAAGCAGCTTCTATGTGCGCTCAAAAGCCTTGGGGTGCTAGGAATACAGCTGCAGTGCTTGGAATTTAGACGCCAAACTAGCCAGCTTGCTTGCTGGCACAAGCTGTGAATTGCAGGCACATCAGCCGCACCGTGCCAAGGGTGCCATGGTAAGGGCAGAGAAGCAGTGCTTGCCTGCCCACAGGCCAGAGTTCAAATGGCAGGACAGCTGCTCTCCCTTTCACCTTCTATCTTTGAAGACATTTTTGAAGACAACATCAGCAGAGGTGCTGGCTCCCTGGCAGGATAATTGCCCATCATCCTGTCAGTCATGTCCAAGCTCATCATGGCGCCCCACACTATGTCCCTCACTTTAAATGTTTGTTGGTTTATTTGCAACATTTAAGGGACGTCCAGGGGCTTGTTGGCTCATATCTGCAGATTTCCGGCATTTCTGATATCAAAAAGGTAACTCTTGTCACCAATAAGGGTCCCCATCCCCCAGAAAGACTCGCCAAGGCTCAGCGAGTCTTGTTGTTGGCAAGTCTTAGCAAGACCTCTGACCAACCTTGTCCACGGCCTGTAATTTACTTCGTCGACTTCATGAAGAGGCACTGCAACTCAGGACAATTGCTTAGATGCAAAGCGCAGCGCCTGCTGGCTTGCATCTGAATGAATCAGTAGGCCTCTGCCAAGACACTTTGCTTGCTGCAAAGGGCCCTTCTTGCTGTATGAGATAACCAGCCCCAAAGCTTCCTGTCACTGTCTTTGAAGGAAGGACCCACTGGAACCAGCTTCGCATAAGGCGTGTGCGGCATGCGTCGTTCTTGCTCATGAGGGCAAGCAGCACATCACTTATGGAAGAATGGCCGCACGCACGCCCGGCAGCGTCCAAGTTGCACACTGCCTGCAGGCCTTGCAGGCAGGTTAAAGCCCATCAAGGCACACTGCCTACAGGCCAATGCTCGTAAGCACACTGCCTGCAGGCCGACGCTCATGACAGCCCACTGCCTACAGGTTTCACAGGCAGGCTGACGCACATGATGTGGTGGAAGCAATGTTGCTGCGGCGACACTGCTGGCGATGTCTGTCTTGCAACAGACAGCCATGCCATGCTTCAAGCCGCCAGCAGCGATGTGTCAGCTAGTCGGTGTACCAGCATGTTGTTACCAGACAGCGGACAGCGGCACACAGCTGCACAGGTGCTGGCAGCTCGTGGGTGCACCAGCATATTGACAGCGGACAGCGGCACACAGCTGCGCAGTTGCTTGCGGCTCGTGGGTGCAGCAGCATATTGACAGCGGAAGGCAGCACAAGGATGCCCAGCCGCTTGCAGTGGCACCTGGACAAGCAGGTTTCTTGCGCACATGCCTACAGGGCCAATGCCTGCTGGGCCCCGATGGTGTAGGACTGGCAGCTCATGGGTGCAATGCACCTACCATGTGTGCGCAGCATTGTTTTGGGCGTGCGTGCGCCTGCCAAATGAGCTCGCAACTAGTTACCTGGAGGAGGAGGACAGCCACTGGATTTTGTCCGTGCCCACGAGCAGCTCAGCCACAGCCGCGATGGGGATCTGGATGGACAGGCCCAGCGTCGCCTGGGGGAAGTATGTGTGTAAGTATATGAAAGTCTGCATGCGCGCGCCTCTGTGTGTGGACGCACAAAAATTTTGCATGCGCACGCACCTCTGTGTGTACGCATATCAAATTTTGCATGCATGCATGCCTCTGTGTGTGTGTGTGTGTGTGTGTGTGTGTAAGCGCATATGCGCTTGTGTTTCTGAACTGTGATAGTGGAGCTCACACGCCCAGTGGATCTTACACAGGGCAGAGGGTGGGTGCTGCGCACACACTCCTGCGGCCTCTGCCAGCCTGGACAAGGTAGATTCAAAGCACTCCCTTCCATGGCCTGCCTGGGCATGCAAGTGGGGCTCGCGCCAGCCAGACCTACCACAGTGGGCCCGATGAGCAGGACCGCCCTTGCCCACAGGTAATCCGACAGCACATAGTCCAGGAGACCTGCGCAGGTGCCGCCGCAGCGCGCGACACGGGTCTAGGTAGGCGTATGATGAGCAAGGTCAGCCAGAGGTGGCCCACCTGCCGCAGGGTGGGGCACCAAACTTGCGTATGCAGGTCCTACCAGGAGGGGTCTTTGAGGAGGTATTGGGATTGAAGGGCACAAGCCTGCAAGTGCGCAAGCATGGCCAGACTGCTTCTGCCACTGCTGCTGCTGCTGCCTAACTTGATAGGGCTGAGCTGTCGTCTGAATGCGTACACATGCGCGCATGCATACACACATGCAAACACGCACATGTACACATGGCGCGCGTGCGCCACATAGCATGGTCAGGCAGCATCAGTGCGCAGGCTGCTTTAGAGCGCGACCCTTGCAACAAGCAGGCTCCTTTGACAGAGAGCATGGCTTTAGAACGCGACACCATGCAACACCTTGCAATGAGCAGGCTCCTTTGACAGAGAGCATGACACCTAGCAGCCAGAGCCCGTGAGGAGGCAGCCACGTGTGAAGCACTCAGAGCTTGAGGAGATGTGGCTGCCATGCGAGCAGCAGCCAGGGCTTGGAGGTAGCGCGTCTGGTGGCAGCCACGCGTGCTGCAGCCAGAGCTCAAAGAACGGAAGCGGCCATGCGCGCTGCTGCTGGCTCACCTTCCAGCAGGATGATGAGGTAGACCTGCCTGGGGATGGCTGACAGGCTCACAGTGCTTGACGCCACCATCACCAGCACCACGGGCGCGAGGGCCACCGTCGTCAGCAGGCCGACGTAACTGGCGTCAGGCGCGCACACACACACACACATCTGGGTGTTGCTTGACTGTGGTTTTGCATGTGTCCCGTGTGTTTTCTTTGCGTGTTGCGTGCGTGCGTGAGGCTATCCAATGCGCGCGCTAATCTCTCAGGTGAATCTCTTGGATGCACACACACACACACGCATATACACGCACGCACACGAGCCCCCTTGGCAGCTGACCCACAATTTCCAGTGTCTCATGTCTCAGCCAGACAGGCTACAAGGGAACCAAGCTAGGGGGAGGGGTACCGGGGTGACGCAAAGAAGTTGGTGTTGCATGGACCATGCAGGCGTGCACCCTCTCTTCCCCCCCCCCCCCAAA
>LKMJ01005911.1_pt1 | contig 11566 bp, 9 predicted proteins | sample 643391 | NCBI WGS metagenome assembly LKMJ01 (sample SAMN04112250, study PRJNA286221) | soda lake metagenome | biome: soda lake; feature: Kulunda Steppe; material: water; isolation source: sample PL-Br10 brine of Picturesque Lake | place: Russia: Kulunda steppe | collected 2010-07
AAAATTACAGGATATTTAATAGCATTTGCCGGCAGCTAGCTGCCGGTGAAAATCTATGCTGGAGGTGTTTCTTATGCCGGAAAGACAGCAGGTTAACAGATCAAAAAAGCGGGTCGATGCCCGGGCCAAGGTGACCGGCAAAGCAAAGTTTGGAGCAGATTTGAAGTTTCACAATATGCTTTACGGGAAAGTGGTGCGCAGCAGCTATCCCCATGCCAGAATAAAGGAAATTAATACTGATAAAGCTGCAGCCTATCCGGGAGTAGAAGTGGTTATGACAGCCGAAGATATTCCCAACAATCTTTTTGGAGTCATTATTGAAAATCAAAGGGTGCTGGCCGAAAAGAGAGTCCTCTATATTGGAGATGGAGTAGCTATGCTGGCAGCAAATTCCCGGGAATCCGCCCGGGAGGCTGCAAAATTAATCGAAGTGGAGTATGAAGAACTGCCGGGAGTTTACGGGGTGGAGGAAGCCCGCCGGCCTGAGGCTCCGGTGGTTATGCCGGGGGAAGAAAATAATCAGGTAATTCATCATCCTCTGCGCAAGGGAGATGTGGAGCAGGGAATGGCGCAGGCGGATGTGGTGCTGGAAAGAAAATATACCACCCAGTTTGTCGAACATGCCTACCTGGAACCGGAGGCGGTTACCGTGGTCCCCGAAGAAAGGAATACTCTGGTAACTGTCTATGGCTCTGTCCAGAACCCGAATGCCACCAGAGATGCTCTGGCCACCGTGCTGGACTGTGATCTCAGCAGGGTGCGAATTATTCAGGACAATATGGGGGGTTCCTTTGGTGGTAAAGACGAAAATATTTCATCCATGGCCTGCCGGGCGGCGCTTATGGCTTTAAATACCGGGAGACCGGTTCAGCTGGTTAATACCAGAGAAGAGTCGATTATTGAAAGTTACAAACGCCATCCCTACACCATGAAGTACCGGATGGGAGCCCGGGAGAATGGAGAACTGGTGGCCATGGAGATTGAGGCGGCAGCTGATAGTGGAGCCTATGCCTGTCAGACCCCCTTTGTTACCTGGAGATCGGTGGTTCAGGCCACCGGCCCCTATGAGGTTCCCCATGTTAAGACAGATACCTACGGCTTTTATACCAACAGCCCCTATACCGGAGCCATGAGAGGCTATGGTTCTCCTCCGGTAATCTTTGCTCAGGAATCGATGATGGATGAGCTTGCCCGGGAGCTGGGAATGACTCCTGAAGAGATCCGCCGGAAAAACATGTTTTCCAATAATTCCCGGACAGCCAGCAATCAGAAACTGGACAACCATGAAGTAAGTCTGGCCGAGGTTATGGATAAAGCCCTGGAAGCTATAGATTATCAGGAGAAGTACCGCCGCTACAGCCAGCCCCAGCCCGGTGATATTAAAAGGGGTATCGGTTTTGCCATCAGCTACCGGGGGGTCAGTCTGGGAGCAGAAGCGATAGATGCTGCGGGAGCGATTGTTTCTGTCCAGAAGGATGGCAGCATCATAGTCTACTCCGGTCTGGCTGAAAACGGTCAGGGTTTAAAAACTATTTTCTCCCAGATAGCTGCCGAAGAGCTGGGAGTCAGTCTGGACCGTATTACCCACATGGAAACTGACACTTCAATATCACCGGAAAGCGGTTCCACGGTGGCCTCCCGTAGTACCCTGATGGGCGGCAGTGCTGTTAAGAATGCTGCAGAAAACATTAAAACAGTGATCAAAGAATTTGTCGCTGAGGAATATGATTACCGGGGTGAGATCCTTTACCGGGATGATGCTCTCTTTACCATCGAGGGCAGCAAGATAGTTGATTTTCCGGAACTGGCGGCCAGCGCCTTCCACAGCGGAGTTTTTCTTTCTTCCTACGGCTGGTACAAGGCTCCGGGAATTTCCTGGGACGAAGAAACCGGGCAGGGACGCCCTTACTTCACCTATGTTTACGGCTGTCAGGCAGCCGAAGTAGAGGTTGACACCGGAACCGGCGAGGTTCGGGTCCTCAATATGGCGGCAGCCCATGATGTGGGTAAGGCGATTAATCCCGCCAATGTCAGGGGACAGATTTACGGAGGAACGGTGATGGCCTTAGGACATGCCCTGATGGAAGATCTCGGATTTTTTCAAGGCTATATCAGCCATACCAATTTTGATGAATATCTAATACCCACAGTCAAGGATGCTCCGGACAATATAGATGCAATCATAGTTGAAAATCCCGACCCGGCCGGTCCCTACGGTGCTAAATCGATTGGCGAACCGGCAATGGAGCTGGGAGGAGCAGCCATCAACAATGCTCTGGCCCAGGCCACCGGCCGCAGATTGAGAGATCTGCCCCTCAACCTGGAGAGGGTTCTGCTGGGCCGGAATTTGAGCAGGGAGGGTTAATGGCATGACTGAAGATATTAAGTTTTTTCAAACTGATAATCTTGAGGCAGCTCTGGAACTGCTGGCCGACAGCTCCGGGGTCATAAAACCCGTGGCCGGCGGTACGGATCTGATGGTGAAAATTAGAGAGGACCGGGAGCTGCTCCAGGAGTTTGCCGGAATTCTGGATATAACAAATATTTCCGAACTTCAGGGAATAGCAGAGGAGCAGGATTTTGTTCGGATTGGAGCTCTCGTTACCCACCGGGAAATTATTAAATCTGAACTTCTGCAGGAAAAATATCCTGCTCTGGTGGAGGCAGCCCGGGCCCTCGGCTCAACACCGATTCGCAACCGGGGAACCATTGGAGGCAATGTCTGTAACGCCGCTGCCTGCGCCGATACCCTGGGGCCGCTGGTGGCCTTTGAAGCGGAGGTTGTTTTAGCCTCTCAGGCCGGGGAAAGAGTGGTTCCGGCTGGCGATCTGGTGGAGAAGCCCTATCAGACGGTTATCCGGCAGGATGAATTACTGCGGTATTTTCGTCTGCCGCTGCCGGCAGAGGGCACCTTCAGCAGCTTTCAGAAAATCGGCCGGCGTCAGGCGGCAGCCATTACCCGGATTAGCCTGGTTCTGGTTGCCAGGGTTTCTCAGGGAACGGTCGAGCATATCCGAATTGTACCGGGTTCTGCCATCCCGGTGCCCGAACCTTTCACCGCCCTGGAAAAGAGAATTAAGGGCCAAAAGATCGGGGAGATTGATTCGAAAGAACTGTCTGCTTTAGCTGGAGAAGAAATGGTTAAGATAACCGGAGAACGCTGGTCAACCCCCTATAAAAAGCCTGCCCTGGCCACATTGGTGAGACGGGCCCTGGTTGAGCTGAAGGAGGTGGCTGACAATGAGTAAAGTTAAAGTTGCTTTCACTTTAAATGATCAAGAGGTATCCCTGCTGGTTCAGCCCGAGGAACGTTTGCTGGATACCATCAGAGATAGACTGAATCTTACCGGAACCAAGGAAGGCTGTGGAGTAGGAGAGTGCGGGGCCTGCACGGTTATGCTCGACGGTCAGGTCGTTAATTCCTGCCTGGTGCTGACAGCTCAGGTTTACGGCCGGGAGGTCAGAACCGTGGAAGGCCTGGGCGGTGAAGAGGAGCTTGATAAGCTGCAGCAGGCCTTTATCGATCATCAGGCCGTGCAATGCGGTTTCTGCACTCCGGGAATGTTGATGTCAGCCCGGGCATTACTTGATGATACCGGCAGTCCCACCCGGGAGGAGATTAAAACCGCCCTGGATGGCAACCTCTGCCGCTGCACCGGGTATAAACAGATAGTTGAGGCCGTGGAGGCGGCGGCTGAAGCAGAGGAGGTCGACTAAGTGGCTGCTACTCTTTTTAAAAATGCCCGGGAAATAATCACCATGGATGAGGCTAACAGGAGGCTTCAGGACTATGATCTGCTGGTGGTCAATGAAAAAATAGCTGCCCTCAAGCCGGAAATAGGCATTCCCGAGATCCGCCGGGATTATCTGACCGATGATCCCGATGAGGAACTGGAGATTATTGAGTCCCAGGATTATTTTATCTTTCCCGGACTTATCAATACCCATCACCATTTTTATCAGGTTTTAACCCGAAATATCAGGGAAGTTCAGGATGTTGAGCTCTTTGACTGGCTGAAGTACCTCTATCCCATCTGGGCCGGGCTGACTCCGGAAGCCGTTTATTACAGCACCCTGGTGGCTGGTGGGGAGCTGCTGAAAACGGGCTGCACCACTTCTGTTGATCAGTACTATGTTTTTCCCCGCCAGCAGAAACTCACCCTGCTTGATGAGGAGTTTAGAGCTGCTGACAGACTGGGACTGAGGCTTCATGCCTGCCGGGGCAGCATGTCATTAAGTGAAAAGGACGGGGGACTGCCTCCCGATGAGGTGGTTCAGAGCCAGGAGGAAATCCTAAAGGATACCCGCAGGGTTATTGAAAAATATCATGATCCTGGGCCTATGGCCCGCCAGCGGGTAATAGTTTCTCCCTGTTCCCCCTTCTCGGTAACCGAAGAGCTGATGAGGGATTCCATCGAGCTGGCCCGGGAATATCAGGTCCTGGCCCATACCCATCTGGCTGAGACCGAGGATGAAAATCAATTCTGCCGGGAAAAATACGGTTTAAGGCCTCTGGAATATATGGAAAAAGTTGGCTGGATAGGCCCTGATGTCTTTTTTGCTCACGGGGTTCATCTTGAGCTGGAAGAGCTGGAAAGAATGGCCCGGAGCGGCACCGGGGTGGCTCACTGTCCGGTCTCCAACATGAAACTTTCTTCCGGCACCGCGCTGGTGCCGGAAATGCTTGAGAAGGGAGTGCCGGTGGGGCTGGCTGTCGATGGCAGCGCCAGCAATGATGCCTCTAACCTGATTGCTGAGATGAAAAGCTGCCTGCTGCTGCACAAACTGCAGCACGGCATCACCTCGCTGGGGCCGGAGGATGTGCTAGGGCTGGCCACCCGGGGCGGGAGCGAGCTTTTAAACCAGCCGGAAATAGGCAGTCTGGCAGAAGGCAGGGCTGCTGATCTTTTTCTCCTGGACAGCAGGCGGCTGGCTCTGGCCGGCGGTCTCTCCGATCCTGTTTCTGCTTTAATAAATACCGGCACCAGCCAGGAAGTTGATTTAACCATGGTGGCGGGAGAAATTGTCGTCCGGGAGGGAGAACTAACCCGGATTGATGAGAGAGAGGCTGCCTTGAGGGCCGATCAGCTGGCCCGGGAGATGCTGGAGAAAGTCGATCGCTAATCTTTACCTGCCAGGCTTATTTCTTCGAGCCGGTTTAACCGGTATTGTTTGCTTCTATTTTCTGATTGACGGATCCTTTTCTGTGAACAGCCTCTACCTCGGGGCAGGTTGACAGTCCAGGATTGAATTATGAACTATCGGGTGAACTATCGGGATTTCAGGGCGGATTAGCACCTATCAGATTCTCTGATTTTATTGGGCGAAAGCTTTAACCGGATATTTAAATTAGACAGGGTGTTTGCAATATATAAAGCAGGGAGGCTGACGATATGCTTTTAATCGATAATGGTCTGGTAGTGACCTGCAATGATAAGGATCAGGTTATTTCCGGGGGGGCTGTTCTGCTGGAAGAGGATAAAATTCTGGCTGTAGGCTCCTCGGAAGAACTGACAGGCCGCTATCCCGGGGCTGACAGGATTGATGCCCGGGGCAGGGTAGTGATGCCGGGCCTGATCAATGCCCACATGCATCTCTACAGCACCTTTGCCCGGGGAATGGATTTAAAGACTCCTGAGCCGCCGGCAGATTTTCAGGAAATACTGGAGAAGCTCTGGTGGCGGCTGGATAATTCCCTGGTTGAGAGTCAGGATATCTATTTCAGTGCCCTCTATGCCATAATTGAAGGCATTCAGAATGGTACCACCACCCTCTTTGACCATCATGCCAGCTTCGGGCTGATTGATGGTTCTCTGGATATAATAAAAGAAGCAGCTCTCAGGGCTGGCATTAGAGCCAGCCTCTGTTTTGAGACCTCTGATCGGCACGGAGAGGAGGCCTCCCGGGCTGCTCTCGAGGAAAATGTCCGTTTTATTGAAAATATTAAACCGGAGGAAAAAAGCTATCTCCAGGGAATGTTTGGACTGCATGCTTCCTTCACTCTGGAGGACAGGACCTTAAAGGAAATAGGCCGGTTAGCAGCTGATCTGGAGGCGCCCTGTCATTTACATGTAGCTGAAGGCCGGGCTGATGTCAAAGACAGCCAGCGCCGGGGTTATGAAAATATCGGGGAGCGGCTGGAACGCTTCGATATCTGGCAGCCTGATACTCTGGCTGTTCATGGAGTTCATCTTTCCCGGGAAGAATACCGCATGCTGGCTAAAAGAGACTGCCTGCTGGTCAATAACCCCGAATCCAACATGAGCAATGCGGTAGGGTCCGCTGATCTTCCGGCGGCAGCTGAAACCGGTCTGGCTCTGGCTCTGGGAACTGATGGTTATACCACCGATATGTTTGAAAGCCTCAAGGTGGCTGCCCTGCTCCTAGCTCATCAGGCAGGAGATCCAAGGCTGGGAGGAGAACTGGCCCGGCAGATGCTGTTTGAGACCAACGGTCAGCTGGCCAGCAGGGCTTTTGGCAAAAAGCTGGGCAGTCTGGAGACCGGAACAGGAGCTGATGTCATTATTGTAGATTATCAGGCTCCTACCCCCCTGACTTCAGATAATTATTTTTATCATATTTTAATGGGAATGTCCGGTTCCCGGGTCGATACTACCATTGCCCGGGGAGAGGTATTGATGGAAAATCGGGAGGTGAAGATTTTAGATTATGAAAAATTCACAGAGGAATGTCAGCAGCAGGCCGAAAGCTTCTGGCAGCGATTTTGAGGCCGAAAAAGAGAATATTCAGGAACTGGGCCGGGAAGTGCCGGTTGGCAGTGCCGATTATCTGGCTCCGGAGACCTTAAATAAAGCTCTGGAATACCGCAGCCGTTACGGCTATAAAGCGGTGGTAATAGCCGGAGGCACCGATGTTATGGTCGATTATTTTGAGGGGCTAACCGAGGTCTCAAGCTGGCTGGACCTGACAAAGATTGCAGCTCTTAAGGAGATGAAATTTGGCCCGGAAGAAATTCGCCTGGGCAGCATGGTTACCCATCTAAAACTGGCAACCGATCCCCGGGTGGGAGAAAATCTGCCTCTGCTGGCAGAAGCGGCTTCTGAGATGGGTTCCTGGCAGATTCAGAGCAGGGGAACTCTGGGAGGCAATATTGTGACTTCCTCGCCGGCAGGAGATACTCTGGCACCGTTGCTGGCCTATCAGGCCAGATTTGTGCTGGGCAGCGTCTCCGGTCAGAGAGAAGTAGCGGCCGAGGATTTTTTCACCGGGCCGAAGGAGAATGTTATGAATCAGGATGAACTTTTATTAGAGGTGATGATCCCGGTCTCCCGGGAGAGAACCCTCAGCCACTGGAAAAAGGTCGGGAAGAGAAAGGCCGTGATCATTTCCAGTCTGACCATGGCATTGCTGCTGGAACTGGATGAGAAGGATGTGATAACCGGGGCCCGGGCAGCCTATGGGGCGGTAGCGCCCACACCTCTTCGAGCGGAAGAGGTGGAAAATTACTTAGCCGGGAAAAGTCTGAGCGAGGTTTCAGCTGAAAGAGCCGGTGAGCTGGCAGCCCGGGAGATTTCTCCCATAACAGATATCAGAGGAACTGTGGCCTACCGCCGTCAGGTGACCAGAGATATTACCGTAGAAGCTCTGCTGGATATGCAGCAGGGCTGAGGAGGTGCTGAAATTGAAAATAACCTTTACCATAAATAATGAAGAACGTTCTCTGGAGGTCAGCTCCCATCAGCGCCTGCTGGATATAATTAGAAAGGATCTGGGCCTTACCGCTGCCAAGGAGGGCTGCGGCAAGGGAGAGTGTGGGGCCTGTACGGTTCTGTTTAATGGCGAGCCGGTGGCTTCCTGTCTGGTGCTGGCTCCCCAGGCTGATGGGGCAGAAATCCTGACAGTGGAGGGCCTGCTCTCCCGGGAGGGAGAGCTTCATCCTCTGCAGCAGGCCTTTCTCGATGCCGGAGCGGTGCAGTGCGGTTTTTGCATCCCGGGTTCAATTATGACCGGCTACCGGCTTCTCCAGGATAATCCCGAGCCTGAGCGGGAGGAAGTTTGTCAGGCCCTGGCCGGCAATATCTGCCGCTGTACCGGCTATCAAAAAATTGTGGATGCCATCCAGCTTGCTGCCAGAAGAATGCAGGCGGGAGGTGACAGCTCATGAGCACAAAATATGTTGGAGAAAAGGTTACTAAGGTTGATGCCTGCAAAAAAGTAACCGGCGAGGCTAAATATACCGAGGATCTGGTTAATGATTTTTCCGATCTCCTTCATATCAGAGTGCTGCGGGCTCCCCATCCCCATGCTTACCTCCGGGAGATCAATCTTGAACCGGCCCGGGAGGTTGCCGGAGTGGTGGAGGTCTTTACCGCAGCAGATTTTCCTGAACTCAAGGAGTTTGGTCTGATAATTAAGGATCAGCCGGTGCTGGTGGGGATAGATCAAAAGATGCGCTATCTGGGAGATGCCCTGGCACTGGTGGTGGCTGAGACCGATGCTGCTGCCCTGCAGGGCCGGGATAGGATTGAACTGGAAATAGAAGAACTGGAAGTGGTTGATAATCCTCTCCGTTCTATGGAACAGGGCTGCATCCAGATTCATGAAGATCATGAGATTGAAGTTACCCATTATCTCGATCCCGAGATGTGCTGTGACAATATTCTCTCTGATAATTATCTGGATAAGGGTGATGTGGAGAAGGGTTTTGCTGAAGCCGATCTGATTGTAGAGCGGGAGTATCAGACCCAGTTTGTCGAGCAGCTGCCCCTGCAGGTGGAAAAGGGAATTGCTGATTATGATGAAGAGAGCGGAGAAATAATTATCTGGGCTGCCAGCCAGTGGCTTCATGATACCCAGGCTGATATTGCCCAGGCTATGGGTATCAGTAAGGACAAAATCCGGATCAAGCAGCCGGTTATTGGCGGGGCCTTTGGCAAAAAGGAGGACATTTCTGTTCATATCCACCTGGCCCTGGCTGCCAGGGAGTTAAAGCGCCCGGTGCAGCTTATTTATAACCGGGAAGAATCGATGATCGCCCAGTCCAAAAGACATCCTCAGATAATCAGGCATAAAACCGGGGTTTCTTCTGAGGGCAAACTGACAGCCTGGCAGACCAAGATGATAATGGACACCGGAGCCTATGCTTCCAGCGGGCCGGCGGTAGTCAGAAATGCCATGTTTCACTGCACCGGCCCCTATCAGGTGCCCAATGTCAGGGCGGCCTGTTATGCCGTTTATACCAATAACACCTACTGCGGGGCTATGCGGGGTTTTGGAGCAACCCAGATGGCTTTTGCCTACGACAGCCAGATGGATGTGATTGCCCGGGAGCTGGAAATAGATCCTGCTGATTTTAGAATGAGGAATGCCTATCAACCTGGTTCCACCACTCCAGGAGGAGAAAAACTGGAACTCGGGGTGAATGTCCGGGAGACCATAGCCCGGGCCCGGAGACTTAGCGGCTGGCAGGAAGGTGATAATAATGCTTAAAAGAGGTCGAGGGATAGCAACCATAATGTTTGGATTTGGCTACGGCGAGGGTTTTCCCGATCATTCCATAGCTTCAGTGGAGCCTGCCGGAGAAGGCAGAATTTTAATCAGAACTTCAGCGGCCGATGTCGGCCAGGGAGTCCAGACCGTGGCGGTACAGATTGCTTCCGAGGTTCTCAAGCTGAATCCAGAACATTTTGAGATAGTGGAAGGAGATACCCATACCACCCAGAATGCCGGGTCATCTTCAGCCACCCGCCAGACCTACTTTACCGGACATGCTGTTAAAGAGGCAGCCGAGGATCTGCTGGGCAATATTTACCACTATGCCAGCCAGGAATTTACCACCAATCATCCTGAAATGGGAACCAGGGATGGCAGAATTTTTTCCCATGTCAATTCTGATGACGAGATGACTATCTGGGAGCTCAAGGACAGGCTGGCCAACCGGGGGATTGAGCTTAAAGGCAGGGGGACTTTTTTCCCCAGAACCTATAAGCCCGACCCGGAGACCGGTCAGTCTGAGAAGGTCTATGTTGGTTACAGCTATCACACCCAGGTAGTCGAGGTGGTAGTTGATACTGTCACCGGTCAGGTTACGGTGGAAAAAGCTTACAGCGCTATAGATGCCGGAAAGGCAATTAATCCCGCCGGGGTTGAAGGACAGGTTGAGGGTGGAACTGCTCAGGGGCTGGGAATGGCGTTGATGGAAGAACAGATTATTGAAGAGGGCCGGACCCTTAACCCTGATATGAGCCGCTATCTGGTGCCCACCGCAGTCGATGTTCCTGAGGTAGAAACCGTAATTGTAGAAAATGAAGATACCGATGGTCCCTTCGGGGCCAAGGGGATTGGTGAACCGGCCATGATTGCCACCGCTCCGGCAATTATTAATGCTATTTATGATGCTATTGGAGTCCGGTTTTATCAGCTACCGGTGACACCGGAAAAGATTAAGGCAGCTCTGGAGCAGAATTAGGATGCAGGAAAAATAGGATTTATGGTTAAGTACAATAAGAGTAAAGGATGTGATAGAGATGGTTGATTTCAGCCTGGAATTTCTGGGAATGAAGCTGAAAAATCCTGTGATGCCGGCTGCAGGACCCCCGGTCAAGGATGCTGAGGCTGCCCGCCGGGCGGCTGAAGGTGGAGCCGGTGCTATTGTCACCAAGACCATTTCGAGGGAGGCAGCCCGGGTGCCCCGGCCCAATATGGCAGAGATTCCCGGTGGTTTTCTCAATACCGAACTCTGGTCAGAGATGGGACCGGAGCAGTGGCTGGAGAAGGAGTATCCTGCTATTGCCGAACTGGGTCTTCCCGTTATTGTCGGTCTGGGTTATTCAGCTGAAGATATCAGAGAGCTGGCCGAGAAGGTGGCTCCCTATGCCGATGCTCTTGAACTTTCCACCCATTATCTCGGTGATGACCCCACCCCGGTGGTGGAGAGCATCAGGGCTGCTAAAGCCGGGGCTGAGCTCCCGGTGCTGGTTAAGCTCAGTCCTCAGATTGATATCCCTGCTTTTGCCCGGGCTGCCGAAGAGGCCGGGGCTGATGGTCTGGTTTTAATCAACTCCTTTGGCCCCACCCTGGATTTTGATGTAGAGGACGGCAGACCGCTGATGGGCAGTGAAAAGGGATATGGCTGGCTTTCCGGTCCGGCTATCTTTCCCCTGGCCCTGCGGGCGGTTTACGAAGCGGTGACCAGTGTTGATATTCCGGTTATCGGGGTCGGCGGTATCAGCCGGGGGATTGATGCGGTCAAGATGCTGATGATTGGAGCCCAGGCAGTTCAGGTCTGCACCGCTCCCATTCTCAAGGGGCCGGATTTTTACGGTGAACTGGTCGAGGAAATTGAGGAGTTCATGACAGAGCAGGATTATTCCAGCCTGGCAGAAATTAGAGGTCTGGCTCTGGAGGAAATGCCGGCTGAGAGTCAGTTTGCCACCATCCCCCCGAAGGTTGCTGAAGAGAACTGCACTACCTGCATGCTCTGTATCAAAAGCTGTGTTTATGATGCCATCGAGCTTGATGACAGTGAGGATTATGTGGTTATAGATGCTGAAAAATGTGCCGGCTGCGGGCTCTGCGTCACCAGATGCAATTTTGCTGCCCTGCA
>LKMJ01005912.1_pt1 | contig 11565 bp, 11 predicted proteins | sample 643391 | NCBI WGS metagenome assembly LKMJ01 (sample SAMN04112250, study PRJNA286221) | soda lake metagenome | biome: soda lake; feature: Kulunda Steppe; material: water; isolation source: sample PL-Br10 brine of Picturesque Lake | place: Russia: Kulunda steppe | collected 2010-07
CATGTCCTGATCGTAGATCGGGGTGTATCGCTGCTGTGCCTCGTAGGCGGGGATATTACACACGTGCAGACAGACGAGCGTCCCGTGGAGGTTCTGTGGGGAGTACCGGTCGGCGATCTCTTGGACGACCTTGACGCCGTTGAGTTCGTCTCCGTGAATCCCTGCGCTGAAAAACGCCGTTTTGCCGTCAAACTTCCCGTTGATGATCGTTATCGGGATCTCTACCGAATCGCCGAGATACGTCTCTCCAACCTCGTATCGGAGATGACGTTTCTCGCCTGGCTCGACTTCCGCGTCATACTGGAACGGTTCGGGGTCCGAATGTGTCGACTTCATGCGTACCATGCAGGAGGGGACCGCAAAAACTCTCGGTCGAAGTTTTGATCACGGTCGCTTCTGTGGTCGGTCGTATGCTTTCTATTCTCCGTCGGCTGGGGGAACGATGTTCGGACCTCTCTGAAGAGTACATCCCCGATCCGTACGTCATCGCCATTGTGCTGACGTTCGTTGCCGTCGCGGCAGCGCTTGCGACCGGCACCGGCCCACAGCAAACCATGCGGGCGTGGAACGGCGGCGTCTGGACGCTGTTGCCCTTCATGGCCTCGATCGCCGTTCTGTTGATGGCCGGCGACGCCATTGCGAAGTCGCCGAAGTTCACCGTCCAACTCGAGAAGCTCGCCCGGGTCCCGAACTCGCAGTTCACCGCCATCTGGTTCGTCTCCTTCGTCGCGATGGCGGCCGCGCTCGTCTCGTGGGCCATCGGTCTCATCGTCGGTGCCATCATGGCAAAGCGCGTCGGCTACGAGTGCAAGCGGAAGGGAATCTCGGTTCACTATCCGCTTTTGGCCGCGGCCGGCTACACGAGCCTGATGGTGTACCACGGTGGACTCACGTCGTCGGTGAGTCTGATGATGGCCGATTCCTCGCTCATCCCTGGTGCCTGGGAGCCACAGTATCGCCAAGAAATCCCTATCTCCGAAACCATCGGAAGCCTACCGAACATCGTGACGACGGGGACACTTCTGCTCGTAATTCCCGTGGTGATGGGAATTCTCCACCCGAAGGAGAATATTCGCGAATTACCGACGGCAGCTTACCGGAAAATAGACTCCGTCGTCGAACCGGAAGAAATCGACACCGCAACGGTCGCCGACGGAGGACAACCCGTAGACGAAACCGGTAAGCGTATCGGTAGCACGGTGAGTCAACCCGCCGGCGGTGACCGGGCGGCCGACAGGCTGAACGATTCCCGGATCATCGGTCTCTCGATAGCGCTCTTTCCCGCCTACTTCGTCCTCGACGCGTGGGTGCTCCAGCCCGGTGGTATCTCGAATCTCACGCTCAACAGCATCAACGCGCTTTTCATCACGCTCGCGGTCTTGCTTTGGGTTCGTCCCGTTACACTTGTCGACCAGATGCGCGAGAGCGTGACGAACATCTCGGGAGTCATCTTCCAGTTTCCGTTCTACGCCGGCATCGCGGGAATCCTCACCGGGACGGGGCTGGCGACACTCCTCGTCGAACTCGTCAGCGGTGTCGCCACGCCGATGACCTGGCCGGCCATCGGCGTCCTGGTCGCCGGGTTCGTCAACGTCTTCATCCCTTCAGGTGGCGGCCAGTGGGTCGCGATGGGTCCTATCATGATGGAGGTCACCACCGAGATGGGGATGGAACCCCGTGATGCGATACTCATCGAGATGCTGGGCGATCAGCTCACGAACATGATCCAGCCTTTCTGGGCGATCCCCCTGCTCGCGATCGCGAACCTTCGCGCGCGAGACATCATCGGGTACACGACCGTCGCGATGCTGGTCGGGCTCGTCATCGTCGTCGGCTGGCTGACGCTGTTCCTCGCCGTCCTCTAAGGGAATGAACGCTCTCGTTCGATTTGTGTACCAAATCCTCGATGAACCGTCGATTGCTCGCGGGAATCCACATCGGCCGGCCGAACTGTTCTCGGTACGGTGCCGGTGAGGCCGCACTGCACTGTGCGGGGGCGACGCTGTGTTAAAGGCTTTCGAGGAAGGACTGTGCCTGTTTTTCGCCGTCGCGGACGAGACGATCGAGAAACTGGGGGTCGCGATCGAGTTTCGTCCGCCAATCGAGGTTGCGGCCTTTCGGGAATCGGATGCGTTTGATCTCGCTGTGGGTGTATCGGTCGGGGAGATATCCCTTCTCGATGAACTCGTTGATGCGGTTGATGAACCTTACCTCCGCGTTCATCGAGAGGTTCCCCGAGAGTTCGTTCCGGCGGTTGTCGATGCCTTCCATCGTGCGCGGCGGCTTTGGCCGCTCCTGTGGATTGATCTTGACCAGCCAGATTTCGTCGGGATCGGTGATATCGTCCGCTCTCATGAAATCCTCTAACGGCGGGTTCTTCGAGAACAGCCCGTCCCAGTAGTGGTGGCCGTCGATCTCGACGGCTTCGAACAGATGCGGTTCCGCTGCGGAGGCCAAAATAGCGTCGCTGGAGAGATCGCTCTCGCGAAACACCTCAAACGTCCCGGCGCAGACGTCAATGGCGCTGAGGAACAACCCGGGCTCGGAGCCGTCGAGCAGCTCCGGCACCGAGTCGAAATCGATGTACCGTTCGAGTATTGCTCGAAACTCGTTTTTGCCCCACTTCGCGCCCGGTGAGTATGCTGGACTCACGTCGGGCAGGGGAACGCCGGCCCGTTGGAGCTGGATGCTCCACCGCAAGAGGTTGTTTGCGGTGCGGTGCAGCGGCGATGACGCCGAGAGGTCGTCCCAGAACCCCTTCAGTAAGTCGCCGGGATCTTCGTCCGGATGAATCTGACCGTACCAGGCCAGCGTCGCACAGGCGGCCCCACCTGACGTGCCGCTGAATCCGACGATGTTGTACTCCGACGGGAACTCAGCGAGCAGTTCATGGAGAACGCCAGCCGTGAATGCTGTGTGACTCCCTCCGCCCTGACAGGCGATCGCGACGTTCGTCCTCTCATTTGACATATATAGTCTCTATTGGCGCTGACTGATTAGGTATTCGGCTAAATTAGCTTGCTGACTGTACCACGTCCGACTCTCGGAGTATGGGGAGTGAGACCCGACGGTAGAACGGTAGCAGTGACATCTTCGCCCGCCGTGAACGGAGAGGGATCGAAGATCCCTTAAGCAGTTGGGCGCACCCCGACGACGGTGGGAGTCTCTCGCTGATCAAAGATAGCTGTTCTCTCTGCGACTACCACGATGCTCCCCACTGCGTTGTTCGGTGTCTGAAACTCATTCGCGCTTTCACTCGGGGCGGATTCTGGTTGGAATCTGCGTACTGCTCATTCATTAATATCAGAGCTCTCAGCGACCTCCTCTGGACGCATCGGAACGATTTAGTTTCGCCATTGCGACGCAATAGCATGGTTTTTACCCGTCGACGTACACTCGGAGCGTTGCTCGTCGCTATCGCCGCGCTCACAGCTGTCATACTGGCCGAAATTCTACAAACTGTGGTCTTTGCGATTACAGTCGCGTACGTGCTATATCCCCTTCGTCAACAACTCGTTCAGCGGGGATTTTCGCGTCGAGGAGCCAGCACGATCGCGACAGTTGTCGCCTTTCTCGTCGTCGTGGTTTTGATTGCACCCATACTGTATGTCATCTATCGACGTCGAGGTGAGCTATTCGAGGCCCTCGAACGACTTCCCGAAACAGTACCGATCAGCGTGGGTGGCTTCGAACTGGTCGTTGAGATGGCACCGCTGGTGGACGCTGCTCAGGTATGGATTCGCCAGTTCGCGATCGCAGTCGCCGGGGCGGCTCCGCGGCTCGTTCTAGCGTTCGCCGTGTTTTCGTTCCTCGTCTACGGAATGCTCTATCGGCCGAGTGCGGTCAGGACTGCCGCGTTCAGGGTCGTTCCGGCGGACTATCACGATATTCCGACACGGTTGCACCTCCGAACACGCGCGACGCTCTACTCTATTTACGTCATCCAGGCGGCGACCGCGGCAGCGACGTTCGTACTCGCGCTCGTGTTGTTTTGGGTACTGGGTTACGAAGCGCCGTTCTCGCTGGCCGTCATCGCGGGAATCCTTCAGTTCATCCCCATTTTGGGTCCGAGTCTTCTCATCCTGACGCTGGCCGTGAGCGATCTCCTGATCGGTGCGACCACCCGAGCGGCCGCTGTCTTGGTGTTGGGACTCGCCGTTGTCTCGTTCATTCCCGACGCGGTCATCCGAACCAGACTGGCCGCCAAGACGGGAAAGATATCGTCGGGGCTGTATTTCGTCGGCTTCGTCGGGGGCATCCTTACGATCGGTCCGCTTGGACTCATCGTCGGCCCGCTCGTGGTTTCGCTGTTGTTGGAAGTGGTCGAATTGCTCTCCGAGCGGGATGTTCGGGAAACGACCGCCTGATCGACTTATCGCGACGGGGACCGCTGGATAGGTTTCAAAAGATATAATGAGATGGGAAGTGCCAGATTTCACGTTATGGGCGTATTAGATGCGTTCGGATCGTTGGCCAGTGCGTTAATCGCGGGTTTGGTCATGCTCGTTTTCGCGATTTTGAGCCTGTTCGTCACAGTCTTCGTCGTGGATATCGCAGCGACAATTGGCGGTCTCAACCCCGATGACAGCTACGTTGTCCTTGGCGCGACGATCCTCGCTGCCGCAGCCATTGTGGCGGGCGGTATCGGCTTTGCTCTGCCGGAAGAATCGTCGTAATCGATATCTCGGCTTTCGAAACTATTAATTGAAGGTTGCGAGAACACAACTGCACTCTAGATGGTTACGGAAGTCGCACTCTCGCTCGATCTCGCGATCATCCTTCTCGCTGCGACCGTTGCCGGCTTCCTCGCCAAGCAGACCGGTCAGCCGACCATCATCGCCTACATCCTCGCGGGCGTGATCATCGGTCCGGTCGTTCTCGGACTCGTCGAGGTCACCGAACTCACCGAGACTCTCTCGGAACTGGGATTGGCGTTCCTTTTGTTCCTCTTAGGGATCAAGATGCGTATCAGCGAGATCAAACACATCCTCGCGCCGATCGTCAAGATCTCGCTGCCGCAGATGGCCGCCGTCGCCGCGGTCGGTACTGGTGTCTCGATGGCGCTGGGATTCGGCACTGTAGAGTCGATCATCATCGGCTTGGCGGTCATGTACAGCTCGACGGCGGTCGTCATCAAGATGCTCACCGACTTCGGTGAGACGACCACCCTCCACGGCAAGATGGACGTCGGCGTTCTGCTGGTCCAGGACGTCGTGGTCGTCATCCTGTTGGCGGTGCTGGCAGCGGGTCGCCCCGAGAGCATCGCGGAGGTCGGAACGACGCTGGCGGTCGTCCTCACGCTCGTCGCCATCATCACCGTCGCAGCGCTAGCGGCGTCGAAGTACGCGCTTCCTGCCGTCTTCCGCAGGGTCGCCGACAACAAGCAGATCTTCTTTCTCATCGCGATCTCGTGGGCGTTCCTCTTTGTCTTCGTCTCCGATAACGTCAACCTCTTTTTGGCACCACTGGGAATCACAGCGTACCTCTCGATCGAGATGGGTGCGTTCCTCGCCGGCGTCGCCATCGCCCAACTGCCCTACAGCAAGGAGCTTCAAGACCGGGTTAACCCGCTGACCGATCTGTTCGTGATGATCTTCTTCGCGTCGGTCGCGTTGAGTCTCGACGCCGGCGAGCTCTTCTTCTATTGGCAGGAGGCCGTCATCGCGGCGGTCGTGTTGATGATCGGTAAGTTCGTGATCTTCTTCGCGCTGCTCAACTGGCAGCGCTTCGACAGTGAGACGACCTTCTTCGGGAGCCTTTATATGATTCAGGTCAGCGAGTTCGGCGTCGTCGTCGCGACCGCCGCGGTTGTCGGTGGTTTCATCGGCGTCGAAATCCTCGGTTTCCTCACGTTACTCGCGCTCATCACGATGGGCGTCTCCGTCTACTTCTTCGCCTACGGGGATGCCCTCTACGAGCGGTTCGAACCGCTCATATCGCGATTTGAGGCCGAAGAGATTTTCACCGAGGAGAAACGGGACTACACAGACCACGCGGTCGTCATCGGCTACGACGACCTGACGCGGAACGTCCTCGGACTGTTGGGCGATTATTACGACGACCTCGTCGTCGTTGATCGACAGGTCGCCCACATCGAACAGCTCACCGAGGAAGGCTACGACGCGGTGTTCGGAGACATTGGTAGCGGCTCTATCCGGAAAGATGTCGCCCTCAAAAAGGCAGACTTCGTTCTCTCCTCGTCGGATCAACCCGAGATAGGCGAGATGATACTTCGGGAGACGAGCGACGACGCGACGGTCATCTTGGAGGCGAGCAACGACACGGACGCTCGTGCCCTCTACAAGCGAGGTGCCGACTACGTCATTCAGAGCGTTTCCCTCTCGTCAGACCGCCTCGCTGATTACCTAGTGGCGCTGCTGGAGGACCCGGATGCCTTCGAGGACGCGGCAGCGCGCGATGTCGAACTCCTACGGAATCCGCGGCCGTTCCCGGATGTCCACGAACAGATGCGAGGTGATCTCGATGACTGAGAGTCTGCTCGTCGGCCACGTCATCGAACCGCTGACCGCTGGAGGTGATCGTGATGTCTGAGATGCTGACCGCGGTGTCTATCATCTTCATCGTCGCCGGCCCGTTCCTTTTGTTCGCCAACCGATACGATGTGCCGGCCGCACCGCTTTTGATCCTCGCGGGGATCGTCGCCGGCTTCTTCATCGACGAGGCGCTGGCGTTGGAGCTCGCGCAGTTTGGTATCGCACTGTTGGTGTTCACTTTTGGCGTGGGTATCCAACTCTCCAACATTGAGACAGTGCTTGCAGACAGCGAACTCACCGCGATCGGCCAGATCCTCGTAGTTGGCTCATTCGGTTTTGTATTCGGCGTCCTCTTCGGGATCCCGTTGGCTGAGGCGGTATTTCTCGGCATCGCCGTCGCGCTGTCCTCGACGATCGTGGGGACGGCGCTGTTGCAGACTGAAATCCGGAAGAATCTTGTACAAGGCCGGCTGGGCGAGTCCATCCAGTTCGTTCAGGACCTGTTCGCGGTCGGGTTCATCCTCATCGTTGGTGCCGGCGTCTTGGAACTTGATCCGATCGTCCTGCAGATCGGCTACGGTGCGGTCTTTCTGATCGGGGCAATCCTCATCAACCGGTACGTCTTCGACGCGATGGGTCGGCTGGCCGGCGACTCGGACGAACTCATGATCGTCGGCGTTGTCTCGCTTCTGGTCGTGTTCGTCGGCGTGGCGACGGCCGTCGGCGTTCCCATCGTCGTCGGGGCGTTCGCCGCCGGACTCGCCGTCCGCCACGACCCGGCGCAGTATCTCGGGCTGTTCAACGGGTTGGACTCGATCAAGGACTTCTTCGTCGCCATCTTTTTTGTCATCGTCGGCGCGCTCGTCGTTCTTCCGTTCGTCCAAGTCGGTGTTGCCGAGTCGGTCGAGAAGCTGACGCTTGTGGCTGGACTTGTGCTGTTGACGGTGATCGTGAAACCGGCGGTGACGACCGCAATCTTGATTTATCGTGGCTATGAGGCTCGAACGGCGACGCTGACGGCACTCAGCACCGACCAGATCAGCGAGTTTTCGCTGATCATCGCCATCGAGGCACTGTTGGTCGGGCTGTTGACCCAGTCAGTCTTCGACGCTATCGTTCTCGCGGCCGCTGTGACGATGATTACCTCGACGGTCACCCAGCGGTACAACGAGCCTATCTACCGAATGTTTGCCGACCGCGGCCTGATATCCGGCCGCCACGATAAGATCGACGAACTGAGCGACGTCCCAGAGAACATCACCGACCACGTCGTTATTCTAGGCTACGGTCGAAAGGGCAGATGGATGGCCGAATCCTGTGAGGTGCTGAATCGGCCCTACGTCATCATCGAGAACGATCCGGCGCTTCGGGATGAGGTTCGCTTCGGATGTGATGCGTACGTCATCGGCGATGCAATGGAGCAGTACACATGGGAGAAAGCTAACGCCGATGAGGCCCGAGCCATCGTGTCGTTGACCGGTTCGGAAGTGATCTCTCGACGGCTGCTGGCGTTTGGGTATGACGCACCCCTCGTCCTCCGAGCCCAAAACAGCCGAGTTGCGCTCTCGTTACTCGAATCAGGAGCCACCTACGTTGCTGTCCCGGACCTGCTGGCGGGCGAACAGCTGATCCAGCATGTCCGAAGACTGCTCGACGGCGATCTAACGACCGAGGAACTACGAGCGGAAGGCCTCGAAGAACTAGGGTGAGCCGAGAGCAATTCCTCGATTAACGCGGCGATTTTCCTTCGAGGTTGTACCCCGCTCGTACTCGGATTCGGCGTGTGGCAGTATTGCCGATTCACTTCCCGTGATTAAACAATTGCTCTTTACCGAACCAGCAATTTCGGCTTCGTATAATTCGTCCGCGGAGAGGGCAGACGCGTCCGATCGGTTACGACCACCTTTCTCAGAAGTCATACTTTCTGTTTTCGATGTGCAGCCATCGTTTTTTTGTGCTCATCGAAAAAGTGACAACTATCCGTCGAATAATGATGTCAAAACAACAACATCTCTGATGTGATCAGGAGACCTAACGTTCCCTATTCCTATCCTCAAGTACTGTCCAGAACGAGGTTTTCGTGAACTGTCGTAGAGACCGTTTCTGAGGCCGCCCGCCTGTTACTCGTCCTTCTTTCGCAGGCTTTTCACCTTAGATTCCAGATCGTCGATGGCCTCACGAACCTCTTTGGTTGCTTTACCGCCGAGTTCTTTCGAGTCGTCGACAGCCTCGTCGAGTTCCTGTCGTACCTTGTCGATCGCGCTGTCAATCCGTTTGAATCGGTCTTTTTTGTCGTCTGACATACAGATATATTCACAGAGAGCTTTCATATCAACCTATCGGCTCGTTCGCTTCAGTGTAGCGTTCGTTTCGAGCATCGCTCTCAGTCGTCGGCGATAGCCGTCCTTGTCTTCGTGGAGTTCGAACGTTGCCATCAACCCACAATGAGGTTCTTAATTCCCGTATGTGCGTATTACATAACTCAATAAGAAATCCCACGTATTCACTCGTGGGTGGATGTCACGACCAGACGAGCGGAATCCACCAGATGGAGAACGCGGCGATGACGAGGATCGCCGGAAGCGTGATGACGAATCCGACCTTCGCCATCTGCGGAATCGTCATGTAGCCACTCCCGAAGACGATCGCGTTCGGCGCAGTCGCGACTGGGAGCATGAACGCAAAGGAAGCGGCGAATGCGGCTGTCGCCATCAGCGTGAGCGGTGTGACGCCGATGGCGAGCCCGATACTCAGCGTGATCGGCATGAACAACGATGCCGTGGCCGTGTTTGACGTCACGTTCGTGAGGAATATGACGACGGTGGCGATGAGCAGGATCATCCCTGTGAGTTCCGTGATTCCGAAACCGGTGATCGCATCCGCGACGACGCTATCGAGACCACTCTCCTGAAAGCCACGAGCGATCGAAAAGCCGGCTCCCAACAACAGAAGCACACCCCACGGAACCCGGGAGGTATACTCCCAATCGAGCATTCGTTCGCCATCAACGGGGACTAAAAAGACCAGTATCGCACCGGCGATGGCGATCATCGCGTCGGTAAGCATCGGGAAGACTGGCTGGAGGACGAACGGTCGAAGTATCCAGCCGCTGGCGACCAGCCCGAATACCGCAAGCACCCGGCGCTCCCCCGTCGTCATCGAGCCCAGTTCGTCCAACTGTTTCTCGATAACGTCGGTTCGGCCGGGCTGGCGATCGATCGTCGGTCGGAGAAGCACCACGAGCAACAGCCACGTGATGAGCAAGAACACGATCGCGATCGGGACGCCGACGAGCATCCACTCGAGGAAGCCGATTTCGATACCCAAACTCGATTCGGCGACCCCGGCAAGCACCGCGTTCGGCGGGCTTCCAATGAGCGTCGCAGCGCCTCCGATCGAGGCTCCGTAGGCAATTCCCAGCATGAGCGACAATCCGAACGACGTGTTTGGAAGCTCGAATGGACCGCCGTCGAATTGGTGGAGGAGTTCCCCTTCCACGTCGAGCGGGTCGTTCGGCTCTATGAGATCTTCGCGATCGAGTGGCGGCGTTCGGCGCCCACCGATCGCGGTGAGTTCGACGATGACTGCGGCTCCGATCGGCACCATCATCATTGCGGTCGCGGTGTTCGAGATCCACATCGAGAGAAACGCGGTCGCCATCATAAAGCCGAAGACGAGGCCTTTGCCACTGGTCCCAACGGTGGCGATGATGAGCAGTGACAGTCGGTGATGCAGATTCCACCGCTCGATTGCGAGCGCGATGAGAAAGCCCCCGAGAAGCAAGAAGACGATCGGGTCGGCGTACGGTCCGGTTGCGCTACCGACGGTCATCACCCCGGTTAGTGGAAAGAGAACGATCGGAAGGAGTGACGTGACCGGAATCGGGATCGCTTCGGTGACCCACCAGATGACGACCCACGCGGTACTTGCGAACACGGCCGCCGCTTCGGGTGCGAGTTCGAAGGGCGAAGTGATATAAATCCCCAGAAACGAAATCGGGCCGAGAAGCAGCCCGATGGATTGCCGAGAGACCCCCACTTTTGGAATCACAAATCTCACGTCGAGGAACGAGTATTTAAATTACTTAGGTTAGGAATCACCCGATTGCTGTTTTTTTCGAACAGGTCCTACTCACGACCATCTGATCCATAGAAATACCTTCATTCTTCCTCGAGAAGTGATGAAATGTACCTTGATCGCGAAACGTCCTGAAATCGATTCTTCTAACCGCCGACTCCTTCGGTTGCAGGCACTTGTTCATCTCGCCTTACCACTCGTCGTTGTCTCGTTGCTCGTTATTATCGGCATCGAGTTTTTTACCTGAATTGAGGCGCTAAGGCCCCTTCCTCAACGAGTGACCGAAGGGAGCGAGTAGGGAGGGGATACAGCGCCGCACGAGTATCAGACACGTTCGACGCTCGTCCCACAGGCCCACCGTCACCTTTATGTTGAAACATAGTGTAAACACAGGTGATGGATAGACATGAAATCGAAGGCCACGAAGTCATCGACGGGACGGTCAAAGCCACCGGCAACGGCGCTCACGTCCTCGTCCCGAAGGACTGGCGTGGCGCGGACGTGAAAGTCGTCCGAACCACCGAACCCGACCAAGACGACGAGTAGCACCACTCGATGAACTACAACTACAGGTATCGACTCCGACCGTCCGACGCACTCGCCGAGAGGTTAGCGTGGACTGTCGATACCTGTAGACAGGTCTACAACCACTTCCTCCACCGACTCAACCGGAACGACGATACCTCGTCATACTCCGAGCAGAAACTCCTGCCGAGTCTCAAGAAGTGGTGGAGCGACCTGAAAGACGTTCACTCGAAAGTGCTACAGAAAGTCGTTCAACGGCTCTACGACAACCTCTCAACGCTCCGGGGTCGCAAAGAGAACGGCTACTGCGTCGGGACGCTCAAGTGGAAAGCACCGGGTGAGTACCGCAGTTTCACCTACAGTCAATCCGGCTTCAAGCTCAAGAACACGAGCGGTCGGACACGACTGTGGCTCTCGAAACTCGGAGAAATCCCGCTCACCTTCCACCGCGACCTCCCCGACGACGCCG
>LKMJ01005913.1_pt1 | contig 11564 bp, 15 predicted proteins | sample 643391 | NCBI WGS metagenome assembly LKMJ01 (sample SAMN04112250, study PRJNA286221) | soda lake metagenome | biome: soda lake; feature: Kulunda Steppe; material: water; isolation source: sample PL-Br10 brine of Picturesque Lake | place: Russia: Kulunda steppe | collected 2010-07
CAACCGCGGTTGAAACAACCGAAAAGGGGTTTGGCCCGCGCATTATTTCAACCGGCCAATCAACCGCAAAAAATGATTGAAACAACTGCATTTCAATGGGCCAAACATTTCCGACGTAATGCAAGTCCTTCCAGTAAAATCAGCGAATTGTTCTGCGAATCTCCTTCTCAACTAGCACATTTTTAAGCAAGGGCATAAAAAAGGACATGCTTTTCATCCTGGACATCATGCAAGTCACATTTGTCACAGAGCCTATTGTGGATTTGCCAACAACCGGTTTCAACTCTCAGGGTATGGGCATGCAAGCGAAAATGAGCAATGTCATGAAGCACATGCCTTCTCAGTTCCAGCTCTAGGTAGCTAGGCAGCAAATGGGGAGGGCCCCGTACAGTGCTTGGTTTGGTAGGCAAGGCCATCCATGCATGATAAGTAGCCAGTTTTTGAGTGTGTGTCCTCGGATCTGCACCATCCGACTCCCTCCATACCGCATGCAAGGGCTCACGCAAATCCATCACAAAGTCTTGAAGTGGAAGGGGTGTTGCAGCCTTGATGCAATTGGCATATGTATCTGCCGCACGTACACCCGCACACGCCTCAATGAACTCTACAGTCTAGCACTTTCTGTAAGCAGCACCTAGAGCAATATCTGCACGCACAATCTTCGTGAGCAAGCCAATATCCTCAGTTTGATGTTGTCAAAGTAAAAAAAGCGCCTGTGTCTCCAATATAAATCCTACCAGTATTACTGGTAGCAAAATCAGCAAGATGTTAGCCTAGACATGTAAAAAACGCTGTGAAAGAAAATGTTGAGAAATGCAAAAGATTGTCGCGCCAAATCACCGTTATTGGTGTATTGCCATCTCAATTCACAAGCCACATCCCCCCACATTCTGCAAAATATAGCAAGAAAGCGGGATTTAAGCTGAATGTTCAAAGAAGCGAACTATTTCTCTTGCAGATTTGTGCATATTTTTGTGAATATTTTTGTTTAGCTCTGTTGTAAAAATTTTGGTTCAGTTATGTTGCCTGCTAAACAAAATGGAGCCAAGTGCATCAAACAAGACAGCCCGAGCCCAACATACATAACTGTGTCTAGTCGCATTGCCTTTAAACCACATCATCACTCCGTACTGCCATATCTAAGCGCGCAGAACGCCCACTATCACTTGGACCAAGTGTAAAAATCCATGCATCAAGGGACATCAAATTGTTGTTCGGCCACAGCTGTTCACTTCGCCAGGGCACCAGGGCACTGCATGATGCTGCTGCCACCCATCCATGCCCCTCAGTCGCCGCATGCCTTCTGCCGGCTCAGTCCATCACCAAATTTGCGTAACATGGGGAAACGAAGAGGTGCTCTCGCCCAGCCATCCACAGGAAAGGCTAAATCCAGGGACGTAAGGGGGATTTGAAAGAGAGAGAAACTAGGAAAACATCTCAAAGGTAACCCCCTCCCACTAAGTCAGGCACTTTGACTACAATTCGTCGTAACGAGGTAAGGAGTTTCTGCAGATAACCGAAAAGGCAAAAGTCAGGAGCAGTTAGCAGTTTTCTAAGGGAACACATGCGTCCCAGCAAGCAGCCTTTGTCACAATGCTCATGTTTGCCTTGCCATTTGGCAATTGTTTGCAAACAGAGGGTTCCAGTGTGAAAGTTTGATGTAAACAAATTGTTCAGAACAATAAATGTCATTCATCCTGGCCCACATGTCAGTTTTTGGGTTGGTTAGGTTAGAGGTTAGGAAAAGAGATAGGTCAAGGGCACTTAATCGAACTGTGCATTTCACATGCTTCCTCTAGTTCAACCGAGAGTATCTGGGTACATCTACTTCAGAAGGGAGTGCCATCCAGGATTGTTATGAAGCCAGCAAGCTGGCCTTGCCTCAGACCCATGTCCATGTCTCCACGGTGAAGGACATTGCCCGATCGCGATATCTAAGGCTACACTAATCCTATGGATAACGACGACACCGATTATCAACAAGGTATGCATTTTTAAACTATCTCGTCCGCTTCCAGGATAATTAATGTAGCTGTACGTTTGTTTATTTTGTTGAATAATCGCGCTGATTGATGTGATCTGAGGGCTCATTGTTCCCAATGCGAAGAAGGCCGGGGATATCTGGCATCCAGGATGCTGCAAGGGCCAGGGTGTGTTCAGCATTGACAGAGGCGCCATGGCTCTACAGGAGCCAATTGGAGCTTGACAAGTTACATTCTGGTTTTGGCGCAGGAGCACTACAAAAATGTTGGCAACGAGGTGCGCAAAGGTAACTTGGAGGCCATGCGAGAGCAGATGGCCATGTTCAAAGACAAGCTGGAAGAGTTTGCGATTAACCACCGCACGGACATCAGGAAAGACCCCGCCTTCAGGGCCCAGTTTCATGCCATGTGCGCCAACATCGGAGTTGACCCACTGGCATCCAACAAGGTAAGCCTAACTTGCGCTCAAAGAGGGTGTGCTGCTGCCGCAAGGGGAGGGAGCCCTTCGACCAAACGATGTGGACTTGACAGTCAGGCAGGGATACCTTCGCACACTGACTTATCCTTTGGTCCTGCGGATTGAATTCCTTTTTCATACTTCCTGCAAACCAATTTTCTTGTTAACTGATGGCAAGTTTTGGCAAGTGATCTGAACATGCATGGCAGGCAGGGCTTCATGTCTGAATCTATCTGGCAATACTCTGAATCGGCAGCAGGCGCTGAAAATACGTGTGTGTGCGTGCATGCACCATGTGCAGTTCCTCCTGGGAGCATCACTGGTGTCTGAACTCTATCTGGGGAAGCAGTATCCTGCAAAGGGCAGTGCCAACTGATGGGGCGTGGGCACATGGGATGCTCTGCAGGGAATGTGGGCTAAGACTCTGGGCCTTGGAGACTACTACTACGAGCTAGGCGTCCAGGTGAGGATGATTTGTCTTGCCGCAAGGAAGGCAGAGCATGCTTCTGCAAAGTGAGAAGAAATGGATGTGTGTCCCCACTAGATAAGCGTGGAATAAGGGCCCATGGGCTGTTGCACCTGACGCACAGATTTTGCATGTGGGGAGGGTGGCCCACAAACAAGCCCATAGCTCTCCTTGACGGATCCAGTCCATGGCCCAACTGAAATACAGGCATGCGCCAATCTTGCAGATTGCAATACAGAAATTGCTTGCCTTGTTACACTGTTGTGAACAAGCATGACAAGTTGCCTGTAGTTGCTCGATCCTTTGGTCATTTCCTTCTATTGACGAAGGGTAAATCTGCTTGTTTCCGTGCACACCAAGATCCTTCAAGAAGTCAGCAAGTACACAGGCACAATGTTATCCAACATAAATCAGCTAGACTTTAGGACTAGCAGTGGTCCTGAATCTATACGATCCATAGGAGGACCAGGACCGTTGTGCATTAGCGCTGTTTCAATGCTTAAGGCTCACATCCAACCTTGCGCGTGTGAATACTCGTGTGGCCTGTGCAAGCATTGTCATGTCGCATTGCCCACAAAGGCATGCTCAACACGCGCATGCAAGCAGCTAGAGGGGAGGAGCATGGTAGACTTGTTTGGGGCTTGCATAGGCTCACCGAGCCTTGGCCTCGTATGCCGCATACCTATATATTCAGAGTTGTGCAAATACGGCGTCAATTACAAATGGCACCGTAAATAACGATGGGTAATTGACGTTGACGTCATATTACCGTCAATTACGGTGAAATTCATACTGATGGCGGGAAATCGTAAGTAGCGGTGCTGCGTCAGGAACTCTGTGGCTCAGAGGCCAGCGAGCTCAAGCTCAAGAGCGCGCTCATCGCCCCTACTCACGATCAAAATCTTAAAGCAACATGTCCTCCGACAATCAAGCTAAGGGGGTCGTGTGGACCTGGGTCATCGAGCTTGGCCAGGCCTGGCCAGCTGCTGCAAGCACCACCTCCCACATGCCTGGTAGTGGGTGGGCAGAGGAGGAGGGGTGGCAGGAAGGTCAAGAGCAGCTGGGTAAAGGCAGAGTTTGAGAGGAAGAAGACGCAGCAGGATGGCAAGACAACTGTGAAGTACAGCTGCGCATGCCTGCACTGCCAGAGGACGCTCATGAGTGATCACTGGGCTGAACGCAACGCAGCTCAAGAACCACCTGCTCAATCCTGGCACCTGCAAGTTCCTGTACAGCCCCTCTGCTCAATAGGTGGCAAAGCAGGTGCCTGAGTTGATCATGATGACAGCGCCAGGAGTTTGCAGCATGCATGCCTGGCCAGTCCATGGAGACGTCTGTCGACAGTCCAGCTGGACTGCAGCATCCGGATGCTGCAGAGCCAGTTGCAGAGGGGGTTGCAGCAGTGCACATAGATGTGGAGCAGATGCAAGTGGATGAAGGGGGGGAATGAGCAGCAGGGGGTGAACAGCGGGAGGGAGAAGAGTGGGAGGGGTGAGCACACCTCGAGGAGTGGGAATGGGGAATTTGAATTTCAGAGGAGACCTTTGGAAATAGTTGGATGGAGCAAAGGAGGCAAATTTTGTCTCAGATTGCTGCGGAACTGTGCTCTCAAATTGCCTATCTGTAATTTCTGACAGTTTTGCACAGCAAATATCCGGAAACCCGACCGTCTGAAGTCAAAAATTTATAATCGCCGTAAATTACGCCTGCAACTCAATTTCTGACGGTCAAAACCGTAAATTACGCCGTTCCGTGAAATGACGATTGACGGCGTCAGTAGTAAAGTGCACAACTCTGTATATATTGCTGGGATGCAAACCCTGCCATCTCCCGTACACTGGGTGCCGCAGATTGTTGAGGCGTGCTGGGCGACCCGTGCTGCCAACGGCGGGCTGCTGGATGTGAACACGCTGCTGCGGATGGTGAATAAGCGCAGGGGCCGGCTTGCAGAAGAAGCTAGCCTGGATGACGTGGTGAGCGCAGCATGGGGATGCACGACTCTTCATCTGCAGATGTGTCTGGCACGGATGTGCATGCCATGGTGTGGCTATGCTTGCTTGTCGAGCAGCAAGTAGCTGGAGCTGTGTGTCCAAGACGCAGGCCAGGTAGCTCTGGACAGGGAAGGATTTATGCCTTTGAGCAAAGGTTTTGCTTATGCAATCTGCCGCTGGAAAGTCTTGTCAGCAAATTGTACGGTCAGTTCATGTAGTAATCCTGTTTTATTGGCGGTACTTTTGCGAGTCAATGGCCTCTACACGAGGTTGTAGGCAACTTTAGTAACAGCCATATTCTAGAGTTGAGAATTTCACTTTGTGAGACTGTGGTTAGATGGAATAATGCTAGCAGCTGTGCAATGTATGCAATATGGCAACACATTTCTGCCGCCTATGCAACATGGTACCATGGAAGTATCAAGGAGGACATCAATTTCTTTTCATTCTGGAATGCAACGGGGTTCTGCTGGGGTGCATGCAAAGGGTCCTCAAGGGGTCAGCACAGGAATTTGACAGGATTCGTATGATACATTCAAAGCTTTTGCAAGGCAATACAAGGCGTTGATCACAGACTCCCGCCCTTTCACCGTCCCTGGCACATGCTCTGCTATGCCTCAGAAACTGAGGTTACCTATCGTTCTTGACATCCAACACCTGCAGGAGCGTGCCATAAAAAAGCTCAAGGCCTTGGGTGGCGGCTTCACACTCATTCGCATTGGAGGTGCCACATACGCGCGGAGCGTGCCGGGGGAGCTGAATATGGACAAGAACCAAGTGCTGGGTGTCGCGCAGGTGCGTCTGCGGATGCAGCAGCTTGTCTCTGCTCCACCAGCAGCACAGCCAAGCATGCAATGCCTGTGTCAGCACAGCCGCCAGCAACGCCTGCATATGCAGGGTGTCCAAGGTTTCACCTTAAGCCACGACCCTTGCTCTGTTTTCACATCTCTGGCCATTTCAAACATCCGCTTGAGTCATCACTGGCTACAATTACGCTCACTCTCAATTGGAGCACTATGAGGCATATGTATGTGAAGGCTCAGGAACAGTCCTTCCGTGCGAGCAGGTTGCAGGCGGCTTTGTGGCGGCATCAGAGCTTGAACGCAACCTCAGCTGGTCAAGGGTCAGGGTGCAGGAGGTGCTCCAGGTCAGATATTGGGGTGCCGGCTCTTTGCTGTTTGTCCATGACGCATGGAGTTTTACTGCTTGCATGATCACTGCTGTGATCTGTGTGCTGTGATCCGTGAGCAGCCATGTGGTGGATACATTTGCCTGTCCCTATGTTATTTGCGTGAACTGCTACCTGGCAAGCTACTTTAGGCATTTTTGAAACCTGAGTAGACCAGACTGTTCACTCGCTTATGACTTACAGGGCCTCCTTTCTGAAGGCCTTGCAATGATTGATGATGGGGCCCCGGAAGGAGAGCGGCTGTTCTGGTTCCCGTGCCTGGCTACGAGCCTGCAAGACCAACAGTAAGACAGTGGAAGTATTCACTGAGCCTTGAGAGCATGGGAGGATGGATGGTGAGGCCTAACCCTTTTTTTTTCCTGCTCTGTTTGCTTCAGCTTAAGGTAGAATCAGATGGTGTGCACACACATGAGCAGAAGAGCCAGGGCCCACCACCAGCAGTGGCCATGATGCGTACACCTTTCCTGGTGTTTACTAATGCCCGTAGCGGATGCTCCTGCTGCTGCTTACTGGACTAGCATAATGCAAAGGTTGACTTGCCTGCCAGAGTCGTCTAGCTCTAAGCCGGAATGCTTGCTGGGCCAAGTGTAGTCCACTAGTCAGGCTGTTGTGCCTACCCCATTGTCTTTTGCAAATGTGGTCTTAGAACAGAAGTTTGAACTCAACTTATCCAGGATTGCTCTAAAGATGCGCTGCAATCCTCTGTCCTTACGTAGGCAGGATGCAGAATTTTTGGTGGGGAAACCCTCTTTGGTTTTGCTGTTTTGGGGGTTACTTTCTTGCTTCGCTGTCTGCTTTGTTGTCTACTGGTTTATTCCTGGCGGCCTTGTATTTGTTTGCTGGCCCGACTCAACCTTTTTGAGCTATTGGCTCAGACCCAATTTTGGGTGATGGTTACTATTGAAGTTGTGCGTGACCCTAGTGCATGCCTGGCACTCTTCTTGTGTGTTAGTTGACGAACTGCTGTCCTTCAAACAACGGATAGTAGATATGCTTTAACTGTGTGCGCGTAATGACAACTTCTTAAATGATTGGTCTTATGGACCGTGACTTTGGAGAACGATAACCGAACGAGTCGGCCGATAAGATGATTGCGAAGTCAAGCAGAGGTTGCAGTTGAAATTTTGATACCAAAAAACACAAATCGCAGTCCTAAACACAGATGGATCAGACGACGCAGATGGACCTGAGGGATGCATACGCAGCAGAGCACCACTCTCAGACCCCTGGCAGCATCGTGGCAAAAGTGGGCACCAAGCAGATAGTGCACAGATAATCTGTCTATCAGCGCAGGCCTTGACCCTGCAGCGCTTGTAGTTGGCCTCTATATGAGTAAGAGGTGACTTCATGCGCATGCAGTCCGACTTATATGGTACATTACCAACGTTCAATCTATTACATGGCAGGCTGTGGCTACTGGAAATCGACGGGCGGGGATGATGGGAGACTTAGGCGCCGTAGAGACAGCAGAGAGAGTAAGTGGGGGGTGGGGGGGAAGAGGGGATTTCAACACCAGGCACTATTGAAAATTGAAACACAAACTTGTGTGTAAAGGGAGCGCTCATGTTGCATATTCCCCTCAAAATGTGCAAAGCTCTCGGTTACAAAAACAACTTTGACGTGGAGAATTCCTATTTGTGAAGCACTTCTCCTGGCATTCAACGCACAATCTGGTGCCTGAGAGAGGGAGGACTCTTCCGCTGTCGCAAAGACACGTGAGGGTGGTAAACAGAACACGTAGTCTTGGCTGTGTCGCATGCATGTTGAAAATACCCATGTTGCATAGCTCGGACCTGGAGTTTGACATAGCCTACCCAGGCAGTAGCCTCTTTGTCACTGGCTGCTGCTGCCTGGATCTGCAGGATATTTTAAACTATCCACTTTTCATCTCAGGATATCCAGAAGTCCCGGGTAAGAGCAAATGTTTGAGATTGACTCATGATCTTATGTCAGAAACATGGAATGTCAGTGCTTGAGTTTCTAGCCAGCAACAAACAATGTGCCTGTAAAGAAGTGCACTCCTTCTTCCTGCCTGCCTGCCAGACTCAGAGCTTAAACTCTGACTGAGTGATTATTCTGATAAGATGTTGTATACATATGTGTCCAGGGATCAGAGATACATACTTTCTGCAAGTGCTTCCACTGGCAGGTGCAATTAGCAATGATCCCGTTTCAACGGATGTTAACATATGTGGGGCAAAGGAAAAAGATGTGGACGTGCCAGTCAAGCTGCAAGACGGCGAGGAGGTAGGCCTTGCTGTCACTTAGCTTGGAATAATCAAGCTTCCATGCCATGAGCTAGTGCTCCGCGTAGGTGGAGCATTGTGTTTGAAAGGTTCCATGCCATGAGCCAGTGCTTACAACCTTCATGGTGCAGCAGCTTTCTTCTACTGACAGCTTTCTTCTAGACTCTTTGGCGCATGGTCATGACCTCTGCATCGTTCTTGTCTAACTCATCATGAATTTCATGCTCTCAGCTTCACATAGGTGTGGAGGATTGCGAAGTTTGCATAGTTGTATATTAGTTTGTGTGTCCATTGCTGTCAGATACTGTGTGCTGATCCATAAGGCTCGGCGGCACTCCTCCAAGCATCAGTGGTCCAGTGTATGCCTGAAATGTGTGCAGAGTATGGCCCACGTTCGTGTCGCGGCTGTAGAAGATGCTGCAGCTGAGCAAGCAGCAAAGTCAATTGCTGCCCAGAGCGCTGCAGCACAGAGCGCGGCGGCGCTGCACCCTGCCCACAATGTGCAATAGGGCCACCATTGGTTTACCTCGTTTGAGTAGACCAGCACAGTGAAAGATGGTCTCTTTTGCGTTGCAAGCCAAGACTCCTGGCAGGAGGATTTAAGTGCACCAGTACTGATCCTCCTCCCTCCGGTGCATTTTTGAGATTGTGGAGAAGTTTACCCTGATCAACAAGCTAGCTATTGTCACGAGAAGAAGCCTGGACATGCATGGGTGTATGTTTTAGTGTATGTTTGCTTGTGACGCATAGTGCTCATGCTTCTAATTATTTGAAGCCCTCACCTGACCAGAACCCCTGGATATGAAATTGGACTTTACCACGGTAGTACCACGGTGTACTGCAAATTAAAGCCACCATAAAGCCACCTTTGATATCTATCCCACAAATCCACAAGTAGACATACAACCCACTGGAAGTTGTGAGTTCTGGATCCGCATTGTTGACCTTGTCAAGTGTATGCCCAAAGCCACAACTGAGCAGCCCACCCTTCACAAACATCCTCACCCCTTATTCTCCAAGAAGTCTACTCATCAAGAGCGGCTTGTATCTAAAGTACAGATGGCAAATGCCTGGGCATGATGGCACCTGGACGTCTTAGCATCAGCATACAGCCTTCCAAATAGCCAAGCTGAGCTTGGTTAAAAGGTTTGCACAACAACATCACACCTGCAGCTGGGAGCCTTGCTTCAGAACTTTTAGGACTACTTGCCAGGAGAACAACTTGCCGGTTAACCTTTACTTGTAACTGTTTTTCTTGCCAGGAAAACAATTAAGAAAGGAAATACCATGGTAAAAAATCAAGGACTCAAACTCGCGAGCAATTCCAATCCATGTACATACTGCCCTCCAAAAATGGTAACACAAGAGAAAGCAGCCTCTCCGCTAGACTACAATCCAAGCTACCCCCATTGTTTGAGTGCAGATTCATGTGATGCACTCTTTGGTGCCCACCTCAAGTGCCTCTCGTCCCAATTCTCTACTTTCTCTGTGTGCCATCTTTAACGACCATACCATGCATCTCAGCCTTAGACATGCTATCTATTCAGCCATCTTCAGCACTAAGGCAACTGCCACCTTCATGTTCATACCATCTTGGAAGGGATCCATGATCACTTACCCTTACTCTATCTCCTTAAAACCTATACTCACCTATTTAACAAATTTGGTACAATCCCAGCTGATGAGGTCACAGGAAGAGCAGAGCTGGCTGCTATAGCTGCTGCAATTGCACATGGTGATGACCATATAACCACAGACAGCCTCACATCACTCCATCAAATAAGGAACCAATTTTTATACCTTGGGAAGTGGCACCGTGTCCAAGTATCCTTTTTTATACCACCAGTAACTCTCAATCCCACATTTTCCTTTATTAAGTAAAACCTCACGACGGAATTGCCGGAAATGAATGTGCAGACGCCCTTGCTAAATACCAAGCCTGCCACGGAAATATCATCCCTGCTGAAACATCCATTTGCACCGCAAGCCCTGGTGGCAAACCCTTCTTTGATGCAAGCTGGTTAGCTGTTGCAGAGGTTATTCAACAAGGATCTGGGACTGAAGCTCCTCGACATAGCACAAGACTGACTTACCTTCCAAATTTCCAAGCCTCATCAAAATCCCACATGCACTTGGACCATAGACTGGGTAAGGCCAATTCAAAAACAGGATATTACTCTTCTCATCAGAGCTTGCTTCCACACATCCGCTCAGGTATAAGCAACGCATTTTGGAGCATGTCCATTCTCTCCTCAAAACAAGACGCAATGTCTTTTGCTACCACATAGGTACCCTTTATAATAAGAGACATGCTGTGCTGTACGCTTTAAAAAGTCCACTAGCCTTCAGAGTCCACTCTGTCAGCAAGCAGATAGTGCTCTTCATATCCTTTCAGGGTGTCGACACAATGTTATCTCTGGAATAATTACTGGACGCCATAATGTTGCCTGCAGGCTCATCATAAAAGCCATCAGCAAAGACTCTCTAGCAGGATGTTTGGTCCATACGGATATAAAGGGAAATAGTCGATTGGACAGAGGACAGCCCTGTTTGACTCCTCAAGTGGGCAAGGCGCGCTAAGGTCCATTCACAAGAATGTATGCATCTCCTGTACAGATCCTTCATAGTATTGAGCAAGCTTGAGGAGGGAGGCATGCGAATGGTGCAAGTGGTCCCATAGGGCCTCCCGTGGGATAGTGTCACGAACTTGCTTACAATCAATAAATACGGCATGTAGTCTGGGCGAATTGCTGGGGCATCTAGTTTGTGCAAGCCTAAGTATAAACATCATGTTCATAACCCATGATGGGTTGCGAAGTGCTGCGGCGCCGCGTGGGTAGAACCCATGCTGCGCGTCTGGGACCTTCTTCTTAGCCTCACACCAGCTTGTCACCAAATCTCTCAGCTCATTGGCATACAGCCTGCTGAGCAGTGAGTATTTGACCAAGTCCCATAAAAGCTGTCCATTCAAGGGTGGCAGCTGTTCACGCCAGTTGGCCTCAGGTACCGCTGATTGTAGGCCCTGCAGCCAGGCCAACATAAGCGTACTGCCTGTATTGGAGTCCCTCATAAGAGGTGTTGTTGGCATTCACCAATCTCTCATTATTTGTAAAGGGCGAATTCGCATTACACTTTTTTCCTGAGGGAAAAAGATTTAAAAAGGGGGGAAATACGGAAAAGATTTCCTGGACCATTCGCATTACGGAAAAAAGAGGGAAAAGCGAAGGAGAAAA
>LKMJ01005914.1_pt1 | contig 11561 bp, 10 predicted proteins | sample 643391 | NCBI WGS metagenome assembly LKMJ01 (sample SAMN04112250, study PRJNA286221) | soda lake metagenome | biome: soda lake; feature: Kulunda Steppe; material: water; isolation source: sample PL-Br10 brine of Picturesque Lake | place: Russia: Kulunda steppe | collected 2010-07
CATCAGGCTTCTGCAGCCGAATGCGCACCACGGCTTCATCGAGCGCCAGGCTTTCCGAACCTTCGCCGTAATCCAGGGTGGTCAGCGGCTCGTCATGATCGCCATTGATAAAGACATCCAGCTCACCCAGATCATCTTCGGACTCCACCAGATGCACGCCCCGCACGCTGAGGGATTCGTCGCCCCCGTCCTCATCCCCGTCTTCAGAATCCTCCTGCTCGTCCCATACCAGAAGGACGGTGCGCAGCGTGTCATCGCCTTCATCGGCACTGCCGGCCACCAGAAGATCGTAACGGCGATCCTCATCGAAGCGGTCAAAGCCGTCTTTCAGCAGCGTCTGCTCAGTGTCCTGCCCAACCCGGCCCTCGAGCGTCACGTCGTACCAGTCCGCCGGCGGCGTCAGTACGCGGGTCTGCCCATAGTCCAGGTCTTCCAGCCTGCGCTCTCCATCCAGCAGCAGATCCAGTCTCGGTGCATCCGGTGAGGCATGGAGTACCCGGATTTCGGTATCGTCATGAACCACAGTGTCAGCGAAGGTCTCATCACGCTGGGTCTCAAAACAGCCGGTCGTTGCGATTACCATGACGGCAAGTGGAAGCAGTGAATGGCGCGGTTTCATGCCTCGAATCCTTATGGACAGTGGAAAACAATCCCGTGGGGAGTGTTTTTATCAATGATCCGTAAAACAGGAAACCGAAGGGGTCACGTTTCGATTCACTCAACAGAGTGAAAGTGCGGTGGTCAGGTGAGAGTGAGTACTGTGTCTGGTGCGACGGGGCGTCAATGTGGCGGCAGGAAATCAGAAAGGCGGCGGCCAGCAGCCGCCGCCTGAATATCCCTGGATCAGGGAAGCGCCGGGAAAGTCACGTCAGGCATTTCGCCGGTCAGGGCATGCATGAACGCTTCCATGTCTTCGACCGTTTCCTCTTCAAGCTCCTGGCCAAGCATCTGCTCGCCCATCAGCTCGATGGCCTTGCTCAGCTCCTCCACACTGCCGTTATTGAAGTAGGGGTAGGTCACGGCGACATTACGCAGCGTGGGTGTCTTGAAGCGGTACCGGTCACTCTCCTCACCAGTCACCACGAAGCGCCCCTCGTCGGTGGAGCCGGGAAGCTCAAAGCGGTGGAAATTGCTGTCGGTCAGGGCCGGACCGCTGTGACAGGCAATACAACCGGTATCAACAAAGGCTTCCATCCCCCGCTTCTGCTGCTCGGTCATGGCCTGAAGATCGCCGCGCAGGTAGCGGTCAAAGGGGGAATTCGGTGTGTTCAGCGTGCGCTGGAAGGTGGCCAGGGAATCCGCCACATTGTCCTTGTTAATGGGGTCATCATCATCGGAGAAAGCGGCGCTGAACATCTCGCGGTACAGCTCAAAGCTTTCCAGACGCTCAATGGCTTCATCCAGATCCATCGCCATTTCGATGTCCGCCTCAATGGGTCCAAGCGCCTGCTCTTCCAGGGTGTCAGCCCGCCCGTCCCAGAACTGAGCCTCAAAGAAACCGGAGTTCAGAACCGTTGGCGTATTACGCTCACCGACCTGGCCGTCATGGCCGGTTGCCCTTGGAATCCGGTCCGCCCAGCCAAGTGCCGGGTTGTGGCAGGTGGCGCAGCTGATGACGCCGCTGGAGGAGATCCGCGGCTCAAAGAACAGCTTCTTGCCCAGCTGGATCTTCTCCTTGGTCATGGAATTGTCCGCCGGAATGGGCGGCAGTGCCGGAAGCGGCTCAAAGCGGTCCCGGTATTCACCGTACCCATCTCCCGCCATGGCCGGAACAACCGCCACGGCTGCCGCAAGCATGGCGCTTTTCCCTACTGCCTGGATCCAACCTTTCATCGCTCGCGCCTCCTGTCGATTTCTGCTGAAATATATTACTCAAGGTTAATCCATGATTTCATAGACTCAAGGCCAGAAATAAGACATTTATCAATTCCACAGATAACGGTTTCGCGGCAGGATAAAACCAAGCGACAAACGACTCTGAAGGAGTTCCGGATGCCCTCCTACCGCTACCCCAGACCACCGGCCTCTGAGATCACCCCACGCCACCTGTTTGAACAGCGCAGACGGTTGATGAAACAGACCGGCAGCGCGCTCCTTGCGGCTTCAGTGCCAGGTCTGCTCAGTCTGCCGGCTCATGCACTGACGGGACGCATCGAGGAAGCGGAAAGAAGCGGATTCGTCACCGACGAGGAGAAAACCCCGCTGTCGTCCATTCGCGGTTACGCGAACTTCTATGAGTTCGGGACCGACAAGGAAGACCCGAAGAACAACGCCCACAAAATGCAGACCGACCCCTGGTCTGTTTCCATCGAAGGCGAGGTCAACAAACCCGGCAGGGTGGCGCTGGAGGATCTCATCAAACCCCACACCCTGGAGGAGCGGATCTATCGGCTGCGTTGCGTTGAGGCCTGGTCCATGGTGATTCCCTGGATCGGCTTCCCGCTGAAGGATCTGCTGGAGCGCTTCGAACCCACATCCCGGGCCAGATACGTCGTCTTCGAGACCCTGTACGAACCCGACCAGATGCCGAATCTGAGCAGTGACATCATGGACTGGCCCTATAAGGAGGGGCTGCGCATGGATGAGGCCACTCACCCTCTGACCATCATGGCCGTGGGGCTCTACGGTGAAGTACTGCCCAATGAGAATGGCGCCCCCCTGCGGCTTGTGGTGCCCTGGAAATACGGCTTCAAGAGCATCAAGTCCGTGGTGACCATTCGTCTTCAGGAGGAGCGGCCCGTCAGTTCGTGGGAGGCGGAGCGGCCCCGGGAGTACGGCTTTTTTGCCAACGTGAACCCCAACGTGCGTCACCCGCGCTGGCATCAGGCCACTGAACGGCGCATTGGCGAGGATCGCCGCCGTCGGACGGAAATGTTCAATGGCTACGAAGAACAGGTGGCGCACCTCTATGAGGGCATGGACCTGGAGGAGAATTTTTGAAGTCAAACCGGATCACCGTCTTCCGCCTGGCCGTGGCACTGGCCGCAACGGTGCCGTTGCTCTGGCTGGGCTGGGCCTGGCAGGCGGGGGAGCTGGGCGTGATGCCTGCCGAGCAGGTCATGCACTATCTGGGACGGTGGGGCCTGGGCCTTCTGCTGGCCACACTCTGTCTGGGACCGGCCATGGCGCTCACCGGGTGGCCCGGCTTCATGGCCGTGCGCCGCCAGATGGGTATGTGGTCGTTCACCTACCTGAGCCTGCACGCCCTGACCTGGTTCGGGCTGGACATGCACTGGGACCTGGAGTTCATATTGCTGGAACTGGGCGACATCCGCTACCTCCAGCTTGGCCTGGCCAGTCTTGTCCTGCTGGTCCCCCTGGCGCTGACGTCATTCCAGGCGGCCCGGCAGTTCATGGGGCTGACACGATGGCGCTGGCTGCACCAGCTCGCCTATGTGGCCGCAGCCGGCGGTGTCGGCCATTACTGGATGGTGGTGCCTGATGTGCACTGGCCTTTGCTTGTGGCCACGGCGGTTATTGCCATTCTGTTGCTCAACCGCATTGTCCAGGCGCTGCGGGCGCGGATGCATGAGGCCCGGACACACTGAGCGAATCAGGATGAGCAGGCCGAAAACGCCTGGGTCCAGGCCTCACCGTGGCGTGCCACGGCCTCATCCAGATCGCGCCAGACACTGTCGTCGCCACTCTGCTCCAGGTTGCGTTCGATGAATGGTGTCATGCCTTCGGGCACCTCCGCTCCCGGGCTGCGCGTGAGTTCATACAGCAGGGGAATGACCAGGCGCCGATGCTGCTGCACCTGGCTCAGACGTGGTTCCACAGACTCCAGAAAGCTGGACTCGTAAAGCACCCAAAGTGCCTTCTCATCGCAGATGACCGACTCCGCAGTGACTGTTTCCACCACAGCGGCGGCATCATTGAGCCGTGCCTGGATCGCCTCGGCACTGCGCAGCAGCTGGCCGACCAGCGCCTGCTCCTGCCAGCGCTGGTAGATGCCGCTGAGCCGCTCCAGCTGCGCAGGAACCTCGCCCGGCTCATAGTTGGCAATGAGCGTATTCATGGCCACCAGATCCGCCGCAAGTTGGCTGAACTCTTCGGTCAGTCCCGCTTCCGGAAGGGTTCCCCGGGAACGGCTCGTCAGCCGCTCCATTTCCTCGGCCGCCCAGACGCTGTTCCAGAGCGTGTTGGGGAGTTTCTCTGTCTTCATCTCAATGGCCTCTTTCACGGCATTGCGGCGTCGCTCACTGTCCATGTCCGGCAGGCAGTCCTCCGCCGCACCCAGAAAACGGATCTCGTAATCCAGGCGTTTGCCCGCATCCATGACCCGCCCCATGATGCTGGTACGCTCACCAACGACCACCTGCAGCTCGCAGCCATAGAGCGACAGAAAGTCCACCACACCCATATCGATCTCGGCCACCTCCAGAATGCGTTCGCGTCGGCGTGGCAGGTTCTCAACAGTAGGGATCGGGCTCAGGTTCACGGGCTCATCCATGGCTGCGGCCAGTTCCTCCACATAGCCATCAAGCGCCTCTTCACGGTCGGCAAAGAAACCGCAACCAGTGTGCATCACAGCCAGGGAGGCCAGCAGTGCCAGGAAAAAACAACGCATCGACTTTCTCTCAGTTACGGGTCAGGCGGCGCAGCAGGCGGTAACGTTCCGCGAGCACCTGCGCCATGATGGCCACGGCGATTTCCGGAGGGGCCTTACTGCCAATATGGAACCCGATAGGGGCATGAATGCGCCCCATACGGGTGTCGGTGACGCCAAGCTGGTGCAGCCGTTCCCGGCGCTGGGCGGCGGTGCGCTGGGAGCCCATGGCTCCGATATAGAAAGCCTCTGTCTTCAGGGCGGCGAGCAGCCCCATGTCATCAATGCGTGGATCATGACCCAGCGCCAGAATGGCGCAGTGGGGATCCCGGAAATCCTCATTGATGAGGTCGTCCGGCAGGCGTTCATGGACCGTAACGCCCGGCTCCGACCATCCCTGGAGAAAGGCTTCGCGGGGCTCACACAGACTCACGGCAAATTCGTTCATGCGCGCGATGCGTGCCACGTAACGCGCCACCTCGCCTGCCCCAATCAGCAGCATCCGCGACTGCGGACCCAATGTATGGTAAAGACAACCGCCGCCTTCCTCCAACGCCGTGGCACCGGGTTGATCCAGCAGCGATTTCTCTCCGGTTTCAAGGACAAGCCGGCGCGTGGCGCTCTGGCGATCATCCAGCAGGCCCAGCAGGCCCGAAAAATGGGCCAGATCCCTTTCCGCGGACAACGGCTCCACAATCAGCCGGATGGTACCGCCACAGGGCAGCTGCCAACGCTGCTGATCCGACTCGGAGACTCCGTATTCCACAACCCGCGGAACCGGGTCGTCACCACCGATCTGTTCACGGGCCTGCTGGATCAACTCTTCTTCCAGGCAGCCCCCGGAGACGGATCCGGACCAGTCACCGTCACTGTTGATGGCCAGCATGGACCCGGCAGGACGGGGCGAAGAGCCCCAGGTCCGGGCAATGGTGCACAGCCAGGCATCGCGGCCCTCAGCCAGCCAGCGGCACAGATCCCGCAGCACCCGGGTATTCGGATCCGAATCCGGTTGCTCAGCCATGGGCACCATTGGCCACAAAGGGCGTTGCCCGCTGGCGCTCTCCAGTCAGCGCATGGAGCGCGTTCCCCAGAGCCGGGATCACCGGTGGCAGACCTGGCTCCCCGACCCCTGTCGGCGACTCATCACTGTCGACCATGATGATGTCCATTTCCGGCGCATCATCAAACCGCATCAGCGGGTAATCGTGGAAATTGCTCTGCTGAACCCGGCCTTCGTCCCAGTCAATACGCCCGTGAAGCGCTGCCGAGAGGCCGAAAATGATGCCGCTCTCCATCTGCATACGGACAATATCGGGATTCACAATCTGTCCGCAGTCCACGGCGCACACCACACGGTGAACACGGATGCGCTGGCGCTCAATGCTGGCCTCCACCACCTGGGCCACATAGGTGCCAAAGCTCCAGTGCACGGCGACGCCCCGGGCCCGCCCCTCTGGCGGCTCTTCATCCCAGCCCGCCTTTTCCGCAACAGCTTCCAGCACATGGTGGTGCCGGGGCTGCTCCTCAAGGTGACGAAGCCGGAAGGCCACAGGGTCCTCCCCGGCCGCATAGGCCAGCTCATCCATGAAGGTTTCCATGGCAAAGCCGTTATGGGAATGCCCCACCGCCCGCCAGTAGCTGACCGGAATGCCCGCGTCGGCGTGGGTATGGCGCACCAGCACGTTGGGCGTGCGGTAGGGATATTCCACCGCCCCTTCAATGGCGGAGTGGTCCTTGGGCGTCAGGAAGGTTCCCTCCGTGAGCCGCCCAATGCCGGCCAGGGTGTTGTACATGAAGCGCGGCGCCCATGGGTACTGGGCTGCTGCCGCATTGCGGGCAAACCAGTCAAACAGCAGCGGTCCGGTAATCTGGTGATCCCAGGCCTCAATGCTGTCCCCGTTCAGGCTGGCCTGAAAACGATGCAGCATGGCCGGGCGGTAGGGATCGTGCCGGATGTCCTCCTCACGGGACCAGATCAGCTTCACCGGCCGATCCAGCCTATCCGCAATGGCCGCTGCCTCCTCCACATATTCCTGGGTGAGCCGTCGCCCAAAACCACCGCCCAGAAAGGTATTGTGGATATGGATCTGGCCCGGTGAATAACCACTTACACGGGCTGCCGCAATCCGCGCCATGTCCGGTGCCTGGGTGGGCGCCCAGACCTCAAGACCGCGCTCCGTCTTCTCAACCGTGCAGTTCTGGGGTTCCATGGTGGCATGGGCCAGGAAAGGAGCCTCGTATTCCGCCGAGATCACCTTTTCCGCCTGATCAATGACATTACGGGTATCGCCGTCACTGCGCTCGGTATCGCCCCGATTATCGTTGGCAGCCCGGCGGTACTGCTCAAATACATCCGCCTCGCTCTTTCTGACCGCATCACTGTCATCCCAGCGGATCTCCAGCTTCTCCGCCGCCTTGCGGGCGTGCCAGTATGTGTCTGCCACCACGGCCACACCGCGCTCGATCTCAAATACATCGATCACACCCGTGGCTTCCCGCGCCGAGGCATCCTCCACTTCCGCAAGACGCGCACCAATACGCGGCGGGCGCTCAACCACGGCATGCACCATGTCCGGGCGCTCCACGTCAATGCCGAAAACCGCCTCCCCGGTGACTTTGGCGCGGGCATCCAGGCGGGTGCTTTCCTTGCCGATATAGCGGAAATCCTGCCTGTCCTTCAGCGGGATCTCATCGGGCAGGGACTGCCTTGAGGCCAGCTCAATGAGCTCGGCATAGTCAATGTGACGGGTGCCATCCGGGTGATAGACGCGCCCTTCCAGCGTGCTCACTTGCGAGGGGTCGACCTGCCAGACCTCGGCGGCCGCGCTGACCATAACCACCCGCACAGCAGCGCCGGCTTCACGGATCCGGCCCCAGCTGGTGGAGAGGCTGGTGCTCCCCCCGGTGACCTGGAGCCCATAGTCCGGATTCACATAATCACCATCCACCGAGGCGAAAACCACATTGATATCCTCGGGCCTGACGTCCAGCTCCTCGGCAACCAGGGTCGTGATGCCGGTGTAGGTTCCCTGCCCCATTTCAACCCGGTCCAGCGTGAACACCACCTCGCCGTCCGAATTCAGGCGCAACCAGGCATTGGGCTGCCAGACCCCGTCCTCCTTTGGATAGGTATCCCGGGCGCTGCAACCGGGCAGGCTCAGACCCAGGATCAGGGCGCCTGACCCAGTACCACTCAGACGCATGAAATCACGACGGGACAGACTCATACCGGCTCTCCCGACAGCGATTTGATGGCTGCCTTGACTCTGGGGTAGGTGCCACAGCGGCAGAGGTTGCCGGACATGGCCTGGGCAATGGCGTCATCGTCCGGGCTGGGCTCACGTGCCAGCAATGCCGCCGCACTCATGATCTGACCGGACTGGCAATAACCGCACTGGGGTACGTTATGCTCAAGCCAGGCCTGCTGAACCGGGTGCAGCTCATCGGCGGAGCGGGCCAGCCCCTCGATGGTGGTGACCTCGCCACTTACCCGCTCAACCGGCGTGATGCAGCTGCGACGGGGCGAGCCGTCGATGTGCACGGTGCAGGCACCGCACTGTCCGATACCGCAGCCGAACTTGGTGCCGGTGAGTCCCAGGTTATCCCGCAGAACCCACAGAAGGGGCGTATCGCCTTCCACCTTCAGCTGGTAGCTGTTGCCATTGATTGTGAGACTGATATCCATGAACGGCCCTTTATTGTTCTGTTAAGGCTGACAGTCAGTGACCGCCAAGCTGTTCCCTGGTCTGCTCGCGCGCCTGCTGGTTCTTGCGCAGCATCACGTAGACGGCACCTGTCCCGCCATGATGCGGTCGTGCACTGTGGAATGCCATCACATCCGGCAGCTCGGGCAGCCACTTGGCCACGTAGCTTTTAATGATGGCGATGCGATCCGGATTGCGCTCCCCCTTGCCATGGGTGATCAGCGCCGAGCGCACCCCCAGACGCATGCACTCACGCACGAAGTTGAACACTTCCTGACGCGCTTCCTCCACCGTCATGCGGTGGAGATCAAGACGCGCTTCCAGTTCGTACTGGCCCAGGCGCAGCTTTTTGAAGACACCGTGCTGGATCCCGTCCCGTCGGAAGCTGACTTCATCCCGGGGACCGAGCCATTCCACCTCGGAGGACCCCGTCAGCGGGTTGCGATCCGGCGTCGCCTCCAGCACTGCGGCCCTGCGACGCTCCAGGTGGCCGGGCGTAATCTGCTGACCCTTGTCCACATCCGCCCGGTTGGGCTTGCGGATGGGTTTAACGTCGGCCATCTCCTCCAGGAACTGCTGGCGTTCCTCTTTCTTGGTCATGCCGGTTTCCCGCCATTGCGCTGGGTTGAATGGGAATTTTACCTTATCACTGCCATAAAGGCAGTGGAATGGCCTCACTGACACGCTTCTTAACAGATCCCGAATTGTGCCCTGCACAGTTGTGATCTAGCTTTACCAGTATCCCTGTACATTACCGCCCACCGAGCAGGTCCCTGGACGAATGGATGAGACCGAACGCTTCCACATCTACAAGAAACTGCGCTTTCTGATCACTGACGATTTCGAGAATTTCCGCAAATCGCTGAGACAGATGCTGCGCAGCTTTGGCGCCGAAAAGATCGACATGGCCGCCAATGGCAACGAAACCATCTCAAAGTGCACCTACGACCATTTCGACGTAGTTCTGTGCGACTTCAACCTGGGCCCCGGCAAGACCGGCCAGCAGGTGCTGGAAGCCCTTCGCCACCAGAAGCTGCTGCGCCATACCTCACTGTTTGTCATGGTTACGGCGGAAACCTCCCGGGAGATCGTGATGGGTGCACGGGAGTACCACCCGGACACCTACATCATCAAACCCATCACCCAGGCCGTGCTGCAGAAACGCATGGATGCACTGATCCAGCAACGCCAGGCACTCTACCCAATCAACCATGCCCTGGATGAGGAGGACTACCCCGAGGCCATACGCAAAGCCGAGGAAGCACTGCAGCTGCACCCGCGCTATCGCGGCCAGATCCAGAAAATTCTGGGAGATCTCTACCTGCAGATGGAGCGCCACACCCAGGCTCGCGAGCTTTTTGACAGCGTTCTGGAGAGGCGCGAACTGCCCTGGGCCCGCCTTGGTCTGGGCCGAACGGCCCGCGCCGAGCAGAACCTGGACGAGGCGGTCAAGCATTTTGAAATGCTGATAGAGAACTCACCGGATTTCATTGAGGGCTATGACGCCCTTGCGGAGACCCTGAAACAACAGGGCAAGACCAAACGCGCCCAGAAGATCACGGAGCAGGCCGCAGAAATCTCACCACTGGCTATTCTGCGACAGAAACAACTGGCTGAACTGGCCAGTGAGAACCAGGACATGGAGACGGCAGCTGATGCCTGGCGCTCCACCGTCAGACTCAGCGACAATTCCATTTTTGATGACCCGGACAATTACCTGGGGCTGGGTCGCTGCCTGTCCGAACTGAGCGATGGCGACACCAGCAGCGAAGGCAAGCAGATGGCGGATGAGGCGCTGACCGTTCTCAGCAACATGGGGCGGCGCTTCAAGGACAATGACCAGGTTCAGCTGCAGAAACAGATGGTGTCCGCCCGGGTCTATGCCGGCCAGGGCAAGCTGGACCATAGCCGCAAGCTGATGAAGGAAGTGCAGCAGCACCTCAGCCCGGAGCAGATGACCCCGGATCAGGCTCTGGATTACGCCAGGACGCTGTACAGCCAGAATGACCCGGGGGCAGCCCAACAGGTGCTCAATTCACTGGCCGAGCGCTATGCGGATGACGCCGATGTGATGCAGGCCATCGAAAACCTGATGGACGAACCCGTGGGCTTCCGCAAGAAAAACAAAGCCCGCGCTCTGAACAAAACGGGAATCCGGGCATTCGAGCAGGGCGAGCTGGCAGACGCCGCCAATGCATTCCATGAGGCACTGGAACTGGTGCCTCAGCACCCGGCGCTGAACCTCAACCTGGTGCAGGTTCTGCTCAAGGCCCACCAGAAGGACGAAAACACGTTGGATGCCACCACACTGCGCCGCTGTGAGCGCTGCCTGGACCAGCTGGGCCACCTGCCGCCCCAGCACCGTCAGTACAAACGCTACCAGTTTCTCAGAAACAAGATCGACAACCTGAAATCCGCTTCCAGTTAGGGTGCCTCTTCCATGAGTTCCGACCTCGATTTCTCCACCGTGATCGCCTCGGCGGTCCACGACATGAAAAACTCCCTTGGCATGCTGCTTCACAGCGTTGAGGAAGTCAGCGACGCCATCCCCGAGGAAACCCGTACCTCGTCAGCCTTCACCACCCTGCAATACGAAGCGCAGCGCCTGCATGGAGACCTTATCCAGCTGCTCGGCATCTACAAGATGGAGCAGCAGACCCTGTCAGCCCGGGTTGATGAACACTTTGTGCCCGATTTTCTGGATGAACAGTACGCCCGGCACAAACCCCTGCTCGAAGGCCTCGGTATTGAGATGGCGGTGGATGCCGAACCCGTAACGGGCTATTTCGATGACAACCTGGTAGCCGGGGTACTGACCAACATCATCAACAACGCCATCCGCTATACGAAGAACACCCTGCGCCTGGCCGCCCGGGAAGAAGACGGCTATCTGGTGATTGCTGTGGAGGATGATGGAGGCGGCTACCCGGCCCATATGATCAATGCCCCCGAGCAGTTCTCCCGCGAGGGGGTGGACTTCAGCTCCGGCAGCACGCACCTGGGCCTGTATTTCGCCCACCGCATCGCTGGCATGCATCAGGAGGGCGAACGCACCGGCTTCATCCAGCTCAGCAACGGCGGACAGAGCGGCGGCGGCGTCTTCGAGCTGCACCTTCCGTGAGGGGATGCAGGTTTCAGGTCGCAGGTTGCAGGTCTCTGGTCAAAAGCAGACTACCTGCAACCTGAGACCTGCAACCCGAGACCTGCAACCTGCAACCTGCAACCTGCGACCCGCGACCCGCGACCCGCGACCCGCGACCCGCGACCCGCGACCTTACGCATTGTAAACTTTTGTTTCTGCGGGTTTC
>LKMJ01005915.1_pt1 | contig 11561 bp, 8 predicted proteins | sample 643391 | NCBI WGS metagenome assembly LKMJ01 (sample SAMN04112250, study PRJNA286221) | soda lake metagenome | biome: soda lake; feature: Kulunda Steppe; material: water; isolation source: sample PL-Br10 brine of Picturesque Lake | place: Russia: Kulunda steppe | collected 2010-07
CAGCAGCAGCAGCAGCAGCAGCAGCAGCAGCAGCAGCAGCAGCATGCCAGCAGAGGGGTGGAGGGGGCCGCTGACAAGGCCGCCTCGTCTTTCCCTGCCTCCCTGCAAAGTGGCGCCGCTGGGGCAGGCGCGGAAGCGAGCAGGACAGCGGCAGCAGCTGCAGCAGCAGCTGCGCGTCAGCAGGAGGCCCAGAAGGCGGCAAAGCCTACGGCTGGCGGTCCAGCAGCCAACCCCATGCAGCAACAGTACGAGCAGTTCATGGCTCAGCAGGCTCAGCAGGTGCAGCGGGTGCAGGCGCAGCAGCAGGCAAGCGCTGCGGTGGGCGCGGCAGGCACCAAGCCACCCGTGCAGCAGGCCGCGCAGCAGGCCGCGACCGCCAGTGCGGCAAACGCCGCCGGGGCAGCTGCAACTGCTGCGTCAGTGCCCCCGCAGCAGCAGCAGCAGCAGCAGCAGCAGCAGCGTCAGCAGCAGGCGCAAAGTACCGGGCACCAGGTGTGTGCAGCGCGTTGCGCCCATTGCGCGCACGCGCTCATGCCATGGGGTGCTTCAACTGAAACAAGCATATATGGGCACCCCCCTGACTGTGTGTCGGCTCTGCTCCTTCCATTACAAGATTGTCTACAACTGCATCACTCGCACCGCCCCAGGTGTTGCCTGCCTTGCCCAACCATATCACCAGCTGCTGCTTGTGCTAAGGGCGCCACCGCCACCGCCACCCCCTCCCACCACATCAGCTTTTGTCGCATCGGGACAGAACCATGATCCTCATCCACACGCCTTGCAGCAGCACAAACAGTAATTTCAGGCATGCTGTCTTTCTAACTAGCCGTGCTTACACTCACCCTCCACGCCTTTTGTGCAGATGCCCCAGAGCATCACCGTCGCGCAAGCGACTGCCACTGCTTATCACTACCAGCAGCAGGTGGGTGGATTGCGGGAGTGTGGGTGGTGAGGGGCGCGGCAGTGCATGAAGAAGACATGAACACAGGATACCCAGGGAGGCATCCTCATGGCTCATCCTCATGGCTCATCCTCATGGCTCTCATGCCTCACCGAACCAATACTCACTGATTGAAAAGTCATTCCAAGCAACACGCTGACGAACAATAACCATGACAACGGCGCATGAGGGGGGGGCACGCTCACACCTTCGGCGACCAAAGACTACTTGTTGATTACAGACTACATTTTGGACTGTCCTCCCTTTTTGGACTAAACTCCCTCAGCGTGCAAGCCCGCACATGACTGCAATCACAAATGCCTGCCTGCTGCATTCATTTGAGTGCACATACACGCATATGTGAGCACACACACACACACACACACATGCTGATGTGGCAGCACATTTGCCCGCTGCAGGCTGTGAACCCTAACCTGACCGCCGCGCAGCAGCAGCAGGCGGCTCAGGCGGCCCTATACTACACCCAGCTGGCAGCTGCTGGAGGCTACAGCGCCCCTCCCCAGGAGCAGGTGAGAAGTTTGTGTGCGTTTGTGTGTGAAGTGCGTGCGTGCATGTGTGTGTGTGTGTGAAGTGCGTTCACAGGACATCAAGATAATCATCAGGAAAAGCATGAGTCTTTTTGATGAGTTCCTTGAAGTTCTGTAAATGATGCGCTGATGTGTGCACTCTGTGCATGCATGTGCACCCTGCCCATTCCTCCATACTGGCGAGGGTGGTGGTACATGGGGTCTGCTCACGGCTTCAGGGGGAGCAGCAGGCCGGCAGGCACAGCTGTTCTTGCTTGTGCCCCTGGCGTCTACTGGCTGCGTCTTGCAGCACGGGATGAGGACTCCTTAGGTAACACGTCACAGCTTTACACACACGCAACAGCAGCATTGGCATGCTGTAGGCTCTGGCCACCCCAGACCTCCCTTGAGCACCAGCCAGTAATCCATGACTATGCACCCTCGCGCAGCCCCGGCCACACCCATCACCACCTATGGCCTGCACCTGCGGCAGCTACGCCCAGCTTCCCTGCTTCTCGTGTTGAAATTGCTGCATGCCCTCCCGCCTGGGTGCCAGCATCCATGCGCGCGCTTCAACAACCCTCTGCCGCTGCGTCTTCCCCGCAGCCGGCGACCAGTGCCGCCCCGGCGCCTACGCCCACGTCCGCCGCGCCAGCCGCTGCCACCATGCCTCCGCCCGCGTCGACTGCGCCCAGCGCAGCGGCGCAGCATCCGGCCTTGCGGAGCGGTCCGCCTGGCGGCGCTGCAGCTGCACCCTCGGGCCCGCCTGGCTATGGTCAGCAGCCCCCTGCTGGTATGTGTGCATGCTCATGTGCGCCTGCGCATGTGCTCGTGCGTGTGTGCGTGTTCGTGTGTGTGTGTGTGCGTGTGTGTGTTTGTGCGCGCGCATGTGTGTGTATGTGTGTGTGCGTGTGTGTGTTTGTGCGCGCGCATGTGTGTGTATGTGTGTGTGCGTGTGTGTGTGCGTGTGTGCGCGTGCGCGCGTGCGCCGGCCTGCCCGCCTGCATGTGCGCACAAATGGCTGTGCCCCTTTTCATTGACACCGCCCACAAAGTTGGCATATTGCACACCCTAAAGCTGGCTCCTTGCTGCAAGAGCAGCAGGTCCCAACCGGAGAAGCTGATGCCATATGTGCCCCGCAGCATGCTCCGGGGATTCTTTGGCAGTGTGACGATGGTGCAGGTGATGATGGTGCAGGGTCGTGACCTACTGCTGCTCCCCTCCGTATGCACGTGCTTGCAGCCTCGACAGCGCCCACCACGCCCCCTGCCGCAGCAGCTGCTGACCCTTACCAGCAGTGGCTCATGTCGTCCCAGCAGCAGGCAGCCGCCCAGCAGGAGCAGCAGCAGCAGCAGCAGCAGCAGCAGCAGCAGCAGCCTGCTTACCCGTCCTACCCAGGTGCCTCGGCACTAGCCACCAGCATGCCCATGCCCGCGGCCTCAGCGGGCGCTGCCGCCGGCCCTGCGTCTGCTGCAACGCCCAGCGACGCCACCAGCGACTACTACCAGCAGCAGTGGGCCGCGTACTACGCGCAGCAGGCGGCGGCGGCAGCGGCGGCGCAGCAGCAGGGCGCTGCAGGTGCTGGCCCCGCGGTCGCCGCGCCATCTGCCGAGCCCCAGCAGCCGCAGCAGCCCACCTCTGCGCCCATGCCCGCGTTAGCCTCGGGGCCTCCGCCTGGGTCAGGCGCCCCAACGTACCCGGCTGCAGGCATGTACGGCGCAGCGCCTGGGTACGGCGCCATGCCTTACGCCTCCATGCCCATGCAGCAGCCGCAGCAGCCGCAGCCGCAGTACGGCGCGTGGCTGGGCCAGCCGCAGGCGGGCTACATGGGGGGCTGGTACGGCGCGCAGTGAGGTGACTGAGCGGCAGGCTCTCTTGACGAGCAAAGGGGGGGCAAGCAGGGCACACCTGCGAGGGAGGCGCTTGAGGAGGAGAGGGATCCGCGCTGAGTGAGCAAGGAGCGCAGCTATATGGCGGCCGGCTCGCAGGCCAGGCGGCAAGCGCCAGAGACTGGGGAGCGTGTGGGCGCCCCTGTGCCTTCACCCAGATTGGCGTGCGTCGTCCCCCTGCGCCCACCCTGCTGCTGTGGCAGGTGTGGGCCGCCCGGAGAGACAGGAGGCTGGGCCAACCGGCCCGCAGTCTTGCCTGCCGTAGGCGCAAGAGAGGCTCCACTCCCCTATTAGGAGGGTACGTGCGCGCCACATGCTTGGACGAGGCCCAGCGCACTGCACGCAAGCCCCGCGGGGTGTGTGGCGCTGTGCGGGGGCGTGGGTGGAACCGCAGGGCACCATTTGGGAAAGGGGTGTGTCGTGAGGCCAAGGGGGGGCTTGGGGTGGGGAAGGGGGCGGTCGATGATTGAGGGGGACTTTTTTTAACACGGGGATGGAGGGTTGGTGGGGCGGCTCTCTGCTTGAAGGGCACAATTGGGTGGGCTGTGAGGGGGGGTGGAAGACAGGGAGCAGGGTCGGGCCCGCCCTGCACCCAGACCTTGGGCGGAGAGAGGGGCCAGGGCGCCGCGCGCATGCTGTGTGCCTGGGAGGCGCCTGCACACGCGCGCGTGGGCAGGAAGTTGGCAGGGGCACGAGGCGGGTCGCAAGGGCGGTGGCGTTGGGGGTTTGGAGGGTGCGTGTGCCTGGGACCCAGGGCGTGCCGTATCCTTTCTTTCAAGGGTTGGCCCATGGCCTTGCTTGCGCCATCCTGCCCAGCCGGGCGCGAGCTGCGTGTGCCTGCAGGGTCTGGGAGAGGTCGGATACATTCAAAAGAGCTGTGGCCTGCACTGTTGTGCGCGGTCACAGGGCTCATATGCATGCAGCCCCTGGTGTGCATCACCCCGGGGCTGACGTACGTGCCCAGTGGTGGGCTGCGCTGCTGTGCCACAGAGTGGGTGCCAGCCGCAGGAATGGGCAGCATTTCCTGACAAGGGCGCCCCTCTTTTTTGTGGCTCGGGCGGAGCGTGCGGCACCGGGCTGTGCTCCCTGCGCACATGGTGTGTGCAGCAGCGGGGTGTGGCCGTGTGTTGCTCCCTGGGCCACAGGCAGTAGGAGGTGGTGGGCGAACACGGGTTCCATTCAGTGGTGCTGGCGTCTGTTAGACCTCTTGTTTGGGCGGTTGTGGCGCACAGTCCTGCCATGCCTGGCAGGCAGAGGGCGGATGTGCGTGCACAGGCCTGGCCTCTGGTGACAGGCCTGAATAAGCTCACCTGCAGAGGAGCAAAACATGTGCGGTCGTGCGATTTGGTCTCAACATTCTCTTTGGGTGTGGACCCCAATAGACGCATTGGTTCCGGGGCTCCCGTGTATGCACATCGGCTCTGGGGCTTTTGCTGTGGCGGCTGGGCTGCAGGGTCAGGGAGCGGGGTTCAGCAACACACAGGCACGGTCCTCATGAGAGGGATGCAGGGGCGTCCTGTGCTGCGCTGGTGGGTGCTGACCAGAGCCTGTCCTACCCGGTATCAGATTGTCATGGATTTGTTCCTATTTGCGTTGTAAAATTGGCCGCCGTAAACAGTCCAAGCCCGGGCATTATGCAGCCATGCGCACTTGCAATGGAAGCCACGTTTTAGAGAGGCCCATAATTGCAGCTAGCTACCAACCCGTCATTGACCCCAGGAACGTGACCACTTAAGATGCGGTGGCTTTGGTCACCCGCCGCAAGGAACACACACCCCTGGAAACCTCCTTGAGGTTGCTCAGTTAAGTCAGTTAAGTTTCCCTTGCCCTTCCTGAATCTTCATTGGCTGGGCCTCAGCTGCCAGCGCCCTCTGGTGGGTAGGCATGGTCTGGGACAAGACTCGTGCGCCTTTCTTTCTTTGTACTCTTAGACAGCAGCAGGAGCAGCATTGGCCTGAGGAGGTGGTGCGCAGGTGACAGGTGAAGCTGCACTAGCTCGCAACGCAGCTGCAACACGTATTCCCACCTGCAGTGGCAGGCCAGTGCCAGTCAAGGATGACTGGCACGTAAATTCGTTCAGAGGAGATGAGCCCGGCATTATCTAGTGATACCGTACACACCAGCATGTACCCCTATCCTTTGTTAACGATGTTCCAGGGCTCATTTGCCGCCAGAGGCACTAAATTGTTTGCCTATGATATTAGCTGAATGAACTAGATGTACACACAGCTGTTCTTTTGCAGCTGATGACAAAAGCATAATAGATATTAGCATGTGTGGGTGAGTCACCTAGAACGACAAGTCTGAACTTTTATGTCATACCCTGTCAGATGTATGCTCCCCAAGGCTAATTGGAACTAGCTACAGTCACTAGGGACAGATGGCGAGCGTAAATTTTTACTGAAGATTCGGTGGTCAGACAGGAAAGAATTTGTGCAGAGGCTTGGGAAGCTCTTCTGGTCAGCATCGTTTTGCTCAGAACTTCGCTGAATTTTAGACAGAGCGCAAGACTGGGTCTTGTACGTGCCTCATCCCTCTCGACACCTCTAAAGCCCGCTTTTGGCTCAAGCAAAGAATTGGACTTCAAAGATGCCACACGAGTCCTTCAACTGCAATTAGCCCCCAAGGATGCACTGTAGGCAGCTTTTGCATCGCGCTGTTTTGGTGTACGAAGTAAGCCTTATTTGACCTTATGGAATCCAGGGTGCGTCATGTGAAACCTACTCAAATTCTTAGTTCATAATAAAGTAATTATCTTCATGGACGCAGATAAGAACTTTTGAAGACAAACCTCTTCCCAAAACACATGAGGGTAGTGAGCAAATTTTTACCTCAACATCGTCAGTGGATTGCCTGGTGCCAGCACCAGACTGACGTTTCCTAGACAAGGGGCCATTGACTCTCGGTTACCACTCGCATATTTCCTAGGTGTGAGCAGTTTTTTTTGTGAAGCCAGGTTTCACACAACACAACAATCTCAAGGATTGTTGGGCGCAACAGACAAGTTGCCCTTTTACTGAAATTCATTTATTCATTCATTCATTGGGAGCCTGCCTTGTAGCCCAGCTGTAAGACATTGCGCCTAGCTAGGGTAATAGGTTACAATGGGTTTAGAGCTTCAGCCGGATGGGACTGCTGGGCTTGCTGGTCACTGCCAGCCCGACAAAAAGCAAGTCTCAGAAATGAAAATAAGTGATTTGAACGTCTGCTTCAGGAGAACAAGTTCACATCCTCAGCACTGATGTCAAAATAAAAAGCTCCAGTGTCTCCATACATAAATTCTATCAGACAGAAAAATCAGCAAATTGTTCTGCGAATTTCGTTCTCTAGTAGCACATTTCCATGCAAAGGCATAAATCAGCCAGGGTAAGGGTTATGCAGCTCCACTTGCAGAAAATAAGTGCAAGCTTAGCTGAAGCCTATCAAGTCTGCAAACAAGATCAAAATCTGGAAGTGTAAGGGCAAGAGAAGCAAGGTGTTCTGAAGCCCTAGGTATATGCACAAAAATGGCGCCTTATTCGCTGATTAGATTATGAATGTCTCAGCTAGGGCCAGTCAAGCAAGCGCTAAACCAGTGTTTATGCTTGGTGCACAATTGTGCCAGATCTAGGCCAAGGCATTCTCTTTGTATAGGATCTATATGAAGATCTAATCCCTTGTTTGATTTCTTTAATAGAGCCTTGAGAAGAAGTTCATCAGCCAAAGAAGAATTAGAGTTTTACGGCTCTACTTGCATAAGAGAGGTGTAAGGTTTTATAATCTGTTTTTGGAGGAGCTGAGGGAGGTAAGGTTTACACAGATGAGTTCACTAAATGCCTAGGAGAGTTGCAGGAGGAAACATCCAGGGTCTTATTATTGGAAAATGAAGCACAGGAAACTTTTCTATGGACTGCATTAAAAATCCTAAATGTATGTATTTCTAACCAAGTTCTCCTCTAGTGTATGCACTGCATGTCATAACGTGACCAGATTACCTGCAGATGGATGAAATTAAGGGGTTAGGAATTACAGCACAGGAATTACAGCATAAGGCCTTCAATCAAGAAGTGCGACTGCTAGCCTGCTCATAAAAAACTACTCAGTACACAAGGGAAGACAAAGCTTGTTGTTTCCTGGCCCAGGGAAGCAGACACATTGTTGAAGCCTGTGGAAGGAATAAGGGAAGCATAGCCTTGGAGAGAGACCACATATGGATGGGTGCAGTGAAAAAGGACGTGTTGCTCATCTTGCACATCATTAGCATTGCACAAGTCACAAGTGCGGGAGGTACTGTGAGTCCAGGTCACAGTTTCAATTCGTAGGGTGTGGGCATGAAGGTTAGGTTACATAGCTGTATCCGCCGAACGAGGGCAGCTTAGCTGAAGCCTAAAAGGCCTGCAACCCTAAACCAAAACTAAAGCGCTCAAGGGTGTGGGCATGAAGTCTGAAGCGTGCCAATGTATGAATAACGTCACAAGGAAGGTCAAGGGGCATGTATTTAGGAAGGGTGTATGGCGGATGTGTGTGAGAATGGATGAAATAAAAAGGGTTTCAATATCAGTTGACCAATTAAGCTTGCTGACTGCCAAGGTAACAAACCTCCTCCCTGGTGCGTTAAAGCTAATGAGCTAACTATCATACTATCCAGAAAAGCCAAGAGCTTACAAATTATGGGCTGCCATAAGGTCTGTTGGATCTTCCTACTCGAGTAATATTTACCTTTTGAATCGTAAGAGAATAGCACCAACCACACTTTAAACTCACACACGATCTTCACTGTCACTCATTTCAGCATACAGCCGATCTCCCGAAAGTGTCAAAAAAAAATAAAATGACAAATTAACCAAAATCCACAGACATGGAGTAATATCCAATGGGAACACCCTTGATACCCAGTGGGTACAACCTGCTCTAGTAGAGCATGTCCTCTTGGTTGGGGTTTGCCTGGTGCCAGCACAAGTTACATACCCCTCAGCGTATCCTGCCAGCCTAAAGGTTAAGTTACAGAGCTGTACTCGCCGAATGAGGGCAAGTAAGCTGGCCCATGGGCTAAGAAAAAAGGCAAAGCTGTGCTCAGGAGGGGCCCTGTTTCAAACCCAAATGTATCTTGCAAGGCATCCCCTCAAGCCTCAGGCTACATTTTGAGGTATAGAAATGAATTTCAAATTAGTGCCCTTCCCTGTTGATGAGGTTCCACATCTGTACCTGCAAAGAGCATAGCTGTACCTGCGGAACAAGGGCAGGTAAGCTAAGGTTGGGTAATATAGCTGTACCTGTGAATCAAGGCCAGCTCAGCTTAAGCCTATCAAGCCTGCAAACTGCACCTCAAACTGCAAAGGACAGGTGTTTAATTTATTTATCATAAAAACGAAATATTACGTGAACCTCTTCTTTTAGTCAAGCAAATAGGGGTTACCCTGTTGACGTAGTCAATTTCTTTCTTTCTTAGACTCAAAAGTTAAGTTACAATGGGTTAAGACCTTCAGCCAGATGGGTTGACTGCTGGGCTTGCTGGACACTGCCAGCCCGACATTAGACTCAAAGGTCCGACCAAGAAGAGCCAGAAGGAAAATATATTTGTTGGTGTAAGACAGTATTTGAAGAGTTGAATAGTATTTGAAGACAAGTCGCACAAATCCTAAGCAAGAACTATGAAATACGATTACGGACAAAAAATAACAAAAGTGCTGTCACGGACAGCAGGGATACCCTGAAGTCTTGGTTATCAGTACGTTCAGTCCCACTAAATCAGTTTGCACGGGGACAGTGGCTACCCATTAAAGAATAGAGGTCGCTCAGCACTGCTTAGTGGCACTAGGTAAAATGTAGGATTGATTGAGTGATGAAAATGATTTGTAAGGGGGTACAGCTTAAATAGCTGTATTTGCCAAACGAGGGCAATTTAGCTGGAGTAAAAGAGATAAAAGCTAACACATGCCGTCCACTAAATCACACTAAATTGCACAATTGAAAGAAAAAAATAGAACTGTAGGCTCAGGCTGTGTACCACTCCCTACATCAATCAAAGGAAAAGAAGGCACCTAGGTCCTTAGGACCATTACCTTTGGTACGCAGACGCATTTGCTTTTCTTGAAGAACACGGTGTTTTTGAACACCACCTCTTTGTTGACCATGACTTCCGTGTAATGAGATTAAGGTTTGCATGCTGCAGCCAAGCTACACTACTTTGTTTGTTACATGACGCGAGCGGACACAGCAATGTTCTTAAGGCAGGCAAGGCAGAAGAGCTGAAAAGTGCTAGGAAAAGGAGAACTGCCAGAAAAGCCAACTAGCTAAAAGGTCGCCCCCAAGGCTACAAGGACAGCTCAGGCTACTAGCCTAGTAGGGCTACCAGTTTGCCTGTGGGCAGGCCGGCTCAGGCTCAGCTACCACTACGGCTAAGAGCTCGCACAAAAGAAGGCAAAGAGAAGGGACCTCCTAAGGGCACCGAGACTAGGAACTAACTACAGAGGCACCAACGCGCTAGAGCAGAACACACTCCAGCCCCCCTTCCTGGCCCAGGCCGGGCCTAGCTTGGAGGAAAGGATGTCCTGACCCTATATTACCCACAGAACTTTTGAGGGCCTTGGCAGGCCGCAAAGTCCTTCAAGGCCTCTAACATGAGGGCAGGGACTCTGTCCACAACTCCTGTAGCTTGGCCCAGATCAGAGCAGCGGCGCAGCTGCTTGCTGACCGACAGCATGACCGTCAAGGCGGCCAGACACACTGCTGCCCACACTACTCATCACTGCTGCCATGGCATGGCCTGTCTGCTCATGGCACTTAAACCCCCACTCTTATTGCACTTTACCTTGCTGGTGTACACAAAATATTCAATTATTTATTTCACCCAGCTAGGCACTTGGCAAGTGCTTTGAAAAAACTTGTAAAATGCCATGGTAAAATGCCCTTTATAACCTAAGTTGGGTTATGTGTCCATGGGGAACAAACAAGTAAAACAAGTTACAAGTTAGAGTTAACCGCCAGCATGGGTTAAGGCAATTGTTTTGAGACCTCTCGTGCGCGATGGGCTCTCTAGACTCCCTGGACAGGAGCCTGAGTTCAACTGGAGTTGCAGTTAAGGCTCGCAGAGGTTCCTACTTGTAGCAGTTCCGTATAGTTGTCAGATAATGTACTACTTTATCAACTATCTACTTAGTAAGCAGATAGTTTTCATATTTTCATTGAGATAATTCATCCAGACAGGAGCTGCCGTTCCGCCTCCCTGTTTGATAGTGGGGGTTGCATCAGCTGTCAACTTCCTGGTAGACTTCCCCCTAATTCACACCAACAGGGGTATTCCTGCTGGTGAGGTCTATTAATTTCAAAGGAAGAAGTTCTCAAATTACATCTACCTTAATTGATTCGGAACAAAAAAATCTGTGCTTCATGACCTGATTGCTTTTTATGAGCAAGCTCGCAATCGCACCTCTTGACTGAAGACCTTTTTTCAAATTGTTTGTCACACCTGAGCTTTGCACAGATTTTAATCACCTTCAACAAGTGTTTCGAATTGAGGGCGCACTTTTGCTAACAGCTGCTTTTTTTGTGCATCATTGTGTTCCTCAGATTCTACTTTCCATCTTATGAAGAATAACACTTATGTCCTTTTAGGTTCAGGTCAAGGATGCAGACCCTCTTGGCTTCAGCCAAGCTGCCCTCATTAAGCGTGATTGAATTGTATATGAGCATTAGCTGGATGGACCTGGGGCATGTGGTTGGAACTGCTTACTTTGCGTTGGGAGCAATATATCAGCCAGTCGATGCATTGCTGGCATGAAAAAATCCATGATATCCAAAGCAAAAGAAAAGCAAACCTGCTTGTAGGCGTTAAGCAAAGGGAATAGTGCGTATGACAGCGTGGGAGGTGGTAGGTGCTTCCTCAGCCCTGAAATCAGTAGATGGATAAGATGCTTACCTTTGAGCAACAGCAAGTACCAAATAAGTACATGCTCTTACTTAACTGCATTTAAGCTTCATGGCTGCTCAGTCGGACGACTCCTGGTAGATAAATAAGTGCATCGTTTACACGCATTCCCACGACACTTACTGTCGTTTTTTCACAAATCCTCATTCAGCAACCCTTGGTAGCTTAAGATTACCTTACCGGCGGCTTTTTATTGCGAGGGAGGTTTATTGCGAGGGGCCTTAATTAATTTAATATTTTTTTTGCGAACTTTGAATCTTTGCGAGGGGTGGCCAAAAGCAATTAAACTTTGCGAACTC
>LKMJ01005916.1_pt1 | contig 11560 bp, 10 predicted proteins | sample 643391 | NCBI WGS metagenome assembly LKMJ01 (sample SAMN04112250, study PRJNA286221) | soda lake metagenome | biome: soda lake; feature: Kulunda Steppe; material: water; isolation source: sample PL-Br10 brine of Picturesque Lake | place: Russia: Kulunda steppe | collected 2010-07
CGTTACGAGAAAGGTACGACCGTTCGCTACGGTACTGTCTTCCTTCATACTGATCCGTTAACGCAGGGTTGTACTTAAAGCCATGTTTTCACCACTATTACAGTAGTTGCTCAACGAAACTTTAATTAAGAAAGAGCATGATCGTTGGTATAGAATGGCACGAACTACTGACGGTACGACCGAAAAGAAAACGACACGGCGTGCTGCACTGCAGGCTGCCGCCGCGATGGGCGCAATCAGCTTCGCTGGCTGTCTTGGTGGCGATGACGACGAGCCGGACGGTGATGTCGACGAGGACGCACTCGCAAACATGGAGCTCGAACTGTCCGGATGGGCAGCCGACGACACGGAGTCACAACTCCTTCAGGAGCTTGTCGACGACTTTGAGGACGAGTACGATGCGGAGGTTGACTACAATCCGATTCCCAGCGAGTACGAACGGCAAATCCAGACCCAGATCGGTGCGGGAGACGTTGCGGACGTCTTCTATCTCGACGCCGAGTATTACCCGTCTTTCGCCGACGAAGATGTTCTCCTTGATCTCACGCCATATATTGAAGAAGATGACGAGTTTGATACCGACGACTTTTTCGAGCCGTTAATCGATGCATTCCGGTATGACGACGGGCTCTACGGCATTCCAAAGGACTTCTCGACGCTTGCAATGTATTATAACGAACGGATGCTGGAGGATGCCGGTGTCAATGAGCCACCGGAGACGTGGAGCGAGCTTCGAACGACACTCCAGGCCATCAAAGACGAAGGGGAGGTGACCTATCCGATGATGGAGTTCGACGACGCACGGATCTTCTGGGCGTTCCTCTATCAGAACGGCGGGCAGGTGCTAACCGATGACGGCTCCGAGTGTGTCATTGCGTCGGACGAAAACGTCGAAGCCCTGGAGTTCCTGATCGATCTGATGGACGACGACCTCGTCGGTCGACCGTCCGAAACCGGTGCCGACTGGCACGGCGGCGCAATCGGCTCGGAGGAGATTGCGATGGCGGCGATCGGTCCGTGGGCCCTTCCCGCTATCGAGAACGACCATGCCGAGGTCGATGATGATATCGGCGTCTCACATATTCCGATTCCCGAAGGGGGTGAGCGAGCCACAGCGGCCTATACTGTCTCCTACAGCTCCTCAATCCACGCTGAGAACCCCGACGCAGCGTACACGCTCATCAAGTATCTCACCGACGACGAGGGGATGGCATCCTGGGCTGAGCAGGGGCTCGCGCTTTCGGCCCGTGAGTCCCACGAGGACCTTGAATACTACGAAAACCATCCTCGACGACAGACCCATCTCGAAGCTGGCGAGTGGTCCCACGTTGTTTCGTTCGGGCCGAACAGTCAAGAGATTATGAACGAGATCAATCCACAGCTCGAAGGCGCAGTAAGCGGTGAACGCGAGCCCCGTGAAGCGCTGGAATCAGCTGAGGATACCGTCAACGAGGACATCCTATAGCTAGAGACGCCCCACAGTATTTATATGGCATACGATTCGCAGTCGGACGACGCGGAAGCCGCGGTTAGCATCGACGAGTTGCGAGATGGGCCGGACAACGCGCTGGCACGGTTCAAACGGCGAATCGGCGTCACCAGAGACCAGTCGAACCTGATGGGCCTTGTTTTCGTCGCGCCAAACATCGCGGTGTTTTCTGTCTTCCTCCTCGGACCAGTGCTGTACGCGTTCTATCTGGCGTTCGTGGAGTACAGCATCCTGACCCACGAATCGACGTGGGTCGGACTGGAAAACTTCGCTGCTGTGATGCAGCCGTATCCCTGGGAGAACGGGTTCGAGGCCCTCCGCGATCCGACGGCGAACACGTGGTGGTTCTCGCTGCGGAACACGTTCATCTACGCGGTCGGGACGGTTCCCCTCCAGATTCTCGGCGGGCTGGCGGTCGCGCTCATGCTCGACAAGCGTGTCCGCGCAAAGAAGGCCTACAGAGCAGCGTACTTCATGCCTGTGATGCTATCGGGTGCCGCGGCCGCAGTCATCTGGCGGTGGCTGCTGGCCGACACCGGCATCATCAACGAGTTCCTCCGCCCGCTCGGACTCGCCCACAACTGGGCTGGCGACCCGAGCACTGCCCTCGGTGCGATCATGCTAATGGCAATCTGGGGCGGGATCGGGTTCAACATGATCCTGTTCCTCGCAGGGCTACAGAACATCCCACAGGAGCTGTACGACGCAGCACGGATCGACGGCTCGAACCGCTGGCAGCGGTTCCGTCACGTGACATGGGCGAACCTCGGCAACACCAACTTCTTCGTCATCGTCATGGCGATCATCGGCGCGTTCCAGGTGTTCGGTATTGCACTGGTCTTCGAGGAAGGAGGGCCGTTCTACGCGACGACGACAGCCGTGTTACTGATCTACCAGCGTGCCTTCGAGGAGAACTACTTCGGCGAAGGAGCCGCGATGGCGATGATCCTCTTTGCGATCATCTTCGCCTTTAGCTACTGGCAGTACCGCTACCGAAAGTCCGAGGAGGTCGATTACTGATGGCACGATCTAGCTACGAGTATCCGGGGTACGAACGCGAGGGACCGAAGTACTGGTCACAGACGCTTGGCCTGTATGTCGTCCTGACGCTTGGGGCGCTATGGATGACTGCGCCGTTCTGGTGGACGGTCACGTCGGCGTTCTCGGCGAACCCCACCGCCACAGAGGTGACGTTCATCCCGGCAGAGTTCACGGTCAACAACTTCATCGAGCTGTACAACCGGGACAACATCCCGCTCGTGCGATGGTTCATCAACACGATCATCTTCGCCGGGGCGGTGACCGCGTTCAACCTCACCTTCGACAGCCTCGCGGGCTATGCGCTCGCCAGGATGGATTTCTGGGGGCGCGACAAGCTCTTTCTCGCCTTCATCTCGACGATGATGATTCCCGGAATGATCACGCTCATTCCCGTCTACCTGATCCTCGTTGAACTCGGCTGGACGAACACCTATCAGGGGCTGATTTTACCGCTCGCGGCGAACCCCTTCGGGATTTTCCTGCTTCGCCAACACTTCAAGAGCTTGCCTGCCGCGCTCGGTGATGCCGCCAAGATCGATGGCTGTGGCGAGTTACGCACGTTCTACCACGTCTACCTCCCACTCGCGAAACCGGCGCTCGCCGCGCTCGGCATCTTTACGTTCATGGGCGCGTGGGGCAACTTCGAGTGGCCCGTGATCGTCATGCGCGAAACCGAGATGTTCACGCTGCCAGTCGCGCTCTTTGCAGTGCGTAACCAGTACTTCGCCGAGACCGGCCTGATGATGGCCGCCGCGCTGATCATCGTCGCGCCGGTGATCATCGCGTTCCTCTCGGCACAGAAGTACTTCATCCGCGGGATGAGCCTCAGCGGAATGAAAGGATAGTCGCACAGTTTCTCTTTTTTGCGGATGCAGTTTCGGTTGTTGGAGCGTATCGAAGCACCCGGTTAGTCCATCGAAAATCTGTGTCCGCGGTACAACCGACCTCAACTACAGATCCGATGGAGATCCTCAAGCGACTGGATGTCCCACGTCGGCCAGACGTTAAGCTCCCAGTCAGTACGGTGTGGACGACGGATGAACGCCGAGTCGATCCCGGCGTTCTGTGCGGCTCGAATATCCGACTCGTTGTCGCCGACGAACAGCGCCGAGTCGGCGTTCAGATCGGCCAGCGCCCGGTCGAGATAGTGGGAGTTGGGCTTGCGAAGTTTCAGGCTCTCGATGGTCGGCTCGCGGCCGTAGGCCGCACCAAAGCGGTGGCGAATATCGTTGTAATCGAGCACGAAGTCAACGGTCTCCTGCTGGTTCGAGCTGACGATCCCCATCGAGACGTCGAGGTCGGCCAGCGTGTCGATGTCGTCGTAGAGGGCCTTCCGCCCCTCTCGAACTTCGTCTTTCTGGACTGCTGCGAGGGCGTCCTCCCGCGCGCGCCAGAACGTGTCGGGGACCAGATCGTACTGGCCACAGATGTACTCGACGTCCGCGGGGGTCGCCCCGACTGTCATACTGTCTACGTGATCGGCGTCCATGTCGGTCACACCGAACTGCGAGAAGGTTTCGTGGGTCGCGTCCCGAAGGATCTCGAAGCTGGTTCGCTCGACGAGGACACCGTCGTTGTCGAAGACGACGGTATCGTAGGTCATGTATGGTGTTGAGTGGTCGGCGGGATAAATCTTTCACCGCGGTATGGAAATACATCGCACTGGTTACTCCCGATTATGAGCGATATAGGAGTCTGTGATCGACACGGCTACGTCTCGGGGACGACCTGCCCGGACTGCGGGGAAGCCCTTGACGTTCTGCTGGAAAGCGGTCGCCGGACGCAGCTCTCGAAGTTCCTCAGCGGCGCGCTCAGACATTTCCCGGCTGATGTCGGACTGGAACTGGACACGCACGGCTGGACAGCCTTCGATTCAGTTATCGATGTGGTCACGGATCGGTACGGCTGGGCGGTGAGCGAACACGTCGAAGCGGTCGTACTAACTGATCCGAAGGGGCGTTTCGAGTGGGATTACACGGCCGGGGTAGGTCGCTCTGGGGGCCGTATTCGTGCTGCGTACGGCCACTCTGTCGACGTCGATCTTGACCACGAGGAGACGCCGGTACCGGACACGCTGTACCACGGCACTGCGCCGCGACACGTCGATTCGATTCTCACAGAGGGGCTCAAACCGATGAACCGCCAGAAAGTCCACCTTTCGGGAACGCGAGCGGCCGCGCTGTCGGTGGGTGGGCGTCATACTGATGACCCGGTCCTGTTGGTCGTCGATGCCGAACGTCTGCAAGCGGACGGCCAGCGGATCGTCAAGCGGGGAAAGGACGTCTATACGACGGATCGGGTTGCGTCGGAGTATCTGGAATTTCCGGGGCTTGAGGATGTCAGCGGAAACGAATCGTGAGGACGGCGGCGGCGGTAGGCCTGTGGAGAGTACAAACACACCGGATTTCCGGTAGAGTAGAGAGATGGTGGGAGTCACGTCTGGCAGCACACCTCAACTACCTGCTATGTAGACACACACCGACCTTCCATGTAGACACACACCGGGTTTCCGGTGAAATATGGCAGACTACAGACGGTGATAACTAGTAGAGTGACGACTCCGCGATAGGATTGACGTGATAATCATGCACATATTACATAAGTTTTATCTAATGGTATTGAGTACAGCCCATTATCTGAATCGGCGACTGGTGAGTGGGGCGACGAGTAGTCGTTCCGTGGCTGGAACGAATAGAGGTCTGTTCTATCCTGTCTCCTCCTCGATCGGCATTCTACTCGCTCTACTGCCGGACGAGCCCGCCGCTTCTTATTTCAGACCAGTTACTACTCCCGTTACCCCATTTTCACCGGAAACGTGGTGTCTCTCGTGCACGACTGTTCCGAAAACGGAAGCTACTTTCACCGGAAACACGGTGTGGTGCGTATGGACGCAGACGACGAGCTGTTCACTCGGGAGGATCCGATCTTCGCCAACAAGGAGTTACTGGAGATCAACCACCTCCCCGAGAAGAACCGGATCGTCGGCCGCGACGACGAGATCCAGTCGCTGGCCAACGCCGTCAATCCCGCTATTTTCGGACAGAGCCCGAGCAACCTGCTGATCTACGGGAAGACGGGGACCGGAAAGTCCCTGTGTGCAAAGCACGTCTCCAGACGCCTGATCGAGACGGCCGACCAGGAAGGCGTGACGATTACCTACGCCTACATCGACTGTTCGCAGGACACGACCGAAACGCAAGCAGTCCAGTCACTCGCAGCGTCGATTAACGACGCCGAGAAAACCGGCGTCTCGATCCCGGACAAGGGGATCAGCACAGCGACTTACTACAAACGCCTCTGGTCGATTCTCGACGCCCAGTACGATGTCGTGCTCGTAATTCTCGACGAAATCGACAAGCTCGAATCCGACTCGATTCTAATGCAGCTCTCGCGGGCAGGCGAGGCCGGCAAGATCGACGATTGCAAGATCGGTGCTATCGGTATCAGCAACAAGATCAAGTACAAAGACCGGATGGACGAGCGCGTCAAGAGCAGCCTCTGTGAACGGGAGTTCGTCTTCCCGCCGTACGACGCCAACCAGCTCCGATCGATCATGAACGCGCGGAAGGACGCGTTCCGCGACGGCGTGCTCGAATCCGGTGTCATTCCACGGGCCGCAGCACTGGCGGCCCAGGAACACGGCGATGCCCGGAAGGCCATCGATATGTTGCGGTATGCCGGTGAGATCGCACAGGCGAACAGCGCCGAAACAGTCCGCGAAGAGTTCGTCACCGACGCCCGCGAGAAGGCCGAAACCGACCGGTTCCGCGAGCTGATCCGCGGTGCGACGCCTCACTCACGGTACGTCCTGCAGGCGCTGACCCACCTTTCGCTCAACGAACCCCACCAGGACGGCTTCCGTACGACTGCGATCTACGATGTCTACGAACAGCTCTGCGAGGACGTCGGCTCGGATCCCCTCTCACTACGGCGGGTACGCGACCTGCTGAAAGAACACGCGTTCCTCGACGTTCTCGAACAGTCCCGGCACTCGGGCGGCAGCGCGGAAGGCAACTTCACGAAACACCGACTGCTAGAAGATCCCGAAGTCGTCCGTGATGTCCTCGTGAACATCGAGTGACGCAGACCGCTCTCCCAGCGGGGCCGTTCTACCATCCGTCTCGTCGCGGTGCCTTCACACGTATTTCACCGGAAAGCCGGTGTCTCCCATATCTGTGAGGTCACGCAGAGCAAGCGTTCCACCGGAAAGGTGGTGTGTGTCTCCGCTCCACGTCCGAACGTTCAAACCCGGTTACGCACGACACCCGGCCATGAGCTTCGTCATCGGTCGCGGTGCTGACGCCGAGCCCCGGCAGGCGGGCTATCTCGGCCAGTACCGCGCGCTCGACGGCAGCGAAGGGGCAAAGCTACACGTGGATCTTGACGGCCCACACGCGATGTTGATCGTGGGGAAACGCGGCTACGGCAAATCGTTTACCATGGGGGTCGTCGCCGAAGAACTGGCACGGGCACCCGGCGTCGCGCCGGTAGTCATCGACCCGATGGGCGTGTTCGGGACGCTCGGCGACGGGGCAGATGGTGACCCGGTACCGGTCGAGGTGCTGGACGCCCCGGCGGTCTCCGCGGACACGCTCGACCCGCGTTCGTGGTGTTCACTGCTCGGACTGTCGCCCGAAAGCGGGGCCGGTGGGCTGGTCTGGCAGGCCGCCCAGGAGTCGAGTACGCTTTCGGGAATGGCCCGACACGTCGAGGCAAGCGACGCGCCGGCCGACGCTGTCCGCGCGGCAGTGAACCACATCGACCTCGCGGACTCGTGGGGCGTCTTCGATCCCAACGGGCTCGACGCCGCGGTGCTTTCGGGGACGGAAATTTCTGTCCTGGATCTATCGGGGCTCTCCGCCGCGCCGATGAACGCCGTCTGTCGGGGTGTCGGCGAGGCGCTGTATCGAGCCCGGGTCGACGAGTCGATCGACCGACTGCCGTGGCTGCTGATAGACGAGGCACATACCTTCTTCGGCGGCGTCAGCCAGCCCGCACTGCATACGATCCTCACACGAGGGCGCGCGCCGGGCGTGAGCCTCGTGCTGGCGACCCAGCGACCCAGCGCAGTCTCGGAGATCGCCATCTCCCAGTCCGACGTGTTGATCTCCCACCGACTGACGGCGGAGGCCGACCTCGAAGCGCTGACCGCCGCCCAGCCGACGTATATGAACGAGTCACTGGACGAACGGCTGCCGACTGAGCCCGGCGAAGTCGTCGTGATCGACGACGCGACAGAGACGATCCACGCCGCACAGGTCCGGTTCCGGGACACCCCCCACGGCGGTGGGAGTCCGAGCGCACGTGAACTGGCGACTACCGACTACTGAAATCAGTGATCACAGGCAAGGCTCAGTCCGATCGCTGTCCAGTGCTGTCGATAAAAATGGCGTCCGATCCGCAAGCGGTCGAAAGCCCAGTGCCTCGCTGGGATCAGTCCGTCCGGATGACTTCGACCTCGTGGCCGTCGTTGGCCTTCGTGAACGCGTAACGGTCGTCACAGGACTCGGGATCGCGGTAGTCCTCAGCGCCGCGTTCGAGCAGGGTTTCCCAGTCGTCGTGGAGGTCGTCGGCCCGCACCGCGAGGTGGCCCCAGGCATCGCCCATCTCGTAGCTGCGCCCGTCGTAGTTGTAGGTAAGCTCGACGGACATCGCCTCGTCGGGCGCGTCTTCGGGCTTCATGAAGTACAGCGCAAAGGAGCTGTGTTCGGAGCGCCGGAACAGATCGTACTCCAGTTTGCGGGCGTACCAGCCGATCGCGGCGTCGGCGTCTTCGACGCGGACCATCGTGTGATCGAGGCTCCAGCGCGCGCCGTGGTCGCGCTCGACGATCTCGATCTCGTGGCCGTCCGGGTCCTTGACGAAGGCGTAGCTCCCGCCACAGGAGTCGGGGTCGCGGTAGTCCTCGACGCCAGCGTCCATCAGCTCCTCGTAGGCCTCGTAGACGTCCTCGACGCGGACCGCGATGTGGCCCCAGGCGTCGCCCATCGTGTAGCTGCGCCCGTCGTGGTTGTAGGTGAGTTCCAGCGTCGCGCCATCCTCGTGCATATCCTCGGGGCCGAGATGGACGTTGGTGAAGGTGTCGGCGTCCCAGCGGCCCTTCTCCTCGTAGCCGAAGTGCGTCTGGTAGAACTCCAGCGCGGCATCCAGATCCTCGGTGCGCATCATCACGTGGTCGAGTGTTCCGTCCATATCTACGATTTTGTCGTCGACCGTCAATAACGTACTGGATCAGGAACCGGTATGCCGGTATGAAATCGTCGACAGGGGATACTGTCCGTCCGCGAGACCTATGATACAATCATCGAAGTTATTACTTCGAAAATCATAGTAGTTCTCTGAAGCGTCGATACGGGCAGTAAGCTAAAGTTACCGTACTCCTTCCATCGGAACAGTGAACTGGCGAACGTTTCTCCTGATTGCAGTGCTCGCGGTCACGCTTTCGGCTGGCGGCGTGGCCGTCGTAGCCGCGGGCGGTTCGGGTATCGAGACGACTGCAGGCGATCACGGCCAGAGTGTCGAGACCAACGAGTCACTCACCACCGGAACCCACACCGATCCCCCTGCTGACGCCCTCGTGGCACACGGTGAGGAGGTCGACGGTCTCGACGACGATTCCATTGATGGCGTCGCCAACCACGGCGCGGCCGAGACGGTACAGGGCGATCCTACTGATGGAATCGAACTCGACGTTGCACTCTCCCAGCGTCCCGACCGGACCGGCGAGGTCGGCGTCGAACTCCAGTATCGGGTTCCGGAGCGGCTCGCCTCGCTTGACGTCCGGCTCTTCGACGAGGCGAACGTCGAGGAGGCCGACGGGTTCACCGAAGGCGAGGACGGCCGGTACGTCTGGGACGGGAGCACCGAGCGCCCGACGATCAGATACACCATGTCGGTCAATCAGCAACTGGAGCAGGATGGCCCGATCGCTGGACCGGGCACCTACATCTTCGCCGACACCGAGGACTGGACGGTGATGGCACAGCCACGCCTCTCCCACAGCTGGGGCTGGCGCGGCGGCGGGCCCGTGGGGCTCGAACGCTCGACGAGCATCGACGGTCCCGGCGCATCCGGTGACAGGATCGCCTTCCTCGGCGAGCAGACGACCCATACCCACGAGGCACACGGACAGCAGTTCGACCTCGTCGTCCCGGAGGCCGCGGACCTCGCCGAAGAGCCCGACGAGATCTTCGCATCCGTGAGCCACGCCTCGGAGGCGATGCAGGTCGGGAGCCGTGACGACGAGGTGTTCATGCTGGCGGTGCCGACCGGCGAGGTCAGGTGGGGCGTCCGCGGCCTCCAGACCGGTGCCGCAGACCTCTGGGTGCGGGACAACGAGGTCCTCGACACGGCCGACAACGTCTGGGTTCACGAGTACGTCCATACCCGTCAGGGCTACCAGGCCGACCCCGATGCGCGGTGGTTCACCGAGGCGACAGCAACCTACTACGCCGCGTTGCTCACTCTCGAAGAGGACCGCATCGAGTTCTCGGAGTTTCAGGCGCGACTCGACGCCGGCACACACGAGCGCCACGCTGACGCCGTCCTCACCGACCCCGATAGCTGGGCCAGAGGCACCGATTACAACAAGGGCGCGCTGGCCGCGGGGGAGATCGACCGACAGCTCAGGCTCGAAACCGACGGCGGTGCGAGCCTGCAGGATCCGTTCGGCCGGATGAACGAGGCCTCCGAGCCCGTCGACAGCGATGCGTTCCTCGACTACGTCGATTCGGCGGGCGGCGAGGAGCCACGAGAGACCGCCCGGCGGCTGACGACGACGAGCGAGACTGCGGCCGTCTGGTCGGGCGACGAACACGCCGCGGCTTTCGGTACCTCACCCGCGCGGATCGGCTATTCGCTACCCGACGACGCCGACGGAATCCGTGTCGAGGGCGAGTATCGTGACCGATCGATCGGCGACGAGGACCCGATCACCGTCGTCACGGGCGAGCGTCTGACGATCGACGGTATCGTCGAGAACACCGGTGATAGCGCTGGCAACTACGAGGCACGGCTTCGCGTCGATGGGCAGATCGTCGACCGGACGACCGGTCGGCTCGATCCGGGCGAACGCACGACTGCTGAAGTCTCTCATCGGTTCGACGAGCAGGGCGAGCGGACCGTCGCGTTCGGCGACGACCAGCGCCGCGTGATCGTCGAGGAGCCCGCAACGGCCAGAGTGACCGACGTGACACGTTCACCCGGTCGTGTCACCCCTGGCGAGGACGTGACCGTTTCGGCGACCGTAACCAACGACAATCCGCTTCCGGGCCGGGCAGACGTCCAGATTCGTACGGGCGGCGAGACAATCGAGGAAACGACCGTATATCTCGATGCCGACGGTGAAACGACCGTCACGGCGACCCATCGCTTCGATGAAACGGGCACCCAGCGGATCACCGTCGATGACGGTACCGGAGACCAGACGGTGAGCGTCCGGGTCATAGAGGGTGGCGTTGCAGGACTGATCGCCGCGCTGGGTGACGGTTCGCTCGGTGTCGGCGTCCTGTCGGTGCTCGTGGTGGTTGCACTGCTTGGCGCATCGAGCTATGTCTTCCGTGCTGGACGGTAGGAGTGGTATGGGTATGGCAACAGCTGTCAGTCACCGAAATCTATTCACGAAGGGCGTCAGTATACAGGGTATGAACGGCACCCTCCACCCCGACTTGCGATCGTGTAGCCTCCGACCACGATACGATGCCTTCCAGATATGAGTACAGTTGATAGCCTCTGGTATCTCGCGGATCAGGCGACACAGCGCGCAGAGCAAGCCGCTCACGAGTTAGATAGCCGGTACGACCCGACGATCAGCTACGAGCGTACTCGGACCGTCTCCCGACACCACTTCCGGACCCTCGTCGAGCGGATCCAGCGCTCGGGGACGCCGTACGGCACACAGACGATCGTGTACCGCCCGTCAGGCGAACTACTACTGGTGTACCACGAGGATGCCAACAGGTGGGTCCTCCCGGGTGGCTGTGGCCACCGTGGGGAGCGGTTTCGGGAGACAGCCCGCCGCGAACTTCGCGA
>LKMJ01005917.1_pt1 | contig 11560 bp, 12 predicted proteins | sample 643391 | NCBI WGS metagenome assembly LKMJ01 (sample SAMN04112250, study PRJNA286221) | soda lake metagenome | biome: soda lake; feature: Kulunda Steppe; material: water; isolation source: sample PL-Br10 brine of Picturesque Lake | place: Russia: Kulunda steppe | collected 2010-07
CACACGAATTGACATTGACACATGGGGACCTGCTGCTGACATTCACATCGTGTAGCCACATATACACCGCGTTAGCGTGAAGTAGCTTGCCCTAAATTACGATGATAGTTCTGACACATAGGAAAGATAATCAGTTTCTCAGCGTCTCTCATTTTTGTCATATTGGTATTATATTAGCATCATTTTGTGGCTACGGAGACAGTACCAACCAGATAATTGCCAGCAAGCTGTTTTAGTTTGTTGGCCGGTGCGTTGACAGACTCGATACAGCGTCGGTGAACTGTGTAGCCGCCGAGACGACAGTCACTACTTTCGCTGGCCACAAACAAGCTCCTATGACACGGCTCTGGCTTGTCGAACGAAGTTACGATGACCGGAATCTGATTTCGTTCGTCTATGCAACACCTGCTGGCGACAAACAGCTTCGAAAAGAGCTCTCGGTGACCTTGCTCCGACAACGCGGTCGGCCGATGACCGCGGCAATCGATGTTGCGGACGACACTGAACTCAGTGCTGTCGCACCCGAAGATACCGAACGGTATGCAGCCGAGGCCCAGACGATGCAGGCGAAACACGATCCTGACGACGAGATCTAACGCTCTTTTGCTGGCCGTATCGGCGCATCCGGCCGAATCCTTAACCCCGACGCAACCTACTGTCTGACATGCGTGTCCGTCCACCGGGGCCGAAGGGTGTGCCGCTGTTCGGGAACAGCCAGCAGTATGCTGGTGATCCCTTTTCATTCATGGAATCCTGCGAGGCGGCGTACGGCGATGTCGTCAGCTTTGACCTTGGTCCGATTCCGCTGTACATGCTAACCAACCCGCGAGATATCGAACGGGTATTAGTGTCAGAACCTGACCGGTTTCCCAAACTCGACCTCGGTGACGACGCTATCGGCGACCTCCTTGGCGATGGATTGCTGATGAGCGAGGGTGAAACGTGGAGTAACCAGCGCCAGCTCGCGAATCCGGCCTTTCACGGCCGACGAATTCGCACACTCGGTGAGATGATGGTTGCCCACACCACCGAACTGCTCGACGACTGGTCGGCTGGCGACCGGATCGATGTACAGGTCGAAATGGCTCGGCTCACTGTGCGAATTATTGTCAACGCCATGTTCGGGACAGACATTAGCAACGATCGGATCGAGACGATCCAGGCCAATCTCGAACCGCTCGGTGCACGGTTCGAACCCGATCCGTTCCGCCGGCTGGTTCCGGACTGGGCGCCGACGGCAACCAACAGGGAATTCCGTGCGGCCATCGCGTCGCTCGAAACCGTTATCGACGAACTCGTTGCCGAACGTCGAGACGCTGGCTACAGAGCTGTGGATTCAACTCGCGGCGTTGTCGACGCAAACGCCGGTTCGGAGGGGCCTTCCGAACCAATGGATCTACTCTCGTTGTTGCTTCGTGCGGCCGACCGCGGCGAGCAGACCGACCAACAGATCCGCGATGAGATGATGACGATGTTGCTGGCTGGCCACGATACCACCGCGTTGACGCTGACCTACACGTGGTATCTATTATCGCAACATCCTGACGCCGAGCGGCGGTTTCACGCAGAGCTTGATTCGGTAGTCGGCAGTGATCGTCCAACTGCTTCGCTCGCTCGGCAGCTCTCATACACCGACCGGCTGCTTACCGAGGCGATGCGGCTGTACCCGCCAGTCTATACCCTGTTTCGCGAGACGGTAACAGACGTCAAACTCGGAGGCTACCGAATTCCGGCGGGTTCAGGGCTCATGCTTCCGCAGTGGGCTGTTCACCGGTCGCCACGGTGGTATGACGAGCCGACCGTGTTCGACCCCGAGCGGTGGACACCAGACCGAGCCCGGAGTCGCCCACGCTTTGCCTACTTCCCATTCGGTGGTGGCCCGCGACACTGTATCGGTAAGCAGTTTTCGATGCTGGAGGCAACACTGATTCTCGCGACGATCGCCCGCGAGTACCGACTCGAGTATCTCGGCGACGACCTCGACCTCCAAGGGTCGCTCACGATGCACCCCAGCGAGCCGGTCTCGATGCGATTGCACGAACGGTGACCGCACGTCTCCCCCGGAGCTACTCAGCCCGGCAGTCCGAACCGCGCGGCTGGCTCGCGGTACCGACTATCCCAGATAACAAGTTCCGAGACAGTCCACGAAATCGGCTCAATCTGTCGTGTCTCAAGCTGGTCGACCGCTGTCGGTGGCCCTCTCCGTGCGAGGGTAATGTGTGGGACATAGTCCGCTCCTTCGAGACCGTCTATGACGCCAAACGCTGCTGTTAGTTCGTTGTGGAGTTGGGTGAGGCCGGGGCTTTCAACCGCCAGATAGACGACTGGGCCATCGCCGCGTGTAGGCTGGTCGAAGCTGCTAATTTCGGTGATTTGTGCGTCGAATGCCGGCATTCCCGCGAGCACTGGCCGGAGCTGTTCGCGGAGTCGGGCAAGCTGCAGGGTTGGCTCCGCGGGCTGTGAGTCGGTGGTTTCGAACCGCTTGACGACGAGGGTATACTGTTCACGGATTGTCTCAAAGCCGACAAGCTGTGGATGGAGGTCGCTTGCGAGTCGAGCAACCGAGCCGGGAACTGGCACGTTGAGGCTAAACACTATGTGACTCTCCGGCTGACTGCGGAAAAACGCGCTGGATCGGCTGGCCGCTCGCGTTGCTGCTGTTAGCTGAAGGGGCAATAGCTATCACGCTTGGTGAATGAGACGGGGGTATGCGACGGGCACGTCTAGTTGGCGTCTGCTGTTTACTGGTGGTGTTTGTCGGGCTCGCTCTGGGTGGTCTCGCTGGTGGGTCAGTCGCCGAGGAAACTGGTACTGAGACGCTGAGCACCGCTGACTCCAGCGAACGCTCGCCAGTCACACTGTCACCCGCGTTCCTCCAAACTGGCGAGGTCGACGCTGACCGAGTTGTGCTCCGTGCGACTGTTGACGATGCGGGTGATGCCGCTTGGCAGATCGAGTATCGAATTCGGCTCGCCGACGATGACGACCGAGACGGTTTTGATGCGCTGGCCGACGATATCGCCGCCAACGAATCGGCCTACACCGACGAGTTTGCCGACCGGCTGTCGGCGACTGCTGAGACCGCCAGCGAGGCCACCGGCCGGGAGATGGCAATTGCAGATGTCCGGATCGAAACCGAAACAACGCAGCTTCCCCAGGAGTATGGTATCGTCCGCTATGAGTTCGCCTGGACCGGCTTTGGCGCTGTCGAGGGCGATTCGCTTCTTCTGGGGGATGCGCTCGACCGGCTCTTCCTCGATGAGGACACTCGGCTGGTGCTTGCGTGGCCCGATGGGTATGCGCTCGATAGCGCGACTCCAACGCCGGATTCGACCGGTGAAACCAGCGTCGAATGGAACGGACCGACTGACTTTGTGGCTGGCGAGCCACGGGTTGTCGTGGCACAGGTCGGGCTCCCCATCGCGACGATTGCGTTGGCCAGTGGGATTGTGTTACTCTCGCTTGGGGCTGTTTTCTGGCTCCGCCGAGATGATCCGTGGCTGGCGAGACTCCTCGCGAAGACACCTGCTGAGGCCACTGACGCTGCTGACCACGCAGACTCAGCCGACACATCGTTGGCTGGGTCGGCTGCTGGGACGACAGGCTCGGTTGAGCAATCAGCGTCGACCGAACCCGACTCGGGGACAGCCGGCTCACCGGTGGATGACGAACTGTTGAGCAACGAAGAACGAGTGCTTCGGCTCCTCGAGGCCAACGGCGGGCGGATGAAACAACAACAGGTCGTCTCCGAACTCGGCTGGACGGAGGCCCGAACGAGTCAGGTCGTCAGCGGTCTCCGTGAGGAAGGTGCGCTCGAGAGCTTCCGGTTGGGTCGCGAAAACGTCCTCCGACTCCCCGAAGATGACGAAGCTAACTAGTCTTGAACCCGCCTCCGGACTACACTGAAATGTCTTCTCGAATGGTTGTGACCGGAACCGGTGCCGTCCGTATCAGTGTTCTGGCCACGTCTTCGTTAACGAGTTCTTCGAGCCGAGACTGATTGTGGACACCGATAACGATCAGGTCAGCATCGTACTCAGTGGCCGATCGAACGATCATCTCAGCAACGTGACCGACTGCAACCCCCGTCTGAATGCTGACTCCGTATTCATCCACAATTGCTTGTGCGTCCGAAAATAGCTCTCTTGCATGTTCCTTGCGATCTTCGAGCCAGTCTTCCCATTCTCCTGGATGATCCCCCCATCCGATTGCTGCAGTCTCATCTGATGCCTTGTCAATCACGTAGAGGGCAGTAACACGCTCGGAGTCAAACTCCGAACACGCGTATTTCAGTGCTGTTCTCGACAGTGCTGACCCATCAAAGGGGACCAGAATTTCGTTGGGCATATCACGTATTGCACCAACAGCCGCTTAATTGCACACATATTCCGTATGATTTGATATTCTTCGAACGTCTCCCATTTAAAAGTACGCTCTCACGGATCATCTTGTATCCGTCCCAAAGGTGAATTGATCGTACAGACACTCGAAAATCGCTCCTGAGGGACAGTCGTAAGTATCGGGGGACCTAACACTAACCATGGGCAGTTTACTCCAATTCGGCCAGCTTCCGACCGGCTCGGGATCCGGCGGCATTCCCGATGGCGTCTGGACGACACTCGCCGTCTTCGCCGCCGGAATCGTCGGTGTCCTCCTGTTTGCCGGCCTCGATCCCATTTTTGCGGTCGGGATGTTGATGGTCGTTGTTGCCGCCGTCACCGTTGCTAGTGCCGTCGAAATCGTCGAAGCCTACGAGAAACGGGCACTCACCGTCTTCGGTGAGTACCGAACACTCCTTGAACCGGGCTTGAGCTTTATCCCACCCTTCGTCTCGCGAACCTACACGTTCGATATGCGAACCCGCATGATCGACGTGCCACGACAGGAAGCGATTACGCGCGATAACTCACCAGTTCGTGCGGACGCTGTCGTCTACTACCGCGTGATGGACGCCAAAAAGGCGTTTTTGGAGGTCGACAACTACGAGACTGCCATCTCAAATCTCGCCCAGACGACACTCCGAGCGGTCATTGGCGACCTCGAACTCGACGATACGCTTTCGCGACGAGACGAAATCAACTCGCGAATCCGCCGTGAACTCGACGAGCCAACCGACGAGTGGGGCATTCGAGTCGAAGCCGTCGAAGTCCGTGAGGTCAGTCCATCGCCGGAAGTCCAGCGTGCAATGGAAGAACAGACCTCCGCCGAACGCCGTCGCCGGGCGATGATTCTCGAAGCCCAAGGCCAGCGTCGCAGTGCCGTCGAAAAGGCCGAGGGAGACAAACAGGCCGACATCATCCGCGCACAGGGTGAAAAACAGAGCCAGATTCTCGAAGCACAAGGTGACGCCATCTCGACGGTACTCCGTGCGAAATCCGCCGAAGCGATGGGCGAGCGCGCGATCATCGAACGCGGTATGGAGACGCTCGAACGCATCGGCGAGGGCGAATCCTCAACGTTCATCCTGCCACAGGAGCTTACCTCACTGGTTGGTCGGTACGGCAAACACCTCAGCGGTGCCGATGTCCAATCGGCTGGACCGCAACTCGAAAGCAAGGATTTCGACGACGAAACTCGCGAAATCCTCGGGCTCGACAAGATCGAAGAACTCCTAACAAACCTCGATTTCGACCAGACCGAATCGGTCACAACGCCGTCTGACAAGGAATTCGAAACCGAAATCGCGACCGAGTAATCGCTCGGTCAGTAGCTGTTGTTACTGTACTGCCTGCCAGCTGTTATTCGCTGCATAGCCACCGGCCATCATGAACGTCAGCCCGAAAATCCCTGCAATAGTCCGGCTGACCAACAGCAGTGAGTCGTCAACCGTCGCTGGGTCCGGCCAAAAAACAAGTGCTGTTACCAACAGTCCCAGTCCCAGCCCGTTGAGCGCGATGCCGAGACCAAACTGAATCCGTTCGTCCATGGCTGTCTCGTCTGCGGGCTGTTCTGAATAGCTTCCGAACGCCGTTTTTGCCGACTGTCAGTGCGACTCGGAACGGTTGTCCCAGTACCGGAGCCACTCTCTGAGTGGGACGCGAACCTCACCAACGCTTACTTTGACACCGCCATCGAAGCGCCAGTGGGCGGTTTCTGCATCCGGACTCATTCGCATCGGGACGTCGATGGCGACGTCTTCGAGTTCACATTCGAGTGTCTGATCGCGGTCGGCAAGCTCGCTCGTCAGATAATCGATCAGGTCGAGCCAGTTGTCGACATCCGGCGGCGGGTCGAACTCGCTGTGTGTAGGGTGTTTCGGCGACGACGATGACTCCATATCTATACTGTTGGTGTACTCCGTCAAAGGCGTTTCCGCACGTCGCCATCGAGTGTGCTTTACTGTCGCCAGCGTTCGGATTTATGACACCCGCTATTCGGCACCTAGAACTCCGTTTCGGCTTCTGGTTCGACGCCTAGGTCATCATTGAGATCGAACGCCTGGCGCAACTCGCGAATCCGGTCGCGAATATCGGCGGCCAGCTCGAATTCGAGATTGTTCGCAGCCTCCTGCATCCGGGCTCCGAGCTGTTCGATCTGCGCGGCGGCCTCGTCGTCGGTTTCGGGTGTATCCGTCGAGAGGCCGCTGGTATCGGTTTTCGAGCCCGGGAGGTTGGTTTCGCTGACGGGCTTGTCGATGGTCATCGGCTCGTGACCGTGTTCGGCGTTGAATTCGGTTTGGATCTGTCGTCGACGCTGGGTTTCGTCGATTGCGGCGGCCATCGCATCGGTCGTCTCATCTGCGTACAGAATCACCTCGCCATTGACGTTGCGGGCGGCCCGCCCCATCGTCTGGACAAGCGTCGTTTCCGACCGCAAGAATCCCTGCTGGTCGGCATCCAGAATGGCGACGAGCGAGACCTCGGGAATATCGAGGCCTTCCCGGAGCAGGTTGATCCCGACCAGCACGTCGATCTCGCCAAGCCGCAGACTTCGAATCAGCTCGTGGCGTTCGAGGGTATCGGTCTCGTCGTGCATGTAGGCGACGGCGACACCCGCTTCATCGAGATACTCGGTGAGGTCTTCGGCCATTCGTTTGGTCAGCGTCGTCACCAGCGTCCGTTCGTCCCGATCGATTCGGTCACGAATCCGCTCGGTGAGGTCGTCGATCTGTCCCGTCGCGGGGACGGTTTCGACCTTCGGATCGACCAGGTGTGTCGGCCGAACAATCTGTTCGACGACCTGCCCCGAACGCGCTAGTTCGTAGTCGCCGGGGGTTGCACTGACATAGAGTAGTTGGTCGGTTTTCGTCTCGAACTCATCGAACGTCAGCGGTCGGTTGTCGTACGCCGTCGGCAGCCGGAAGCCGTTTTCGACAAGCGAGTCCTTCCGGGATTTATCGCCGCCATACTGACCCTTGATCTGTGGCAAGGTGACGTGTGATTCGTCGACGACACAGCAGAAGTCATCGGGGAAGTAATCGAGTAGGGTGTAGGGGGCCTCCCCGGAGTCACGGTCCGACATGTGGACGGAGTAGTTTTCGATCCCCGAGCAGTAGCCCGTTTCCTGGAGCATCTCGATGTCGAACGTCGTCCGCTCTTCGATTCGCTGGGCGGCAATCAGATCGCCGTTGCGCTGGAAGTATCGGACCCGTTCTTCCATGAGCCCCTCGATTTCGTCGATGGCGTTTTCAAGCGTGTTCTCCGGGATCGAGTAGTGCTCTGCAGGGTGGATCAGGACCGCTGGCTCGGTTGATTGGGCCTCTCCAGCGAGCGTATCGATTTTCACCATCCGGTCGATTTCATCACCCCAGAACTCGACGCGGACGGCATACCGTCCGTACATCGGGAAGATTTCGACGGTGTCGCCACGGACCCGAAACGAGCCTTGGGCGAAATCGATATCGTTTCGCTCGTAATTGAGATCGACGAGTTTGCCGAGTAGTTCGTCCCGATCGATCTGTTGGCCGACGCTGAGCTCGAGCGCGAGATCACGGTAGTTCGCCGGATCACCGAGGCCGTAGATGGCTGAGACGCTCGCAACGACGATAACGTCGTCACGGGTGAGCAGCGACCGGGTTGCCGAGTGTCGAAGCCGCTCGATTTCCTCGTTAATCGACATATCCTTGTCGATGTAGGTATCGGTCTGTTCCATGTAGGCTTCCGGCTGGTAGTAGTCGTAATAGGAAACGAAGTATTCGACGGCGCTATCTGGAAACAGGTTTCGGAACTCTTCGTACAGCTGGGCTGCAAGCGTTTTGTTGTGCGCTAAGACGAGTGTGGGCTTGTTGAGCTGTTCGACAACCCACGAAACGGTATTGGTTTTACCCGAGCCAGTCACCCCAAGGAGTGTCTGTTCGTCCATCCCCGACTCATAGCCCGCGACGAGTTGTTCGATGGCTTTCGGCTGGTCGCCAGCGGGCTCGAACGGTGCATCGACGGCGAACGGTCGGCCCGCACCCGGCCGGTCAGGCTGGAGCGGCCCGGACTGCGCATCACTCATTAGGCGCCGTAGGACGCCAACACACTTGACAGCCGCGGTGGCTCTGGAATTTCGACCCCTCTGTTTCGTATGGAGATCGGCCAGTCGGCTGACCAATCCGTAGCCATTAGGACAGCCCAGTTCCTTACACTATCTGTGAGCGTTGGATCTTCCCTCCGAGCCGGCGTCCGCCTCCTCGTTGACCGCCCAGCGAGTGTCCTTCCAGTCTACTTGCTTGTCCTCGGACTGACGGCGACCGCTCGTGTCCCGATTCTGTTGGCACTCGGAGCCGCCCTTGGCTTGGTTGCGGCTGACGGGCGGCTCGAAACACTCGTCGCCGAGGCGGATTCGTTCGTGACTGACGGTGCTGGTGCTGGGTTCGACCCCGAGACCGCACCGGAGCTACCAGCCGGCCTCGAAGCGGCACTGATGGACGTCTTTACGCTGCCGGTGATCGGCCTCGTTGTCATCGGTGGGGTGCTTTCGGTGGGCGTTGGGATCATTGCCAATGGACTCGGTAATGCGGCAGCGATCAACGGCGTCTACGGTGCGCTATCGGATCGCGACGGCGTTGCCGACGCGGTCGGCGGCATCGGCCGCGACTGGAAAGCGTTCGTCGGCATCTCGATTTTGCAGGTGTTTGTCCTCGTGCTTGCGGCTGTCCCTCTCGTGCTCGGTGCGAGCCTGTTTGTTCTCTCGCCGATCGCCGGAGCCCTTGGATTGGTTTTGGGAGTGCTTTTCGGCGGATTCGTCGCCGTTGTCGGCCTGCTGCTGCTCGCGTTTGCCGGCCAGTCGGTCGTCGTCGACGACGCTGGCTTTGTCGGGGCGGTTCGCCGAAGCGCTGGCTTTCCATTCGGTCAGCCGGGACGGTTTGTCGGCTACGTGCTCGTTGCGATCGGTGTTTTCGGCCTGCTTTCGGTCCTGAGCACAGTTTTTGGCGCACTCGGGGTCTCACAGCTCTCGGGACTCGTCGGCCCGCTCATCCTCCTGCCGTTCCTCGATATTTTCAAAGTCGCACTCTACGCCGACCGGCCGTTTTCGGCGGTCGCGACGACGCAAGCGCCCCCGGCATCGACGTCGACTGCAACCTCGAAATCCATTGATGGCCCGTCGTCTGAGCCGACTTCGGCGACTGAAGCCGGTTCTCTGGCTGATTTGAATGCAACACCCGAAGTTAGTTCTCTAGCTACCCCGGATGCAACGCCTGAATCCAGTTCGGCGGCCGACCCAGATACAACGGGCGACCTCGGTTCGACAACCGTCACCGACGACTCACGCCCGCCACACCGTACGCGGTTCGTCGCTGCATTCACTGATGGGTTAGTCGCCGTCGGCAGCTTCGTCCGTGGACATCCTGCACCAATCGCGGCTGCGACAGGGGTCTTTGGGCTGGCAACGCTGCTTGGATTCCAACTCACTGCTGGCTTTGGGACGGAAATCCCGCTCCCCGAAGATGTCCGTGGGGTCTTCGGGACGGTTCCGATCGGCGCGTTCGTCATGATCGCTGCGAACAACTGGCTGGTTTCGGCAACCGCCGCCTACGGTGGGGTTGCCTTCGGGCTTCCAACCGCCGTCGACATGCTGCTCAACGGCTTCATCGTCGGCGCGCTCTACGGGGTGAGCGACCCACTCGGCTTCCTTGCACTCGTCGCCCCGCACGGCGTCATCGAACTACCGGCGATCTTCATCGCCGGCGGCCTCGGCTTCCACGTCGCCTACGCGACCCTCGGCGTGTTTACGGGCCGGAACAGTGGCGATGACCTTGCAGCGATCTTTCGACGAACCTACCGTGTCCTGCTCGGCCTCGCGGTTATCCTGGTCATCGCGGCCTTTGTCGAGGCCTTTTTAACGCCACCGATTGCCGCCTACATCCTCGGCTGAGAGACCCCAGTTGCCGGATACGCGTCACCGACCGGCACACACTCGTCGTCGACGCTTCTTCTCAGCATCGTTGCGTGTGATCAGCACGGTTATCTTCTCTGCAAGCCGATGAACCTTATTTACCGACGAACTGCACTCACAGCGGCTGTAACAGCTGGTTTCGGACTGCTTGCTGGCTGTCTCAGCGACGGCGATACTGTTGGCCCTGGAACCAGCAGCGGCACCGAGACGGCCGAGAGACACACAACGCTCCGGACGAATATGGGCGATATCGACGCGGTACTTGATGCTGGGCGTGCTCCACGGACAGTTGCAAATTTCGTCGGGCTGGCGACCGGTGAGACGGCGTGGGTTGACCCCGAAACCGGCGAGACGGTCGAGGGGGAGCCACTTTACGAGGACGTGATTTTTCACCGTGTTATCGCTGGGTTCATGATCCAGGGTGGGGACCCGACCGGCACCGGCCGCGGCGGCCCTGGCTACCAGTTTGCCGACGAGTTTCATCCGGATCTGCGTCACGACCGTGCAGGGACGCTCTCGATGGCGAACGCTGGGCCTGACACCAACGGCTCGCAGTTTTTCATCACGCTCGCACCGACACCACATCTCGACGATCGCCACTCAGTGTTTGGCTATGTCACCGACGGAATGGATGTCGTCGAGGCGATCGGCGCTGTCGAAACCGACGGGGCCGATCGGCCGCGTTCACCAGTTGTTCTCGAATCGGTCACCGTCGCCGACGATCGCTGAGTGTATTGCCGTCGACGACCACACTGCATACTTTCGCATCGCCCGGAACATCGGCTACTGGCTCCCTGCTTGCTCAGCGATGTCGTTGCTGTCACCCTGTTTTACCGGGTCGTCGCCGCTTAGCTCGCCGGGGTGTTCAAACTCGGTCGTCAGAAGGGTTGTTGCTTCGACCAACAGTGCAACCACGAGTGGGCCAACGATAATCCCGATCGCACCGAGACTCAACAGCCCACCAACGAAGCCAATAAAGTAGAGACTGCCATCGAGATCGGCGGTTTTACTCGCCAGTCGCGGCCGGATTGCGAGGTCCGGGAGCCACGCAATGAGTCCACCCCCAACAACTGCGATGAGGACGGCACTTGCAACCTCTCCTGCGATGACGTGGCCAATGACGAGCGCAGCGATCAACACGCTTGGTCCGACAATGGGAACGAACTGGAGGATTCCGGCGACGGTCGCGAGGATGACCGGCGAACTGTACCCGAAGACGAAAAACACGGGCAGGGCGATA
>LKMJ01005918.1_pt1 | contig 11559 bp, 15 predicted proteins | sample 643391 | NCBI WGS metagenome assembly LKMJ01 (sample SAMN04112250, study PRJNA286221) | soda lake metagenome | biome: soda lake; feature: Kulunda Steppe; material: water; isolation source: sample PL-Br10 brine of Picturesque Lake | place: Russia: Kulunda steppe | collected 2010-07
CCCCACATCCACCCTCACTGCAGCTGCAAACCACCCCCCCTCCCAATGTGCAGCGCAGCCTTCAGGGGAGGCTGGGCATGCTTTCCAGCAGCAGCAGCAGCAGCAGCAGCAGCAGCAGCAGCCTTTGATGTTGCAGACACGCGCACCCCCCACCACTACCTCGGCAGCTACCTACCCTCCCCGACCTCAACACCCAGCCCATCCTGGCCGAGGGGATGCGCAAGCAACTCCTCAGCAGCATGCCAACCAGCCAGACACCAGCTTTTCCACCAAGTCAATGCGGTCCTGCAAGCCCTCCCACAGGGCTGGGCAGCGCATCTGGATGGGAGTTAAGCCATACCCACCCCAACCCCAGCAGCAATCAGCCACATCCTGGCTGATCTGGCATAGCCCTCCAATGGAAAACACCAGCTCAGCCAACAGCAAAATCAACCGCACCAGCATCAGGGGCAGCAGCAGCCGTACCAGCAGCAGCCTCAGGGAGTTTGACCAGCCCGCCAGGCCCTCCCCCAAGATCAAGCGGGAAACTTCTGCATGGCATCCAACCGCTTCACAGTCAGGCAAGTCACTGCAATTCAAATGTGGGATGTAGCGGAAGCTAGGCAGAAGGCGTGGCAGCAGTGCGCAGAGTCAGCAGTGGCCCTAGCAGCTGCAGACCTCCCCGCTCCAGATCCACGCTCTGAAGCAAGGGATCTGGTGCGGGCCCTCCCAGCCCGCATCCAAACCGCGTGGAAGCGCTTCCACTGGGAGAACAGCTGGAAGGAGGTGTGGTGTTAGGGTTTAGCGCCTCATCCAACACGGAGTGGTGGGGGCTGGGGGCCGTGGGTGGACGCCAAAGAAGGGGGTGGGCTGCGTTTGTGGCTGGTTGCCGGCCCATGCTGCCCCCATCACAGTGCGTGCTCTCCAGCTCAGGGAGCATGTCTTCTGGGGGTGCGCTGGAGCGCGCGAGGTCAGAAGGGTCCTGCAGAGGTAGCTACCGCAGGGGGTGGAGCTACTGCCCAAACATGTCTGGCTACTGGAGCCTCCTGCTACAGAGCTGCACCCCCTGGTGTGGGCGGCAGTGTGTCTGGCCGCCTTAAAAGATACCCTAAAGAGCTCCTCCCTTGAAAGATATCCTAAAGCCCTGCTCACTCAAAATGACTGGAGGCGCCTGCAAGGAACCACAATTATCATCAAGTGTCTGGGGCGGCCTGGACTAAACCTCTGATCTCCATCGATCTGGCAGCTCCTTTCAACACCAAAAACCTTCGAGTACACTAGAGAGGTTATCCTCTTGGATACCACACAAGAACCCACATCAACCTCTCTTGAAATAAAGTTCATCTAACACACCCGTGCCAGTTTGCGCCCCACCCACCACTGATAGCTGTGACAGCCCACCCAGACACTGCGAAGCCACTACAAACACCCAGCCTCCTCAGGCTGACATCCCGCTTTCATGACAAAACCTCAAGTCGTGACCATGAGTGCTAGACGCCTCTTTAAAAGTCATTGGGACTTACGATGTACTATTACGACCCAATATCCTGGTCCACACAGAAACCAAGCTGACTAAATCATGCAAGCCCCGCACCTGGATGGAACACCCCCTGACAGGGTTCAAATGGTGGTCCAACTACAATAGGTCAGGGGCCATCATTATCTGTGTTAGAGAAAGTGTGGCCTTGGCAACAAATTGTACAAGTACACTCCTTGATTCTGATGGTAAGAATGCCTCTGTTGTCTTCAAAGCCAGCAACACAAAGTTCCTAACCATGGGCATTTACTGGCCATCTGGGAGCTCTGTTTATGCCCTCGCATGCAGAAACAAAATGCAAAAACAGATTGAATATATTTAAAGCTCAATCAGCAGCTGTGCCCCCCTCATTGTCGGTGACATGAACGCCACAGCGTGCAACAATGACCGTACTAGTGGTGCTGAATACCCATCTGATAAAAGCTCCCGCAGTTTCCTCCGCTCCAACCACCTCTCCCCTTGCACAGAAAACAACATCAGACCCTGGACCCACCGCCAAGCAACGGGTAAATACTGCAACAACACCAGCTACACATTAAGCCGTATTCATGACATTATCCTGATCACTGATTTTGCCATGCAATCTCCCTCGTGTCGACACGTGTGACGTCACACCAGTGTGACGTCACACTTGTGAGCTACCTATAGGATATCTGAGTGACCACATACCCTTGCTTGTAATTCTTCCCATCAATACCCTCAAAACTCACGTCCCCGTCCTCAATAATATTCGACCCTCCAAACCTTGTACCCATAAATTTTTCAACCGCCCTATCAGTAACTTTGTTCAGATAACCTTTATGCAATCCCTAAAAGACCCTGCATTTGGGGTAGCTCATGAGTTAGAGGACACCCTTAACATTCTCAACCCAGCGTATGCAGAAGCCAATGCCTTTTAAAAGTTAACATAATTAAAATGCCAGGAACACTGCAAAGCTCCACTCTCTCTGCAGCAAACCTGCCGCAAAAAGACATGCATGTTAAAGACATGCATGGCCATATGGCCAAGAGCGTGGCTTATTTGTCCATTCTTTTTTTCAAAGCAACCCAAGCTGCTTTGAAAACCTGCAGCGCCAAATTAAGTTTTTAAACTGTCTCCTCTAATCACAACCACTGTAATCCACGTTCTGTCAACAAAAAGTGCCATTCACTAGTATTTGAATTGGGCCTCATCAAATCTATACAGGCTCGGCTCAAATTGGCCTCTGCCAGACCAAGAATTTTGTTAGACTACTTAAGACTGATTTTTGGTAATCTTGAAAATGTTCCTATGGGCCTGCCCATCAATGCCTGATTTTTGCTGTAATTTCTGGCAAGCCAGACCACATCCTCAAGCGCCACCTTGCCCTGCAGCAAATCTGCCTGCACGTGGCTGGCCAGCCCTGGTGCATGCTTGATTATGGCTCTATTGAACTTGAGCACAGCCTTTTGTCCCTTCACACCCACCTCCTTGGCCAGGCGTTGGAACATCAGCGCAAAGACGGCAACATCCTCGCCTGCCTTCAACTCCATGCTGTTCAATTATTTCTTCCTGAAGTGCGCTCAAATTCCTTGCGCAGGGTTTCCACTGTGAGGGTCAGGTTTGCAATTTCATCTACTCCATTAGCACACGCAGCCGCGTCAATGCCAGCATGCGCCAGCTTGAAACACTCATACGCTTGAGACTGGTAGAAAAATGCCTTGCACTTAATCAGCTGGAATAATTTGGTAGGTACCAGCATGCAGACACTATGCACGCTGAAATACCAGGCGCCCAAGCTATGCACAAAGGCATTCAGATCATCCCTCCCTGCCTCACCAAAAAACTGTGGGGAATCCGGCACACGCATGTCTCCATCTGCGTCCTCTTCAATCTCTGCATGAATCAACTCAGAACTAGAAACGCGAGCAGGCATTGGTGTAGCAATTTCTTCCTGCACTGACTCCCCTGAACTATCAGTACCACTGGACAAAGCTCTGTCGCTGGACAGCTCCAAATCTGGTGGTAGACCTGCTGAACAATCACTCCTTCTCAGTGTAAAAAATCCTTGGGGAGGATGACGTGGCAGCCAAACATACACACACAAATACTTACAAAATGCTTACTCTGGTCTATGGTCTATGCAGCGTGCTTCAACAGATCAACTGAATGCTCTCAATCAGTCAATGTTCTCAATCTTTCACGCAAATGGCAGGCAAAATCTGACCTGTCTGGGCTTCTAAGCGCGGGCATGTCGGCGCTTTCAAAATACACAGGGACGTGGAAGTGGTTGACAGTGACAGGCCCATTGGCGTAAAGCTGGTTGTCGTTGAGCCCTAGCCAGCCAGTGGATGGGTCGCCCTCACCTATATGCCAGGGCTGTGCAGGCTGTGTCAAGATTCTCAGCTTTGCCTGGCACCCATAATCCTCACGCCGCCACTGCTGCTTGTAGGAAGCGAAGTTGGTATGCTGCCTCCTGCATATCGGCTGCTGGTGTTAGTCAGACTGGCAGTTGCTACTATTACTAATAGTATAAGGGTAGCGCTCACGCACTTGCGTCCTCCACAGATCACCTGAGTCCTGCAGGTCCCAGACGCGGCCACCGTGAGCAGGCATTCCGCCAAGCTGGCAGCGCTCACCCCTTCTAAACTGACATGCGGCTCCTCCACGACCCTGCGGCACACCCTGCCGGTGGCACATCTGCACAACCCCCTTCTGGCTCAGTCCCTTTCCTGGAATGCCCTGCTGCTGCTGTTGCTGCTGCTGCTGCTGCTGCAGCCGCAAATCCAGAAGGGACGTCCTTTTTGTAGTCAAGCTGCTCATTTTGCCATGTGGGCACAGCTGCAAATGCCACAAGAACCACACGCCCGGGCACCAAACTAGTCCTTCTCACAGCTCCACCATTGGGTAACAATCACAGGTTCGACCCCCACATACGGCAGGCTTGAACAGCTTCCTATGGCCGATGCGCAGCCATGAGAAATCCACAGGCCCACCCCAGCCTGGGTACCCGCGCTACGATGAGCCCTTGTTTCCCCGGGCCATCCCACAAAACGTCAGACTCCATTCCCTGCATGCCTGACCCACATGACGATGTGCTGCCTCCTTGCAGCCGGGTGCTGGGTGGCATGTTGGAGTAGGTTGAAAGCAGAGTAAGCATGGGTTTCATGCGGGTGGCTGTTGTGTATTAGGTCCATAATTGGGCGCATTACTTAACTGGTCAGAACTGTGTAGGGGGATACAAAAAGCCCATAACACTGCCCTCAAATTACATGCTCATTCTATGCTCTATGCGCATACACCGTCAACAACTAGAAGCGCTCTTGAAAAATCAGTTGCTATTGAGGTCTTGGTCTGGAGCAGGGGGCAGCTTGTCAGATTTTAAGGGTTAGGTTAGGGTTAGAGATCCTCACTAGTCCTTCCCTGGTGGAGGAGACTCATGGCTCTTTGGGCAAATGTGTCTTCTTTTCCTGAATTGATGTAGGGATTGGTTTCACTGCTTGTTTGGTGCTTCCAAAGCATCTGGTTGGACTTGTGGTGTGTTGGTTTAAGTAGGTGCTTCCCTGCTGCTCTGTGTTTGTGCAAAGATGTCCTGATCCAGAGAAGAGTCAATTGGGCTTGTGTATGTTATAAGTTGGATTGGTGGATAGGGTGAGCGGCATCCAGTGAATGATTGCGGATAGTGGTTTGTGGAGCATGGTTGCGGTCTGGGCATTGCTTGTGTTGAGGGTGCTTGGAAGATGCTTTTTGGTGTATTTGTTGGGCCTTTGTCGGTGGTGAAGATAGGATAGGGCAGACATGTGTGGTACTGTCTACCATTCCGCTCATGTGTGCATTGTTGATTTTGCAGTAGGCAGAAAGGGTGCAGGGTTCATTGTCTTTATTTCTCAGGAACTCTTCCTTGCTTTTTGCTGATACATTCAAGGTCCTAAGTTAGGACGTTTGGACTGAGGCTGTGCTTAAGGAAGAGTATGAGTTCCACTGCGGTTGGTTAAGTCATGGAGTCCATTACGTCTAGGCTTCAAAGAGGTTAAGTGATGCAGGTGGTCAACGTAGAGAGGATGTGGGACGGTGGCTTGCAGAGTGAGAGGGCTTCATTTTTGGTTTATATCAACTCCTTGATACATGCTCTTTCTGCGTTTCATGAGGTGGAATTTGCTTGAGTGGATATTCATGTGTTGCCGCAAGCGCATATAGTAACTCAATCGTCGCCCGATTCGTAGATTTGTTCCTTCCATTGTGTAAAGGGCCTCTGGTGAGACTATGGATGTGTGCCTCTTGCTTGGTGAGAAGGTTGAGGGTGATTGTGCGATGCCTTATCAAAGGATCCTCTAGGCTGGATGAAAGTACAGTGGCTAGGCGTCTACAGTATTTGACACAGATTGAGGGTGCCCCTAGCCCAAAGTTAAGGTTGTCTTCTCTTATCATAGCAGTGGGGGTGGACTTCCAAATTTTGAAGTGTTTGATGACATTACCAATCATGGTGTCCCAGATTATGAGATCAGCTTTGGTGCAGGAGGTGACGGCAAAGGCATAGGCGAGGCTAAGAGCAATGGCTGTGCGTATAATGTGCATTGTTTGACGTGGAGAGGCATACTATGCCTAGTAGGAGGCCCTCAGGGATTCTAGCTTCTCCCTGAGGTAGCATATCATACGCTGGGTTTGGTGGTTTTAGTTGTGATCCATGGTGAGCTGAATCCCAAGATAAAGAACGGGGTCATTAGATGGTATGAACTGTGCCTTTTGATTCTGGATGTTCATCTGTCCATCTCAATCCAACCACTGCGCTGGGCCCTCCCCATTTGCTTCCTAGACACCCTGCTAGATACCTACAGCTGGAATTTAGTATGCATATACTTTGTAACATTGCTTGTTTCTGCTTGTGGGCCCATACACTGAGAGTTGAGAATGGCAAATCCACAATGGCATTGTGACAAATGTGACTTGCATGATGTCCAGGATGAAAATATGCCCTTTTGAATGCCCTTGCTTGGACATGTGCCTTTTGGAAAGGGAATTTGTGAAAAAAATTGCTGATTTTACTGGGATAGATTGAATCTACATTGGAAACACAAGAGTTTTCTACTTTGAAACATCAGTGCTGAGGATGTGAATTCTGCTGATGGCATTCATATAGCCTGCAGGCAACATTATGGCGTTCAGTGGTCATACCTGAGATGGTTGTATGCTGACATCCTGACAGAATATAGAGCACTATCTGCTTGCTGACAAAGTAGACACTGAAGGCTGGTAGACATTTTTGTACCGTGACGGACAGCGTGTTTTGATTAAGGAGGGTGCCTCTGCGGTAGTGGAAGATATTGTGCTTCATTTGGAGAGAAGTTGGACATGTTCCAAACAGCGTTGCTTATGCCTTTGTGGAGGTGTTGAGGCAGGCTCAGGTAATTTAAGAAGTACAGCATTGTAACCTAACTTAACCTTGAAGTAGTACCCTGTTTTTGGTTGGTATGACTCCAGAGGGGGTTTTCTGACCAAAAGTGCGGGCATGCTCCTTTTTTGATGTAAATTGTATTTTTATCATATAACTAGGCTACTGGCAGAATTTGGGGTGAAATGGAAGTCTCTGGTGGCCTTGGAGGGTGCTCAGCCTCTGTTTTTGGCCTGTTTTGGCATAAACAGCCCACGTATGCCCTCTATACGACCCAACCACACATCTTTTTACCCCTCAAAATACCATCAATATACCAATGTCAATATACTTATAATATGTTGCTAATTGAACTTGGATGTTAAAACTCAGGTTTGGAGGGGGTCGGACTTTGATCCATTTTGGCACCCCTTTTGCCTCTTTTGCCCCTTAGGGTTAGTTATTTGCTGATTTTGTGAAGGGGAATGACCAAAAATCAACATCTTACCAACCACTGGGTGTTTTCACCCCAATTTGTTAGCAATGATGTTTTTTATTACAAGAACACCCAAACACAAAAAATCATGTAATTTGTTGCAGTGGCTGATCTGCTGTGGACATGTGGCCGTGAAAAGTAGGGTTCACGCCGCGGCCCAATGCCCATGGGCCCCGTGACGCACAGAAAAAGAAAAGAAAGAAGAAAAGAAAAACTACGCAAGCAGCAAAAAGCTCCTCACATCAACTAAGGAAAAGGGGCCACTTGGGAAAAAAAGCCCCTTCACCAGAATTCCCCGTGACGCACACTTTTCAAGCTCCAATGCTGTGGACAGCTTGCAACCAGGGCTACCATCTGACACTAAGTTTGAAAACTGTGCGTCACGGGATCCATGCCCTGGGATCATGCCAAGACCATACCCATTTTGGGCCTCCGATAACCCCCCCTGGTATACTCATTTCATGGGGCGAGTTGTCATGCCAGATCACAGTGTGTGTACATACCAAATTGGTGATCAGTCAACAAGAATGATCTGGCATGACAGGCTTGAAGATTTTGAACTTGAAGGTAGGCCAATCAAGGGCCGTTTTCAAGAGCTTCAGTTGCAGATACTTGCTTTTAACTTGTCAAAAGCTAACCAGTTAATATAAAAGAAGAGATTGCCACCAGGGCCTGCGGTACGAAAGATTTTTTCAGCCGGGAGGGCAGCTGAAAAGAGAGGATTTACATGGCAAGCTTTGTATTTGCAAGGGAGAGGCACTGGGATTATTGGGAATCTTATTCTGAAACGCATCCATGCGAGCGCAACAGCAAAAGCTCAACTTATCATTTATGGTGTGCCCTCTACAAAAGGGCTCTGGTCACATGTTCGCCGAATATCCTTCCCAGATACATGTTTCAAACGAGAAGTTCTTGACCTTTCTCAGGACGTGATCTGCAGTGTGGCATGCTTCAGACTTATGCCCACACCCTACGAATCGAAACAGTGACCTTGACTCACAATACCTCCCCTACTTGTGGCTTGTGTAATGCTAATGATGTACAAGATGAGCAACACGTCCTTTTTCACTGCGCAATCCAGCGTCTCAATGAGTTGTCAAGGGTCCCAGGCACACACATTTGACTTTGACCAGCCATGGTGGATATTCCTGGCAATCAAGAAATCATGCATGCTCCACCACGTCAAAGCTTTGCTCTAGCCCACCGCCAGGTTTCATAGCCCAACCAGCCACTGCAGCTAAGCCTGCAGTTTGTACCACACCTCAGCCTCCACAGCTTGTGGCTGCACACAAGAGCCTGCAGAGGGAGCATGTGCTGCCTGCAGGTCCAAAGCAGCACACCAAGTGATGCACCTGAGGTTGACCTGCAGAAAGCATGCTTGCTGTGCCAGGTTAAGTGGAAATGCGTGCTCCTACAGGCCAATTTTGAGCCTCTGCAGCCCATGCAGGAAGCCCCTACTCTTGTTCATCAATGTCCATGCCCTCTCCACCATCTTGTCCCTCCTTCCTCTTCCTCTTTGCTGCCGCCAAGTCCTCTGCTTCACTGGATCCTACCCCTCCCTCCCTCCCCTCCGCGCCCTCCTGCTCTCCACCTCCTTGCTGCTGCTGCTCATCCTCCCCACCCGCGCCAGCAACGCCACCTTCTGATACACTCCCCCCCCTGCCTTTGTCCACGTCCTTGCTCACACCACCCTTGCCGCTTGCATCCTCCTGCCTCTCTCGCTTGGTGGTCCTGCTGCTGGCCACCACCTGCGCCACACCAGGCAGGCAGCAGTGGCGCATTCAGCCATCCATTGCATTGTTGGGCGCTGCCTTGACAGCCAGGCGGAACAGGGGGGCAGCAAGCGGTGAAGAGAGTGCGATTGGGAATGCCCTTGCTATGCAGTGGGGCTGTGACGCCGCTTCGAGGCGAGTGGCCCTGCCGGGAACAAGCCATCCTGTGATGCGGAAGCTACATTGCCCATTCACTTCCTAGCACACTCCACAATGCCTGCTGTGTTTTATTGCTTGCATGTCTTAGACACCATAAGGTACAACACACGATGCACAGGCAGACTGTTAAGTCACGAAGTTCTGTGGCAAGGTGACACATCTAGGCTTTGACCTCTTATGAGATTGTACCCTGGACCTCTGATGTGAACAATATTGATGCATGCATATCAGGGGAGGAAGCACACAAAGTGCGTGCATGTGATGAATGTGTGCATGAGTTGGTGCGCCTTCTGCAACCCCACATTTTGCGCCAAGCACACAAGTGAAGCACATGGCAGGTAATGGGTCCAGGCTTTGCTGGGTCATGAGCAGGTACCTTGTGTATATCTTGCGCCTCTCGTGCTGCCCGCGCAGAGGCCACCGCGAGCTCCTCTTGCGCGCGCTCTATGCGCAGTGGCTGCCGCTCCGGCGGGTTGCGACCTTCCAGGATCCAGGACCTGAGTTAGCAACCGCAAAGGCACGGGCACAGGGACATGTGTGGGCAGACACGGGACTGCTTGCTGGCAAGCCTGGGTATGGTGCCAGCCAGGACATGGCACGGCCTGAGCAAAACGGTGCAGCGGGCGCAGGGCGCAGCTGGGGCTGGCAAACTGGGTGGTGTTCAAGAGTGTACGCCAAAAGTGAGCAAGTGTATGCCCAAAGTGAGCATGAGGAGTGTGGCAGGGCATGCCATGACTTAGGATGGAGTGGAGTGTACGGTGGGCATGTTCGAGCATGTGGAGTGTGGCAGGAGGATCAATGAGCAAATAAATAAGCACAAGGAACGTGGCACACGATGGTAAGTTATAAATGGCGAGGGCATGTGAGGGTATGTGGAGCATGGCAAGGACATGTAAGGGGACATGGGGAGTGGTATTGAAGGGCACAGGCAAAGCAAGCATTTGGAGTGACTGGCAGACTCAGCAAGGCAGGCTGCTTTTTGTACGTTTGCAAAGCAGATCCCTGAACGCTTGAGCCTCACACCGTGTGCATGTCAGGCATTCATGGTGACACATGAGTGCAATCCAAAGAGATGCAACATCTCGCAGAGCGAGCCAGGTGCTTTCAGCCCCAAGTATCACCATGTCAAGCGCACTCATACATCCTTAACTGGTGCATTGCAAGTGACGCAAAATCCAGCAGGCGTCCAAGCTTTGCACTCAACGGCCCTGCCCAACTGATGGCACCCTTGCTCTGCAATGGTGCCCGACTGATGGCACCCCTGCTCAGTAATGATGCGTGACTGATGAAAACCCTGCTCAGCAATGATGCGCGACTGAGGCACCCCTGTTCTGAAATGATGCGCAGTTGATGGCACTCCTGCTCTGCAATGATGCGTGAATGATGGCACGATGTCTGACTGGTACCTGGCTGATGCCTGGTACATGGCGCCCCTGCTCTGCAACGAGGATGTGCAACTCCTGTGCCCGCTGCCGTGCAGCGCATGTGTGTGCATGCACTGACATGCATGCACGCCTGCACAGCACACGTGCCTGCTTGCGACCAGGTGGATTAAAAGGTGTGCTAGCCCACGGTCAGTGCACCTGTCTTTCTGTCAGGATTTGCGCACTGCTTAGTCCTTTCCCACGCACCTGTGTTGATTAAGCCTGGCAAGCACTTGCTCCTGTGGTTTGTACAGCAGCGAGCTGGGGCGCCACAGCTGCAAGTAATGAAGGTATGTGACTCAGTATGTAATTAGGCGTGACGCGCGAGCAGCTGCATGCAGGCTGTGTAATTCTGCTCCTCCAGCCTCCACCCATCCCTGCTTTTGAGCAACGGCCCTCTTCACCAACCTGTTTTGCCAGTGCTGAACTACGTCAAGTCTGAAGCTTAATTCAAGACAACAAGTACAGCTGGTGGGCCCTGCAAAGTTGTTCTACAGACATTGCTTCCTAAAATGGCCTAGTGACACCCCGCTGGGTTCTGGCTCACCAACCTGCAGGGAACCCCCTCCTGACTCTTCGTCCGCGCCGTCGTCAGACACGGACATGATGGCCCACGGCACGGTGGGGCACCACTGGAAGTCCACCACTTTCTGCACACAAAAAAACAGTCGGGGGGGCAGCACTGGCAACCCACCACTGTCTGCACACAAAGACACAGCAGGGGGGGCAGCACTGGCGGCCCACCACTGTCTGCACACAAAGATACAGCAGGGGGGGCAGCACTGGCAGCCCACCACTGTCTGCACACAAAGATACAGCAGGGGGGGCAGCACTGGCGGCCCACCACTGTCTGCACACAAAGATA
>LKMJ01005919.1_pt1 | contig 11559 bp, 14 predicted proteins | sample 643391 | NCBI WGS metagenome assembly LKMJ01 (sample SAMN04112250, study PRJNA286221) | soda lake metagenome | biome: soda lake; feature: Kulunda Steppe; material: water; isolation source: sample PL-Br10 brine of Picturesque Lake | place: Russia: Kulunda steppe | collected 2010-07
GGGTGACTAACTCGAGTTTCTTCGAACGGATCGCAAGCGCCAGATACGTCGACAGGAGCGTGAGTGCGAACGTCCCAGCGGCTGTGACGTCGAGCGCGGTCGCACCCAGCCAGACGTCTGTACCGCGTGGGACCGGCAGGACGGTGTGGTGTGGCTCGCCGACGATCGGGATCAGGAAATCGACGATGAAATCGAACCCGTACCAGAGGGTGGCGACCCCGACGGCCCACGGCGGGAACTCGCTGATCCGGTGTAGCACCAGCGCCTGGACAACCATCCCGAGGTGGCTAAAGAACATAAACGCATAGAGGGCGGGCGATGGCCCGGCGAGATAGACGTCCCAGAAGACCAGAATGGTGTAGGGCGTCCACAGGCCCAGAATGATGTTGCCGAAGAAGGCCAGCGCGGTGAGCCACTCACGGGGGTTGCCCCGCGCCCAGCTGGCGAAGGCCGCCGCCGCAAAGAGGGTCGCCAGTGGACTGTCGGGCACCCATGGCCACATGGGAAGCGGCGTGTCGAGTAACTGTCCCGTCTCGAAGGCGTAAAACCAGAACCCGAAGGCGGTCCCGACGAGGTTGATCGCGACGACGACCCAGACCAGTCGTAGCCCGAGGTCCTCGACGGCGCGCGGGACCGGCGCAAGCCAGCGTGGCAGCGGATCGCGGTCCGGAAGCTCTGGCATCGTCGTGTACGACACGCGATTGGTTAAAAACGATAGCGGTTCCGGCACGCAGAGACGTCCTGTTGACTCCGCTATGATTGTTGTGTATCGGGTCGCCATCGACCGCCAATCTCGTCGCGGGGGTAATCCTGATACGTACCATTTAGATACGTGGTGACGCGACCGTCTTCTTCACTGAGTGTGATCGCCCAGAGGACGTTCTCGCGAAGCGATGTTTCCAGTGCACTCATGTGCTTTGTTCCCATCCAGTCCGGATAGCTCAGTTCTTCGACGTCCTGGACTTCTGTTGGACTGGGACTCCGAACCCGAACCATCTGTTTTTGGATTGTCCCATCTCCCGTCACGATGATTGCTCCATCTCGACTGAATGCGACATCCTCGGCGACCCGTCGAAACGCCTCTCGAGAGTTCAGGACGACCTGGCATCGATCAACTGGCCACTCATTCTCCCCCAGCGAGTCGGTATACGCCTCGAAATCGGTTTCGGCAACGAGCAAAAAATACAGACTGGGCCCACTCACATACTGTTCGTCCCACCTGTCGAAGCCGATACTCAACGACTCGGCGACGTACCGAATCTGGTCCATGAGCTCCTGACTGGTTGCGTACTTGCTCAACACCCGGTCGATTTCTTCCATATGATTCTATTGGTATTAGACACCGTCTGGGATTAAGTCCTACCCCGACTCTGAGGTCCACAACCTCTCGATCACGAGCGTGTCGTAGGTAACCGTCCTGTCGTCGGATTCGATACCGTGTCCGGGGCCGAATACAGGAGTGTTCACATATCGTCGGGTGAATCGGGATCTGACTCTGTCTGCGAATCTTCCGGCACCGCTCCGAATGATATCCCCTGTTCACTCTGGGCCTGGAGCATGGCTTCTTCGAGGACCGATTCCGGATCACGACCCTCGGCGTCGATCCGGTGTTCGAGGACCCAGCCGTCCGATTTGTACGCGCCAACGACTGCTGCCGAGTCAGTCTGGACGATGACCCGATCGGCAACCTCCTGTTGCTCCTGAAACTGCGTCATCATCGGGATTGCGTTCCGGATTTCGTCGTGATCTTCGAGATCGTGGAGCGTTGTTGTCGATACCGGGCTGTCCGGAAACGAATCGAGTAGCGTGCTCTCTGCAACCATAGGTCGATGCAGTATACGATTACGGATAACACTGTCTCACTCTCTGCACTGGCTCGACTACGGCGGATACACCTCGGTGTACCTGTCCAGCACTGACTGGAGATGCTGTCGGTTCGAGATCTCGTAGGTCTCGCGCTCGATCTCTTCGCCGGTACTCGTGTCGGTGATCTCGACCGTCCACTCGGCGTGGCCGTCCCGTTCCTGTCCCCGTCGCGCGTATAGCAGGAACTCCTCGTCGTGAACCAGTGAGACGGCGTCGTCGTCGTCGAAATCGACGCTCCAGCTCATGGGTACGAGTGCAAGTCGTGGCCCAAAAGCTCTGACGGCATCGCGGCCCGATCGAGCCGGGGCTGGCGGCTCCTCGATCGGCCGAGACGCGCCCCCGATCCTGCCGTTTTTGGCTGTCGAGAGTACCCCAAAGGAGGGGGTTAAGTGTGCTGAGTCCTAAGCCGAATTCATGCCAGAGGAGACCGATCTAGAGGAGCTCAAACGCGGAACCGAACTCGTGAAACGCGGGTTCGCTCGCATGCAGAAAGGCGGCGTCATCATGGATGTCGTCAACCGGGAGCAAGCGCGGATCGCGGAGGACGTCGGTGCGGTGGCAGTGATGGCGCTCGAAGCCGTTCCGGCCGACATCCGCAAGCGAGGCGGCGTGGCCCGGATGCCCGATCCGGTCGAGGTCGAAGCGATCATCGACGAGGTGTCGATCCCCGTGATGGGCAAGTCCCGGATCGGTCACACGGCCGAAGCACAGATCCTCGAATCCCTCGGCGTGGATATGATCGACGAGTCCGAGGTACTGACGCCCGCCGACGACCGTTTCCACATCGACAAGCGGGAGTTCACCTCGCCCTTCGTCTGTGGGGCGCGAAACCTCGGCGAGGCGCTCCGCCGGACCAACGAGGGTGCGGCGATGATCCGCACGAAAGGCGAAGCAGGGACCGGCGACGTCAACCAGGCGGTCCATCACCAGCGCAACATCAAGAGCGCCATCCGAACGCTCACGGGCATGAACCACGAGGAGCGCGAGGAGTGGGCCCGCGAGAACGAGGCACCGATCGATCTGGTCCACGAGACCGCAGAGCAGGGCCGACTGCCGGTCGTCAACTTCGCGGCGGGCGGCATCGCGACGCCAGCGGACGCCGCACTGATGATGCACCACGGCTGTGATGGGATCTTCGTCGGCTCGGGCATCTTCGGGGCGGAAGACCCCGAAGAGATGGGTGCGGCCATCGTCGAGGCCGTCAACAACTGGGACGACCCCGACGCCCTCGCTGAGATCAGCAAGGATATCGGCTCGGGCATGCGCGGCGACGCGAACGCCGACCTGCCCGAAGAGGAGCAGCTCCAGCACCGCGGCGTCTAGACGCCACGCTCCCACTCTGTACGCTCGTTTCCCCGGCTTCGCTGGTCCCCCGAATTCGAGGGCCGATCCCCGGCCTCTCCGTATCAACTTTCGTTAATTTTCATATGTTAACAATTGCCGGTACATTAAATAGGTCTGCCAGCAAAGTCCCAAGCGTGAGTACTATGGATATTTCTGATATCGCGTCACAGGAGTACGTCGAAGTCGATGTTGGGACGAGACTCGGGAAGGTGCGCTCGCTGTTCGACGAGGAGAACCCGAAAGGGATCATCGTCACGCGCGATGGCGAGTATGCCGGGGTGCTCGCGGAGCAGGACGTACTCCAGTCTCACGTCGAGGACGACGCGAAGGCAGGGGCGCTGATCAAGCCCAGTCGGAACGACCCGGCCCCGAAGATCGACCGGACCGAAGGGATCCGGGACGTCGCCCGCCAGCTGGTCGAGGGCGGCACCAAGGTTGCCCCGGTGTTCGAGGGCGAGCAGCGTTACGGCATCATCACAGCCGACGCAATTCTCACGGCCGTCCTCGACAATCTCGACGCACTGACCGTCGAGCAAATATACACCGACAACGTGATTTCGATCGAGGAGACCGCGGGCGTCGGAAAGGCGATCAACTACCTGCGCGAGAACGGCATCTCGCGGCTCCCGGTCGTCAACGAGAACGGCCACCTCTCGGGCGTGATCACGACTCACGACATCAGCGACATCGCGATCCGCCGGATGCACAAACAGACGACCGGCGATCGGAAAGGTGACGTCGAGCGCGTGCTCGACATGCCCGTCTACGACGCAATGAACAGTCCGGTGGTGACGACGACGACGACCACGAGCGTCAAAGATGCCGTGCAGACGATGCTCGACCACGACTACGGCGGACTGGTCGTGACGCCGAAGGACGACGACAGGCTGGTTCAGGGGATCCTGACCAAGACTGACGTTCTACGAGCCCTGTCCTACACCGAGGAGGAGCGACTCGACGTCCAGATCACGAACATCCGGTTGCTCGATACGATCACCCGTGAGGACATCCGCGAACAGATCCAGCAGATCGCCGACAAGTACCGGAAGATGCAGGTACAACATGCACACGTCCGCTTTCACAAACACAAGGAGAAACTGCGCGGCACCCCGCTGATCCAGTGTCAGATCCGCCTCCGGACGAACAAGGGGCAGGTCGCCGGCACTGGCGAGGGGTACGGCGCGGACAACGCATTTCGCGTCGCCAGTGACAAGCTAGAACGGAACGTCCTCGAACTGAAAGGCGTCATTAGCGACGAGGAGTACAAAGGACAGGTACTCCGAAAACTCGGCGAGATGTGAGCTAGGGCGCGCGCCCGTCCGCCGATTCCAGGCCGGACTCGGTGATCCGGAACTGGGCGGTCTCGCCTGCGGCTTTTGCCCGGTGTTTTTCCAGCGTTGCACGCCGGTTTCCACCTCTGTAGCGATCCAGCCTGAGCACCGTCCCCGTCCAGTGTTCCAGCGTGTTCCCGCCGAGCGCCCGCGTCTGGTCGCTGTCGGGATCGGCGAACACCTGGTTCGTGACGATCACGGCGAGGTCGTGTTTTCGCGCCAGCGAGAGCAGATGTGTAACCTGCTTTGCGACCTGCCGGAGTGTGTCTCCCTCGTCAGCCTCGTCACGTTCGAGCCGGTAAAAGCCGGTTGCGCTGTCGAGGACGATCAGGTCGGCTCGGTCGGCGAACTCCGCCGCGTCCCGGACGGCGGTCTGTTGCTCCTCGAAGTCGTAGGCGCTCTCGATGACGACGTTCGAGGCGACCTCCTCGATCCGACTCTCCTCGATGCGGCCCGACAGTACCTGCTGGAACCGGTCTACCGACAGCCCTTCCGTGTCGATGTAGACTGCCAGTTCGTCGCTCGCGGCGACCTCGACCGCGGCGGAAAGCGCGAGATTCGTCTTGCCAGCCGCGGGCTGGCCGTACAGCTGTGTGACGGTACCGCGCTCGAAGCCGCCGCCGAGCAGCTCGTCGACCGACTCACAGCCCGTCGGGATCGGCGTACCTGCGTTCACAACCGACCTTTCGCCGGTTTCCGCAAAAAGCTCCCGGTCCGGGCGACGGGACAGTTAACTCGGGGGAGCGCGAACGGTCGGCCAGTGATCGTCGTCGCAACGACGGATTTCGAGGTGTACCACGGCGTCGTCAACGAGCTTCGCGACCGGAACGTCGAGTTCACGACCGTCGAGCCGGCTGACGACCTGCCCGAGACCGCAGCGGTTGTCATCACGGACGCCGAGACCGCCGACACCATCGACGCTGACTGCGAGACGGTGACGGCGACGCCAGGGGAGCCACGCCGCGCAGTCGAGGCGGCGCTGGCCCTCTTGCGAGACGCAGGCGGTCGGCTCGTCGTCGGGATCGATCCGGGCATCGAGCCGGGGATCGCGGTCCTCGCAGGAGAGATCGTCGTGAGCGCGTATCACGTCCCGTTGAGCGAGGCAGCCGAGACGGTTTACGACGAGATAGAGGAGGCGACCGACCCGATCGTTCGCATTGGTGACGGCGCGCGTGTGGAGGCCGCCCGGATCCTCGAGGAACTCGACGCACCCGTGGAACTCGTCGACGAAACGGGAACGACGCCCTATGTTGGCACCGGTGCGCGAGGGATGGGCGACGTGCTCGCCGCCGTAAACATCGCCCGGATCGAGGGCGAGCGGATCGAGCGCCGGGAGTTCGAGCCGACCGAGGGCGAGCTACAGGTGATCAAGAACCGCTCGCGCGAACGCTCCGAGGAAAGCCGGACAATCGACGAGGCGCTGGCCCGACGCGTCGCTTCGGGGGAGCTAACGCTCGACGAAGCGCTAAAAGAACACCGCAAGGATAGCTGATCAGGCGACGTCGGGACTGCCCTGTCGGAGCGACTGACTGCCCGTTCTGTGCTCTACTTCGCGGGTGTGACAGACCGTACAGCGATATTCGACGAGCTTCGTGGTCTCGTCGTCCATGCTCATCCGCGTCCCACACCGCGGGCAATCGGGCATCATAATACCTTATATTCCTTGGTCAGATTTATACTTTGTGTCACTCGGAAGTTCACTCCCCTGCTGACCGAACGATACACGGTTCCCGCTCGGGGAGCGGCACCTCGTGTCGTGGTCACGAACGCTCCTCGTCGGAATCACCTGACTCGTCGGTCCCGTGATCGTCGCTACCGAACTCCTCGGGGTCGACCTCGCTGACGTCCTCGCTCTGTGTCTCGTCCGGCATCGTCTCATCCGTCTGTTCGGGCACGGCATCCTCGCTCGACGGGCCAGCCGCCTCCGCGGGCTCGTCCGCGATCTGTGTCGATGAGACATCGGCGTCGGTGTTTTCCTCCGGTGGCTCCGGATCGCTCAGTTCTTCGGTTGTCGTGCCCGTTGTGATCGATTTCTCCGCCGGATCCCCGGTCGATTCGGTGGTCGTCGTGGCGTCATCGTCCCCGTCATCGCCGATCGATATCGACGAACCGAGATCGACGACCGCGTCGTCCTGTCGCCGCTGAACCATCCCAATCCCGAGTAGTAGGCTCCCCGCGACCGTGTAAAAAACGGTTCGGATGGGATGGGACCGCCCGGACCGCAGGGCTCCGATCAGTGAGAGCGCACCGACAGCCAGCGGGATGATCCCCGAGCGGAGCAACGGCCGGAGCGGGGAATCGTCGGTCTCCGGCAGGGTTTCGTACGCGGGCTGGTCGCCGTGAGTGGGTGAATGGTGTTCTGACATCGATGAGTACTGTGAAGCCGCGGGTCACGCGGAGCTACGACGACCGACCTGTTAAACGTGAGTCCCGACTCCTGTCGTCACAGCGAGTACATTCTGACGGTGAAAAACTCCCGAACCGCGTTCTCGAGGGCCGGTCTGGGCTTGCCGGATGCGTCCACGGTTCCGGTTGCCTCGGGGTCGACATCCTCCTCTAGCCGGTCGATCGCTTCGGCGTCGCCGAGCAAGAATAGCCGATGTGCGGATCGTTCCTGGATTTTTTCTCGACATTTGTTCAGATGCCGCCTGACCTGCTCCTCCCGAAGCCGCTCGAAGCGGGCCTGCGAGTAGCCGCCCTTCGAGTGATCGCCTTTCACGTCCGTCCGGAACCCACTGGTCGATAGCTGCTCGTCGCCCGTGTACTCGCCGAGTGCGAACAGATCGGCCCGGACGAGCGCCACCGCGTATCGACCGGTTGGTCGGAACCATTCACGGTCGATCTCGACGCGCTCACCCCACCGCTCGAACGGCTCGGGAGCGACAGGGGGCCGGAGCGCGACGCTCAGGAGTCCCGCGTCGTCGGTGACCGCCAGACAGGGGCTAGCGCGCTCGACGAGGGCGGTCCGCTCGCCGAAGGCCTCCCGCGTCGTGCTCGTTGCGTGGCCCTCGACCATCGTCGTGAAGACCCCCTCTTCGTCCGTCTCGAAACTCTCTAGACGGTCGATCACCCGGTCGAGACGCTGCCCTCCGACGTCCTCTACGGCCCGGAACGAGATCTCGCTGTCCTCGTCTCGGAGCCGTTCGACCGTGTCCTCCAGCTGGGTTACCCTGTCTTCTAGCCGGTTGACCCGCTCCTGTGCGTCCTGGCGGTCGCTGACGGCGTCGGCGCGTCGCTCCTCCGCGGCGTCGAGTTGTTCTCGGAGCCCGTCGCGTTCCTCTTCGAGCTCGGCTAACTCGGCTTCTAGCTCGTGAATACGCTCTTTGAGGCTGGCGCGCCCGAGCAGCGTGTCGATCATAGAAAGGAGACGGCGCGGCGCACACTTTTACGTTCCGACGACGCCCGTAGAGCGGCGACTACACGATCGATTCGGCGGGCTCTTCGGCCTCTTCGAGATACATCTCGCCCCACTCGGTCATCGCATCGATCACCGGTTCGAGCGATTCGCCGTGTTCGGTGAGCGCGTACTCGACCCGGAACGGCGTCTCGCTGATAACCCGCCGTTCGAGGAGGTGTTTTTCCTCCATGTCTTCCAGACTCTCCGAGAGGACTTTTGAGGAGATCCCGTCGAGATCACGCTGCAGGGCATTGAATCCGAGCGGCCCCTCTTCGAGCAACGTGTGGACGATGACGGGGTGCCACTTCTTGCCGATGATCGCAGCCGTCGACTCCATGGGACACCAGTTGTCCCCCTCACACCACGTGGGAAGGGCGGAACTCGGTTGACTCATACACCTCGTTGAAACCGGCCGCCCTAAAACATGCCGAGTACGCGCTCCGATTCCTGTGTGACGTTCGTCGAGACGACCTGGCACATCCTCTCGGATCCCGTGTATTCAAATACTCGGCGTCGCATCACTGGGTATGTCAGATATTGGAACCGACGACCTCAGGCTCGACGACTTAGCCGATCACACACCTGAATCGACCCGCCCCACGGAGGATCGGAGGTCCGGACAATCGCTACTCGCCGGGCTGTGTATGGCGTTCGGTGTGATACATCTGTTGCCCGAGTACGCGCCCGATCTGTATCAGTCGGCGTTCGAGACCTTCGAGCAGGTCTGGATCTTCACGATCAAGCCGTTCTTCGAGTTCGGGGTGTGGATCGATCTGTGGGACTGGGATGCGGCAGGAGGGTTCGCGTGGCTCTACGCACTCGCGCTCGCCGGTCTCGGTGGTGCCGCATACACCCGCCCGGACAGGAGCGTCGTACGGGGTGCAATCCTGTTTTTCGGTGGGAACGTGCTGACGTACTGGGTCCTCACCCTGTTCTGGGATATGTGGGGCGGCGTCGGTGAGTTCCTGCTCGGATCGGTTCTCTATACCGCAGTGAATCTTGGACTGCTTGCACTCTTTGTGACCCGAATAGACGCGTAGCAACCCTTACTGCACTTTTGTCCCGGGCTCGGCGTCCTCGTGTGTCGTCAGGAGGTCGGCCTGCTCGCCCGCCGCGAGCACCATTCCGTTGCTCTCGACGCCGAACAGCTCAGCCTGTTCCAGATTCGCCATCACGATCACCTTCGTTCCCGGGAGCTCCTCGACGTCGTGGAGCTGTTTGAGTCCGGCGACGATCTGACGCGTCTCTACGCCGATGTCTACTTCGAGGCGGAGTAGTTCGTCCGCCCCGTCGATGCCTTCGGCGCTCTCGATCCGGCCGACTCGCATATCGAGTTCCTGGAACTCCTCGAAGCTGATCCGGTCGTCGAGGACGGGCTCTCCGTCGGTGCTATCGTCCTCGCTCGCGTCGTCCTCTTCCTCGCCGTCCGCCTCGTCCGTTGCCGCTTCGATACGCTCGTCGAGTTTCTCGTTGAGTTCGGCGACACGGTCGTCCTCGATCTTGCCGAACAGCTCGTCGGGTTCATCGAACTCGCGCGGCGGTGCAGCGAGCGCGTCCTCGAGGTTCGCATCGGCGACCTCTCCGTCCTCATCGAGTTGCTCCCAGACGTGCTGGGCCTTCCCGGGGGCGATCGGCTCGAACAGCACGGCGGTTGCCCTGGCGATCTGGACGCAGTCGCGGATGACCTGTGCCGCCGCTTCGGGATCGTCGTCGACGAGGTTCCACGGCTCGTTGCGCTGAATGTACTCGTTGCCGAACTTCGTCAGTTCGAGCGTCGCGGTGGCGACCGCCCGGAGCGAGTAGTCGTTGACGCCCGCCCGGAACGCGTCCATGGCGTCCTTGATGCGCTCTTCGACCTCGGCGGAGACGTCCGCGTCAGGTGTCCCCTCGTAGTTACGGTACGCAAAGAGGAGGCTCCGGTAGAGGAAGTTGCCGACGTTCCCCACTAGCTCGCCGTTTACTTTCTCCTGGAAGGCGTCCCACGAGAAGTCGACGTCCTGTTGCAGTCCTCCGGTCGTCGTCAGATAGTACCGCAGGAGGTCGGGATGGAACCCCTCGTCGAGATACTCCTTCGCCCAGACCGCACGATTCCGGCTCGTCGAGAGGCCCTTGCCGTTGATCGTGATGAAACCAGTTGCAGCGATCCCGCGCGGTGCGTTGTAGCCCGATCCTTCGAGCATCGCCGGCCAGAAGATCGCGTGATGCTGGATGATGTCGCGGCCGATCACGTGGACGATCTCCCCGTCTTTTTTCCAGACCTGCTCCCAGTCGTACTCGTCGCTGCCGACGCGCTCGCTGTACTGCTTGGTCGAGGCGATATACTCGATCGGTGCATCTACCCAGACGTAGAGGACCAGATCGTCCCCGTCCTCTTCATTGGCATCTCCGTTTCCGGGATAGTCGATCCCCCAGTCCATGTCCCGGGTGATACACCAGTCCTGCAGGCCGTCTTCGATCCACTGGCGCGGCTGGTTACGGGCGTTCGAGGTCCCTTCTAGCCCGTCGAGGAAGTCGGTGAGGTAGTCGGCAAATTCCGAGACCTCGAAGAACTTGTGGGTGCGCTCGCGGTACTCCGCGGGGTTGTCGGTGATCGAACTTCGAGGATCCTCGACCTCGCCCGGTTCGAGATGGCGCTGACAGCCCTCGTCGCACTCGTCACCGCGGGCCTTTTCGCCGCAGTACGGGCAGGTCCCGACGACGTACCGATCCGGAAGATACTGGTTGGCGTCGGGATCGTAGGCGACCTGAATCTCCTTCTCGTAGATGTAGCCGTTCTCGTCGAGGGTTCGGACGATCTCCTGGGTCAACTCGGAGTTCGTCTCGTCGTGGGTGTGACCGTAGTTGTCGAAGTCGACGTTGAACTTCGGAAACGTCTCCTCGTACTGTTCGTGCCACTCCAGCGCGAACGTCTCGGGATCGACGCCTTCCTTCTCGGCGTTGACCGCGACCGGCGTGCCGTGCATGTCCGATCCACAGACGTAGGCCGACTGCTGGCCCAGCGTCTGTAGAGTTCGGTTGAACGCGTCAGCACCGATGTACCCGCGCAGGTGACCGATATGCAGGTCGCCGTTGGCGTACGGCAGCCCGCAGGTCACCACTGCAGGACTGTCCGTCGGAAACTCGTCGTTGCTCATACCCCCTCATCGTTGCTTGCCGGAGTAAAACCCGCTGGTTTCCGACCGGCCTATTCAGTATCGCGATAGTGTTTTCCGTCCTCCCGGCCTGCACTCCCTGAGAAGTAGCGACGATCGCCATCGACGCACACTCCGTTGCAGGCGCGCTGCTCTCCCGAGAACCATGACGACCGACGACGCGGCCACTCACCGGAACGAATCTGCGACCCACGAGTTCGAGACGCAGCTGACTGACCTACTACTGACCGCCTTTGCAGACGGTGCGGATATCGCCGGACGCTGGCGGATCGAGACGCCGACGGGCAGCGTTCCGGACTGGACCATCGAAATCGTGTGCGAGGAGTAGCTGGTCACTCTGCGTTCCCTGGTAGCAAGTATTGGCCCCTTACGCGTACGCAACGGGTACATACCACTATGTCGACTCAGTCGAAACTGCAGTCGTACTCACGAGTGGTACGTCCAGAGCCATGAATACAGATACCAGAGA
>LKMJ01005923.1_pt1 | contig 11558 bp, 10 predicted proteins | sample 643391 | NCBI WGS metagenome assembly LKMJ01 (sample SAMN04112250, study PRJNA286221) | soda lake metagenome | biome: soda lake; feature: Kulunda Steppe; material: water; isolation source: sample PL-Br10 brine of Picturesque Lake | place: Russia: Kulunda steppe | collected 2010-07
ACAACGAAGGTGTTGAGGCGTACAACGACACGATTCAACAGTCTCTCTCGGACCCGGAGGAGTACGTCACGGCCCTCGGTCTCTCTAGTGTTGTGGTCGAGGCCGAGGAAGGTGAGTGAGGCGAGCTACTCCTTCGCGTCGCGGTTGTAGATGAGGAACTTCATGTCGCCCTCGAACACCTCGACATCGTCCTGATTGGTCACGACGGTGTCGATGGTGACCATGTCGGCGTCTTCGACGCTTTCGATCTCTTTCTTGTTGGTCACTTCCATCTCCATCGAGATGGTGTCGTCCATGAACACGGGGTTGTTGATGTCCATGTAGTTCATCCCGAGGAACGCGTAGACGGTCCGCTCGACGATACCCGAGCGGTAGACGAACCCGGTGGCGAGCGTGAACGTCATCGGTCCGTGGGCGACGCGCGCCTCGAACGGACCGTCCTCGGCGTAGTGGCGGTTGCTGTGAAGCTCCGTCCAGTCGCCGGTGAACATCGAGTGCAGGGTAAAGTCCGACTCGGTGACTGTCCGTCCGACTGTCTCGAACGTCTGACCGACTTCGAAGTCCTCCCAGTAGTGTGGCTCGTAGCTGTATGCCATACTCGTGTTGTTTCACAGAACCAGTAAATACGTTCCGCTCGCACACGAGCCTCCCCTGGTTTCTATTTTGAACCAATTTGATTTATACTTCGAACTTTCTAACTCTCTTCTTCGAACTATTTCATTCTATACTTTGAACCAATTTGATTTACTTTTTGGACTATTGACTTTGAATTTTACACATTTGCCGAATACTCTCACTGCGGCCCGTCGGAGAAGTCACCTCGGCAACAACTGCTCGAACAAAAGTAAAGCACCGTTCAGTAGTGATGTGAACTGACTGGTGTAGAGGCTACCAGAACTGTTTCGGCTCACAGAGGGTGGCGGGGGAGCAAACACAATCAGGCGACACCCCAGATTGCGTGAATCCCGAGGACGGTGACAACTGTCAATAGCAGCTGAAGGGGTGCACCGACACGGATGTAGTCGGTGAAGCGATAGCCGCCGGGGCCGTAGACCATCAGGTTCGTCTGGTACCCGACGGGGGTCATGAACGCCGTCGAGGCTGCGAACGTCACCGCGAGTGCGAACGCGAAGGGACTCGCTCCAACACTCGCGGCGACGTCAACCGCAACTGGAATCATCAACACTACCGAGGCGTTGTTGCTGATGACGTTGGTGAGGACTGCCGTCAGGAGGTAGAAGACGCCGAGCAGAATCAGGAGGTCGAACCCGCCTGCGAACCCGACGACGTGGCCGGCGATGAAGGCGGCAGCACCTGTTTCGGACATCGCCACGCCAAGCGGAATCAGTCCTGCGAGCAGGAAGATCACGTTCCAGTCGACGGAGTCGTACACCTCGGTGGGCCTGAGACACCCCGTCGCAACCATTGCGACGACCCCTCCCAGTGCCGAGAGCGCGATTGGCGCGAGTCCAGCACCGGCGATTGCGACGACAGTGGCGACGATTCCGAGTGCGACCGGCAGTTTCGACTTCCGATAATTGGGGAGGTAGAACTCGCCAGCGACGACGAAGTTACGGTCGACGGCGAAGCGGCGGACGGTGTCCTCGGTTGCCTGAATCAGCAGCGTATCTCCTCCCCGGAGCCGACGCTCGTCCATGCGGGCGTGGATCACACGCCCGCCACGCCTGATTGCGAGGACCGTCGCGTTGTAGCGCTGGCGGAAGTTGAGCGAGACGAGCGTCTCTCCAATCAGTGAGGAATCCGGCGTGACCACCACCTCGACGAGTTTCTGTGGCTCGACCTCCTCGAGATCGTCTTGTTCAACCGCGAGCGTCTCGTCGGGGACCGGTTCCTCGGCGTCGGGTGCCAGCCGCAACCCCTGTGTCTCGATCAAGGAGACCAGACTCTCCTGGTCTGTTCGAAGCACGAGAACGTCGCCGGCACGGATTTCCTTGTGTGCCAGCGGTTCGGTGAACGCCTGATTATTGCGAATCAACTGGACGATGTCGGCATCGATGTCCAGCGCCACCAGGCACTCGTCGATGGTCTCCCCAACGAACTGTGATTCGTCCTCGACGACGACTTCGGTGAGGTACGACGTCATCTCGAAGTCGTCGGTGAGTTGGTCGGACACGTCGATTCGCTCGGGCGTGAGGCGTGCCCCGACGGTCAGCAGGTACACACAGCCGACAACGAGGACAAGCACGCCGAGTACAGTGAACTCGAACATACTGAACGCCTCGAACTCCGGACCCATGCTGTCGTACATGTCACTGGCGAGCAGGTTCGTCGACGTCCCGATGAGCGTCAGCATACCGCCCATCATCGCCGCAAACGAGATGGGCATCAGCAGCTTCGAGGGCGAGATTCCCGTCCTGTCTCCGAGCTCCGAGACCATCGGAATCATCACCGCCACGACGGGTGTGTTGTTGATGAAGCCCGCTGATCCCCCCGAAATTCCGAGCACAGCGACGAGTTGTTTGAACGAACTGTCCCCGTATCGGACGGCGATTTTCTCGCCGATAGCGCTGATCACTCCCGTCCGGCGGATTCCTTCGCTGAGGACGAACATGGCCAGGACGGTAATCGTCGCCGTACTGGAAAAGCCCGACAGCCCCTCCGCGAGACCGACCCCAGTCCACGGCTCGAAGACCATCAGTGCTACCATCACCCCGATGGCGGTGACATCAATGGGGACGGGTTCCCAGACGAACAACACGAGGGCGACCGCGATAATTGCGAAGACGACGAGCATCTCCGCAGAGAGTGGCGGCGGTTCTGTGGCCTGAGTGGCACCGACTGACGACTGGAGCGTGGCGGCGACCGACCCTTCGGCGACTGAGGCCACACCGACGTCCATACTGTCGGTGCTGGTGGCCGCGGGAAAAATGTACCTACTCGCTCTCCGGGCTGTCTTCAGTTACCTCTGGATTTGTGCCGATACATGACTCTCCTGTCCTGAGTGAGGTCGATGGCTCCAGGTAGGCGTACAGAGGCCGTTCTGTGCTACCTTGTTCAGAGTTAAGACCCGGGACGGACAACGGAGAGTATGAAGACGACGAGAGACGACGGGATTCTCCGTCTCACCTTCGACCGGCCGGAGGCGATGAACGCGTTCAATGACGAGGAGGCAATCGCCCTCGCCGATGCAGTATCGGGGGCTGACCCTGACACATACGACGCAATCGTCCTGACGGGTGAGGGTGACGCTTTCAGTGCAGGTGGGGATATCGAGGCGATGGCCGAACGCGAGGAGACGCCGCGGGAGGCCTACGAGCGGTACAACCGAACCTACGGCCGCGTCGCCGAGGAGCTGTTCACGTGTCCGGTTCCCGTCGTCGCGAGAGTCAACGGTGACGCCGTCGGCGCTGGTCTCACCCTGACGGCGCTGTCAGATTTCGCCTACGCCGTGGAGGATGCTACGTTCGGCTGTGCGTTCGTTCACGTCGGACTGATTCCCGACACCGGCGGGTCGTATCTCCTGCCAAAACTGGTCGGTCTCCGGGCCGCCAAGCGACTCGCTTTCACCGGCGAGTTCTTCGACAGCGAGGAGGCCACTGAACTGGGGCTTGTAACTGAGGTTGTCCCAGACGATGACGAACTCGACACGCGCGTGGCTGACCTGCTCGACACGCTCGCTGACCGCCCCACTGAGACTATCGGCTTCGCCAAGCAGGCTATCCACGACAATCTGGGCCGTCAGTTCGACGACGCCCTCGACCACGAAGCGATGGTGCAGGTGCAGGCCTATGGCTCCGAATCTCACGAAGTGGGTGTGGACGCGTTTCTGGAAAACCGTGGCTAGTAGCTGTATTTTCAGACGCCCAAACCTGCCGAAGGAGTAGTTACTTCAGGATGGTTGACGAATACGGTGGCATGTCAGAACGAACAACAGTGGAGTTCATCGAGGAGTGGCAGACGGGGTTCTTTCTCGTCATCGGTTGTTTCATCGCGGGAATCGTCGGGGCCTACGTCTTCGGCGAGCTCGAGTGGAACAACGTTGTTGGATTCCTTCTGGGTGTTGTTGGGACGTTTCTCGTCGCTTCCTACGTTCTGTACGGGCGGTAATCTAAGCGCGTTGTAGGGTCGGTAACCCAAGTAGTAAAGAGCCACAGAGCGCTCTACGTAACCATGAAGGATGTCTACATCGTCGACGCGGTTCGAACACCGTTCGGCAAGCACGGCGGGTCGTTCAGGGACACCCATCCGCAGGACTTGGCGGCCGAACCGCTCCACGCGCTCGATGACCGTAACGACTTCGACGACTCGTCGAACCAGCAGTCCGGCGGTGGTAACCCCGTCGAGGATGTCATCTACGGTTGTGTCTCACCGGTCGGCGAGCAGGGACTCAATATTGGGCGTATGGCCCCGCTGGTCGCTGGCTGGGGTGAGGAGATTCCTGGCGTCCAGTTGAACAGGATGTGTGGCTCGGGACAGCAGGCCGTCAACTTCGCAGCAGGACAGATTCGCAGCGGCTTCGCGGACGTACTTGTCGCTGGTGGCGTCGAACACATGACCCGAGTCCCCCTGGCCAGCGACGTCGACACAGACGGGCAGCACTACGCCGACGAGAGCATCGTCACGGAGACGTACTTCGAGCACTTCGACGAGCTGACCACGCAGGGGGAGGGTGCAGAGCGCATCGCTCAGGAGTACGGACACGGTCGAGCGGACGTGGACGAACTCGCTGTCGACTCACAGCGGCGATGGGGCGAAGCCGCCGAGTCGGGAGCCTACGACGAGCAGGTCGTCCCTGTGGCGGTCGAACTGGATGGCGAGAAGGTCGTGGTCTCCGAGGACGAACATCCACGCCCGGAGACGGACGTGGAGACGCTCGGTGACCTGTCGCTCGTGTTCCGCGAGGAGGGTGACGGTGTCATCCACGCTGGCAACGCCTCGGGCATCGTTGACGGTGCGGCGGGCGTGCTGGTCGCCTCGGGACAGGCCTGCGAGGAGTACGGCTGGGACCCCATCGCTCGCATCGTGGACACGCACGTCGTCGGGGTGGACCCGAAGACGATGCTGACGGGGCCGATACCGGCGACCGAGAAGATTTTGGGAGCCAACGACCTCACAGTCGCGGATATCGACCGATTCGAGGTCAACGAGGCGTTCGCGCCGGTCGTCACCGCGTGGCTGGAAGAGACTGGCGCGGACTGGGGGCGGACGAACGTCTGGGGTGGCGCAATCGCTCACGGTCATCCGCTCGGCGCGACCGGGGCGGCGCTACTCGGCAAGTTACCGTACCAGCTCGATGCGTGTGACGGGCAGTACGGGCTCGCAACGATGTGTATCGGCTTCGGACAGGGGATAGCGACGCTTATCGAGCGCGTCTGAGTGGGGGTCGTGGTCTGGCGCTCAGCTGCCGGAGAGTTCTCTGAACGCTGCTTTGGCACCGACTCTGTCGAGTACGCTATCCATCTCGTCTCGGACGCTGTCGAGGCGCGTTATCAGTTCCTCGTACTCTTCCGTATCGTGGTTCCCGGCCAGTTCGAGCGCTGCCTTCTTCGAGACGAGGCTGAAATACTCCTGGCTCAGGTCATCGTACGTTGCACGCTCGACGAGCGTTTCGATGAGTCCGATGAGCTCGCTGTGCGATACCGGTTTGAGCTTGTAGTCGTCGAACGGCAGGTCGACGATATCACCCTCCGGCTCGACCGCTGTCAGCATCGCTACCTGGCAGTCCAGCCCTCGACTTCGTAGCTCGCTGAGTACAGCGTCGCCCGTCATCTCGGGCATCCGCCGGTCGAGCAACACGACGTCGATAGAGCTGTCGACCACATCGAGCGCTTCTTTCCCGCTCGTCGCGGCCTGGGCGTCGTATTCGGTAGACAGGATGTCAGTGTACACCTCTGCGAGCTCGCTTTCGTCGTCCACCACGAGCACCGTCGCATCAGATGTGCTATCCATCCGTCCCACCTGCCTCGACCCGTTGACAGCGTGGATGAACCCAAAGCCGCTTTCGGCAGCCACTGCCTCTCTGTCGGGGACCAGCGTGGGCATCTCTCCTGTCGATGGTGATAGCCACGCCCCCCTTCGAAAGAGAACCTCCCCAACGAGCGTTCCACATATCTGTTACTATTTGTTTGTTTATACTAAATAGTATCTCTGCATTATCGAATGTGATACTCGATGAATTGACCGACGGAACGGTAGCCTCTGTTAAATTTGCTGTCTGTCTCCAAAATCATGCTATTACAGTATACCACGCTGAAGAGTTCACAGAGGGGGGTGTGGTCGTGACAAAACCGATATTTAGAACATCCTCGCTCTCGCAGAACCAGCCATGGTAACAGCAAGCGCCCCCGGCAAAGTCTATCTCTTCGGGGAGCACGCCGTCGTCTACGGTGAACCGGCGGTGCCGTGTGCAATCAGCCTGCGAGCCAGCGTGACCGCGGAGGAACGCACAGAGGGGTTGCGCATCCACGCTGGCGACCTCTCACTGGACGGGTTCACTGTCAAGTACAGCGGCGATGGAACCGAACGCCCCGACATCGACGTGCCGAACGCGCTCGTCGAAGCAGCGATGGGGTACGTCGACGAAGCTGTCGCACAGATCAGGGACGCCGCAGGTGTGCCGGACGCTGGCTTCGACATCACCATCGAGAGCGAGATTCCTCTCGGTGCGGGTCTGGGTTCGTCTGCAGCAGTCGCAGCCGCAGCCATCGAGGCAGGTACGCGCGAACTCGGCGTGGAGCTCTCCCGGGAGGAGATCGCCGAGCGAGCCTTTCAGGTAGAGTACGCCGTCCAGGAAGGACAGGCATCGCGTGCAGACACCTTCTGCTCGACGATGGGCGGTGCTGTGCGGGTCGAGGGCGACAACTGCCAGACTATCGACGCTCCAGACCTGCCGTTTATCATTGGTTACGATGGCGGCGCTGGCGACACAGGCGCGCTCGTGGCCGGCGTTCGCGAACTCCGGGACCAGTACGGGTTCGCAGCTGACACTGTCGAGGCCATCGGCGACATCGTCAGGACTGGCGAACGCGCACTCGCTGACGAGGACACTGAAGAGATAGGGAACTTGATGGATTTCAATCACGGCCTGTTGTCGGCGCTGGGCGTCTCCTCGCGGACGCTCGACTCGATGGTCTGGTCGGCACGGGAGGCCGACGCACTGGGTGCGAAGCTCACTGGTGCAGGCGGCGGCGGCTGCATCGTCGCCCTCGACGAGACGCCCGAGACGCTGACCGCTCTGGAGTACACGCACGGCTGTGAGGAGGCGTTCCGTGCGGAGCTCGATACCGACGGCGTCCGTGTCGAACCGGAGTGAGTACCGATGAGTTCCACTTCTCTGACCGTGCTCAAACTCGGCGGAAGCGTCGTCACACACAAAGACCAGCGAGAGGCCGTCGACGAGGACTCTCTCTCCCGGGCGTGCGATGCCATCGAGATGTTTCTCGCGGACGAGCAGGGCGAACAGCAGCTGGTCGTTGTTCACGGCGGCGGCAGTTTCGGTCACCACCACGCCGCAGCAGTCGGCGTCTCGAGCACCGACGGGAGCTTCGACGCCCGGGGGCTGACGAGGATTCATCGGGCGATGGGGGAGTTGAACGACGCGGTTCTCGATTCCCTCCACGACCGCAGTGTCGATGCACTTCCGGTACGTCCGCTCTCTGTGGCCTATCGGGACGAAACTGGACTGCAATTTCCGGCAGATTCCGTCGAAACGATGCTCGGTGAGGGGTTCGTTCCAGTGACACACGGGGACGTGGTCGTCGAAAGCGGCTCGGGCGGGACGATTCTCAGCGGGGACGACATCGTCGTCTCGTTGGCGCAGTCACTGGGTGCCGACCGCGTCGGTCTCTGCTCGTCCGTCCCGGGAGTGCTCGACGAGGACGGTGCTGTCATCGACCGTATCGACGCGTACGACGACGTCGCCGCGGCGCTCGGTGGGAGCGACACGACCGACGTAACAGGTGGGATGTCACACAAGGTACGGCAGCTACTCGACCTCAACGCACCGGCGTCCGTCTTCGACCTCGATGCGCTCGAGGCGTTTCTCGAAACCGGGTCTGCCGGAACGGTCGTCAGCGGTGCCGAGCGCTGACCTGTCGAAGAACTGTTGCCGGGACGACGTAAATGGGGGAGCGAATCGGGAAATGTCAGGACTGGCCGTGATAGGGCAGCGATTCGTTCTCTCAACTCGCCGGAATTTATTTAGTCGTCGTTGTCGATGCAACGGGTATGACCGACGTCGAAATCGTAGAGAGCCTCAAGTACGGGTTCAAACTGTTCGGGTATCTGATCGGGGTCGTCGTGCTCGGTGGTGGTGGCCTCGTGCTTGGGGTAGCGCTGGCGGGACCAGAGCTCATAGACGGTGCAGTGACTGATAACCTCAGCTCGCCGGAGCTGCTTGGGGGTCTCGTGCTGGCGACGCTGGGACTGACAGTCTGGATCACCGGGTCGTTCGGGCTCACGTACAAGCTCATCGCTGACGCCGTACAGTGGGGTGTCACGACCGGCTCTCCGTCGGTGCCGGCGGATGCATCAGTCCGAACTGAACAGAAAACTGACAAAACGGCGCGAGTGCGGACGCAACCGACTGGGCCGTCACCCGGCGAACAGACGGCTCGTCAGTTCGGACCCGAATCCATCGTTCCCAGCGCTGCAGGCGTTTCCGACAGGGGAAATACGCAACCAGCACAGGCACAAACCGGGCCCGATACGGCTCGCGCAAGTGAACAGGAATCTGCCGAAACCAGTCAGAAGCAGAAGCCCCAGGACGAACCTGAACCGGAGCAGGGTCGGACGGCGGAGGGAGAGCCGGCAGCGACGGCGGGCTCGGCGAACCAGGTGCCAACAGGGGAGACGGACACGGCTCCCGTCGAGAGCGACAACGGCGAGCGAACAGCGGAGCAGATTGCTTTCGGGACGTCTGGAGATGATGAGAAACCACAGGCTGAGTCTGTAGACGCTCCTGATAGCACAGACGGCCCGAACACTGGCGATTCGGTCTCGGAGGGGCAATCTGCGGAGGGCTCGATTCCGCCTTACGAGGCGATGGACGAGCGATCTGACGACGTGACTCGAGACGAACCACGGAAAGAGTCGTCCACAGGCGGCTTCGACGAGACTCCCGAACCGGCCGATTCAGAGACTGAAACCGGATCCTCCAACGAGCTTGGTGAATCCGACTCGACTTCCCGCGTCGACGACCCGCTGTTCTCGGCCAGTGGCTCGAACTCGGCCGAAGACCGCCTACAGCCACCGGACGAAGATGGGGAGGGCAACGAGTCCACGGGTGTCGGTGATGACGTTAAGAATGCCGACGAGAGCGTCGAGAGCGCCAGTGACCCGCTCTCGGATTCACGCGATAACGACAGCTAAGTGAATTATCCATCTGATAGCGTCAGCTACGTGATTTATTCACCTGATAACGACAGTCAAGTGACTTATTCGGGGATAACGACAGCTACCTGATTGGTGCTCCGGCTTTTCTCGTCCGTGTTTGGGACGACAGCAAGGCGATGCTTTTACAAAGATTAAATATATTGCTCTCCATCACATCCCACATCGACACATCCCATGCCATCAGTGCTTGCGGATTTTGTGGCCTATCTCACGGTCGAGACGACTGATTGGGACGACCCGATAGAGGGGCGTGTCCTGCTGAGCGAGACGCAGTTGGTGTTCGCCAGAGACGAGGAGACAAAGGAGGTTATTTCGCTCGACCAGATATTCGACATCAACACGGAGACGACACCACAGTTCGTCGACGAGATGCCTGGACGCCCTATCACGATAGCATACCGAAACGGCGGGAGTCGTGTGGCGGCAGTGGTTTCCGCCGACGAAACGACGAGCAAAAAGTTCGAGACCGTGCTGTTCAAGAGCATCCTGAACGGTACATACGTGGTTCTCAGACACCCCTCGAAAATCGGGGGTAGGGTGATCGACACGGAGTTTCAAGGCGGTCTCATGGGACTGTCAGCGAACAGCGTCCAGGTCGATATCGACGAGGGCCCCGTCACGATTCCGCTAGACGGTATCGTGGATTTCTCCCGCGAGCAACGGACCGTCAACGGCGAGGACCGCCCAGTACTCGTGGTCAGCCACATGGATAACGGCGAGGCGCTCGAAACCATCGCCGCGACGGACTCCGCCAGGAAGCTCTCAATTCTCGGCCGGTATCTCCGGGGAACGTACCAGCAGCTGCTCAGCTCGCTCCAGCATCTCTCGCTCTCTGACACCGAGACAGAGGCACTGACGACTATCTACTCGACCGGCGACACGGGCGTCTCGTTGCCGAGTGTGCTGAGGATGGATCCGAAAAAGGTGAAACAGATTCTTCACTCACTCCACAACGGTGGACTGATTGAGTCGGGCAACAACGGACCGGTACTGACCGCGAAGGGGCAGATCGTGGTCAACGAGTACCTGGAACGCATCAACGAGTAGGGCGGTCCCGGTGCGAACAGTATTCTGTGACCTCGCAATCAATGTTCTTTTAACGGTTGCGGTCGGACGTACACGTATCCGAGCGAACGGTCGCCCCGGGTAACGTTACGGGCGACCGGCGCGCCGCCGGAGGACGACAGTTCGGCCGTTCGGCCGAGATGTCAGACGGCGGCCGACCGACAGAGTCGGGACTGCGTGCGGCCGGAGAGACGGCCGTCCTCGCAGGTTGCCGGTCCCTCCCGGGAGATGACCGCCTCGGCGTGATACGATGGAAATCGAAATTGCAACGATAGGCGGATACGAAGAGGTTGGGCGGCAGATGACGGCAGTCCGTGCGGGCGACGATGTCGTCGTTTTCGACATGGGACTCAACCTCTCGAAGGTACTGATTCACGACAACGTTGAGACCGAGCGGATGCACTCGCTCGACCTCATCGACATGGGCGCGATTCCGGACGACCGCGTCATGTCCGATCTCGAGGGCGACGTCAAAGCTATCGTCCCGACACACGGTCACCTCGACCACATCGGGGCGATCTCGAAACTGGCCCACCGGTACGACGCGCCGATTGTGGCGACGCCGTTCACGATCGAACTGGTCAAACAGCAGATTCAGGGCGAGGAGAAGTTCGGCGTCCAGAACGACCTCGTGAAGATGGAGGCGGGCGAGTCGATGCGCATCGGCGACCACAACGAACTGGAGTTCGTCAACGTCACTCACTCCATCATCGACGCCATCAACCCTGTTCTTCACACACCCGAAGGTGCAATCGTTTACGGGCTGGACAAGCGTATCGACCACTCGCCGGTCATCGGCGACCCAATCGACATGGAGCGCTTCCGCGAGATTGGTCGCGAAGACAACGGCGTCCTCTGTTACATCGAGGACTGTACGAACGCGGGGAAGAAAGGTCGGACGCCGAGTGAGTCCGTCGCTCGCCGCCACCTCAAGGACGTCATGTACAGCCTCGAGGACTACGACGGCGGAATCGTCGCGACGACGTTCTCCTCGCACATCGCTCGCGTGACCTCGCTCGTCGAGTTCGCCGACGACATCGGGCGGCAGCCAGTCCTCCTCGGCCGCTCGATGGAGAAATACTCCGGGACTGCGGAGCGACTCGACTTCGTCGAGTTTCCCGAGGATCTTGGCATGTACG
>LKMJ01005925.1_pt1 | contig 11557 bp, 16 predicted proteins | sample 643391 | NCBI WGS metagenome assembly LKMJ01 (sample SAMN04112250, study PRJNA286221) | soda lake metagenome | biome: soda lake; feature: Kulunda Steppe; material: water; isolation source: sample PL-Br10 brine of Picturesque Lake | place: Russia: Kulunda steppe | collected 2010-07
GGGGGGGGGGGGGTTGTGTCTGGATGAAAGCGGTTTAAAACGCGTGCTTGAAGCCCTCCCTTCCAAGGAGCAGCGCGGATGCAAAGCGTACTTTGAGGCCTGATGTGCCTGATCTGCCAGTGCTGTTGGGCATCTGCCTCGTTATCACAAACCTGCAACGTGGCCTCATGAACCAGTGCCTTAGGCCGACGCTCCGTCACTCAGCCTTAAGCGAACCTTCCTTGCCCCAACACTGGATGGGTGGCTTCTGTCTCAGAGTTGCTCCTGCAAGCGCAAGCCTCCCATCAACGCATTCAGGACTCCCCTGCATTGCCATCTCAAAGTGCACCCTTCCTTTGGACGCAGCCCTGCCTGCCTAGACGGATGGCCCGTGCACCAAGAAGGAGTGCAGCCAAGGACTCTGTTTGCTCGCTCTAGGCACCTGACTGTGCACTTATCAGGTCACGCCGCATGCCTGTGGGCCCAGCTGCTAAACCAAAACAGCCTGTCAGCAATGCCGGCTCCCGCCACTTGCATGCAACCCCAGGGTGATGAAACACAGGGCTTGGGTGTTGCGTGGGGCAATGGACGCTCAGGTGGCCCATCACCTTTGACAGTCAGCCAGGTGTTAGGCCTGGTAGCGGGGCTGCTGGAAGTGGCCCCAGCATGGCAAGCGCCAGAGGTGGGTTTGCAAAAGTGTGGTGGCGCAGGAAGGGCTTGCTCGTGCTGTTAAGGAGCTTTGGTGGGGGTCCGCGCTTCCATTGCTATATAGCAGGCGCCAGGGGTCTGTATGCTAGGTTTGAGGTATGTTTTGTGTTGGTTGTGTTTGAGCCCTCCTTCAGATAAGAGCCAGGTGAAGGTGCACTGCTGCGCCCATAAGTGGCGCCAAGATTATTTTGCCGTGCTAAGGGCGTTGCTGTCTGAGGCTGAGCACGTCCTGTCTTCAGCTAATCTGCTAGTCTGAGCCTTCAACATGTTGCAGAGGGCACATCACTTTCATGACAACTATTTGAATACTACTTTGCCACTTTGCTACTTTGCTACTTTGCTACTTTGCTACTTTGCAATGACAATGAGAACCGCTAGGCTGACGAGTTAAACCCTGTCATGGCTGCATCTGTGGGGTGCACAGAGTTCTGACTGTGCAATTATGAGCAAGGAATTTGTATGCATTATCTGTGCAATCTTATTGTTGATCATGCCCACCTCCAGACAGCTTCTCATCGTACTGTCCTGTGCAACCACGTTTGTGCCCGCGCTTGCACACAATGACTGTGCTTGCACACATGTGACTGTGCTTGCACACATGTGACCGTGCTCACACACATGTGACCGTGCTTGCACACATGTGACCGTGCTTGCACGCACAGGTGCGGCTGTCTGACTTGGAGGGCTGGCCCCTTTTGCCAACACTGGGCGGCGAGCGCCTGGCGTATGTGGCGCACCGCGCGCTGCTGGTGGCCCTGCCCCCTGAGTGCCTACACCTCTCCAAGCCCTGCACTGATCGCTGGCGGCAGCAGCGGCAGCAGGAGCAGCAAGCTGGCGTTGATCAGGAGGAGGTGGAGGAGGAGGACCCTTGGGCAAGCTTGACTGCTGTGCCCAAAGGACACTCCCAGCCCCAGCGCCAGCCACAGCCACAGCCACCACAGCAGCTGCAGCAGCGGCACCAGCAACACCATTCCCCTGACTTGCTGGTGCCTTGGTCTGCTGAGGCACCGCAGTTGGCTGACCTGGTGCGTCCTCAGCACATGCTGCTGCCCCTGCAGCAAGCAGGAATGTTGATGTTGTTGCCAATGACCCTGGCCACAAGATGCAATGGGATTTAATCTGCGTGAGCACAGATGCCGCCTGCCCTGGTTGTTGGCCCACTTGTTGAGAGGTGCCAGTATGCAACTGCTATCCTGCTCTTTGCTGCTCATGCCTGATGGGCCCATGTGCACACATGCACGCTTGCACGTGCACGCGCACACACACACATACACACAATCATATACACACACAGACAAACACGCACGTGATGCAGGCCCTACCCGAGCCGTGGGCCTTGCTAGCTCCGGCATTGGCGCGTGTGGGGGCCCTCCTCCTGGACCCCCGCTTCAGCGCGCTGTCCCAGCTGTGTGTGCCCCACATCAGCACAGGAGGTGCGTGAGCAGGACACCTTGCGCCACGTGCTGCTGCTCCTGTGCAGCTCCTGGCAAGCTCATGCTGCCCCTGTGGGGTCGCGCAAAGTTGCGAGATACGCATGGCTCCTGTGGGGTTGCGTGTTGTGAGGAGCTGCGTGCTGCTCTGCCCCTCCATGCCGCACCCACAGGGTGGCGCGTGCGTTGTCGGCCGGTGTGAACAAAAGCCGCATCATGTGGTTGCAGGTCGGCCAGTGTGAACCGGTGGGCCAGTGTTTGCAGGTCAGCCAGTGTGAACAAAGCCGCATCATGTGGTTGCAGCCGCTCTGCTTGCAGGGTGTGTACACCATGAGCATGGGATGCAAGTCCCCCTGTTTATTTACACAGGAACAAGAGGGTGCCATAGTAGCACCTAGGGGTCGCCGGAAATGGCCAGTTCTTTTGGTCTGCCTCTGGCGCATGCTTAGACAGCAGCCGCTGCTCCAGAATGGCTGGCTACGCTGATGCTCCATCAAGGAGCAAAGCCCGCTGTGCAGGGCAGTGCCGCTGTGCGCGTTTCGCCCTTGCTCAGAGCAGTGCTTGCTTGTGCTGCAGACGCTGATACAACCACGATGCAAGGCGGCGGCCCCCAGTGCTGGCACCCAGGGGTCAGCAGAAACGCTCTCTCAAATGCATGCTGTGACCTGTTACACTCGCCTAAGTGCATGCATGTGTGCACAACCGCTGCTGCTGTGTTCTGCTCTTTTCCACTTGCCTGAGGGCACGCTTGTGTGCACAACCGCCGCTGCTGTATTGTGCTCTTTTGCGCTCGCCTAAGTGCATGCACGTGTGCACAGCCGCCGCTGCTGTATTGTGCCCTTTGTGTCGCCCTAGAGCGCTTGCTTGCGCGCGCAGCAGCGGCTTCCCTGACCCTTATTCCCTCGGCCCCCTAGTGACGAACACCGCCTCGGCACCCGCCCCTGTTCCTCCATCATTACCTTTGCGACATGCACAGCTGAAACCGCAGAGGCACCAGCACAGCACTGCAGGTAGTTTGCACGCACGCATGAGTGGCTTGCAAGGAGCTTCAGGCAACTGGCATGCAAGCATGTGTCAGCCACACTTCTTCTGCTGCTCCTGCCCCTGCCCCTGCCGCAGCTCCAGCCACTGTGCTGTGCCGGAAGCTCCGATGGACTGCAGAGGCGCTGCAGCTGAAAAGGCTTGCCGCTGTGGAGCAGGGCTCTGATGCCACCTGCATAGGCCTCCGCACCGACCTTTGGGACAGCGGCACACGTGCCGCGCTGCTGGCCCTAATTGCAAGCTCCCTGCCCAGGTGCGGTGGTCTAGGCTTTCTGGCGCGCCGGGTTGGTGAGGGGGTGGGCAGGTCAACACACTGTGCGCAAGTGTGCGATTGGGTGACTTTGCTGATGCATGCTCGGGGCTGATAACATATGGCTGGGTTTGCTGGGTGTCCTGTGTAAGTGCTTGAACATTGTCTTCTAGAATGCCTAAGCAACTTTTTCTTCAAGGTCGCTTGCATGTGTGTGCGTGCATGTGTGCGATATCACTAGAGTGGCACTATGAGTAGAAGAGAGCTATGATCACCGTCTTCCCACACACATACGCTCCAACTTTCAACGTACACCTGCTTCCTCCACTTTTTTTCCAATACCAATTTCTTTCTACATATCTATGCCCTGGCTTTCTGCAAACAACTGCTTGCAAGCACGCACGTGTGCACCCCAAGGTCGCACACGCTTGCAAGCAAACACGTTGTTTCAACACACAGAACACATGCCCCCCCACACACGCAACCGCAAGCGCACTCACAGTGTCCCCCCCTATGCGCACTCACAGTGTCCTCCCCTATAGCGCACTCACAGTGTCCTCCCCTATGCGCACTCACAGTGTCCTCCCCTATGCGCTCTCACCTGAGCACACGCAGCAGCGCGTCACCTGACGATGTCAGCTTCCTGCGCGCGCTCCCACTGTACCCTTGCTACGCCTCCCACAAGTGCGTCCCCCTGGACACGCCCCCTGACACTACCGCCAACAGCCCAGGCGCGGCCTACGCGCTCGTCATGGAGCCGCCTCTTGATGAAGAGCTCAGTGCGAGGATGGCGGGGGTGCAGCCATCGCCGGCGGTGTGCCCCTTGACGGTGCTGCAGCACGTGCCAGGTGCGCGCGTGTGGTCCTGTGCCTGCGCGCGCTTGCACGCGTGTGCTGGCAAATTGTCCGTGGCACAGCCCACAGTCCCGCTGGAGGACAGATTGCTGTCTTGCTGCAGGAGGGCCCACTGTCTTGCTGCAGAGGCCGGAAAACTTGCCTGGCATCAGTGCATCCAGTGTGATCCTGGTGCCGGGTGGTGTCATGGGCCTGGTGCCGGGTGGTGTCATGGGCTTGGGCTTGTCCATCCAAACACTTGGACCAGGTGCAGCGTGCTGCAGGAGCTGCTGCCGCACAGGGACCACTTACAGATGTCCATTCACTTGCCCTTCCCCCCCTCGCTCTTGTGCTTCCACAGAGGCACACTGTGCACTTTGATCCGTGGCGGCAAAGTCTATGTTCCTGTTTCAGGCCTTCACTTCCCACCTTCCTGGCCTGCAGGCCTGTTTGAGGCGCTACCTGCCAGAGCGCGAGCGGCGCTGCTAGACGCCCGGCCTGAGCTGATGCCCCTGTACGCCACTCTCAACGTTGCGACCCTCACAGTAGCAACTCTTCTGGCTTCGGTCGCGGTGCCTCTTCTGCCTCTTTTGCCGCAGGCTACCAAGGTGAGGGAAGGGCTTAGCTTTCTGGTGCATGTATGTGCTGGAAATAATTGCGCTGTGCATGCAGGAGCACGCAAGCAGCCCTTGTGCACATGTGCAGCATTCCTTGCTGCCTGTATTCCTTGCTTGTTGGCACCCACCCCGGCAGCAATTTCAGATGCACAGGGGTCAGCACCTGTGTGTGCTGGGTTATGCGTCGTTAACAAACATCATGAAGATTTCTTCACAAGTGGGCACAAAGAGCTTTGACAAACTGCAAGCACAGGCAGCAGCAGCAGCAGCAGTATCTTTGTGCCATTTTCTTGTGTTCCTTTTCGCATCCAGAGCAACACTCCTTTAAGCATCTGTAGTTTAAATTGCATTCAAAGAACCAAAAGCTTTGTGTATGCAAGCATAAGCAATAGCGCTTTACAAATTAATCTGCAGCCTGATCTTAGGGATCACTCTAGCTCTGTCGAACGCTTATCTTGGACGCATTCTGGCATAGCCCAAAGATTTACGGTGTTTCCGGAAATGCTCATGGTGGTCTGCCCTGGCCCACTTAGTGCACGCACAGCCCCAAACCTTTGGCCAGCTTTCTAAGTTCATTTTTGAGCAACTTAACGGCGTCAAGGATTTTGAGAGCGCGGTTAGCACAGAGGAAACATTGCCCAACAAGTTTTGAAAAGCGGGGCAAAATAAGTCTTTGGCCTGGAACTAGGCAGGTATTCCAAGTCATTGTCATGGGGCCGCCAACTCACATGTACACGCATGAATACGCAAAAAAAACGTATTCTATGGTGTATATGTACACATACAAGCTAATCATACGTACATAAACACAGACACTGACAGAACTGCAGCTTTTGGGGTGCAAGTGTATTTGCAGATGTATGATGCGCTGAACTTACGCAAACATGTCTTCCCACAAGCCTTCTCATTTGGCGGGGGTCCTAACCGTCAACTTAGCAGTGCACCAGTGGTACCTAGCTTGCCAAAGGAAAACTAGGCAGGCAGCTGGACGCCCCCCGCATCAATAAAGGAAAGGGAGACACATTGGTTCGAAGTACCACATGCCAAACCCCCACCATTGCCAAATTCCACTTGAAATTGTGATTTTGGGATCAATTGCCATCAATTTTTATGATTTTTATTCACCTCATTAACCATTTTCTGGGCTTTCATCACCTTTTATCATCTTGGTACTCTTATCGCCACCTGGGTGCTCATATGCGTGGGAACATAAGTGCCTGTGGTGCACTGAAGGCATCAGCAATGCTTTGACTGCTCCGCCTGTGATTGACCGCTCTGCCTGTGATTAAACCATTCATGGACCTGGGTACATGCTCTATCTGCTGACATCGCTGCGCTTTGACACGTCCAGGCCGCCGTCTTTGACTGCATCCAAGCCAACTGGAGCTCCCGGTCCTTAGCCCTGGAGCAGGAGCCCACACTGGTGGATGCTCTGAAGGGCTGCGCATTTGTTACTGCTCGCCAAACGGATGGTGAGCATCACATTGGTGCAAAGGCAAAAGGACATGAAGGCATTTGTGATGCTGGTTCAAGTGTGTGTGCGTGTGTGTTTGCGTGTGTGTGCATGTGTGAGGAAGCACACTTGTGTGTTTGATGTGTGCACGCACGAGCATGATTTGTCCTCTTAATTGTTTCCTATGTATTGAGACTGTGTCATGTGTTTTATTATCAGAATTTTAATCAAACGTTTTTGTCTGCTTCAGTTGCCTGCATACGTGGTCTGGCCCACAACTTAGCAAGGAAAGGTGCGCTGGCAAAATTTTGTAATCACTGCGCACACTCTGCCATGCACTGACTGAACTGCTGGACCACCTGAAAGGCAGGCAGAAGACTCTTTTGCTTCCAAAGGTAAAATACAGTTTTCCTTTACAGTGAGCAGCTTTGTGTCTCCGAAGGGATTGATATTTTAACTGGCTCTATGCTCTGCGGATGCCGGAAAAAGGGAATTGGCTCAGCCTCCTGGTTTCCGTCTAGTTTATGCTAGGAACCTTTGCACATTAAGGCATTCTTTGCTCTGGAATCCATGCTGTCATAAATCACTGCTCTGGAGCCCATGCAGCTAATTCTTGGGAGTTATTGTGCGTTAAAATCGTGCAGCTTGCACAGCCCCGATTGTACATCAAATATCCAGAATCAGCTGACCAAAGAATGGCCCTTTCCCTTCGTGTATGAACCAGGTGCCGAGTCTGCAAACCTGTACTGCCCAAGTGACCTGTACGACCCAGAACACCCACTTTTTAGCCAGGTGTATGACGGGGCAGAGGGCAGCTTCCCCTCAGCTCGATTCAGCACCCCTGGATGGCTGAAGGTCAGTGCAGATAACCCTTAAAGGGATGGTGTTAGAGTAAGACGATAGTCCCTTGTGATTAGGGTGATGCTAGAGGATTTAAGCAGATGGTCAGATTTTCACTGTACCAGGCTTATCATTCATGCATGCAAGCATTTGGTGACAGAAGATGCCTCCTGAGTCTTGCTGAGTCAAAGCTGCAAGATCAAAGCAGCACGGCACAATGAAGCGGCATTGTGCCAATCATATTGCTTGTACTGTAAACTGTTGCCCTGTTTTGTTGTGTAGTGAGTGCTGTTGGCTGAACACCTTTTAATGGTGGCTGTCTCCGGAGATGGCATTCTTTTGGCGATGCCGTAAGTTTGACAGACTTCTGTGTATTGCTGCACGGATTCCCCCAGCACCCAAACATGATGCATGGTCGCAGGTGCTGCGGAGCTGCGGGCTGCGTGCAAATGTGACCACTGCTGCATTCTTGGAGGCGGCGCGGCATGTGGAGGCCCGTGGTCTTCACTTGTTCAGAAAGAACACCCCCCAAGCAGGTGTGTTGGTGCAGACTTGCCTACTTTAAGCTATGCTTGCTGCACTCATGATATTCAGTCTGAACTTCCTTCCTAATAATGCTCCAAGTGTGGACCTGTATGACACCAGCGAAATGGATGTCATGGATCATAATTAGGGATGGGTAACTAGGGTTTGGCAAACCCTCATCGAGGCTCTGTAGAGCCTCTTTGGGGCCAATTTGAGCCTTTATAGAGCCTCTTTCGCATTTAGATCAGACCCTATTTACCCATCCCTTCATGTAATGCAAATCCCTTACAGTCATGCTTTAGTCAACCAGCCTATGCGGGTTGCTTGTGCGCTGTTTGTGGCCGTTCTCCGCGCACTGCGCGCAGGATGTGGGCAGCTGAGCAGCTTTCCCATGCCTCCTACGCGCTGCTCGTGATTCATAGTTCATGGACATTACATTTTGATGGATCTTTGTGGAGTCCGTGCATGCATACGGGCATGGGCCCCAGGAACACAGGTTTATGGGCAGATGACAATATTGATTCTACACCTTCCTTGCGCGCATGGATCCTAAGAGATCTTTCACAAGAATCATGAAAGTGCCATGCTGAGGATGAACCACAAAGGTTTTGTTATGGTTTTGCTCCCCGCATTTAAGAAGTTTTGCCACTTCCCGAGTCCCCCCAAACTGAAGCACAGGTCGTATGACCTTGCCACAAGTATGTGAAATTGCATGCTATTGTAGCAAGGTGTCACATCCTGAATGTGGCGTACGTTTTCTGAGGCAAAAAGTGCAGCCAGCTACTCAAGCTGCATATGCCTGGTTGTGCTTAGCAAATCTCACCAGTGGGGACCTTTTTCTTTTCAAGGCTAAGACTGTCATGTGTAACACAAATACCTTACAGGGATGCTTCTACCCCACCTGTGCGTGCATGTTCTTGCAATTTCATTGCATGTAATGCAAATCCCTTACAGTCATGCTTAGTCCCCACCTAAGCACGCCTGTCCTGACATGATACAAATGGACCCACAGCCATGCCCTAGCTGCATTGCTTGCACATGCCATGCCTGCTCTTTTTAAGTTGCAGGCGTCGCCTACCAGGCTGCCCAGCAACTGCTGGTAGCGGGCGCTGCCTTAGTGTCTCACCTCCAGGCCAACCCACACACGCTGGGGGGCAGGGACTTCTACGAGCAGCTGGGGCAGATTGCATTTGTGCCAGCTACACTTGGAGGCGTGCCTGGAAGCAGCAAGGCTGAACCTATGGTGGGTTAGGGGGCTGTTTTGCAAGAACAGGTAACGAGCTCAATTGGGCAAGATGAGATGCGTGCCAGCAACTGGCCTTTTCATCATTTCATGGAGATGCCACAACTACAGGGTGTGTCTTGATCCATGGCATCTTTGACGCAGCATCCAGAGGAGCATCGGCTGCAGTGCTGCGATTGAGAGGCTCCAAGAACAAGTGGTCACAGTGGTGGGAGAAAAACAATTGGTCACAGTGGTGGGAGAAAAACAATTGGTCACAAGGGTGGGAGAAAACAATTGGTCACAAGGGTGGGAGAAAAACAATTGGTCACAGTGGTGGGCAGAAAAACGTGCTCTGCAGCTTGCCAGCACTCCCACTTGTGAATGCCTACCCTCTTGAGCTCCAAGCAGGGGCCCACATCGGCAGAAGCCTACAAGCTCCCTCCTGGCATGCTCTTCCTGCCTCTCCTCCGGTTGCATGATGGTCAAGCTTGCCTGTGCTATACAAACGGCAGCCATGGAATGCCTATGACGGATCAATTTCTTCCCTGCAGCAATGGCAGTGTGCCTGCCCGGGCAAACAGCATATCTCCTGCGCTGACGTGTGCGTCCGCACCCCCCCGCATGCAGCTTGCGCGCTTCACTGAAGCCGCAGCGCCTAAGGACTGGCCGCTCTGCTGGACAGTGCTACCAGTGCTGCAACAGCCTGACAGCACCGACGCAGGCTGCGGGGGCACATGGCTGGGCCTCCCTGCTTCTGCAACCTCGGCCATGCGGCTTCGCTCGCCGCCGCCTTTTGCGGTGGTCGTGCAGCACTTGAAGACCGTGAGTTGTTGTTGCTGCACCTTGCGAACCCCGCATAATTATGGACACGCGTGTGCACGTATCTTGGGTAAAGCAGGCTGTTGATCTGCTCATAAATCACAGGAGCAAGCAGATGGTCATATCATGCGTGCATCTATGTGCGCTCGCATGCATCCATATATTTATGATCTACTCATTGCTCACTGGCCACAAGCTGATGGCAATGTCATGCATGTATCTAAATGCGCACACATGGATTTATCTTTTACAGACCTGCCCATGAACCATGGGAGCAAGTAGATGGCCGCATCTATGCAGACACACATCCATCAACGTACGTATTCATGCTTTGAAGGCACCACACAGAGGGGTTGCTGCGTTGGACCAGTTGTGGCAAAACCTGTGAGTCTCATCTGAGGGCTGTGCGTTTCAGCCAAGGCCTTCGCTACAGAGGCTGCGCCTGTCATCCAGCGCCCCCCTGCACTTGCTGCCTCTGCCCACAGCTGGGGGCTGATGACGGCGAGGAGGCGCTGTCGTCGTGGCCGCCCACTGCACCACCAGCTCGGCCGGCATCCAGCGGTGCGCAGACCATCGAAGATGCGTTCTGCATCATCTTGGACCACCTCGCGCGCGAGGGGCTGTCGCCCAACCAGCTGGCACAGCTCAGGTGTGCGGAGTTGCAGGGTGAAGGTTGTGCGCCACCTTGGGCAACCTGGCCTGAGTGCAGGGTGCAGGGTGTGGGTGTAGGTTGTGGGTGCAGGGAATGGGTGCGCCCCCATAAACCACTTGGCGCGCGAGGAGCTGTCGCTCAGCTCGTGTATGAGAGCCCACCAGCTGGCCCACTTTGTGTAAGAGCCAAAAATTGGTGTTGTTGAGGAGCACCCTTGGTCCGGTATTTAATTATAAGTGGAGATCTAGAGGGTCTCGGATGGATCCAATTGTCCATAAGTCATAAGACAGGAAGTTGTTGTTATGTTACAGCTCGGGTGCGCCACCAAATTGCAGGCTGCGGGAGCCACAGGCAAAGCCTTACAAAACACCATGCGCCTTGAAGTGGCGAGCCCCAAAGTGCTTTTGGCAACAGGTTGCTGCCGTAGCTTGCCACATACCGCCCAGTTGGTCTGCAAACATCGACATCATCAGAAGGGGGGGATATGAAGTTGGAGCTGCTGCCGCTCCCACGGTGGGCTCTGGTTCGTTTGCCCCTGATGCTCGCTCTTAACGCATCCAACAAAATTGTGCTTGGCTCCTGGATCACAAGGCTGGACAACGTCCAACATCCTCTTGGCCAAAGTGGTCACTTCCACCACCTTGGCGACATTTCCATGTTGGAGCCCGCCCCCTACCTGTGTCACTGCCAATGGCAAGACCAACCCTCCAACTACAGGTTGTGAAAGCAAGTCAGGGCTGTGGCTACTGCAGCTGGTCCATCTCCGGGCATCAGTCCACACGACAGGCGGATAGCAACGTACCCACATGGCATGCACTTCCACAGTGGTTTGACTGCCGCGGCAGCGACAGCATGAACAGCAAGCGGATAAGTGGAAGGAAAAGACTGGGGTATTTTGACAATGAAATATGTGAAACGGCATTTGCAGCAGCAGCAGCAGCAGTGGCAGCTTGATGCTGTTACTTAGGCAGAGGCTGCCGTCAGCCTGCTTGCCATAGCTGATTGCCGTGCCACTTCCAACAGCTTTGCGCCTCCGGATGCCACAGGGGCTTACCATCTAAATGGCAGGGGCATTCCATCTAAATTGCAGGGGCATACCATCTTAATGGCAGGGGCATACCATCTAAATGGCAGGGGCATACCATCTAAATGGCAGGGGCATACCATCTAAATGGCAGGGGCATA
>LKMJ01005926.1_pt1 | contig 11556 bp, 13 predicted proteins | sample 643391 | NCBI WGS metagenome assembly LKMJ01 (sample SAMN04112250, study PRJNA286221) | soda lake metagenome | biome: soda lake; feature: Kulunda Steppe; material: water; isolation source: sample PL-Br10 brine of Picturesque Lake | place: Russia: Kulunda steppe | collected 2010-07
GGGGGGCCAGCGCGGGGGGGCGTGCGGGGCGAGAAGGAGGAGGGGGGGCGGGCGTCAGGGAAGCGCGCCAGGGCGCTCTCCACTGCGCCCTTGGCAGCGGCCGCCTGCTTGGCGGTCTTGCCCTTCTTCGACAGGAGCGTGAAGATGTAGGCGGGCACGTTCTGTGGGGACAGCAGCAACAGTGGCACCAGCACCATCAGCACCAGCATCATTTCCCGCAGCAGCAGTAGCAGCAAATGCACACATGTGCACACAAGCTTTACAGCAACCGTCATTTTGTACCAAATTGCAGACAAGGCACTGGGCCAGTACAGCCATGGAACTTGCGCAGCCGTTCGATGGCCTTGGCTGTTGCTTGCAAGCGTGCCTGTGCGCAACACTAGGGCGAGCGTGGCAGCTCGGTGGGGCTTGCAAGTGCGGTGGTGTGCTTGCGAGTTTGCCGGCACGCTTGCCTTGACTGTTGACAACTCCCGCGCAGACAGGCGCTCCAGGCGAGAGCGCGTGTACTCCGGGCACAGATCACGGACGGTCTCCAGCACCTGCAGCCACACAAACCACACAGGTGCCCGTGACAGCCACCCACTGAGCCTCAAACCAGGCAGCGCCCCAAATCTCTGGCAGACGCAGACCTCCTGTGTAACCCCTGCAGGTCCCCATGCTCGCATGCTCTTGCATTTGTGCACTGCACCACGTCCCACGTGCAGTGGCACTCTTGTCTTTGGCACCCTTGTCTTTGGCACCCTTTGTCTGTGGCACCCTTTGTCTGTGGCACCCTTTGTCTGTGGCACCCTTTGTCTGTGGCACCCTTTGTCTATGGCATCCTTTGTCTTTGGCACTCTTGTTTTTGGCACTTGTTTTTGGCACCCTTGTCTTTGGCATCCTTTGTCTGTGGCACCCTTTGTCTGTGGCACCCTTTGTCTGCGGCACCTTTGCCTGTTGCTGCCCAGCCGCATGTTTGCATCAGCGCATTGTGTCTTACAGGTCACAGGGTAGTTGGTGCTCTTGCATTTGTGCAGTGCACGGGACAGACAGTTGCACCTCCAAGTGGGGCAGGGCTGTGGAGCCCGGCCTCATGTTTTTGCATCGGTGCTCTTTGTCTGCTGTGGGTCACAGGGTAACAGACGATGGTGGCCACAAGCAAGGGGAGACAGTGTCGCCCAGCCCCATGCTTGGGTGCGTGTCATTTTGCTGGCGTTCTATGTGAGGCCAATAATTCTCATACATGCGCGCAAGCACACACAGACCCCGACACACAAACTTTGCCATGCTTGGGCCGCGCTGTGTGCTTGCCTCTGCTGCTCCGCCTGCACGCCTACTACCCGCGCACACCTTGGGGTCAAAGTGCGTCCACTTCAGCCCCTCACCGCACTCCACCAGCTCCACCAGCAGCTGGTACTGCTCAGGCATCAGCCGGTGCTGCGCGTAGCTCTTGGGGTCTGTGGAGCATGCAGGGGCAGTGCACAGTGTGATCAGAATCGTTGTACAATGCGATCAGACTCGTCTCAAAACACCGCTCAAGCCACGTGTCCAGCGCACGGTGAGGAGCAATGCGCAGGTGCTCCATATCCTGACTGTGCTGTGCACAAGCTTGGCCTCTGTCGTGCCTTCTGCCAGGTAAAGTCAGTTGAGCTTTAAAGTTTGAATCTTGCCAGTCTGCACGAGCGTGCAAGCTGTGCACACAGTGGGGTCCATGCATTGTGCATTGGTAAAAGGCAGCTGAGATGTCTGGCAGCCAATTGTGCAAAAGACTTCTCAGTCTAGCTGTTGGTATTGCCTTATCGTCACCTGGTCTACCTACACTGAAGGTCAGCATGGTCCAAGGCAGCTGTGCATGCATCCGAGCAGCAGCATGCATTGACAACAGGGCAAGAGGGAAGGTAAGTCATTGTTGAGGAAATGTGCATGTCCATGCATGCTGCTGCACAGGCATTGCCAATTTTGAAGGCCAGGCTGCGCTCACCTTGCTGAAACACGAGCTGCTCAAAGTGGTCAATGAGGCGCGTAGTGATGAATGCGCGCATGTTGCGCACACCTTCAAGGTTTGTGGCCGAGACAATGGCGTGCAGGCCTTTGATGGCTGCTTGCTGCAAGCAATAAGAGTGAAGGAGGTAAGGAATGCATGCAACTTTATACGTGGAAATTGAGATCACCGCAACTGCAGGTTAAGGTACAAGTCCAAGCCCATTGTGTGGGCAGCACCCCGGATCTATATGTGTCGCTGTCCTCTTATAGCTTTGCACAGCTTGATTATGACATGCCCTCCCTCAAGTCAGGGAAGAGCTCCACAATCCTCGTTCAGGGTGCTGACGTGCACCCCAAATGCTTCGCTAATCAACCTCAGATCAAGGTTATGAGTCATGATCGGTGCCTGGCAGAAGGTAAATATGGAAGTTTGCAGTGCAATGATGATGAAAGAGGGTTAGTCAGGCCTTCAGACTCAGGCCAATAGATGCCCACTGCATCTGCGCAAATTGATTTTGCTTTTTCTTTCTCTCTCTTTTCTTTTTCTTTTCTGCTGCAACATTGCTGCATGTGCACCTCTCAGACCCTGCTTGCGGTCACGCAGCTGCATACGCAGCTGTCACACAAACTTTATGTCCATCACAGAGGCTGGGGCATGCTGTTGGTTGAAGTGCATGGATAATTGCATTGGGTGGTGTGCAAAAGCACATGCATTGGACACCAGCATCAAAGTGGTGCACCTGCGTGCAAAAGGGATCTCACCTGACCAAACTGCACCGTCAATTGTACAAGCCAGTGCCGCACGCCAGCATCAAAGTGGTGCACCTGCAAGTTGCATCAGGGAAGCGGTTTGTGAGTTATTGAATTGTACGAGACGGTACCACACACCAGCATTAAAATGAACACTTGCAAGTTGCATCGGGGGAGCTGTTTGTGCGCTTTTCACATCCTTGCTCTTCAGGGTGTGACACAAGGAATGCAGGTGCGTGCGCTGCACAATTTTTAAGAGCTGACTGTGCCTGCGCTCTAGCTTGCAGTGGCAAACAATGGCCTTTGAAAGATGAGTGCTTGTTGCAATGTGGTCAGCGGGCAATGCAAAGCTGGCAAGGGCCATCAGTGCAGAGGCAAACTGCAGTATGCCCCGAGAGGTGGCCTTGGGTTGAAGCTGAAACGTTTAGCATATCACCCTCAGTTGCGACAGGTCCTTGTCTTGCACGCACACTTGGTAGACTGTGAGCGCGCACACTTGGTAGACTGTGAGCACGCACACTTGGTAGACTGTGAGCGCGCACACTTGGTAGACTGTGAGCACGCACACTTGGTAGACTGTGAGCACGCACACTTGGTAGACTGTGAGCGCGCACACTTGGTAGACTGTGAGCGCGCACTCCTTCTAAGACCCTGTGCTCCACGCACCTTTATGTAGGGCGCACAAGTCTCACACACGTTGAATACCCGATTCTTCACACATTCCTGCACAGGATGTAGGGCATGTTGCATGTCGGTTGGCGGCTAGTGAAGTGCATGAGTCACAAAGCCATTCTCAGGGCCCTGCTGCACCACTGCCCTGTTCCCACTGACCTGGCTTGGGCTGTCCTGGAGGTGACAGAACTCCGTGCAGCAGACCACTTGCATCAAAGAAAGGAAAAAACTATCCAGGCAGTAAAAAGAACTCCCTACATCAATTAAGGAAAAGGGACCACCTAGGGCATATGCACCTTATGACCCCTCTGCTAGATTTCATACGTGGGTCAGCCTCATCAGAATCAGCCAACTGTACCCAATCAGGTTAAATGATAGTTGCAGGCGACCAGAGGACGACCCAGCCCAAAACAAAAGTCACAGAAGGCAGCCTGAAACCCTGCTAGCTCTGGCTTGGGCATGGGGGAGTGTAATATGGGCACCAAGAGTCTGTGCACACGCGGTCTGTGCACGCCTTCTGTTTGGGCGACCCCAGAGCGTCCACATCTGCACTCCCTGCCCACGGCAGTCGGGGACCATGGCACAACAACCTCCCGAAAGAATGGACCAACACTAGGAATAAAACCTCTTGTGGGCCTTGGTGCGCTCTTGCAAAAGGCACCAGGCTCCCTCATCTTGGTGTGCTCTTGCAAAAAGCAGTGTGCTCCTTGAGCGCACTCTTAAGCAACACCCCCCAGCCCACACGCATGCACACACACACACACACTGCCCCATCAGCGCCCGTGCACACACCTCAAACGCACTCCCAGACAAATACCACGCCGCTGCAGCCTCAAAAGCCACAGTTGCTTGCCCGCGCCCCATCGAAAGCAGCCACACGCACCTCCATGTCTTCCCACCCCTTGCCCATCCTGCCATCCGTAATGGTAGCAGACGCGGAGCCGCTGGGGCTGGGGAGCAGGGGGGTTGCAGCCACGGCGGCGGGGTTCGCAGTTAAGCTGGACCCCTTGTGACTGTCAGGCCTAGGCAGAGCGGACCGGGCATCCAGGTCCAGCCTGTGAGCATGGTGGTGCACGGCCTGTGAGCATGGCGGCCTGTGAGCATGGCGGTGCGCGGCCTGTGAGCATGGTGGTGCGCGGCCTGTGAGCATGGTGGTGCGTGGTGGCTTGGCTTTGGGCTGCATGGAAACGGCAGCTGGAGCGCTGCACTGAAAACGGCAGCTGAAGCCAGCAGCACATCAGCAGCGAGCCGGCAGCCAGCAAAGCAGGCCTCTGCACACGCAGGGGCCCCGCAGACACAAAATGCAAGCCGCCGCCTGGCGCCAAGCAACAGCAGCACGCGCACACTATGTGCGCATGAGCAACCGGCAATACTGTGGGAATGCCTGTGCCGTGCGTTCAAGAGCAGCCGGCGATGATGTGGGAATGCCTGTGCTGTGCGTTCAAGAGCAGCCGACGATGCTGTGGGGATGCCGGTGCCGTGCGTTCAAGAGCAGCCGGTCGCACATCCCACGTGGTGCACTGGGGCATGGCGGTCTCTTGGCTCTTGCACTGCCTCAAATGCTTTTGAGTACCAGAAGGCAGCCGGCGGCGCCTGGTGCCCACGTGCTTGCAAAAATCAATCGTGCGCACATGCTCATATTGACTGCACACAGGCCCACGCGCGTGTGTGCATTGGTGCCCACGTGCTTGCAAAAATCAATCGTGCGCACATGCTCATATTGACTGCACACAGGCCCACGCGCGTGTGTGCATTGGTGCCCACGTGCTTGCAAAAATCAATCGTGTGCACATGCTCATATTGACTGCACACAGGCCCACGCGCGTGTGTGCATTGGTGCCCACGTGCTTACAAAAATCAATCATGCGCACATGCTCATATTGACTGCACACAGGCCCACGCGCGTGTGTGCATTGGTGCCCACGTGCTTACAAAAATCAATCGTGTGCACATGCTCATATTGACTGCACACAGGCCCACGCGCGTGTGTGCATTGGTGCCCACGTGCTTACAAAAATCAATCGTGTGCACATGCTCATATTGACTACACACAGGCCCACGCGCGTGTATGCATTGGTGCCCACGTGCTTACAAAAATCAATCATGCGCACATGCTCATATTGACTGCACACAGGCCCACGCGCGTGTGTGCATCTGCGCAGGCACGAGAAAGACACGCGTGGGCACATTTGTGCGCGCTCACCAGCCACCCTCTGACCAAGTCCCCCGCCAACCCTCACCACCTCACCTCGGCATGCACACCCGTGAGGGCGGCGGCGCGTGCACGCGCAGGCTGTGCAGCGCGTCCAGGTTGTGGGGCAGGGGCAGGGGCAGCTGGCGCTGCGCCTGCTCCTGCTGCTGCTGCAGCTGGCCCATCCACTCCAGCAGCTGCCGCCCCCCATGCAGGCTTCCTTCGCACAGACCTGCCAGGCCCCGGTCCGCAAGCTGCCGCTGCTGCTGCGGCTGCTGCTGCTGTGTTGGCCCTGGCGAGTGCCTCTTGCCAAGGCCTACCTGCTGCTGCTGCTGCTGCTGCTGCTGCTGCTGCTGCTCAAGCAGGCCTATCAGGTGGCTGATGTCCCAGGGCGTGGCGGCTGCGTGCGCACCACGGTCGCCCATGGGCGCGTGGTTCATGAGCCCGGGCAGGACAGGGGTGGCGCCACGGGGCAGCTGCTCCAGTGTTTGCTTGGGTGCTGCTGCAGGGGCGGCAGGGCCGTGGGGCAGGGTGCTGTGCACGGGGGGTTTGCCGCTGCTGCTCAAGCAGTCCCCGGCGGATGCGCCGGTGCTCTCTACCCATGCGAGCTCAGAGCTGTTGGCCCGTGGGGGTTGGCCTGTGCCGTTGGCCGGCAGCGGCCCGCTGTGCCGGCTGCTGAGCTGGCCGCTGCTGCTGCGCAAGGGCAAGCTGCCGCTGCTCAGCGCGCAGCTGCCAATGCTGGTGCTGCTGCTGCGGTTGCTGGTGGTGCCTGTGGCAGCAGCGGCAGCAGCGGCAGCACTGACAGCAGGGTAAAGATCCGGCTGTGTCGCAGCCTTCGCTGGCGGCCCTGTTGCGGCTGTGCCGCCATCCTGGGGCACGTGCATTAGCAGCAAGGCCGCCACATCCTCCACGCTCAGCCCCGGCTGGCTGCTCGCCAGCTGCACGAGCTGGTGCTGCAGGCCCTCTGCGCTCCAGCCACTTGCCGTGCACGCCTGCACCATCTCAAGCAGGCCCAGCCCGTGCGGCAGCGCAGGAGCTACCTCCGCCGCTGGCGCTGCTGGATGTGTGGGGGTTGTGCGGTCGTGCCCCTCCTCCTCTTCCTGCTGCTGCTCCTGCAGCTCCTGCAGCTGCTCAGCTGTTGGCCAGGTGGCTGTAATCCAGCCTGGCGGCAGCACGTGCGGAGAGCAAGGTGCGTTGGGGGAGTTGAGGGCCTGCAGCAGGGAGTGCGACAGCAGGGTGGCCACTGGGAAGGCCGTGGGCGTGCTGCTGCTGCTGTCCAGGCTGCTGGGCAGGGCGGCAGCGCCCGGCGGCTGCATGTCGTTACCGCTGCCGGTGCGGCAGGGTGGGAGGATGGGCGGTTGCTGCAGCGGTTGCACCTCAGCCGCCGCGTCGCCCTCCGTGGGGCTCCCCGCCTTGGAGGCAGCGGCCGCGCCAGCGGCACTGGGCGCGCGGGAGCGCACGCTGCACAGCGCGGCGGCGGCTGCCTCGACAACCTTGCGCGCCCACAGCGGTTCCCACTTGCTGCCGCTGCCAATTCGGTCCCGAGCGAGGGGCCCTGGCTCTCTAGCCCCTGAGGGGCCTGCAGGCGCCGCCCCACCCCCCCCGGTAGGAGGTTTGGCAGGCGCAGCCGCAGCGGCGTTGGCAGCGGGAGCAACAGCAGCAGGTGGTGGAGTGCTGCTGCTCTTGCGCAGGCCCACGCTGGACAGTGATGTAGCAGCGGGCGAGCACAGCGGGGTTGGCCGGCGGCCTGGGGTGGGCGAGGTGCCCGGGGTGGAGGGCCGGATGTAGGGGGGGGAGGGCGTGCGCACGTGCAGGGATGGCAGCTGGACCTTGGGCGTCAAATCCTGTTGATCCGTGGCGCACGCACAGCACCCCTGTGCCTCATCATGCGCCACCACGTCCTTCGTCTTGTCCTACACCACATGATTCAACGGGCAGCATCTCATAAGAAGCCGGCAGGGGGCCGACAGGCAGCCACATGAGTGGGCCATTGGGAGCAGGAAGAGGCTTGTAAAGCCATCCCCAAAACGCGGGATTGCTCCGCAGAGGAGGAGCGTGTGGCAGCACGCACAGCCCCATTGCTCGTGCTACATGTGCATGTCGCACGCATTTTTAACTAGCAAGCTTTCTCTCAACAACAATGAACACACCATGAGGTCAACTCAGGATGCCTGTGTTGTGTGGCAAGCGTCAGCACGCTGTCGTGCGCAAGGATGAAAAGCTTGATTGAATAGTCCTTTCAGGCCGAGGCTACTGTGATGAGCAGCGCGTCTGCATAATCCAAGGATCCCTATTTTGGAGCAATTCAGGCACTGTGAACTTGATCTGTAGCAGGACCTCGTGCGCCAGGGCTTTGGGGGGGTGAAAGGTGAGGGCGCGAAGCGTGATCTCAGATGGATGCGCGGCTCGCCTCAAGGTGCGGGGACACAGCACACCATCTTTGCATAACAGGATAACATTGGCAGCTATTGATCCTTTCACCTTAAGCGGGGAGCAGCGTGGAGCCCATGCACGGGTTTGGTGGGGGTGCGAAGAGGCCTCATGCCTAGGGGGGCATGAGCTACGCACACATCACATCGCGAGTGCCTTGGGTGCCACAATTGCAAGCTGCGCTCGCAACTGCACCACTGATCGCCAGGGTTCTTTTCGCGTAGATGCTTGACTGTTGTGTGCGCAATGCTGGCTGCACTGGACCGCAGCGCAGCACAGCACAGGGGCTGTCAAATCCTTGACAACTGTGCTCAGGATCCTTTCGCGCGTGCTTGCAAGGCACAGAGAGGGTGAAAGGCAACCCATTCATACTGCGTGAATGCCTGAGTATGAAACACACTCACTGCTCGACGCTGCACCCTCAGCAGCGCCCTGTCGCACAGTGATCATCGTCAAACGACCGTGTACCCAGCTGCCGCACGCACCTCATTGGCCAAGCTCTGAATTTCTATGCCTCCCCAAGCACAGTTTGCGCTGAAATGGAGGCAGGGCGCCGGCGGAGGAGACGAGAGGAGTGTCGCGCTTTCATGGGTCATGTCTTCCTCGTCCGAGGGACTGGTTCTCTACCCTGCATGCGCACACAGCGCACTTACTGCGTGACAGCAGTGACATGAAGAATTCCTTGTATATATTGCCGGCAGGCACGAGGGAGGGCAGAAGAGAGCGATTGATCAACACAAGAACGCGAATGGCTCGCTAGTGAGCGGACAGCATGGACAGGCGCTCCTGCCTTTTGCACTTCGTCTTCGTAATTCTATAGGCCGTGTAGGGAGTGCTGGCAAGCCAGGACACAGGCGCTGGGTACGGGGACGGTGCGCACGAGGTTGCACTTCGTCTGTCTGCTCACTACGTTTCCCACAAAAAAAGATTTATTTAAAAGAAAGTTTGATATGGAATGTGAGTGGCAGAAGAGAAAAAAGGCTCTTGGCAAAAATGAAATGACCGGCAACCTATTTTTTGTTTCAATTAGAAGAATAATTCAATCTTAGTAAATTTTATGGGATATCTCCTTTCCCCTTCCCCTGGTCTTCCCCCATGTCTTCCCCTCATGATGATAGGCAATGCCTATTAGGCATTATATGAAATTATATATTTTTGATCTAGGCCTAGTAACCTGCGTGTCCAATTTCACAGCGCGTGCCTTGGCGAATGAATGATCTATTGTCAATCCTCCGGGTTATAATGTCAACAAAGATAAAGGTGACTCGGACTCCCTCGGCACAGGACCATGGAAATTCATCAAGACCAGACAACCTCCAAGATAGAGCTTGCAAGCCCAGTTGTGGGCTGGCTCGTGCTTGCACGTTTGCGAGCTCTGGCAGCTGGTTGGTTAAATTAGCTAGTCAGCGAGCCTTGCTCTTTTTGATCTCTTTCAGAGATATATTTTCCTTGATCTTGCCCTTGCTTGCTCGTTAACTGCCTTCGCATCGAGCATCGAGCTATTCTCCAAAAACCTCTGGCTATCAGACGCGACCTTTCTTCTGCTTTGAGCGCCTTTATAGTTTGGTTCATGTTATTAGCTTCAGCTAAGCTGCCCTCATTTGGCGGATACAGCTATATGTATAACCTAAACTACTGGGAATAATGTCAGGGAGCATTCTTAGAAGATATCGTGGTGGTACATATACCATCCTGCTAAATGTATACAATACCTGTATACAAATCCTGCTAAATGTATACAATACATGCATACAAATACGTATTTAGCAGGGTACACGCTAACAATGGCCAGGTGCATCATGTGAAAAGACTCTTAAGTATACCCATAGAGTGTCACAATGTCAACGAGTCAAAGCTTATAGACATGCTTAAGAGCCCATGGGTAGTTGAGAAGGTACCAAACATGATGCGCACATAAAGCTCCATTACATCCATTACAATAATATGCAAACCTTACATGGACCTAGTCAAGTCTCAAACTCCGACTAGCAGAGGCTGGTACCCTGAGCGCATGCTGCGCAGCAGGGTAAGTTTTTGCCTGCCCTGGGGGCCTGTCAGCTCTCTGGAGGTCTCCTGCAGGCATGCAACTGCGTGGTTGTCCAGTGTTTAGGAGGCTTCTGACAGAGCTCAAGTGAGAAGAAGATTTCTTTAAGGAATTCGAAGTTGCGGCGACTTGCAGGGGAAACTTGTGTGTGGCAGCACAGCACTAGCTTTCAGCTACCAGTACCAGTGCTGTCAAGCGAGCAAGTTCTGCTGTAGCATAGTCAAGCTTGCTGGCCCCCCAAGACTGAGGCCGCTGATCGCAAACGTTAACCATGTCATATTCTGAGACAGCATTACCCCGTCATAGGCTCAATGGGATTCTGAACCTTAAAAAGGTGTAGCAAATTTGCTATAGGAGGCAAATTTTTCATGTGTATTATCATCCTTTTATTTCTTGTGTGTGAGTTCACAAACGACCTGATTGCAACAAAAAGCGAGGAAAGACTGTGTTGCAAATGAAGCAGAAAGCTTTCCCTATAAAATAAAGCCCAAAGGGTGCACCATGCTGTTATTGACTCTGCTGGCGGGCGCCTGGACTTATGCATGTAAGGGAAGGGTCAAGCCAAAAAAATGCAACTGGGTGGGGTATGTGACACATTCTGTATTCATGTGAGGAGGATTACCAGGCAGCATCCACCGAGAATTTTCATCGGTAGAATTATGTTCATAAAGTAGTATTACAAGACCCTAGGGGCTCTCCTTCGATCAGTTGTGTACAATACTCGTAGCAAGCTGTAGAAGATCAATTAAGCATAAAATACATCATACGAACTAAAGTTTTAAAATCTTAACTGCTTATTAAATCGATTTATCATTGGAACGATGCTGAGGCGTGCTGCACTCAAGCTCTTGCGGAACTCTGGCCTGCAGCAAGCTGCAACAGGATGTGGGCTGCTGAGCCAGGCACCGTCACTCATGGGTAAGAGTCGGATCATGGCAATGGCTTAGCTCACTGGACAGCCTGGAAGCAATACTGATGATCAAAACCTTTCCCTTGATTGCCTCAGCGAGCCTGGGTCAATCAGCCTCCCCGCCGTTATCTGTGCAATCAAGAAACTTTGTGACCAGCCGGCCTCTGTGGGAGGATGCATCTCTCGAGCTGGACGAGTGAGTGGTGTTTGCGTTGTAGTTTCCTGCACAGACTGAGCAGTGTTCACAACACTGATTTTGATAAATGGATTTGTATCTCTGTGCATCAGGGGGGACAACTACATTATGTACCCACCTGCTCAAGCTGCAGTGGGTAACAAGGCGCCTTACTTCAAGGCTACAGGTGAAGCGCGCCCTGCTGAGTTGGTAATATTTCATTCCAAGCGCACTAAGCACATGCGAGAGAGAAAAAATGCGCATAACTGAACAGTGTGTGACAACAAGTAATCCTCCTACAGTTTGGCCCTGACTGTTTGAAGGATACTTGATGTCACACGCAGATGCACACACACGCATGCACGCGCACACACACACACACACACACACACACACACACACACACACACACACACACACAC
>LKMJ01005927.1_pt1 | contig 11555 bp, 9 predicted proteins | sample 643391 | NCBI WGS metagenome assembly LKMJ01 (sample SAMN04112250, study PRJNA286221) | soda lake metagenome | biome: soda lake; feature: Kulunda Steppe; material: water; isolation source: sample PL-Br10 brine of Picturesque Lake | place: Russia: Kulunda steppe | collected 2010-07
AACTCCGCATCGAGATCGCCGGTGAGGACCACACGTTTATGAACGTCCTCAAAGGCGCACTGTTGGAAACCGAGAACGTCTCGGCGGCAACCTACGACATGAATCCCGAACAGTCCGGCGGACAGACTGATCCGGTGTTGTCGATTACGACGGTCAACGGACTCGACCCACTGGACGCACTCGCCGAGGGTGCGAGCAGTGTTCGAGAGACAGCAGACGCCTTCACTGACGCGTTCAACGCGGCAGCCTAATCGGTATTCCCGAGTCAGCAGTCGCACATATCCGGTTCACAACACGAGAGATCATCGAGAAACATGTTTGCTTCGCGGTACGGGTTCAGCGGTTCGGTGTCGACACCGAGTCGTTCACCGATTGTTTCAGCAATAACGGGAAACCGTGCACGGAATTTGTAAATAAAGCAGAATTTGACACCGTTGTGGACAACGTCAGGCCCCGAAAGAAACAGTCCCGGGGTCGTCGTCGACTCATCACGATCAGTGAGATCAATGTGCCCGCCGTCATCCACACGCTCAAAGCAGGGTTCGATCGGTCCGAGAACGGAGTCGAAACCGGTTGCAAGAATCGGTCGGTTTGGCGTCCAGTGGTGGACGCGGTCGCCGTCGCTGTCGATGCCGTAGACATCGAAACCAGCGGGGTCGGCCCCAGCCTCGGCTGTTGTGGGCTCGATTGACTCGATTCGAATGCCGCCCAAACAGTGTAGTCGGTCGGTTTGGCGGGCAGATGCAATCCGCTCGTGGGTGAACGGCGAGAGCGATTCGCTTGGGTCGGGGTGGCGGAATGCCCAGGGCGCACCGGAGTCAACGACGGTTGCCTCGAATCCGGCGGCAGTCAGGCCACAGGCAGCATCCATACCGCTTTCGTAGCCACCGATCACGAGAAATGAGTCGGAGCCGGTAGCCGCTTTTTCACGGCTGGCAAACTCGGCAAACGAGTCGATCTCGGCGTAATGGATCGCATGCGACGCCCCCTCGAACGGTGTCGACGCCGGTGCACCGAAGTGGCCTGCCGCCCAAATGACAAACTGACTGCAAATCGGCCCCTGTGTCGTCGTGAGCGTAAATCCATCAGTGGCTTCGTCCGCACCGCCCCCATCGAAGGCGACGTGTTCAGGCTGGGCCGCGGATTCGACACCCGAGGTGACCTCAGTTACGTCGACGCCAGTTGTAATTGAGAGCTCGTGAAACTCGGCCGCGCGTTCGAGATAATCGGCATATTCGCCACCGGTTGGGTGTTCGCGGCTGAGCGCAAATGCCGGCGAGCTATCCGGCGTAACGGCATTGAGATCAGCAAGCCCGAAGCTGTTGGCAGGAAACGAGGGCGTCAGCAGCCGGGTTTCCTCGGGCCACTGCCGGAACGAGTGGCCGATGGCCTCGCGGTCGACAATGAGCGTCTCGAGTTCGAGATTCGAAAGGGCAACACCCATGCCGACTCCCGCCGCTCCAGCGCCAACGATGACGACGTCATAATAGCGGCCGCTCACCGACATTTCTTCACTCCGTTTGTAGCCGCAGCAGTACGACACCAGTCAGCCATTGCTGTGACTCCCTGTTCGCATGGATACTAGCTTTCGCCCAAAAATAATAAGAGTTGTTACTTCAACAGTTGTTTTTCACAACTTGCTACCGACACTGCTCGAGATTGACCACGGTGTCGGCATTGACGGTAAGCCAGTGGGTCATCTGTTCTTGGGGTGCGAGATGCGGAAGCGAAACGGTATACTCGCTGGTTCCATCGGGAGTAGTTGTTGTCTGGCCCGCGAAAATTACGTCATCGAAGTTTGATTGGCCGGCCTTGAGCCGCAACAACAGCGGTTCGGACACGAAGCTACTGGGGGGGTGATTGGGGGAGGGCACAACTGTCCAGTCGGTCGGACGGATAAAATCGATTGTGGTTCCGGTTAGCGTCGGACCGGAATCTGTCGGTCCTGCAGTCGTTGTTTTACCTCATCAATTGAATATTCGTCAAAGTGGAAAATCGAGGCCGCAAGGCCGGCGTCAGCGTTGGCCTGCTCGAAGACATCGCCCATGTGATCTGGGTTGCCACAGCCTGACGACGCGATCACCGGCGTCGAAACGTTGTCACAGACAGCCTTTGTGAGCGGGATATCGTAGCCGTCTTTCATCCCGTCGGTATCGATAGAATTGACAAACAGCTCGCCTGCACCGCGCTTTTCGGCCTCGATAGCCCAGGAGACGACGTCGATCCCGGTTCCCTCGCGGCCGCCTTTGATCGTACACTCGAACCAGCATTCTTCGCCATCGACGGTCACGTAGTGGTCGCCCTCGTCATCAAACCGGCGGCGGGCGTCGACCGAAATAACGATACACTGACTCCCGAAGGCGGTTGCCCCTTCGGTGATGAGCTCGGGTCGCTGGAGTGCCGCGGTATTGATCGAGACCTTGTCGGCCCCGGCGCGAAGCGTCTCTTTGATATCGTCTTTCGTTCGAATGCCACCGCCGACGGTCAGGGGGATGAAACACTCGTCAGCGACCGCCGAGACGGTTTCGAGCATTGTCTCGCGGCCCTCCGCCGAGGCGGTGATGTCGAGAAAAACGAACTCGTCGGCTCCCGCGTCGTTGTAGGCTTTCGCCATTTCGACGGGATCGCCGGTGTATTTGAGATCCTCGAAGTTGACGCCCGTGTAGACGGCCGCGTTGCCGTCGTCGTCGAGGTCGACGTCGATACAGGGGATGATGCGTTTTGTCAGCATTGAATACCAGTTGGTAGGATGGTTACTGGTTTCACCGTTTCGGCACGGCTGGTTCCCGGCGACGACAACCGCAGCGACAGATTACTGCTTGAATGCGGCAGCCACAAGCAGCGGGAAGACAAGCGTCGCTTCGGCTTCGACCTGCGTATAGTTGGTTTCGGCCTCTTTGATTTTCCCCCACGAGACGGCTTCGTTCGGTGGTGCACCTGACAGCGAGCCGTCGCCCTCCATCCCGGTCGAAATGTAGACGACGTAATCCGCGCCGCCGCGGAAGAGGTTCGTCATGATTGCGTGGTGTTTCGGAACCCCGCCGCCGACGGCGATCAGCCCCGTGGTGTCGGCCAGCAGGCCGTTTTCGATGAGCGCGTCGTAGTCGTCGAGAATCTCGATACCGATCTCAGAGTCGTAGCCCTGCTTGTAATAATACAGGAAGTTGCCGACTTCGGCATCGGTCAGCGCCGGACAGAAGACGGGCACGTCGTTGTCGGCAGCCTGTTTCAACACCGAATCCTCGTCGTCTAAGGTTTCGCCCAGCTCGCGGGCGAAGTCGGTTGGTGTTCGGATTTTTTCGTCGGCAAAGAAATCCTCAAAGAAGTCATAGAGATACTGTTCGAGCCAGACGTAGCGGTCGGAGGGCACGTAGATGTTGCCCAGACGATTGATTCCCTGTTCGCGGAGTTCGGCCTCATCGGCCTTCCACTCGCCCATTTTGAACGGTCGGGCCGTCTTGATGACATCCTCGGTCAGCGAGCCGGAGGTGGTGATAATCACGTCGACGTAGCCCTCGCGAACGAGATAGGCAACGGTCTCGCGGAGTCCCGAGGAAATGATATTCGAGGTAAACGTGAGATAGACGGTTGCGTCGTCTTCCTGCATTCGCTCGGCAATATCGATGGCTTCGGCGAGCTGGGTTGCCTGAAAGCCGGTCGTCGCGTAGCTTTCGAGCAGCTCGGTGAAATCGAAGTCGCCGCGGAAATCATAGCCGCGCACGTCTTCGGTGTCGGGCTCGTTGTCGCTGCCCGGAATGACGTGGTCGCGCGTGTCGCCGTCTGTGTCGTCCATACAGAGGGCTATCGCTACTCGGATTTGAACGCCTCGGGTTTGGGTCGTCGGGGTTTCCATTCCAGTTTACGATGCGAGAGCCGTTCGTTTCATACCGGAATAACAGATCAGGTGTATATTCACTACGCTCGAAAATAGGTGGTCACGGTGATCAGGTACTGATACCCTAAGAGAGACTCGCTACTGTCGCACAGTCTAAACCCAAAGCCCCGGAGTTCGTCAATCGAGTTACCGTGCATCCGTGAGGAACTGGGTGCGTTGCAGGACGAAGTCATCAGCGAAGACCGAAACCTCACCTTCGGTATACACCCAGACGGTGATGTCTTCGAGTTCACGGTCGGCCTTGAAATACTCACACTGATTGCGGTAATCAGTCCACGTTACTTCCCAGATTGCGAGATGATTCTCTGGGCCCCCATCTGCGTGTTGTACACCAATCCATGCCTGGCCATCACCAGACATGTTGAGGCGCGATTGTGCGCACAACCGGTATTCTGCATCCGGCAATAATACTGCATCAAGGTTCTGTTCGACATAGTCGTTGTCAATATCGCCATCTTCGTCAACCTCAGTGCTGCTGAGTTGAACAGCATTTGATCCATCTACCCCTTCTCCCTCGGTGATCTTGCCGTCAGCGAATCTCCAACTGGCATTGCCGTCCGCAAAATCAGGGTTCTCAATGAGGTTCTCGCCGTATGTCATCGGTGCCGTCAGTTCCCGGAGATCATCGCTAAATCCGAGGGCGACTGCTCCGACCGTCGCCGCAATCACGACAACGAGCGCGACGAGGAGGACTGTGCCGACAACTGGTGTTACACCTCGGTCGTCGACTTTTCTCATTATGCTTTATATATACGTGCAGTATAAATAAGTTTTCTGATAAATGTGGTCTGTAGTATCTGAGATACGGTAGTCGGACAATTGTCACTATATATGAGATCGTTTTGCAGATACAACTGGTATGTTCTGATAATATTCGTCAATGCCTCGGGTTCAAACCACACAGCAGAGACAGTGTTTCAGCCAAGTTTCCAACAGCCAATGTGGCTATCGTTCCCGCAACCGCTTTTCACAGACCTCCTCACTTCGATGTCAGCCGATAGATCCGCGCTTCCCACGGCCGAAGATCGAAGGCTGCCGCCTCAACGTCGGTGGCCGTCTCGTCGGCCCCGTAGTTCGACAAGAGGAGTTCAGCCTCCATTTCGTGTGGGTCGAAATCGACTTCTTCGGCGGGAATCCAAGTGTGACCCTCCCATTCAGCGAGATTGAGCGTCACCAACAACCGTTCGTCGCCCAAGGTCCGGATGTAGGACCAGACTTCTTCGTGTTCGTTGATCAGCACATCGTAGCGACCATAGACCATCACGTCGCTCACGTCGCTGTTCTTGCGGAGGTCGATCAGATCGCGGTAGTAGTGCCAGATCGATTCAGGATCATCGCGGGCGGCTTCGACGTTGATCTCGTCGTGATTCGGGTTGACGCCGAGCCACGGCTCGCCGTCGGTGAAGCCGGCCTGCGGCGCGTCGCTCCACTGCATCGGCGTCCGAGCGTTGTCACGGCTGTTCTGTCGGAGGCCGTGTTTGACCTGTTCAAAGCTCTCGATCTCGCCGCTATCGAGCGCGTTGCGGACCGGATTGATTGTTTCGACATCGCGGAACTCATCGAGCGAGTCGAACGGATAGTTCGTCATCCCGATTTCTGCGCCCTGGAAGATGTAGGGCGTCCCGCGAAGCGTAAAGATGAGCGTCGCCAGCAGTTTCGCGGACTCCTCGCGGTACTCGCCATCGTTGCCGAAACGCGAGACCAGCCGTGGCTGGTCGTGATTGCTCAGATAGATGCTGTTCCAGCCGTCTTCAGCCAGCCCGTACTGCCAGCGGTTGAACACGTCGCGGAGATCATTGAGCGTCCACTCGTTCGTCTCCCAGATCTTTCCGCCGTGATCGAGCAGGACGTGATCGAAATGAAAGAGCGTGGACAGCGGGCCATCGCGGCCGACATACCGTTTTGCGGTCTCCATATCCATGCCCTGGCCGATCATCTCGCCGAGTGCAAACACGTCGCGCTCGGCGAGCACACGCTCGTGCATTTCGTCCATGAACTCGTGGATTCGCGGCCCGTCGATCGAGTCCCACATATTGCTCGTATTGGTTGGTGGGTCGTGATCGGTGACCTCCGGAGGTTTCGACAGCAGGTTGATGACGTCCATCCGGAAGCCATCGATTCCCTTCTCGAGCCACCACTCCATCATCTCGAAAATCTCGTCGCGAACGTCGGGATTCTCCCAGTTGAGATCCGGCTGTTTCACGTCGAACAGATGGAGATACCATTTGCCGACATCCTCGTCGTAGGCCCACGCTGGCCCCCCGAAAAACGAGCCCCACTCGTTCGGCGGCGCTTCGTCTTCGGGGCCGTGGTGGCCGGTAAAGCCCTCAACGTCGGTTCGGCCGTGTTTCCAGATGTAGTAGTCGTGATACTCGCTTTCAGGATCGCGACTGTTGACGAACCACTCGTGTTCGTCGGAGGTGTGGTTGACGACGAGATCCATGATGAGCTTGATATCTCGGTCGTGAAGCCCATCGAGGAGGTCCTCCCAGTCGGCCATCGTCCCGAATTCAGCCATAATCGACTGGTAGTCGGCGATATCGTAGCCGTTGTCGGCGTTTGGTGACTCATAGACCGGGTTGAGCCAGATGATGTCGACGCCGAGATCGTCAAGATAATCGAGCTTTTCGATAATGCCAGGGATGTCGCCAACGCCGTCACCGTCGGTGTCATTGTAGCTTCGGGGATAGATCTGATAAATAACAGATTCCTTCCACCAAGCGCGATCAAGTAACTGTTCGTCAGGGGACGTTTCGCTCATATATAGCTGTGATATGGCTGGTGGTTTAATAGGTATGGCTTTAGGGCGTGCTGATACTCGAATAAATACGTGTATTTTAGTAGCCAACCGCCTAGCAGTCAGCTATGGCAGATCACGCACACGAAGCCGACCCCGATGCACGGGTAACCTCACCAATGCAGGACTTTACGACCCAACAAGCGATGATTGGCGGTGCTGTTCTTCTCGTCGGCCTGCTCGTCGTCTTCGGGATTCCGCTGCTGTTCGTCTAACAGCGATTCCGGCGGCCCCAACCAGTATTCACAGCGACTCAATAAACGAACAGTAGTCGCCACCGCCGTTTTTCCCGACTGAACAGAACTCACCGCCAGTGGCTCCTTCGCGTGGATACCACGCCAGTGGATGGTCCGCAACGAGGTCGACGGCGACGCGTTCGCCGAGTTCGAAGTCCTCGACGTGGTTGTGGAGGCAGTGAACCGTATCGCCGCTGTCGAGATCGACCCGATAGATGAACGAGGGACCGACATACTGCCGGGAGGCGACTTCGCCGTCGGTCTGTTCGTCGGCTGCCCGACCAGCGCGCAAATCATCGGGTCGAACAAGCACGTCGACAGCGATTCCTTCGTACTGCTCGGTGTAGCCGTCGAGCGTCTTTGCGTCGAAGGTACCGAGTCCGGTTTTGAGCACGCCGTCGTAGACGTAGCCCGTCAAAAAGCTCGCTCGGCCGAGGAAGGAGGCAACGAACCGTGATTTCGGCTGTTCGAAGATCCGCTCGGGTCGGTCGAGCTGTTCAATCCGTCCGTTGTTCATGACGGCAACACGGTCAGAGATCGACAACGCCTCCTCTTGATCGTGAGTGACAGAAATAGCGGTCACACCGGCGGCTTTGAGAATCGAGCGGACTTCCTCGCGCATCTCGACGCGGAGTCTGACATCGAGATTCGAAAACGGCTCATCAAGCAACAGGACTTCGGGTTCGGGCGCGAGCGACCGGGCAAGCGCAACGCGTTGTTTCTGCCCGCCAGAGAGCTGTTCGGGCGATTTTTTCCCGTGTTCTGGAAGGTCGACGAGCTCGAGCATTTCGTCGACACGGGCTTCTGTGTCCGCAGCGTCGAGTTCCGAGAGCCCAAAGGCGATGTTTTCGCGAACCGAGAGGTGTGGAAAGAGCGCGAAGTCCTGAAAGACGATGCCGACATCACGGGCTTCGGGGGCCGTTGCGCTGTCAGCGTCAGCGACGAGTTCGTCATCGATCGTGATCTGTCCGCCGGTCGGGGTTTCGAGCCCAGCAATCATCCGGAGCGTCGTTGTTTTGCCACAGCCAGAGGGCCCGAGTAGCGTCAACAGCTCGCCGCGTTCGACAGTGAGTGAAATCTCTCTGACGGCTGTCTCGCTGCCGAAGGCTTTGGTGACGCTATCGAGATCTAAAATCGGTTCGTCAACGACTGTCTCGGCCGATGACCGCGGGTTCGTGGACGGCTGTACCGATGACTGAGTGAGATGATTAGCGTTTGACATACAATCGGGAAGCGGTGGTGATTCGACTGCAGGTAGCGACGGCCACGCCTGCTGAATCCGGGGAAGAGGTCTGCAGGCAGCGGCTGTCTTCGACCATTCGTTGTCAGACACATACTTTAGGATACCCTAAAAGCGTATCGCTTACACGAGATACCACCCATAGAGCGGCCCGAAACGATATTTCCAGTCGGGACCGACCAACAGCCCTATCACCAAGCCACCGAATCGGATATGTGAAGCAAGTGGGTGTCGACGTAGGATACCGACACCCGTGCGCTTCACGATACTACCGCTCCGAGAGCTATTAGTCTCCGATATGTAGATGGCATATTGCTCGTTTCTTGCACAACATGCTGATGAGGAACGGGGCGATCAACGGAGTGTGTGCGAATTATTGGAGTACGGTTCGGTACTACGTCACTGAAATCCAAGAATAGAAGATACCAGTGGATGGTAGAATAGTATAGTTGTGGGCTCGAAGCACAATACTTAATATTGCATCAATAGAACACTGGTGTATGGCATTACACAATCAGACGGCTACGCCGTTCGAGTACGACTGGGACTACGCCTCGCGGGTGTCGATCCTCTTTGGGCTGTTTACCGTTGTTGCAGTCGTCGGCTGGCTCGTGAGTACGATGCTCACCGCAATTCACGTTTTTGCGCTGCCAGCGATTCCAGCGGATGCACCGATTCAGGGAAGCATCGAAGTCATTTCGAGTCAGTGGGCCTACGTCTTCGGCGTCCCGCTTGCAACCTTCGGTGCCGTGTATTATCTCGGCACGATTGCACTCGCACTCTGGTGGTTTGATTCGCGCCATCCGCTGATCATCAAGATTCTGACGCCGATTACCGCGAGTGGGGTCGCCTTTTCGGCGTACTTCGTCTATCTCCAACTCGGCGTCATCGGCGAGATTTGTCCATTCTGTATGGTCTCGGCCGGGGCAACCGTCGTCCTGTTTGGTCTTGAGCTGGCGATCCTCCGCAGCAGTGACACGCCATCACTCTCGGAGATGGTCACTGATTTCGGTGGCCTCGTTAGCGAGACGAATTTCGCAGTCGTCGTTATTCCGGTGGTCATTGGACTAGCCGCAATCGCCGGGATGTACAGTATTCCGCTCTTGCCGCTTCCGCCAGTGGTGCCCTTCTAACTGCTCGCCACTGCGGTACTGCAGCTTCAATTTTAAATACAAACCAAAACAGCCAGCGGTGGCTACTCGAGCGTTGCCGAAATCACGTTTCGGAGTTCAGCAACCGTCTCCACGTCGTATTCGACTGTCTCGTCGCCAACCGTGAGTGACAGGACACCGCTATCGTCTGCGGAACCAATCGTTTCGACGGGCGCGATACCATCGAACGCATCGACGACAGCCTCGACATCAGTCGTCTCGATGACGACCCGGCCAGGCGTTTCATCAAATAGTGCCATAGTATCGTCGATCGTGATGTCGGCTCCGGCACCGGCGGTAAGCAGTTCTGCGAGCGTGACCGCGAGGCCACCGTGACTGACATCGTGGGCGGCCAGTGTCGACTCGTCATTTGCGACCCGTGCAATCGCCGAGACGAGCTCACGGGGGTTTTCGGGGAGTGCGGGGAACCCATCGCTGCCACCGACTTGCGCGAGATACTCTGAGCCACCGAGTGCGCCACCTGCGGCACCGACGACAACGATCTCGCCGTCGCCTGAGAGCGCGGCTAGTGGAGCATCATAGCCGTCTTTGGTACCGACCATCGCCAGCGTCGGCGTCGGCGGGATCGGTCCCGAAACCGAGTCGTTGTAGAGCGAAACGTTGCCACCGACAATCGGTGTTGACAGCGTTGCACACATGTCAGCAAGCCCATCGACAATGGCTTTGAAACCGCCATAGACCTCGGGTTTCTCGGGGTTGCCGCCGTTGAGACAGTTGACCGCCGTCAGCGGAAGCGACCCTTTCGCCGCAAGATTGGTTGCGTTTTCGAGTGCAACCGCCTGGGCCCCCTCGTAGGGGGCCGCCGTCGTCCAGTTGGGGTTTGCTCCCGAGGAGAACGAGAGGCCGGTTCCCGCGCCAGTCGTATCGTCGGCGTCGCCGCTGGTCTCGCGGACGGCCATGATCGCCGCGTCGTCACCGGGCTTCATCGCCGTCCGGACGCCAACTTCGTGGTCGTACTGCCGGTAGACCCACCGTTTCGAGGCGGTGTTTGGACTCGAAATAACGGCCGCCAGTGCCTCGTCAAGATCGACCTCGGGAAGGTCGCGCTCGTCCTGTTCCGGTTCGATCGCGTCGAGGTCGTTCATCGGTGCGCCTTCAGCGAGGAACTCGGGGTCGACGTCGACGACGACCTCGCCACCGAAGGTGCAGACATAATTACCCTCTCGAACCTCACCGATAACCGAACAGCCGAGATCGAACCGCTCGGCGATTTCGGCGACGCGCTCGGTATCTTCGGGGGCGACTTCGTAACACATCCGCTCTTGGGATTCGGCCAACAGGATTTCCAGGGCGTTCATATTCGGCTCGCGCTGGTGAACCGCATTGAGGTTGATCTCCGCGCCGAAGCCGCCTTTGGCGACGAGTTCGGAGGAGGCTCCGCCGAGGCCCGCGGCCCCAAGGTCGCGAGCGGAGCAAATCAGGTTCTCATCGACGAGCGCCTCGTTGGCTTCGATCAGCAGTTTTTCGCTGTATGGGTCGCCGACCTGGACGGCGGGGCGGTCTTCGGTTTCGGCGTCTTCGGCGAGGTCTTCGCTCGCAAACGATGCGCCGCCGAGGCCATCGCGGCCCGTTCCGTTGCCAACGAGGACGAGTTTGTTGCCCGCGCGCTGGGCCTCCGCGGTAACGAGACGGTCCTGGTTTGTCAAGCCGATGCAGGCGACGTTGACGAGTGGATTGCCGATGTAGCCCTCGTGGAAGTCGACGCTCCCGGTGACTGTCGGGACACCGATTGAGTTGCCGTAATTCGAAATCCCCTCAACAACGCCCTCGAAGAGATACTGGGAGTGTTCGCGGTCGAAGGGGCCAAAGTAGAGGCTGTCGGCCAGTGCAATCGGGTAGGCACCCATCGACATCGTATCGCGAACGATGCCGCCGACGCCAGTGGCCGCCCCATCGTAGGGGTCGACATAGCTCGGATGGTTGTGGCTCTCGATACCGAGGGTGATGTAGGTCTCACTGTAGTCGTCGGCCTCACGGTCGGCAGCTGGCGTATCGGCGGCTCCGGGCAGCGGAACCGCGATGACCGCTGCGTCGTCACCGGGACCGATAACAACCTGGGTCCCCTCGCTTTCGAACGCCGAAAGAAGTGGTCGGGAGGATCGGTACGCACAGTGCTCACTCCAGAGATTTTCAAAGAGCGTCGCCTCGGCGGGCGTGGGGTCACGTCCGAGTTCAGCGACGATAAGCTGAGTGTCGGACTCCGGAAGACTCATTC
>LKMJ01005928.1_pt1 | contig 11555 bp, 14 predicted proteins | sample 643391 | NCBI WGS metagenome assembly LKMJ01 (sample SAMN04112250, study PRJNA286221) | soda lake metagenome | biome: soda lake; feature: Kulunda Steppe; material: water; isolation source: sample PL-Br10 brine of Picturesque Lake | place: Russia: Kulunda steppe | collected 2010-07
ACACACACCCATACCCACACCCTCACCCACCCACACTCACACCCACGCCCACACCCACACCCACACCCACACACAGAGTCTTGGGCTTCCGGACTGGCGTGCATGATAAAATGTCTGAGGCCCCTGACCAGGGTTGCGCCTCCAAGCCATCTATGAGAATTCTGACCATTTTAACAGAACCGTGTAGGTGTGGTGCGGTTAACCGTTAAAACACGGGCAGGAGAGAGAGAGAGAGAGAGAGAGACGGTGGCAAATCAACCAGTAAGATGGGAACGCTTGTTCAGGCGTTGTTTGAAACATGTAACTAAACTATTTCTGAGCAACGCTAATGCAAGAATATGCAAGCACAAGCTGTGTGTTCGAGCCCTCAGGCCCCATGCAGAATCCACAGGCCTGGAGCATCCACACATGCACAATTTAGAAGCTTAGAGACAATGCCGGGGGTGAAGCAGGGAGGCAGCATGGCGCACAGGCAAGCGCTTGCATGTATGAGGCCACTCCTACCATCCAGGGGCATCCCTTGGCTCCAGCAGCTTGGCATGGCACCATGGCCGCTGGTCCTTGTGCCATGAGCATGGTGCAGCTGGGGGGGTGATTGCTGGCAAGAAAGGGGTACACAGGCTACTTTTGGTGCAGGCCCCAAATCCCCAGACTGAACCATACACCAAACCGTGTTTCTCCATCTAGATGGCCTTAAATTTGTGTAACACGGTAAAAGTCGTAAGACAGCGTCCTATCCTAATTGGACAGCAAACCGTCTACTGAACTGGCACAATCCTGCCCCTAATCCAGGTTGAAGTGGCTCCAGGGACCGTGCCATGGATTTGACACCTCATTTGACAACAACCCAAGAGAAACCCCCCCAAGAGGATCCCACACTTGCTTTACGTTTCAGTCATCACAAACAGCCAGACATAAAAAGGCATATCAAGAATGCGCAGCGCGCTTGTGACATGTGATGAACGTACATGGACATCAGAAGGTGTAAACACACAGATCAAAGAGACTTTGCTTTCCCCACCTCTTTATCATTTCAGGGGTGATGAAGCCCTTGCCGCCTGTCCAGCCAGGTGGGGGGTTGTTCAACACATACAACACCTGCAAACAGTAGTAAATCCAAAGCAAGCTTTATCACATGTCATTTTCAACCTCTGAGCCACTGTGAAGTCAGGGCCAGACCAGCATTAAAAGATTTAATGTGCACACTACAGCAGGACACACTACTGCATTGGCAGTTCTGCACATTGCCCCATGTCACACTGCTATCAGCCTTGCTCAATAACACATTGAGCATGCGCGCCAGTCAATGCTCCGCAGAGCATGTTGATGAGGAGGTGGGAGCGTAGCTGAGGCGAAAGCGCGAGCCGACTTGGGCAGGTGCTGGCGTATGCACGCACAAGCATGGCCCACTGCAAGCAAGCCTGCGGATGTGCATGAATACTGCTTACATTACAAGCTGGCATGTGCATGCACAGGCACGACTTGTGCAACTAGCCGGCTTGGGCGTGCATGGGTAATGGGTTTGCCGCATGAGCAGGAAATCCCTGCTTTCCGCCTGGCCAGCCTGCGAGCTTGGCAAGGTCCCACCTTAAATTGTTCAGGGTGCTTCTGCGCCAACCTATCCAAGTCTGAGCGCAGCAAAATGTCCTCTTCCGCAATGTTGCCAAATATCAAGGTGACCTGCCGAAGGCATATCCGCGCTTGCGTGTGACAGTGAGGCAGTGCAACAGTGAGGCATCACTTTCTGGACTGCCGGCTGTGTCCAGGGGCAGCTGCTACCAAGCAGGAGCGCTCTCAAGCCAGCTTGAGTACTGCAGAAGCATTGTGATACGATTAAAATATGCCACTCGTCTGATCGAGGTTGGAAGCACCCTCAAGCCAGCCAGAGTACTGCAGAAGCATTTAAATCCGATCGATGGTAGCGTTGAAACATGCCACTCGTCTGATCAAGGTTGGGAGCACCAGCCAGAACGCTGAAACCAATGGTGAGGCAATGCCACGCCCTGGCGTGTTTCTTCACCGCGTGAGCGGCAGGCCTTCGCATCATGCGTGGGCAGAGAGATACCCTGGGCACCTGGAGCAGCCTTATTCAGCGCAGCAGATATTCCACAGGTTTCAGGCAGCATTCAGGTCCCGGTGCATCAGGTACCCAGGACGTAGTTGTCGCACGCCTGAGCTCCCAGCTGCCAAGGACCGGGGTTAACAAAATTGAATAAAAATGATAAATAACCCCTAGAAATCCTTAATGCTACATCCTAAACCCTAAACCCTAACCCTGACACTTAACCCTTAACCTGAAACCTAAACAGAATGCTGAAAAAGGTGATTCAAACAACAATTTGAAGCAGGGCGCATGCCTTGTCAAGGTTGGGATAGCATAGCAGGTCTGCGTTCGGTCTGATATTTGCAACAGAAAGGCAGGGTGCTCTGCCGCACATGGATCGCCATACTGCAAGCAGCTCAGCAGCAGGAGCTAGGCGGCACATGACTGCACAGTCTACGGGTGGGCCTCAGATGGCACGCACTTGCAGCAATGGCGTGGCGTGAAGAGCTGGGTGTTGCGCAGCGGGATGCTGTGAGCGGAGAGGCCCTTTTGCACCTATCAACTCTTCTAGACGTGGCATTTCAAGCGTCAAACTTGAAGTTCAGGCCTTAAGCGGCTGTTTCATACCCTGACCATAAGACCAATAAACTTGAGATAACAGGCGCATGGGCATATACGTACCAGATAGATGCAACACAGCACCGTTAGTGTTTAACTCTGCATGGAGCTCTGAGTCAACAGCAGCCTAAGCAAGCAGGCAGGCAGAACAAACACCAATTTGCCCAGCACACACAACACACACCCTTTGGCCAACCTCCTCAATTCCAAGCTCAACGGTCATGTGCTTTTCAGTTTGCAAGCGCTGTTTGCCGCTCAAGATCCCAAAAAGACATCGAGAGACTCGTGAGACCTCAAGTGCAGGTCCCATAGCCTCTACGGATGCTCCTCCTTTCCCGTATCTTGCCCCACCTTGGTCTGCGGTATTGTGCCCCACCTTGGTCTTGTCTGCTGTGTTCTTCAGGATGGCGTTGAGGACCTGGTACATGGGGGTTACGCCAGTGCCGCCAGCCAGCATGCCTGCATGCGGGCAATCGCTTCTGTTCATGCATATGCTGATGTGACGAAGGCTGCACTCGACTGACAACTCTGGTATTGAGTGGCTGGAGGGTTGACATTGCTGCCCAAACTTGGCACAAAGAAAAAAGGGAGAAGAGTGGAGCTATGCATGGAAAAGGGGGAGGCGGACTTTGCTTGTATGCAAGTGTGATGACAAAAGGTGCCCATATGCCCAGAAGGAGTTATCAAGCTTGCACCATCGGTTGTTCTGCAACCCATCGGCCCCTGCAGATTTTATCCCAATGCTTTTGAAAAGCAGCTGCAGGGTTGGCCCATCAGACAAAGCGCACAAAGGCTAGCAGTTGCATTTCTTGACTGAGGCCTTATCTTTGTAACCCTCGTAAGCCCACCAGTCAAAGCGCGCACCACAACAATCACACCACCATGCACATACCCAGCTTTGAAGGTGGCGCGGGAACTAGGTTGCGAGTATGTCTGATTGTATTCAAGGCATTGGATGACTTCAAGCATGCATTGAGTGTTCGTGTAAGCATGCTTAATACAGCAACACGAGCACCACAGGGGGGGAAACACACCTATGTGCTTCTTCATGTTAGGCTTGTACTCCAAACGCCCCTGCCCAAGCATGAAGCAGGCATACACCAAACTGGAAAAAAGTTTACACATGGATGATGCAAGATGTCCGCAAAAGAGCATGATTACGAGATGAGCACAGGCTGATTTTCACTAAAGGAAGAGCATTGCGCCTAGTGCTAGCTTGGGGGGTGGAGCTTAAATGTAGCAGATTTACCAAGAAGTTGGTGCTCAATATGTAGGGGCCGCAACAAAACAGCGGCAATCAGCATTGGAACACTAATGGCACACTGCAGCTTTCATGAGTGACCTCAAGGCAAAGAGCACAGTCCTGCTGCTGGATAACTTGACATAAAAGGCTGCATAGCAATCATGGATGTATGTGCATGCATGGGTGTGTGCATAAGGATGCACACGCGCAATTGCATGCCTTTGAAACACACCTTTGGGCCCTTGACCTGTATGTACTGCCCAACCTCCAGGCGTTTCAAGGCCTGGGACATCTTGCCCTCAGGGTACACCTTAATGACGAAATCCACAAATCCACGCTGATCATCATCAGATACAGGTGTATAGGAGCGGTAAATATCCTTGCCGTTCTCATCTTTGGCCAAGAAGGACATGTGCTGACCGATGGGCAGGCCCAGGCGCTGCTGCTTGGTGGACAGTGCAAATCGCATCCACATGGTGTTGTGGTTGATGAATTTCTTGTCAATCAGCTTGATTGGCTTAAACTCCTTGGGATCCAGGAAGGGGATTTGCCTGGCCGCCTTGTAGAGGAAGGCAATGGTGATGGCTGACAGCAGTGTGGTGGCATAGCTCACGTACAATGGATTCCTCATAAGAACTTCTATCATCTCCTGCACAGAGGTAGGCAACAAGTCCAGGTACTCTGCAAGCATAGCTGCAAATCACCTAATATAAATGTAGCTAACTTAATATTTTCATTGAAAGGTGCGATGTAATTTCTTAACTCGTTGCGATGTCAAGTTCTTAATTCGGCTCGCAACGCTAGTAAGGCGTGGGTAAATGGTAAGGGAAATCGAATTAGAAATTGAATTTCTGAATTTCTTCTTACCCGACAACCCCCCCCCCCGTCTGGTAATGGGTAAGCAGAAATAGAAATTCGACCCCCCCCCACCACCACACACACACGTTGACCGATTTGATGTAGTGGATGTAACAAGAATGGTTAAAAATGGTTATGCCTATTTGTAGTTTTCCTTCAGTCGACCGGTCTGACTGAATGGCTGTAACAAAGCTGGCTAGTGTATTCCTAATTAAGTCATTTGCCCACTGTAAGGCTTATGTGAGGTCTGTGAAGCTTGTGCTGACTGCTAGGCAACTAAGCAGTAGAAAGTCCATAAGCTTCAGAACTCAGAGGAAGAGCAAGAAAGTTAGATTAGATTGAGAAACCTTCAAATGGCTTGAAAAGCTGAAATGAAACAGACAAAAAAAGGTTTCAGACCAGACTAGTTGGCTTCAGAACAGAAACCATGGGTGTTGGATTTTAAGCCCAGCAAAACACAAACAACACCCAGAATTCCCGGAAGGTAGTGTCTGCGAAGCGAAGCAACCATTACGTCAGCAGTTAGGGAGCAATTGATGTTCATAGCCAAGCCTGGCAACGGGAAAGAAATAAGTTATAGCTGTGTGTTCACATACGTCACAATCACATCACGCACCCCATGCCTAACCTCCTGGTTGACCCCTCCTCCTGAGTTGCCCTCCATGTGCTCATCATACCACCTCTTCATCTCCTCATATTCCTCATCTTGGTATGACTGGACTGCACCGTCCATTCAAAGAACTCTCTGGGGTTCCTTGTTGGATCTGGGACTGTGAACCGGTGCATGGTGTCTTTAAAAATTATGCGTATCCATCACCCATTACCCACGAATCGGAAACGTGGGTAATGGGTAATTTCAGAAATAGAAATTCAATCGTGGGTAATTCTAATTCTATTTCTGAATTACCCACAACTGGTTGGAAACGTACCCTAATTACATCACAAAATAAGCCTCAGTGAGGCTTGAAGGCTAAAGCCTACTAATCCCTGGGCCTCCCTGATCCACTTAAGCATTGGCATTACATGGACATCAGAGCATGCTCATGAGAAGAATATTACTTAAAAGAATTGAGAGAAGACATTCATCCTTCATACAAGAAAAGGATGAGATATGTCACTGTTCAAGGCACGGCATAGCTTATCTCAAGTTGATCCATTCTTTATACAAGGGATGCCAGACACTGTTCAAGGCAAGGCAGACTCATCACAAGTTAAGCCGTTTCTTGAAGTCCTTAACCATGAATGCCAACCCATCGCGGAGCACCACTTTTGGTTCCCAACCAAATGTCTTGTGGATCTTGGAGATGTCTGGCCTGCACGTTAAAGTCAAACCAAGTCTGATGTACATTTAAAGAGAAAACTCGTGTACGCAGAGCGACGAGTTGCTGCCAAAAAGCCGGAGGGGATTCTGTCACACAGCTCAACTTTGAAATACAGTTTAATTCAGGCGTGTTCAGGAGTTAGCCCTGTACGGCAACGAGCACATGCTCTTAGCATGGCCAAGCGTGCAGGCCACAACTCAGCTTCACACGCAGGCGTATGCCATCAAGACAAGCAGGGCAGATCCCTTTGCTGCTGTGCGAGCTTGGCTTTCAGCACATTGGGAAACCATAATTCCAGAACAGACGTACAGCTTTAGGAACTCAGATGCACCCACTTGCGCTTGTTGGGATCATCTGAAGTGTTGTCCCTGAACTCGATAGTAGCGTTTGGGTTGACAACCTGCAGGGAACACCAATGACAGCAGCACCTGTCATGCCTGACTTATCTGTGTGGCTCTTGCTGTGACAATAGTCAGTATTAAAACAAGCAAACCAATTCCAGTGCTGATCAGAATAGAATCATTGTTGCCAAAAGCAGGAAAAAGTTGATGAGCGCGTTTCCAACTAACAGACTTTAAGAAGGAAGTGCAATCTGACGAGCATAGCCTGATTATCGCAAGCTAGATCGGAAACTTGTTGCCCCACAGATATTCAACCCAGTCAAGGCCCCCTAGGGTGATGCCAAGCTTCAAAGAGGCAAGCCGCAAAGGATATTTTGCGGCCCAGAGTTTACACGGGACAAAGCCCACCAAGTGACCCGGGCCGCCTCACCTCTTTCACGAGGCTGGCCAGCTCCAACATCGTGAATTCATTAGGGTTGCCAATGTTGAAAGGCCCAATCTCATCGCCCTCCATCACCGCCACCATACCAACTATCAAGTCAGAAATGTACTGCGCGCGGGGCATGCGAGGGCATGCAGCCAGTTACAAGAGCACATGCAGACAGTAAACTCGCATGCAGGCAAAGGTAAGCAGCTCCAACAGCACATTCTCCACCAAGTGTGTCTCTTTCCCTAGGTCAGGCCCAAGGCTGGGCATAGGTTCAGCACGCAACCTTCAGCAGAGCTCATACGGTGGAGGATGGCCAGGCAGCATAGGTTCTAAGTCAGCAGCGAAGCGACCAGGCAGCACAGGCATTAGGTCAACAGCGAGAGGCGGCCAGGTAGCACAGGTACTAGGTGTACAGCGAGAGGTGGCCACGCAGCACAGGCAGTTGGTGCGCCAGCAGGGAGCGGGTGGGCAGATGAGGCAGCCAGGACACCGTGCAGAGCAGGGACCTTACCCAGGTCCACACTTAAAAAGGGGTGCCCTACAGCCAGCTTCTGAGCATAGCCAAGCGGATGAGTGAGCCAGCATGAGCTGTGGCAAAGCAGGTGAGGAGCGCTGGCATCTGGCTGGCTCAGCGCCTGCCAGCTTTGAGTCGGAGAACAGCAAGTGAGTGGTGCAGGCAGCTGGCTCAGAGCGAGCTGCAGAGCACATCTCAGCGCACAGGCCCGCAGGCACCCACCTGGAAGGAGCGCGTCTGCTGGCCGTCGCCGTAGACAGTCAAGGGCTTGCCTTGCAGCGCCTGCAGGCGAGAGCAGCACCGGAGCGCGCATGGCAACGGAGCGGGGCGTTTGGAGCTGCTCAGGGTCCACAGGAACATGGAGGAGAGTGACCAAAGAGCCTCAGCGCAGACTTGCGCACGTTCAGGCACGCTGCGCACCATGGTCCAGCACTCAGGTCAGGACGTGCAGAGGCAGCCTGGCACACAGCTAGGCATTTTCTTATGGGGAACACATGCACACACCAATGCGTGAACGACAGCCGGAGCAGCTGCTCTGGGCTCGCCTTGTGCAGAGGGGTATGCACTGCGTTGCTGGCGCACGAGCTTTGCAGAATGGGCACATGTCACAGGGCGCCCTGCTTGAGGCCTGGCAGCTGGCACTTGTGCAGGGTGCCTGCCGCACCTGCCGCACCGTGCAAGGCGCATGACAGCAAGCTTTCAGAGTGGGCCTGCTTTATCAGCTGCCCATCAGCCAGGTCTCCAAGTTAAAGGCAGCCTCAGACACAGGCAGGCCATCATGCCTCGCGCGCCCTTTAGTAAGGCGCAGGCTAAAACGCCAGACTGCAAGTGGCTGTGCCTGCTGCAGAGGGGCTCGTGAGGTACCCACTTCCCATACCAGACATACAGCCAAGCAGGCGTCTGTGTATGAAATCTCAACAATCTCAAACACCCAACTAGTCCCAACCCGTACAATCCGTCGCAGCACAGGCACACCCGCCTTCATGCTGCTCAGGAAGCCAGGCGGGCGGACGCAAGGGTATAAAAAAGAAAGGCCCAACCCACAAGACCCGTTGGCCACACAGGCACACACCCACCTGAGCCACAAAGTTGGACACCACGCGGCCGTCATCCAGGGCCATGCGGGGGCCGTAGGTGTTGAAGATGCGCACAATGCGCACCTCCATGCCGTGCTCCCTGTGGTAGTCCATGGTGAGCGTCTCTGCGATGCGCTTCCCTGTGCGCGGAATGGCATGGGCGAGCCGGCGCACGTGCATGCCTGTGCATGGGAGTTCTTGAATACACACGCGCAAGGGTGCAGGGCCTGTACTGCGGGCATGTAAACAGAATGGGTGCAAGTGGGATTAATTGGGTGCGCTGCACGGCCAGAATGGGTGCAGGTGGGATTGGTTGCGTGCGCATGACTGACACTTGCTCCGACATGTGGTTGAGGCAGCCCGCACATTGTGCCAGCCCTGCACGAGGTTGGCATAATGGCGCGTGATGGGGGTAGGCGCCCTGTGCTGACCACCCTGGTCCTGAGGAAATAGATGACAACAAGGGCAGGCAGGAGGCAAGTAGGCCCGCAGAGATGCCTGGCGCAGGCGCCCGCCTACCCTCATCGTAGCATGACCTCTCCCCGATGGGATTCACATTGCCCCAATACTCCTCCCTCTGGGGGTGCTGCAGTGGGTCACCGTACACCTCACTGGTAGATGTCAGGAGGAAGCGGCCCTGCACAGCAAGCGAGAGTGGGCGGCAGCGCGCAGGTGGCCAGCCATCCACCAGGCGCACAGAGCCCGCTTGTGCATAGCTGAGCAGCCTCGTCTTCTGACACAGCACGCACCATGGCACCACGCAAAGGCACACTGATCTAGGAGTGGCATGGTACTTCTGGCACCACGAGGGGGCTGGCCGGCAGGGCTGCCTTGCAAACAAACTCATGTGCTCAAGGCCTAGCATTGTTTTGGACAGGGAAGGCTGGTGATAGAAGGACGCAGGGCCTCAGTGCCTGCATCTACATTGATGAGGGCTTAGGAGTGCTGTACTTGCTGAAGCTGAGAGGGGGGAGCAGCACACTCATCGGTCATGGCAGGGCATGGTTGCACACACACTCCGTCATGTGGGAGGCCAGACACCAAGGCCTGCTCGCCTATGGAATCTGTATTCATATTGCTAGGCTCATAATCAGGGTAGATAGACATTCGGTTCAAGCTCGATGCAGTGCTTTGTCCTCCAATTCCGTATTGCACAGACCCGCTGACCTTGCAGCGCTTGGTGAGGCCCAGCATGTTCATAGTACCCAGGAAGGAAGTCTTGGCCGTCTTGATAGGGTTCCACCTGCAGGCAGGTGTGTGGGCATGGGCAAGCAGCGCGAGATGGGTGCACGTAGGTGTGTGCACAGCTTTTGCAGTGCTGTGCCTCGTTGGGGTGCGTTTAAACAACCCTACCAGCGATTGCAGCCTGCTGCCTCGTGCACATATTTCACAGAAAAAAGACATTGCGCTCACTTGTAGTGAACGGGAGATGCGGGGCAGGCCAGGTGGTAGACGTGGTCGACCTCCAGGCGGATGGGTTCTGTCACATCGTGGCGAATGAGCTCGAAGTTGGGGCGCCCTATGAGGTGCTCGATATTCTCTTTGCTGCCTGTGAAGAAGTTGTCCATGCACAGCACCTGCAATTGGTGCAGTGGGTGGTTGTGTTGTTGCTGCGAAGGAGGGGAGGCCGAGCAAGAAATCCTTGCTCAAGCACAAGAGGCAGGAACACAGCGGGACTCCTTATCAACAAGCATACAAAGCAAGCACTCACATAGTCTCCCCGGTTTACAAGGAAGTCACAGAGGTGAGAGCCCTGCAAGCAAGCAGGCAGAAGAGGAGGAGGGGCGTTGTTCCCCTAGGCATCTTGCATTTCATGCAGAGGCAGCAGCAACAGCTGGAATAATGTGCAAAACAGGCGCAACCCTGCCTCACCACGAACCCAGCTCCGCCTGTCACAAGGATCCGCTTGCAATCGGTTCTGGGCTTGATCTTGTTCACTGTACCCGTGCCGGATGGAACTGGCGTCATGTTGTGGGTTTATATTAAACTAAATTTTATATATCTATCTATATTCCTTAATGATCGTACGGTCACACAGTAATGATGAAGACAATAAAAGAATGTGATGAAGAAAATAACCATAAATCAAAAGTTAAGAATGGAAGGCAGGGTCCGGCACACGATTTAAAAGGGCCATAGCATTAACCGTTCGTTTATGGCTCACAACAACATTGGTTTACAGTTAAAAAATGTACTATTTGTTGCCTTTGATGTGCTTACATGGTTTATCTGGATCTGTCTGATCTGTCTGTCTGTTCTTTCTGTCCTTGCCGGTTTGATTTGAGCAGTTAAGCTGACATCCCTGATGAACATCCCAGACTCTGCATCCTAATGATTGAATGTAACCATCGGGGTTGCTGAGCTGCAATCGCAGGTAGCGTTATGTCTGATCACATGTGCACTTGGATTTGCAAGTGTCAGAAGGACGTCCTAGTCGATAAGGATGAAGGCCAAAGCCTAACTTAAGGAGATAAGATAAAATAAAAAAGACTACAGAATAAGGATTATCTCTGCTGGCGTGAATGAGGGAGAAGTTTTTAGCTGGTGCATGCTTGCACAGCAGTGCGACAAATTGAGCATGCACACTATCTTATCTGGACGGGGATTATCTATACAATACTGAGCTACCCCTCAGTAGACTTGGTGACGTACGCAGTGGTGTAGCATTAAAAAACGCGATAAATTCGGTGTTTTATAAATTAAACCTCGAATTGACCTGGCAAAAGCAGAAGCTGGGCCAGGGGGGTCTGGGGCAGTCCAACTATCCCCCCAACCGCCCAAGGTTGGGGTAGCGGTCGGGGGCGACAAGGGTGGAGGACACGTATATATAAGCCCCCACACAATATAATGGCTCCATGAAAGGGCCCTGAATGGGACCAGTTCACCTTCTAGTGACTGGGTGGACAAATGGGACCAGGACCAATTGGAAGGGGGGGGTCAAGGTGCAGTGCACGCAACCACTTGACCACCAAGCACGCCACTGACTTGGAAGCTGTACAGCAACCTGCGCTTTGCCAAGCATTAACAATTTCTAGAGCAGCAGGATATGGCCCAGCCCTGGGTGGTGCTCAGGAGGAGGAGGAGGAGGAGGAGGAGGAGGAGGAGGGGG
>LKMJ01005929.1_pt1 | contig 11554 bp, 14 predicted proteins | sample 643391 | NCBI WGS metagenome assembly LKMJ01 (sample SAMN04112250, study PRJNA286221) | soda lake metagenome | biome: soda lake; feature: Kulunda Steppe; material: water; isolation source: sample PL-Br10 brine of Picturesque Lake | place: Russia: Kulunda steppe | collected 2010-07
AGAGAGAGAGAGAGAGAGAGAGAGAGAGAGAGAGAGAGAGAGAGAGAGAGAGAGGGAGGGAGGGAGAGCAAAAGAGAGAAAGAGAAAGAGGGAGAGAGAGAGAAAGAGAAAGAGGGGGAGAGAGAGAGAGAGAGAGAGAGAGAGAGAGAGAGAGTGTGTGTGTGTGAAAGGGCCTGAGCGCATGTGCATGGCTGCCGGGTCGGAGTTGGTGATTGAGGAGCATCCTTGTGCGCGTTCTTATTTCAATTGGAGGAGGGAGGGTGTGGAATATTGTGCGTGAATGCCAACAACTCAGCCGATGAAGCCTTGGGGCGATCTGGCACTCCTGTGCTTCTGTGTACCAAACTACCTGTGTATCAAACCACCTGTTTATCAAACTACCTGTGTATCAAATGTATCAAACTACCTGTGTATCAAACTACCTGACGTTCCAGTAGCACACCGACCCGCCCAAGAAGTGTACTGTGCCTGTAGTGACAGCAGCTGGCTATCAATGGCTGCCTATCAATGAAGCCACACAAACACTGAACATATGCAGTATATGAGACGGTATGCACATGGTGTGCCAAAAGCCACACACGCACTGAACATATGCATTATATGAGACGGCATGCACATGGTTTACCAAAAGCGGCTTGGGAGTGAGCCTCAGCCTGGAGCAAAGCAAGCGCATCAACCCTTGCCAGATGATGGAGGCTGTGCGCTTGGACCTGGACCACACATGCACAATGTACGCACACACACGCACGCAAGCACACAGTTATGAGAGCACTCAGTCTTGTTTAAACTTGCACCTCGCAGCGGTCGGCTCAGGTACAACCGGATGAACAGCACCATCTCCCCCTCCTTCACTCACGCGCACACACGCGCACACAACAGAGACATATGCACACTCACTCTCTCACACACACACAAGCGTGCACGCACAAATGCACACAAGCACACACGCACATGCGCACATGCAAACACACACACACAAGCGTGCACGCAAAGCGTACCCTGGGGCGCTGGGCTTGTCAGGGATGGGGCCCAGGGCTGCTTGGTCCTCCAGCTCCCGCTGCATCTGCGCCAAATGCCGGCCCTCCAACTCCAGCCGGGCCTGCCTCTGCCTGCGCGCACAACAATGCCCGTGCTCATGAAGCGCAATACATACACACTCCCGCACAGATGGGTATGTGCAGGTGCCATGTACTCAGCCCCAGCCGGGCCTGCCACTGCCCGCGCATGCGCCCCTAGCGCGCACACACTCATGCACGCCGCAAGCACCATGAACATGCACGCATGCTGCTGGTTTGCGCGTCATGGCCTGCCGCCTCAGTTTTGCACACCCGGCGGTATAAACAGATGCACGCAAGCGTATTTACCTGTCCCATGCCATGAGGCAGGGCAAACAGCAGCTGTCCCACACCATGAGGCAGTCAGTGCAAACAGATACACACGACCGTGCGCACCTGTCCCATGCCAAGAGGCAGTGCCAACAGACACACGCAAGCGTGCGCACCTGTCCCACGCCATGAGGTCAGCGTAACTCCGATGGATGCAGGCTGCGGATGCGCTGATGGAAGGCTTGAAGGGCAGCTTGGCAAACTCACCCTCTGCGGCATCCACCTGTGGAGCGCCCCCATGGCATGTACGCACAACCACTTTTGGTGTAGTGCGCGCTGAGAGTGCTTGTTCTGAGCGTTGAGGGTGTGTAGTGTGTGCTAAGTGAGGGTGTGTAGTGTGTGCTAAGTGAGGGTGAGCAGTGTGTGCTAAGTGAGGGTGTGTAGTGTGTGCTTAGTGAGGGTGTGTAGTGTGTGCTCAATGAGGGTGTGTAGTGTGTGCTAAATGATAGCACCCCGTGCGAGTGGTGAGGGCGCCCGTGCACTGCTTTCAAGTGCTGATTTGCTCGCGTGCACGTGTGCTGATAAGTGCATGAGCTCATCATTGCCCACAAAGATGACATGAGGAGTTGCGAAGGTGACCGGGCCCTTTTTTCCTGGCAGCATGGCCTCTGCCACCAGGAGCACGGGGCCTACCACCAGGAGCACTGCCACCACAGGAGCACTGCCACCACAGGAGCACTGCCACCACAGGAGCACTGCCACCACAGGAGCCTGCCACCAGGAGCGCAGCAACAACAACCAGAGAACGATGGCCACGTAACAGCACCAGGCCAGAAGGGGGAGGGAATGAAGGTCACCTAAGTCATGAAGACAAAGTGTCCCTTTTCACAGATTGCACAAGGAGCCGACCACGCTGAGTCAGGCAGTTAAGATGAGTCAGGCAATTACGCTGAGTCATCCAGTCACGGCCACACTGAGTCAGGCAGGAAAGACGCTGAGCCAGGCAATTGAGACACTGAGTCAAGCAATTAAGATTAAGACGCTGAGTCAGGCGGAGACCAGGCAGGCTGCCTAGCAGCATCAAATCGCATTTAACAAAATAGCATGCACTTTTGCCCACTTGCACTTTTTGACCACCGATACTCCCATGCTTGGACTCTCCATGCGGAGTGCAAAGCACCAGAGCAAGGACCCAAGTCACGTTCCAACCCCTCCCTCCCCCCTGAGCTTTGCTTGTCCACGCAATCACAAACCTAAACAGCTACCAAAGCCTATTTTTGCGCAAATACACATACATATTTCAACACACACCACACACACACGTACACGCAGCTCACCAGCTTCTGGCGGTGCAGGCGGCGGCGGCCCAGCAGCTCGTCCTGGCGCTCAAAGAAGTGCGCCGGAAGCTCCACGTGGGGCCGCGGCCGAGCCAGCGCCAGCAGCCCGTCCACAGACATACTCTGCACGTGCCGCATGAGGTACATCTGTCCACCATGAGCAGGCCAGCACATATGTGCAGCTGTCTGGTGTCCATGGCCCTGAGCATGAGCAGAGACAGCTCTGCTTGTGTCCAGGGCACTGCGCAAGTCCACAGATGCGCTTTTCACAGGCTGCAGCGGCGGCGGCAACACAGCACCCTCATAGCACTTTTTATCTGAGGTGTGCAAGCTTTGAAGGTGCAAGCATCGAAAGTGAGCAATGAGTGCGAAAATGGGTCTTAAACACCACCTGCCAAACAAAAAAGCTTGTGGCACAGCAAGCCTCAGCATATATGCTTTGTGCCCTGCTTCATCTTTTTGCCCTACTTCGTATTTTTGCCCTGCTTCGTCTTTTGCCCTACTTCATCTTTCCGCCCTGCTTTGTTGTTTCGCTTCAACTTTTTGCCCTGCTTCGTCTGTTTGCCCTGCTCATGCCCTGAAAGCACAGACATGCTGCTAGCAGCTGCACTGGCAGCGCTCCCAACAGGCATGCTGCTAGCAGCTGCACTGGCAGCGCTCCCAACAGGCATGCTGCTAGCAGCTGCACTGGCAGCGCTCCCAACAGGCAAGGGCCGCTGGGCACTGCGCAACGCTCCCAACAGGCAAGAGCCGCTGGGCACTGCGCAACGCACCCAACAGGCAAGGGCCGCTGGGCACTGCGCAACGCTCCCAACAGGCAAGGGCCGCTGGGCACTGCGCAACGCACCCAACAGGCAAGAGCCGCTGGGCACTGCGCAACGCACCCAACAAGCAAGAGCCGCTGGGCACTGCGCAACGCTCCCAACAGGCAAGAGCCGCTGGGCACTGCGCAACGCACCCAACAGGCAAGAGCCGCTGGGCACTGCGCAACGCTCCCAACAGGCAAGGGCCGCTGGGCACTGCGCAACGCTCCCAACAGGCAAGAGCCGCTGGGCACTGCGCAACGCTCCCAACAGGCAAGGGCCGCTGGGCACTGCGCAACGCTCCCAACAGGCAAGAGCCGCTAGGCACTGCGCAACGCACCCGCGGGGGCGGCGGCGGTTGCTCCTTGGGGCGTTGCTTCAGCAGCATGGGCGGCATGCCCTCCTCCTCCTTTGCTCTGGGTGCAGGGCCTGCGGCAAAGGCGGCAGCAGCAGCTGCAGTCAGGGCAGGTGTGCTTACAGAGACAGTGGCACGAGCGGCAGCGAGTGGCCGATGCGTGTGGGGCGCCAGTGCAGTGGGGTGGCCTCTGAGAGGCTGTGTCCCCACCTGCGCTACTAGTTGCAACATGGCAGCAGCACACTAGTTGCAACATGGCAGCAGCACACTAGTTGCAACATGGCAGCAGCACACTAGCTGCAACATGGCAGCAGCACACTAGTTGCAACATGGCAGCAGCACACTAGTTGCAACATGGCAGCAGCACACTAGTTGCAACATGGCCGCAGCACAGGAGGGGCCTGTGCAAGGGAGGGCTGCAAGCGTGCCAGAGGTTGCAAGGCCAGGATGCGGCCGCCAGCCCTGACCAAGTCTGGCAAAGCCAGGCTGCCTTTTGTCGTAAGGGCATCAGTGCGTCCAAAGGGCATCAGTGCGTCCAAAGGCCATCAGTGCGGCACAGCCCAGCCCTCCCAACCCCTATTTTACCCCCTCTCACAGTCAAAACCACGGGCAACCCAAGCCAACGCACACTTGCGCACTCTCCCCCAAATCAGTCAAGCAATTGTTTCTGCTGCGCCCTGCGCTCCTGCAGCTCCTATCGCTCCAGCTGCTTCCAGCGCCCACCAAGGCCCTCTGCCACCCTTTTGCTCCCCCTTCTCCACCCCCTCCCCTGCATTGCCTGCCACACACCTCCTGTTTCAGACTGGGCGGTGGACCAACTGCTGAAGCGCGCGCCTTTCCTGGGAGATGCCATCTCCTGCTTTGCACCTGCACATGCAGGCCAAGCGCGCACTGGTGGGCAGCGATGCAGCGCTTCATGCACTGAAATGCTGGAGTCAAAGTTGAGTCAGTGCTTCAATGCTGAAGTCAACATCGAGTTGCCGCTTCAATGGGGGATTCAATGTCGAGTCAATTCTCAGGACTTGCAAAGATCTGTTTGCTTGTATTCACACCGCCTGTCCTATACTCCCAAGGCTTGCATTAACACATACATACACACACACTCACATAAACCATGGAGTCATGCATCCATGCATGGGCGCCTGGGCTTCCGCACACACAGTGCATGCACAAACACGCACGCACGCACAAACACACACACACGCACTCGAACACGCGCAGGCACCTGGGCTCGGGCCGGAGCGCGCCATGATGCCGGGGGCAAAGCCGCCCCTGACGGATGTGGGGCAGGGGTCAGGGGATATGCTGCGCATGCGCATGCGCTGCGCATGCCTCTGCGCGGCTGCGCTTGCCCGTGGAGGGACCGCCACCGAGCCGATGCTGCCTGCAAGCGCGGGGGCAAGCGGGGAGCGGGCAAAATGAGGCAAGCTTCATGCATGTTTTTGAGTGTGCGCGCGCTTATATGTGAGGCATTTCTGAACAGAAGCTATGCGTGTGACGCAATTGCGCGTCTGTGTGCGATGCGCTGCAAAACAATTGAGGTGCACACATACTTGCATGCACGCTTTGCCAGCCCAGATCTTGCCTAGAATGGAGGCCTGCTCAAACCAGATGCAGCACAGACCCCCTTTGAGAAGTGGCTTCTTGCCACCACCATTGCATGACTGTGCAGGCTGCACATCCACAACGCTTCCTTCCCATACACACAAGAAGCACATATCCTGGCGTGTGCGTCGTGCAACCTGCGTCTCCCATGCACGCCTCACTCACCAAAGGACGTGCGCACAGGGCTGCGGGGCCGGCGAAGCAAAGCTGGCGGCTGTGGCGGCTGCGCGCCATCGCTAGCAGGGCCAGGGCTGCTGCTGCTGCTGCTGACGGGCCTGACCTGGCCCGGTGGAGGCCAGGCCCCAGGGCAGTCGTTTTGAGCCGGCACCTGCTGCTGCTGCGGCGACGGCGGCGGCAGCGGCAGCGGCTGCCGAGGGGCTGCAGGGCTGTGAGCCGGCTCTGGCAGGCACAGCAGGCCAGCTGGCGCCAGCTGGCGACCGTCGGCAGCAGCGGCTGCTAGCGAGGGAGGGGCGTGCTTGGGGGCGCTGGGGATCGTGCCGTGTGCAATGAGCATTGTGGAGTCCCATTCTGAGTTGGGCGGCTCGGGGCATGGGGGTGGGAGGGCGGGGAAGGGGGACCTGCGGGTGCACATATGATGATGCAGAGCGCGTCGCCTCTCTTCTATCGATGAGACCGGCGCGCGCGCAGCGGTGGCGCTGCTGTCTCAGGTTTGGGCTATGCCTCCCAAAGGCTGCGTATGTGCAGCACACCTGCTTTGCGCAAGCAAGGCCTGAGTTCGGCGGACGTCAGGATGAGGCCCAGGGTGGACGACTCAGGCGCGCACGCGCACACGCACACGCACGCTCACTCTCTCTTACACACACACACGCACGTGCACACACACACACACACACACACACACACACACACACACACGGCACGAGAGAGGTGCATTTGAGTCAGTATGAGCTCTGGTGCCACACAACTGAGCCTTTTAAAACACACAACCTGACGGCCCCGCAATCCCCAAGACCTGGCCCAACAAGCACATCCCCTTCCGCCCAACAAGCACATTCCCTTCCGCACCTGGAGCGCACAGTGGACACGGGGGAGGCTGCGCGGCTGCTGCTGCTGCTGCCAGGCGTGTGGCGGAGACGCGTCAGGATCCTGGGCAGCACACACGCACGCACACACATATGCGTTTCACAGAGCAGGCGAGGGGCACTGCTGCGACGGGAATTCAGCAACCTAAGAAAGCGCTCACACACACATGCACATATGTGCACACACATACATGCACATGCGCGCCACAAGTTGGCAGTGGGGCACCACTGTGTTCAGGACCTGGTGAAGGCGTGGGGGGGTCCTGATGTGCAGCGGGCTGGGCACCAGCTGACCACAGAATGCGTGGACACGGACAAACAGACAGGCACAGACAGACAGACAGACACAGACAGACAGACAGACAGACAGACAGACAGACAGACAGACGGACAAACAGACAGACGAACAGGCAGGCAGGCAGACAGACAGACAGACAGACAGACAGACAGGCAGACAGACAGACAGACAGACAGACAAACAGGCAGACAGACAGACAGACGCAGACAGGCAGGCAGGCAGGTAGGCAGACAGACAGCACTGAGGCCCTGTACTCCATGCCGGCTGCACACCTCCCACAGGGCATGGAGCGCGCCTGATCATCACGTGCGCAACAAACAGGAGGACAGGTCACACAGAAAAATGCGCCCTGGTTGTGCCTAAGAAAGCGATGACCCCTTGTGCCCATTTTGGCCAGCCCATCCAGATGCGCGGCAGAGATTTGGGAACGCTGTGATGTGGCACTCACAGGAAAGCGTGGCATAGGAAAGCGTGGCATAGGAAAGCATGGCATAGGAAAGCGCGGCAGTCACATGGGAGAGCGCGGCAGTCACATGGGAAAGCGTGGCAGTCACATGGGAAAGCGTGGCAGTCACATGGGAAAGCGTGGCAGCAGGCAGCCTTTGGGCACTCTGCTGCTTCGCGCGCGCCATCTGGACACCTAGCAAAGACCATGTAGCGGCTGACCACGCGGTGCGAACCGCAAACTTAATATGCACATTGCGTGCACCCTCGATGCCTTCTGCGCACCTCATGTAGTCTGCGTTGGGGCTGCGGTGCGGGGAAACAATGATCGGCGAGTCGCGGGGGGAGGCGTCGGCGTCGGCGTCGGCGTCAGCGTCAGCATGTGTCTTGATTGGCTGAAGGACACGTGTGTGAGCATGTGTCTTGATTGGCTGAGGGGCACGTGTGCACGCAGGTGGCGCATCAAAACAGAAGCATGCACATGGCGTGTGCCAGCGTGTCGGTGAGTGCTTGCGTTCATGTGTGTGTCTATATCCCATGTGCGCGCGTGCGTGTGTGTGTGCGTGTGCGCGCGCAGGTGTATGTGTGTGCAAGTGTGTGCGTGTGTGCATGCTGCATGTGCGCGTGCACGGACCTGCATGAGGCAGAAGAGTGTGTAGGTGTGTGAACAAATGCTCGTGAGCACGCCCAGGCATACCAGTGCGGGTACATGCGCTGCTGCAACAGGCACGACCCAGAAAGCGCACGTGCTTTGCAAAAAAGGTCTGTTGCAACAGACGTGACCCATCAAGCGCACATGCCTTTGTAAGAATGAGGTCTGCTGCAAGAGGTACACCTCAGCAAGCACGCGTGCTTTTGCAAGAAAGAGGTCTGCTGCATCAGGCACTCCTCGGTAAGCTAACAGACAAGCCTCAGCAAGCTAACAGACAAGCTTATAAGCCTGCCTCAGCAAGCGACAAGCTTGCGTGGGAAAGAGGTATGGTTCACGCCGCACTTACAGTCACACCACACTTACAGTCACACCACACTTACAGTCACACCATGCACAGCCCCAGCGGGCGCTGCTGGGGGGCTGCCATGCGCCGCCGTGCTGCACCCCCCCCCCCGGGAGCTCAACCAATCAGACTCATCCAGACCTTGACCCAAACCTTCAGACCAGATAAGACCAAGTCTCAACCCAAACCTTCAGACCAGATAAGACCATGTCTCAACCCAAACCTTCAGACCACAGATGCGTTGTAGTCTAGACTTCAGGCAGGATGCATCCAAGCCTGACCCTGTGCCCACAGAACACATGCATCCAAGCCTGACCCTGTGCCCTCAGAACACATGCATCCAGGCCTGACCCTGTGCCTTTAGAACACATGCATCCAAGTCAGAACCTGCACCTTCAGACCAGATGCGTCCGAGTCTTGAGGCAGGATGCATCCAAGCATAAACCTGTACCTTCAGAACACACGCATCCAAGTCCCCGCTCCCAGCATCCGCCCTGTTTGCCCCGCCGCCGGCGCTGCCTTGGATGCCTGCCATCAGGCTCTCCACGGACGCCTCCCTCTGCAGCACCTCCGGGGGCAGGAGCCGGCCATCCCCCCTCCCCCCCTCGCCCCCACCCCCTCCCACCGCACCACCGCCAGGCGCGAGCGCGTGGCAGCGGCGCAGCAGCGCATCCACGTGCGATGGGTCGTAACCGTCCGCGGCGGCCGTCGGAGCGCCCTGCAGACCCTCGTGTGCTTCGGCTGCACCTACACCAGCAGGGCGTGCGCCAGCGGCAGGCAGGTCAACGCACGCGCTGCTCGCTGGGCCCGCCGCCGCAACCCCCCAGCTGCTCCCCAGCGTCGCGCTGCGCCGCCCGCCGGCCGACACGCGGTCCCTGCTGCCCTGGCCGGCATCCCGAGTGCGTGTGATCAAGCTGAGCCCCGACATCGACGGCCCATGACGCGGCGGGCTGGCGGCGGCGTGGGCAAGGGGCGCGGGCAGGGACAGCTGCATGAGGTCCCCCGTGTGCAGCTGCGCTCCGGGGGACACTGAGCGGCTGCGCGCCTGACGCTGGCCAGGAGCAGGCAGGCTGGCAACCTGTGGGCCTTTCCCCCCTGCGCTTGTGCTAGCCGCGGCAGGCAATGGGTGCGGCGCTTTCAGCAGCAGCCTAGACGCAGTGGCGGGCAGCTTGGGGGTGGGGGCGGCCGCGGGGGCAGCTGCAGCAGGGGGGCAGGTTGGGGCGGCTGCAGGGACAGCTGTGGCAGAAAGGCAGGGGGCTTCGGCCTCTGCCGCAGCTGCTTGTGATTGGGGCCCCCCGGCCACAGCCAGCGCAGCAACAGCAGTAGCAGCAGCAGCAGCTGTGCTGGTGGCACAGGCAGGCAGGGGCGGCTCAGCCCCAGGAGTGGCATCTGTGCTGCGCAGCCCAGCTGAAGTCCTGGGTTGGGAGTCAGCATCCTCGCTCGCTGGCGCATCGGTCGCAGCAGGTGGCAAGGCAGCTGTGGAGGGGGGGGAAGGGGCAGGCGGCCCCGTATTGGGTCTAACCGCGTGAACCGCTCTTGCAGTAAGTGGCGGGGCACGGCTGCGAGGAGGGGCGCTGCTACGGCCTGAAGGGAGGGAGGGGGCGCCAGAGGGGGAGGCAGCTCGCACGCCTGCACAGCGAGCAATAAACCTGCGAGGTTGGCTGGGGCAACAAGCCAACACCTACACTCCGGAGCTCTTGAGCGGTCAGCGCGGCACATAGACACACACACACAAGCAAACACAGGGAATCACACAATCACACATGCAAGCGCGCGCGCAAGCGCACACACACGCAAGTGCGCGCGCGCACACACACACACACACACACACACACACACACACACACACACACACACACACACACACACACACACACACACACACATACACACACAAGCGCGCGCGCACGTGCACACACATACACATACACACACACACACACAAGCCAGGGCCCATCAGCGTTCAGCACCTCAGACGCACGCAAGGACGCATGCATCAGCATTCCCCACACATGCACTCAGCACTATCCCACCTTTTGCAGCAGGAGGGCCCTTGAGGCGATGAACATGCCGCTCGTAGGCCTCGCCTCCCCTTTGGCTGGGCGTGATTGTCCTGCACGTACGAAATAATCAGCAGAGACAGGTGGGCTCATGGGCCTGCGTACGCAATAATATCATCATACTCCGCCTACTCAGCCACGCAGCTGCGAACAAGCACGCCAAAAACATGCACAAGCTGATGTGCAGTTGCATGGCTGCGAAAGGCACGGTCACTTGCAGACAAGGACAAGCGTGTGCAGGCAGCTTGCAGACATACATACACGCGCTTACATATACATGCACGTGCACATGTACACGTGCATGCATGCACGCATGTACGCACACAAAACACAAACGCCCGCACATACATACATGCACACACAGTGGGTAGTTGCACCTGTTTGCAGGGCTAGGGCTCAGCTTCCTGGCAGGAGGAATGGAAGCATGCCTTGGGCTGATCCTCCCTGTCACAGGCAGGCCCTCGCCACTCCTGCGCGCCGCCCATGACGGACCGGGACTCTGCACCCTCATGCTATGTGGCGGCTTGGCCGTCGTCGCGCCCCACACACCGCCGCTGCCACACGCATCCCTTGCCCCCCCTGCACCGACAGCCACCCAGCTGCTGCTGCTGCTGCTGCTGCTGTTACTGTCGCCACCCTCAACGAGGGCTGATCGTGCTGGAGGCGGTGAAGGGACCTGAGGGCCGTGCGCAGCTGAGGAGGCAGGGTAGGAGGCAGCAGGCGGCCCACCGGTCTCCCCTGAGGACATGCCCTCTCCCACCCTAGCTGCACTTGCACTCGCGCCAGCTGCCGCCATGGCGGCGGCCGCCAGCGCTGCCGTCTCGGGCGAGATCGCCAGCCCTGGCGTGGCTGTCGCGGGAGCGGCTGGAGGTGGCGTGGCAGCCGCCATGAAGCCAGCCGAAGAGCGCCGGCGGCTCGTGCCGTTGACTGCCCCTGGGGAGGCCAATCCTCCTGGGGAGGCCGCCCGGCTTGCCTCCCTGCTGAACCGCTCCCGCAGCGTTGGCCCAGCCGTGATCTGCGCTGTCAGATCACCCTGTCCTCTGAAGCCAAACAACGCCACGGGGTCCCATGTGGCGGGGGCGCCGTCGCTGCTGCTGCGCTGGCTGCCACTGGTGGGCTCACACAACGCCAGCTCAGATGCTGCGGCTGCAATGCCCGATGCAGCGCCAGCTGCCGCTGCTACTGCCGCCGCTGCTGCTGCCACTTCAGGCCCCCCAGCCGACTCACACGCACCTGCCTGGGCGCCCACAGGCCCCCCGCCCCCCCCGCCCTCTGCCCCCACTGACCCA
>LKMJ01005930.1_pt1 | contig 11554 bp, 12 predicted proteins | sample 643391 | NCBI WGS metagenome assembly LKMJ01 (sample SAMN04112250, study PRJNA286221) | soda lake metagenome | biome: soda lake; feature: Kulunda Steppe; material: water; isolation source: sample PL-Br10 brine of Picturesque Lake | place: Russia: Kulunda steppe | collected 2010-07
GCCTCGTCGTCACTTGACATCCCCAACAGGTGGGCGATTTTCATAATCGAGACGTGGTAGACACGCTGGAGGCCCGGTTTTTCCTGCCAGACGATCATGTTGCAGGGAAACAGCGCGCCGATTTTCCCGTCAGTGGCATCGAGCGCGCGGTCGGCCATCGCGGGGTTGCAGGCACCCAGCACATAGTAGGGATCACGGTCGGCATCGACCTTCTCGTTGAGCATCTCGGAGGGCGAAAACTCCGCCGGAAAGCCGAAGCCGACGTCTTTGCAGACCTCGCGAACGTGTTCGATAGCCTCAGCGTGGTCCATCTCGAGGGTCGTCTGTTTCTCGCCGAAATCCTCGGGCTCAACCGCGGCCGGATCGAATGGCAGTGACATACACACCCTACGCGACGAGACTCAAAAAACAGCCGGGTTAGTTAGTGGCTACTGGCTCGTGGCCGATCACATCGAAAACGGCGTTCACAAACGTCTGCCGGCGGTCGAAGTAGGTGGTCTCTACGGAGTCGAGTACGTCGGCCAGCGGTTCGGGACCGTCGGGCGTGCGGATCTCGGTCTCGCCGAACTTCTCGACAATGTCGCTTTTTGTCTGCGGCCACGTGAGCCGCGAAGCGATGCGGGCAATCGGCGCGCCCTCGACGGCCCGCCCATCCCCGAGCTGGACGGTCGGTGTGGATTCGTCGTCGTCTGACATACCTTACTGTTCGACGGCGAGTGCCTAATGGTTTCGATACCGACGCTCTGTGCAAACCGGATGCGTACCAGATAGGTGAAGATACGTCCATTTCGGAGACTGTCTGACATACTGTTTTGTACACCGAATACATAGGCCGTGATATGACTGATCTCTCGGAGGCCTACGAGGGGAGCGTGGCCTCGCAACAGGCCAACCATCGGCTCTATTTGGGTGTGAGCCTGTTTTTTATCGGTGCGGTGCTGTTGCTTGCGGCTATCGTCGTCGCAGGATCGGGGCTGTTGACCGCGCGCGGCTACTCCCTTGGCCAAACGCGGTGGCTCGGCGGGATTCTGGGCGGCATCGGCCTGCCGGCGGTTATTCTGGGCGTCTTTACCGTCTTGCCGGCTGACCGACGGACTCGCTCTGCGGCCCTGATCGGAGCCTCACTCGCGCTGTTCGGCGTCGCCATCTTCTCGCACGCCTACCCGTGTCAGTGGATCGGCACAACCTGTCCGAACCCCGGTGCCGACCTTACCCTCCCCACAGCCGGCATCTACGCGCTGGGAACGCTGACAACCGTCTGGTGTCTCTTCGTTGGGATTGCGAACTTCAAAACCCGAAACAATCCCGGCGGTACCGTCACCATGGAGGTCACCCGCCAAGGCGAGACCAAGACCGTCGAAGTCGAGCGGAGCCAGCTTGAGGGCTTCGGCGGCATCGGCTTTTTCGGCTCGACACCAGACGGCGAGGTCGAAACCCAGACGAACGGCCAACAGTTCAGCTCGACAACAAGCGACGGCGGGGCTGCGACCGCCGGCATTAGCGAGGTCGGCTCGCGTGCGTCCACCGCGACCGTCGAGACGACAAACAGTGGCGTCGATCGCATCGGACCAGCTACTCCCTCTGGGGACCGCTCGACGCGCGCGGACGCTTCAGTTGATCGCTACTGCGGCAGCTGTGTCGAGTTCAAATACGTCCGCACCGACACCGGCATCCGGCCCTACTGCGGGCTTCACGACGAGCTGATGGACGATATGGACGCCTGCGAAGAGTGGCAATCCAGATAGTATTTAGTCGAGAAACGCTCGCAGCTCCTCGATCGACCACGTGTTGAGCACGTCCGCTGCTTCTGCCCACCCACGTCTGGCAGTCTGGACGCCGTAGCGCATATGCTCGAACGCGCCCGGTCCGTGGGCATCAGTGTTGATCGCGATCGTCCCACCGGCCTCGACGACCGCCCGGACGGCCTCGCCGTGGAGATCCAATCGCAGGGGGTTGGCGTTGACCTCTAAGGCGGTGTCGTGGTCGGCTGCACACTCGGCAAGCGCGGTGAAATCGACCGCAAGCCCCTCTCGACTGTTGATCATCCGCCCAGTGGGGTGGCCGATGATGTCGACGGTTGGTTCGCGAATCGCCCTGCAGAGTCGGTCGGTCGCGGTCTCGCTTTCTTGATCCAGCGCGCTGTGCGGCGAGGCGACCACCACGTCGAGATCGGCCAACACCTCGGTCGAGGTACTCAGCGAGCCGTCGGCCTCGATGTTCGTCTCGACGCCAGAGAGGAGTTCGATGTCGAGTTCATCCCGGAGTGCCTCGATCTCCTCGCGCTGCTCGCGGAGGTCCGCATCGCTGAGCCCGATGGATTCGATAATGCCCGCGCCCGCGGCGTGGTCAGTAATTGCATGAAACTCGTAGCCGAACTCGGCGGCCGCGGCGGCCATCTCGCGGATCGTATACCGCCCGTCGGACCACTCGGTGTGGGTGTGGAGCTCGCCACCAATAGCTGACTGCTCGACGAGATCCGGAAGTGCGCCCTCTGCGGCAGCATCGATTTCACCGTTGTCCTCGCGGAGTTCGGGCGGAATCCAGTCGAGCCCCAGTGCGTCGTACATTTCTTGTTCGGTCTCACCGCCGAGCCGGATTCCCTCTCTTCGGGTGTCCTCGACCGTCGAGGCTTCGGGGTCGTCGAGGTCCGAGACATCAAAGATGCCGTACTCGTTTACTTTCTTGTCTTGGGCGATGGCGACGTTCCGGAGCCGGACGTTGTGGTCTTTGCTTCCCGTAAAGTACTGCAGCGCCGACCCAAACTCCTCGGGAACCACGACTCGGAGGTCGACCCGCACGTCGTCAGCCCGGAGGCTGGATTTGTGCGTGCCGGCTTCGATGATGTCGTCGGCCTCGTCCCACTCGGTAAACGCGTCGACAACGGCCTCGCTGTCGCTGCTGGCGACAAGTACGTCGACATCGCCGATGGTGTCTTTCCAGCGCCGGATCGAGCCGGCGACTTCGAGGCGGTCGACGACCTCGACAGTCTTCAAGTGGCCGAGAATCCCGTCGGCAATCGGTCGGGCCTCGCCGAGTCGCTCGCGCTGTTGGCTCTGGCGGGCAAACGGAATGTTGTCGAGAATGTTCTGCTCGGTTTTCGCGCCGAATCCCGTGATCTGCTGGATTTCACCGGCTTCGGCGGCGGCTTCGAGTTCGTCGAGATCGGTGATGCCCAATTCCTCGTAGAGGCTGCCGACGGTTTTTGGACCAACGCCCTCGACGCTGGTGAGTGCGGCCATGTCGACGGGGAGTTCCTCACGCAGGTCGACGAGTTCGGCAATCTGGCCCGTCTCGAAGTATTCGACGACTTTCGAGGCGATGGCATCGCCCACGCGGTCGATTTTTTCTACTTCCTGTTGGCCGGTGGCGGCGAGCTGGTCGATTGGCTCGGGATGCTCGGCGATGTTTTCGGCGGCCCGGCGGTAGGCGTTGGGTTTGTACTCGACGCCCGTGGCTTCAAGTCGGTCGGCAAACTCCATGAGAAGCCGGGCGATCTCGTCGTTGTAGCTCATTTGTCGAGTATTTGACCGCGGGCTACTTAATCGGTTAGTCAGCGAGCCGGCTACCGTCTGTTCCGGCTGTTTTTGTCGTCGTGACCGAGTGCTTTCTGCAGAAAGCGTGTCCACCGCTTGCGGTCGGCTGTGGCTTGGCGTTCGGCCTCGGCTTCGAGGTCGACCGGCTCCAGTTGGTCGAGCGCGTTAAGCGCACGATCGATGCCGATAATCGAGTCAGCGAGCTGTTCGCCCTCTGCGTAGCTGATCTCGCCGGTTTCGATTCGGTCGAGACGCTCGACGCGCTCGCGTCGCAGGTTTCGTTTTGCGGTCTCGACGCGTTCGCGCTCGCCCGGCGGGATCGTCTCGCGGCGATTGATCTCGAAGACGAACGTTCGGAGATCCAACTGCTCTCCCTGAACGGAGATTGTATCGGGGATTGTCGCACCAACCGTCGAGCCATCCCGCCCCACGCGTTCGAGGAGCTGTTTGCGCTGATACGCCTTCACAGGAGTTCGTTGGACCGGCGTGTATTTTGGTGTGTCGACAGCCGATCGGAGTTGCCGTACGCCGTTCGGCGCAGGGTGGTCGTTGTCACAGATATTGTCGTGAATCACCCTGAAACTGAAACTTCATAAGGGAATCGCCAGTATCGAATGGTATGGGTCTGTTTGATCGGTTACGCGGCGACGATGCCCCGCGTGTCGCCTTTATCGGTATTGATGGGGTTCCGTTTAGTCTTCTTTCGAACCACAACGATCGGTTCCCCAACTTCGCCGCGCTTGCTGAGGAGGGATCGGCGGGCGCGATCGACAGCATCGTCCCGCCCGAATCGAGCGCCTGTTGGCCCGCGCTCACAACGGGCGTCAACCCCGGCGAAACCGGCGTCTACGGCTTTCAGGACCGGGAAGTGGGCTCGTATGATACCTACGTGCCGATGGGCCAAGACGTTCAGGCCACCCGCATCTGGGACCGCATCACTGAGGCCGACCGGCTTGCAACGGTGCTTAACGTTCCGGTCACGTTCCCCCCGCAGCGCAACGTCCAGCGGATGGTCTCGGGGTTTCTCTCGCCCAGCGTCGAGAAGGCGAGCTATCCCGACGAGTTGCGCCAAACACTCGACTCCAACGGCTATCTGATCGACGTGAATGCCAAACTCGGTCACAAAGAAGACAAATCCGAGTTCATGGATCACGCCTACAAAACCATGCGCAAGCGGTTCGAGGCGTTCGAACACTATCTCACTGCCGACGACTGGGATCTGTTCTTTGGCGTCTTTATGACCACCGACCGGGTCAACCATTTCCTATTTAAGGACTACGAGACCGACGGCGAGAACAAAGAAGCGTTCCTTGAGTTCTACGAGCAGCTCGACGACTACATCGGCCAGATTCGAGAACTGCTTGCCGACAACGTCACACTGGTCGTCGCCTCGGATCACGGCTTTACCAGCCTCAACCACGAGGTTCACTGCAACACCTGGCTCGCCGAGGAGGGGTGGCTCTCGTACGAAGACGACGACCACAGCGAACTCGGCGACATTGCCGACGAGACGCGGGCCTACTCGCTGATTCCCGGTCGCTTTTATATCAACCTCGAAGGCCGCGAGCCACGCGGGAGCGTTCCCCAAGACGAGTACGACGAGGTGCGAGCCGAACTCAAAGCCGACCTCGAAGCGCTCGAAGGCCCCGACGGCACGCCGGTCTGCGAACGCGTCGTCGAAAAGGAAGTCGCCTTCCGTGGCGAGCACGACGACATCGCACCGGATCTCGTGGCGATTCCGACCCACGGCTTCGATCTCAAATCCGGCTTCAAGGGCCACGACAACGTCTTCGACATCGGACCGCGAAACGGGATGCACAGCTTCGATAACGCGACGCTGTTAGTCGACGATCCGGATGTCTCGATTGAGGATGCAGATCTGTTCGATATCGCGCCGACAATCTTGGAGCTGATGGACGTCGAGTACGGCCGGACCGAGTTTGATGGCGCAAGCCTGTTAAAATAGGCCGTCGAGTTCGTCGTTCTCGAAGTTCTTTTCGGCCTCCGTGGCCTTCGTGCGTTCGATTTCAGCCCGCTCGGCGGCAGCCTGCTCGGCGCGGGCGAAAAACCGCTCGACACACTCGGAGCGTTCGAGACCACCCAGCAACACCAGCGAGGCCAGTCGGTCGCTCTCGATGGGGAAATCCCCGCCCCGGACCTGCATACTTGCTGTTTCGTCTTCGACCCACCGTCGAGCCTTCTCGACGCCTTTCCGAGAGATGCGTTCGGGCTCGCCGGCGATGACAACCAACGCAGTCTCGGCGGTCGTCCCACCGGGCAGACTCGACCCCGTCAGCAGCGCGTTGCGGGTTGTACTCGTAATCACGGAGATGTTTTCGGCGGCGTCCGTGCTGGCGGCTGTACTGGCGTAGCCCAACGAGGCGATGCCACCGGTCCGTAGCGTGTTGATAATCTCACTGGAATCAACGACGCTTTCGGCGACCCCGGCAGTTGCTTCGCCGGCAGCCAACAACAACCCGACCCGACGGGCGATGTTTTTGTTAATGGCCGTATACCCTTCTGTGAGGCTCTCGCCGGAGGCTTTCCAGGCGTCGTTGTCGACCAGCAGTGTCGCGTCGGCTTCGTCGAGCAGTGTTTTGAGCGACCGGGCGGCGTTATGCTGGTAGAGTGCGCCTTCGTCCGTACCGGGCAGGATGCCGAGTGCGTACACCGGAACATCGTAAATGCGTCTGAGTCGGCGACAAAGCACCGGCGCGCCACCCGATCCGGTGCCGCCACCGAGGCCAGCGACGACAAATATTGCTTCTGTCTCGGTGCTGATACGGCCAGTGAGTTCGGCCATCACCTGTTCGATGTCTCGGGTCATCACCTCGGCACCGAGTTCGTTGTCGCCGCCGACACCCTGGCCGTTGACCCGGTCTTGGCCGATCAAAACGGTCTCAAGCGGAAGGCCTCGGAGATCCGATTTCGCGCTGTTGATAGCCAGCGTCTCGCGGACGGCGCCAAACCCCATCTGCTCATCAAACAGTGCCAACTCGGTCGTGAGTTTCCCACCGGCCTGCCCAACACCGACGAGGGTTGCTTTCATACTATTGGCTGAACAGTCAACCCGTTTGAATGTTGCCCCCAACTCTTCCCGGTTGGCTGGCACGAAGTGACAATCGTTTTGTTTGAGCCGCGAGTTGTTCATGTATGTTACACAACGCCGCCGAAGAACTCTCGGAGCCCTCACCAGCAACGCTTCAGACTGGCTACTTCGACCAACTCCGTTCAGTGATTGAATCGGTCGGTGTCGAGCAGGTCGTCAGCGAAAGCGGGCTTGAGGCCGACCGAATCGACGCGCTGGCTGCTGGCGACGAACCACCGGTTACCGTCGAGGAGGCTGCTGCAGTGCTCGCCACCGGAGAGGGGAATCCAGATGCGGAAGCAATCGTCTTCGAGGTCCGCGATCACCTGCTGTTGGGGATGACGACCGCCGTGTTGGATGTCGATACAATCGCGGCCAACATCGATGTGGATCTCACCGGCCAAGAGGTCCAACAGGCCATCGAGGGCCGCATCGAGATGAGCCTTACCCAGCTGGCGGCGATCCAAGCAGTCATCGAGGAGGAACCCTGAATGGCCGATGTCGTTATTCTGGGCTGTGGCTACATCGGCATCGAGTTGGGCCGACAACTCACTGCCGATGGCTATGCTGTCGTCGGCGTCCGCCGGTCGGCCTCGGGCTGTGCGGCCATCGAGGAGGCCGGATTCACTGCCCACCAAGCCGACCTGACCAACGCCGACGACCGCGAGGCGTTGCCGGATGCTGACTGGCTCGTGTTTGCGGCCTCCTCGGGTGGCCGTAATGCCGAGGCAGCCAAGAAAATCTACGTCGATGCCCTCGACAGCATCATCGAAGCGTACGGCAGCCGCGAGTCGAGTCCCGACCGACTCGTTTATACCTCCAGTACGGGCGTCTACGGCGACCACGACGGTGCGTGGGTCGACGAATCAACGCCGCTTGAGCCGACCACCGACAAAACTGACGTGCTCGTCGAGGCCGAGCGGATCGCGCTCGACGAAAGCGCGACTCACGGTATCGACGGGACCGTCGCCCGGTTTTCGGGATTGTACGGCCCGGACCGCTACCGCCTCGACCGCTACATCGAGGGACCAGTGACGGAGGGCTACTTAAATATGGTTCACCAAGAGGACGCCGCGGGCGCAGTCGCCCACCTGCTGACAGCCGACCGCGCGCGAGCCGAAAGCGTCGTCATCACCGACGACGAGCCGGTCGACAAATGGGAGTTTGCCGACTGGCTGGCCGCCGAATGCGGCCTTAATAGCCCACCAAAACGAACAAAAAAAGAGCGGCTTACCGACGACAGCCTCTCGGAGGCAGGCCGTCGGCGGATTCTCACGAGCAAACGCTGCTCGAACGACTACCTCAAAACACTGGGCTATGCGCTCCGGTATCCGACGTTTCGTGAGGGCTACCGGAAAGCAATCAATACCTACCGAACCAACACCGAGCGGTAGTAGCCGCCTACCAGAGCGTGATGCCGACGCTCGGCACCACGAGCACCGCTCAGCCGTCGAGTCGTAGGCTGTGCCTATCAGTTGTGTCGCATCGTGAGCCGGAATCTGTGCTTTCAGATGCAACAAAAACGCTGCCAACCTTCTTATTGAACGACCGTGACAGGCCACATATGGAGCAGCTACTCGTCGGCGGGATCTTCGGCGTTGTCGAGGAGCTCGTCCTCAGTCAGACGGAGCTGTTCGTTGCAATCGTTGTCACGGCGGGAGTGCTGGGAGCGGCTGCAATCGTCTACCGATGGCTTCGGCAGTCCAACGGTGAACGGTTTAAACAGCTGCTTGCTGAGCGAGAAGCCGTCACAGTGTTGATGCATCCAAACCCAGACCCCGACGCGATGGCCTCGGCGACAGCGGTAGCCGCACTCGCCGAACAGCTCGACACATCGGTGACTATTCAGTATCCTGGACAGATCCGTCATCAGGAAAACCGAGCGTTTCGAACCGTACTGGATCTCGAATTAGAACACATCGATCACGTTACCGACCTTGCATCTGAGGGCGTCATTCTGGTCGATCACAACTCGCCGCGCGGCTTTACTGGTGCGGAAGGGATTCTTCCGCTGGCAGTTGTCGATCACCATCCCGGCGAGGGGACCGGCGAACTGTTTACCGACGTCCGAACCGATTACGGTTCGTGTTCAAGCATTATCGCCGAATACTTCGAGGATATCGGTGCGGTGCCGGTGCCAGCCGAACAGCACGCCAGCGAAACCGGTTCGAGGTACGTCCTGCCGTCGTTGGCCGCTACCGGACTGCTGTACGGGATTTTGTCGGATACGAAGAATTTGACTGTCGGTGCAGCCGCCGTCGACTTTGAGGCCGCCTCGTATCTGTATCCCGGCGTCGACCAAGACCGCCTCGACCGGATTGCGAACCCAGAGGTCGACGCCGAGGTGCTCGAAATCAAAGCCCGCGCAATCGCGGGTCGGCGCATCCAAGGCTCGTTTGCGGTCTGTGATGTTGGGCCAGTCTCGAATGCGGATGCGATTCCCCAGGCCGCCGACGAGATTATCCGCCTCGAAGGGGTGACGGCGGTCGTTATCGCCGGTGAAAAGGAGGGAACGATCCACTTGTCGGGCCGATCAAGAGACGACCGGGTCCATATGGGACGGGTGCTCGAAAGCGTCACCGAGGGGATCTCGAATGCGAGTGCCGGCGGCCATGCCCGGATGGGCGGTGGACAGATCGCCCCCCAACCCCAGCTGTCGGATGGCGGCGAGCCAGTGACGAACGAACAGGTGCCGCGTGAGGCATTGATCGACAAGCTGTTTTCCTCGATGTCGGGCGACGTGTAGGGGTTTATTCGGCCCGCCCGGCTACGAGTGGTATGGCAACTGCAGACGGCACTTGGAGCTACCGCGAGCGGTTCGGCGAGTGCTTCGGTCGCACCTACTTTCGACGATTTCCACCCGGCGTCTGTTCGTCTATCGGCATCGGCACCTACCTCGGTGAACCAACCGACGCGGTCGACGACAGCTATCGGGCGGCCATCAAGTCGGCACTCGACTACGGGATCAATCACGTCGATACGGCTGTCAACTACCGCTGTCAGCGCAGCGAGCGCGTTGTCGGCGAAGCGATTGCGTCTGCTGACATCGACCGCGAACAGCTCGTCGTCTCGACCAAGGGCGGCTTTGTCCCGTTCGACGGCGACCGCCCCGCTGACCCCGGTCGGTACGTCCGCGAACAGTTCGTCGGGTCGGGGATCATCAACCCAGATTCGCTCGTCCGGGGCAGCCACTCGTTGGATCCAACCTTCATCGAGTACAGCCTTGAGCGCTCGTTGTCGAACCTTGCCGTCGACTGCATTGATTGTTATTACCTGCATAACCCCGAAACCCAACTGCTCGCTGTCGAGCACGATGAGCTGTACGATCAGTTAGAGGCCGCCTTCGAGTTGCTGGAACGCCGCCGTTCGACGGGTGATATCGGCGTCTACGGACTGGCCACTTGGCAGGCGTTTCGCGTCGAGGAGTCTCACCAGCAGTATCTCTCGCTGCCCGAGATACTCGACCGGGCGCAGGCAGCCGTCGAGACGGTTGGGGCGGCGAAAAACCACGGTCTTAGGGTGATTCAACTCCCGTTCAACGTCGAGATGGCCGATGCGTTCACCGTGAAAGCCCAGCCGACCGACGATGGACCGGTGAGCGTCCTAGAGTACGCCCACAACTCGGAGCTTTCCGTTGTCACCAGCGCCTCCGTCGGCCAAGGTGATCTTGCCGCCGCAATCCCACCCGAAGTCGAGGCCGAGCTGTCTGGCGATACGGCTGCCCAGCGAGCGATCAACTTCGCCAGAAGCGCACCCGGAGTCACCTGCTCGTTGGTTGGGATGCGCTCGACCGACCACGTCGCCGAAAACATCGCTGCCGGTACGTTCGATCCGCTCGGCGCGTCGGCGTTCGACATGATATTTAAGTAATTGGTCACTACCGGTGAGAATAAGCCCCTGCCCGAACCACAGCCTGACGAATGCGACTTGCACTGATTGCGCACGACGAGAAGAAAGACGAGCTGATGGCGTTCGCCAGCGACCACGAAGAAGTACTCTCGACGGCCTCGCTGATGGCGACCGGGACGACCGGAAAACGACTGATGGATGTCACAGATCTCGACGTCGACCGCAAGGCGTCGGGGCCGCTGGGCGGAGATATGCAGATTGGTGCCGAAATCACTGACGGCGACTGTGACGGGGTGATTTTCTTGCGAGATCCGCTCACTGCGCAGCCCCACGAGCCGGATATTTCGGCACTGCTACGGCTCTGTGATGTCCACGACATACCATTGGCGACAAATTTGGCCTCAGCAGAGCTGCTCGTTGCCCAACTGTTCAAGTAGGTCAGTGTGTGGTAGCTGACGGTCACGTCTGTAGATCAGTCAACCCACCGTGGTGTTTATGCGCTGTCGGCCACAGATTTTTGTATGGTCTCACGGACAGCAGTCGTTGTCGTCGTTAGCTGTTGTCTCATTGTTTCGGTGGCTGCAAGCGGTGTTGTGGCCGGAGCGACACAGCCGACTGCGTCGGCAGCCGACGACGTCGAGTCAGCGGAGTCGGACGCAGCAGCCTGTTTTCCGACCGACGGCTATGAGTTTACGATCGGAAACCAAGGCCCCGAGATTAATATGATTCTCCACATGTCGCTGTTAACGAACCTCGGCGGCGCGGGAGCCTTGGGTGTCGAGCTTACCGGCTCTATCGGCGGACCGCCGATAATCGAACTCCGAACGGGTGTGCTTTTTGAGGGGATCGAAAGCACGAGTGAGTTCCTCAACAACCCGTTCGGGCCCTTTTCGATAGCCTTCGAGTACATATTTGAGCTCCCGATGTTTGGTGAGGAGTTCGCCCACGAAGAGGGTGATGTGCCGATTGATGGGCCTGTTGGGGACGCTGACTGTTAACTACTGACTACTGAGGAGTAGGAAACTGCTACTACGTACTCAGAGTTCGTCTGCAGGATCGACGACTGAGTGGTCAATCTCGTCGA
>LKMJ01005933.1_pt1 | contig 11552 bp, 18 predicted proteins | sample 643391 | NCBI WGS metagenome assembly LKMJ01 (sample SAMN04112250, study PRJNA286221) | soda lake metagenome | biome: soda lake; feature: Kulunda Steppe; material: water; isolation source: sample PL-Br10 brine of Picturesque Lake | place: Russia: Kulunda steppe | collected 2010-07
CCAGCGCTTAGCAGAGGTCGGCATGGGCTTTTGGCACACCCGCCATGCGCAGAAGTGTGAACTCTGCTGTGACAGCCTGCTTCCCTTCCTCCCCCCCACCGGCCAGCCGCACAATTGTACACTCTGCTGCTGGTGGTGCTGCTGCTGCTGCTGCTGCTGAGAGCTTCCCTCTGGCCACCGACCCCTCACCTCCATGCGAGGCCATGAGTGTCTGTGCTGCACTATCTTGCATCTTATTATCGGACATTTTTACTTTAACGAAGTTGGTCGAAGATCAATGTGTGGTCAAAAGTACGTATTTTGACCCCGTATGATACGTATTCCGTATAATACCTAGAATTATGACAAAACCGATCTGACCAACCTTACTGATGTGCCTTATTTTCTGCTTTTGGTCGTAACCTGGTTGTCCAGTGCTGATGGCACGCGTCCAGTGCTGTGGCTGCTTCACTGTTTTGCTGCTGTGGCTCCACAGGCCCAATTGCCTTAATGAATGCCGCGGACCTCGCTTCTGTGGCCCTCACTGCCCTTACTGCTGCTGCCTGTGCATGCAGTGGCAAGATGCTGAGGGACGACATCATGCCCCTCATGCAAGATCCCAGCGGCCAAGTCAACGCCGACGCCTACAGCGCCGCCCAATTCTTCGGCAAGATGTGCGCCCCAAGGTGAGGGGGCCGCGTGCCACTTGCACCTGCAGGCGGGTTCTCAGCGGCCATGCATAGCCCAGGCAGAGGCACGCAGCATCAGACGTGTGCCCAGGGAGGAGGGCGCACACCCGCCAGGTCTGCCTATGAACCCATGCACGCAGACCTGAGCCTGCCTACTCCACAAATGCATGCGCACCGGGTCATGCGCATTGACCACCAACGCATGCAAGTGCACTCCCCTGCGCGAACTGCTGCAGGACGGTGAGCGGCGGGCCCAGCAAGGACGGCACCACCTACGCCCCCCTGTGTGAGCTATGCGCTGAGGCGGACGGCGTGGTGAGTTGGATGTGGATGCGTGGCCTCTCTTGGGGAATGCCAGCTCCCACCACACTTGGACGCGGGGTGGTGCTCCCTTTTTCAGCTTACCAACTGACCATTGCATTGGGATGACTCTGACATATGCCGCCTTTCATTTATCAACAGCCCATTGGGATGACCCTGACATGCCGCCTTTCATTCATCAACAGCCCATTGGGATGACCCTGACATGCTCTGCTGCTCCTCTATCCTGAACACAGACCGACTCGTGCGCCGGCGACCAAGCTACCAACCCGTATTATGTAAGTGGCGGCTGCCGCGCTCCCATGACCTAACAGCCCCCACGCTGGTCTATGCCAGTGCCAGTGCCAGAAACATCGTACCCTAAGCTCATGTGCCTGCCTGCTGACATGTCGCACCTACCGCTCTTGTGTCAGCCTGCTGGTTGGCCGCACTTGTTGCCCCCAGGATTACACGGGCGCCTTCCGCTGCATGGATGAGGGCACTGGTGACGTGGCGTTTGTCAAGCACACCACCCGCGAGGACTACGAGAAGGAGAACGGCTTCACCAGGCCTGCTGTGAGTGCAGACACCCTCTGGGGATGAAAGCCCTGCTGGGGGCCCTGCTGGGTGCGTCTCTGGGGCTGCTCTGCACCAACCTGTGCACGCTTGCTGCATGTGTGTGCGCGTTTGCCCTTGACCCCCACTCTGCATGTGTGTGCGCATCTGCCCCTGTCCCCAACAGAGCGACTACAAGATCCTGTGCGACGACGGGTGCCGGGACTACACCTCAGACAATTGGGAGGAGGAGGAGTGCATGACGGGCGAGTCCGCCACCAATGCCGTGGTTGCCAAGGAGGACTTCACCGAAAGCGATCTTGGGAAGGCGGCCGTGCAATCCCTGCTCAGTGGCGGCAACGTGAAAGTGGCTGGTGAGTGGGTGGGATCCCGGGCTGGCCCTCTTGCTGCAGCTGTGTGTGCCCCCAAGAGGCTCGGTGCGCGCGAGCTGTGAGCCTCAAAAAAGCGCACACACAGAACACAAGAAGGTGCATTAGTCGACCGACCAAGCTGATCTTGACACACTTCCACAGAGACCCACAGGCCTGCAGTATAACGAGTGGGTGCGCGTGCAGGAGCGCTGCACCACTCACCCCAGGGCACGCACTCATGCTCGCCTCCCCCTGCGTGTTCCATGCTGCCTCGCTGCAGCCAAGTCCATCAACGGCAACAGAAACTTCTTCTGGGGCATGTCCACCACCAGCGTCAAGGATGTGGAGGGACAAGCCTTCAACAACGACTTCTTCCAGGCCTACGAGAACTTCCGCGAGATCCGCAACTCGGACGTGAGTGGCGTGTGCCATCGGGCACCCAAGGTGCCTGCTAGACCTGTTTCCAGAGTCACACTCACCCTGCCACTTCTGCCCCCCCCCCCTCCCCCCTCCTGCTCACGACCTTGGCGCTTGTTTCCTGTTTGAGTCGAACCTTTGGGCATGTCAGTGTGCTTCTAACATGCCTCTCGGACGGCCGCGTCAATGCGGCCCTCTATCGATGCTGCACTCATGCGGCACTGTTGATGCAGCGCCAGCATGCCCCTTGGACGCTCACGGAATAGTTATCACTCGCTCCTGGTCCTGCTCCTTCCTAGACATGCCCCTTGGACGCTCATTGTAAAGTTGTGGCTGCACAAGATGTACGGCATGGCGGTGGTCTCTGCCTGGCCCTGGCTATCAGCCAAGCTGTCCACTGCACGAGACTGCCTGCCTGACCATGACACACAAGTGCACGTGCCACGCCGCACGCGCAGATGAGTACCATCCGCGTGTGCATCTCTGGCGGGGAGGAAGCTGAGTGCGAGAGGGCCCTCGTCAGGGCTTACGGCAGCGGCAGCCTCCAGTTCACCTGCAACAAGCGCTCCTCTGACATTGCTTGTCTGGAGAGCATCAGGAACAATGAGGACGACGTTACCATTGTTGGCGGTAAGGCAGACCCATGACAGGCATGCAATGCAGCTATGGGGCTGACGTGCAGCCGCATTATCTTACGGCCATCAGCCGCAGCGAGCGGCCTTAGAGCCCGGCTCTGGAGTCTGTGCTGATGCTGGTGACACATGCATGGACATTTTCAGCACGTCTTGCAACCAGTCTTTTTCCTAGTGGCGACACGTCGCATTTTAAGCACTTTGCGTCGCATTTTGGTGCTACACAGCGACGCCCGGCAGGTTTGTTTAGCCTCCTCCAGGGCTACACACTTTTGGGATGAGCACCCTGCGTAGCCATTTTCACTTAAGATACTACGCACCCAAAAATCTTGTAAATAAAGCAGCACAAATTTATAAATTCAGTGTAAATAAAACACTAAATGCAACGCCCGCATGGTCATCTTGACACATCCCACCCTGCATGGCTCTTGTGTATGTGGAGGCCGTAATAAGATTGGGGCGTTGGTTTGCGCATACTCTTGCAGGCAATGAGCTGTTTGCTGCGCACAACCAGTACAACCTAGCTGCCATCGTGGCTGAGGGTGAGGCAGGTGGTATTGGGGATGCAGCCTACTACAGCACCCCGCTTGTGATGACAGACAAGTGCGGGGACTGGAAGTTTGACAAGGAGACCTTGAAGGTGCGTTTGCTCTGTGGGTAACTGAGTGCTTCTGTTGTCGCTGTTGTTACAAGTGCGTGAGCAGGTGTTGTGTGCCTGTTCTTGAGCGCCCCGCACTCTGCCCCTTGTCTGCTGCAGCTACTCAGCTCAGATAGCATTGTCTTCCGCACTTTTCATTTTGTTTCATTTTGTCACTTTTCATTTTGTAGGATCGGAAGATCTGCAGCACTGGCTACCGCAGGACTGCCGGATGGTGGCTGCCTGTGTAAGTGGGGCCCAGGGGCTGCCTGCGTTGGGCGCTCGGCACTGCCATGCCACATGTGTGTCTGACTTCACGACCTCACATTCTCATGAGCAAGCTGTTAAGCTCTAGTTGTGTTTGCCTTCTGCAACAGGGGCAAGCTCTTTGAAATGGGCATTGTGGAAGAGAAGGACGACCCAGACGGAAAAGTCAACAGAGATGCCTACAGCATGGGTGAATTCTTCTCAGAGGGCATTTGCTCTCCTAGGTAAGTAGCGAGCTGCTGAACCTGATCCAGGCAGCAAGACATAGCACGCCTCAAAATTAATGGGTTGTAGGTACATCCACTTGTCTGTGAATCTCAAGGGGAAACCTGGCTTGAGCACTGAATTTGGATGCACCTCATTTTTCTCTGTATCCAACCGTCCACTGGCTGCCGCAGGACTACGAGCGATGGGCCTAGGATAGACTCCGACGGCAACCCAGACTTTCACGACAAACTGTGCAGCATTTGCAAGGTATGGTGTGCAGCGTGGACGTTTGATCCTGTGCTAAGCAGCAACCTCCACAGGGACAGACGGGCTAGCTCTCAGGCCTGGCTACCTCCTGGCTGTAAGCAGGAGCCACTGCAAACATGAGCGCGTAGGTCCATGTGCCCTCCATTGTTTCTCACATGAGCAGCGTGCTTGCATTACCCCGTGCGCAGGATGACTGTAGTGATGACAGCCCCTACACTCGCTACCTGGGAGCTCTGCAGTGCATCTTGGACGACGAGGATGGTGGTGATATTGCCTTTGTGAAGCAGTCCACTGTCGCGGACTACATGGCAAGCAACCCTGATGCTGATAGCGACCTTAAGGTAGGTAGGGCACTTGGCAGCATGCTCTACAGTGTGCTGCAGCGCCTTACCTGCTGGACACAAAGGCAAGCATTGTCTGCCTGTGCTTTTCATGAGTTTCTTCATATCACAGAGGTCTGACAGCCTGGTTGTTAGGCTGGTCGGTTAGCGGCTGGCCATTGCCAGAAGTAAGTGATCAATGGTGTCTGAAATTTGTTGATTTGAATTAGCCAAGTGCACTATCTGGTGCATGTGCTCTGCATGTCAAACAGACTGTCTTATTCATACGGTCTATTTTCTCCTCCCCTTCCTGCGCAGCAACAAATAAGCATTCTCTGTGAAGACGAGTGCAAGCCCTTGTACAATGAGGATGGCGAGTATGCGATGACAGGGGATACCCCAAACTTTGAACTCTGCTCCCTGGGAAAGAATGCCGCAAATGCCATGGTGGCGCGGAAGAGCTTTGTTGGCAGCATTGGCTACAACACTCTGATGGCGGGTCTGGGGCTTGACAGCGCCATGCAGTCAACCATCAGTGACAACTCCTTGACGGATGAGGAGACTGTTGGGCTGTGGTCTTCGGATGCTGAGAGGCTGTACAAGCTGGAGGATGCTGCCACTGACGCAGGCTTCAAGGAGTTTTTCGAATCTTACGACAACTTCCGAGCAATTCGCAACTCTGATGTGGGTGTGCCATGCAGTTGCTCCTGTGGTCCATGGTTCGTGCAAGTGAATACATGGGAGACAGCCTGCACTCTTGCTGCGACAAGCACATTCACTTCCACTTCCAGAAAGACCCCAGGGTTCACCCCACACCTTCTCCCTCCTGCCATGCAGTTTATGGGCGAGGAAGTCAAGGTCTGTGTGCCCCGCAACGATGAGGCTCTGAAGGAGCGGTGCTATGACGGTACGTGCAGCTACTATTCATCTCCAGTCTAATTCCTCAGGGGCTTGCTCCTTAAAAACCAATCTGACTGACTGGAGCATGTTCTTTGTATTGCAGTCATGAACGTGCAGTACGGCACACGTGACCTGAAATTCGTATGCGAGACCGAAGACAGCGCTGAGGCGTGCATGAGGGAGATCAAGGAGGGGAGCTACGACATAACCACATTTGGAGGTGTGTCATTGCCAAAGCCAAATCCTGTGGCAGGCGTCAAAAGCCATGAGCAGTGGTGTTCAAATTTGCAAAATTTCTCTCTGCGCAGGCAACGAGCTGTTCCTCTCACATAGGGAGTATGGCCTGGAGGCGCTGGTAGCAGAGATCTATGAGACTGGCGAGCCAGCCTCTTACTTTGGTGTTGGTGTGGTGAAGAAGGCAGCTTGCGAGTCTGGGGCGTACTCTGGCAGAGATAAAGAAAGCCTGCAGGTAAACGGAGTGCAGGCTTGAGTTGCAGTGCAGAGCTGGCTCGATACGGATGCCTTGAGTGCATCCATTTGCAAGGGAGGATCCGTTCTTGGCTTGGAGAGACGTGCGACTGGTTGGGCCGTACATCTATCCCATGCAGGGCAAGGACTCCTGCCACACCGGCTACCGCAAGACCGCTGGCTGGATGCTTCCTGTGTGAGTGGCCAAGCAGCTTTGCCTCCCTGCTTGGCTGGCACCACTGTGTCGCTAGCACAGGCTGCAGCCACAGCTTTTACGCCTTGCATGAGAGCACGTACCGCCATCTCAGCAGCTGGTTAGCCTCAGATGCGTAGAGTGCAGGCACAAGGCTTCAATGAGGAAATCCTTTGTCTGCAGATTTATTCTTCTGCACCCCATCCAGCCCTGCCACTGCCTACCATGCAGGGGCACTTTGATCGACAAGGGCATCATTGAGCCCAAGGAAGATCCCAATGGAGTGGTCAGGACTGACGCGTACAGCGTGTCTGACTTTTTCGGAAGAGTCTGCGCCCCCCGGTACGTGCACAGCGTACATGTGTGGCACGGGTAAAGGCAGCCGCTGGCGCCCTGCGAGCTTTTCAGGGCACACTTAAATTACAGATATCCTGTGCCTGATCCATGCCCAATGTAGAAGTGTGTTGAGTACCTTACATGAGGTAGTTTACATGAGCCGCTACTCTTGCAACGGTGTTGCGCAGGGAGGTCAGCTCTGGCCCAAGAATCAATGGCGGCACTTGGGACCCCTTGTGTGAGCTGTGTGGCACAGCTTCTGACGTGGTAGGCCAATCCCACTCTCTATGTTCCTGTCCAGCCAGGGGCCACATTTAGGTGGAAAAAACTTGACTGTCCCCTCCATGCATGCAGCTCAGGCATGACCTGCACCAGGCGGTATGCCTATTCTTGAGCCTCTGCCTAAATCCTGAACGTTCCCATTGCACTGAACCTTCTGCAGGTTGACAGATGCGCAGGAGGGGACCAGAGCGTCAACCCCTACTATGTGAGTGCCTGTTGCCCTTGGGGGCTTAGTGCTGCAGTTACGGCTATCGCAGATAGCCTCTGCCTGTAGCTCTCAGTCCCGTAATCCAGCCCCTCACCCGCTCGCTCCTGATGCTTGTTCGCTGGCTGTAACAGGACTACACAGGGGCCTTCCAGTGCATGCTGGATGGGGAAGACAGGGTTGCCTGGGTTAAGCACACCACGTGGCAGGATTACAACAACGAGCACCCTGACAACCAAGTACGCTCGGTGAGTAGTGTCTTGCGGATCCCTGTCGCATCATTCCTTACATTGGAGGTACGTGCGAGGACGCACAGAGGGCATCCCCCATCCCTTGGCACGCTACCCCGACTAGCTCGCCTAAGTATTTTCTGCAAGACCCAGCACACTGCTCGCCGCGCATGCTTGCGTCCACGCAGGAAGACTTCCAGCTCCTGTGTGACGAGGGCTGCAGGGACTGGACAGATGACAACGTGCGGCGATCCGAGTGCAACAACGGGGAGTCTGCATCACAGGCGGTTATTGTCCACCCAGACTTCAAGGGCACCAACAAGGGCAACAAGGTCCTCGAGGCCCTCTACAATGGTGGAAGCGTGAAAGTGGCAGGTGGGTAGCGCACATGTGAGGCAGGTTCCTGTTCCATGCCTGCATGCTAAGTGGCACATGCAGCAGCTTGGGTGAGCTGCTCTACATGTCAGGCTGTGCATCCTTTGAGACCATGCGTCTTCACACCGGCAAATGTGCTGTGACTTCTCCTTCAGGGCACCTTTGCGCTGCCCAGCGTGCTTGTGCTCTTGTGGTGTCTGAGCTGATGGTGCTTGCCGCATCTTTCGGAAAATCTTCTCTGCTTTCATGAAAGCACGCACCAGGCAATTTTCTTGTGGGGCTTTCCCCTGCTTTGCAGCATCCATCAGAAAATCCCCGAAGCTACTGCTCTACTTAGGCAAAATTGAGGTTCACCTGTTGCGTCTCTTGCCTCCTGCACGATCATGGCCCATGCACAGCCAAGGAAATTGGTGGCCAGAGTAACTTCTTCTGGTCAGCCTCCACTCAGAGCACTCGGGATGTGAGCGAGCAAGAGTTTGAAGATGACTTCTTCAAGGCCTACAGCGCATTTGAGGCTATCCTGAATCTGGTAAGCATTCACGGAGCACTTACCTGTTTGGAAGTGATGTCAAAACTGCCTGTGATGTGTATCACCAGAGCAAATTGTGCTTTGGTTGCGGACAGCATAGTTGGGGGTGTGGATCAAGGCTGCAGGTGGTGTGACAATTTGAGTGAGCACAAGTTTGTGCCTGGGTGCGGCTGCAGGACAATGATGCTGATGAGATCCGGGTGTGCATCTCTGGCGGCTCAGAAAGCACATGCCAGTCCGCGTTGAACGATGCCTACGGTTCTGGCGGGGTCAGCTTCACTTGCACCCTGGCCAGCAGCGGCGAGGAGTGCCTGGACAATGTGGAGAACGGGCGGCAGGATGTGACTGTGGTGGGAGGTGCGTGGCACCACTGTCCTGCACCGTGGCCTCCCCTGCCTCTGCTGTTCTGCCCACCATGGTGGGAGTTGTGCAGCACCAGTCCCGCGTGGTTGCCTACCCTGCCTCTGTCTGCCTCCCACCGTGGTGGTAGGTGCGGAACACCACTTTCCCGCATGGCAGCCTGCCCTGTCTCTCTGCGACCTAGTCTGCCTGTTGCTCATAGAAGACAAATTAAATGTCAAGCCAAGAGCCTGGTGTGTGTGTTCCCTGCTGTCCAGGCAACGAGTTGTACCTTGCCAATGCGGAGCACGGCCTGGTGGCTTACGTCGCGGAGGTGGTGGACGAGGAGCTGGGCGATGCAAGCTACTACGGCGTGGCTGCAGTCAAGAGCTCCGCGTGCAGCAGTGACACGAGCTTTGACAGGGCCACCCTGCAGGTGGGGAGCGCCGCATCGTCTGCAGCGTATGTGCACACACCGCAGATTGCCACGCTGCCAATTGACGACCACTACTAGCACGTGCCACCAAGGGTAGACTGGTGTGAATCACAGAAGTATGAGTGTGTCTGCCTCAGTGTCGGCCCCTGCATACATGTGCCGCTCCCCCATATGCTGAGCCCTCTGGCTCTCCTGCACCCACACCTGAACGCATCCGCAAGCATCTCAGCAGTTCCACTGTGCCCTGTCCGCAGGGTCTTGTTGCCTGCAGCACTGGCTACCGCAAGACAGCTGGCTGGGTGCTGCCCATGTAAGTGCCGTATTCCTTGGGCAAGATGCCGCCCGCAATGGCAACCACACCAATAGAATGAGCAGAGGTGTTGACATGTTGCTTCATCAGAAAAGCAATGGTCTTCTGTGCTTTCCCATCACTTTTGGTGTGTCCAGGCTGAGAGCCTGCTGTACATGCGTGTGCATGTGCGCACATGAGTGCGTGCGTGTGTGTTTGGGCGTGTGCTCATTCAACTGCGGGCACATGTGTTGTAGGTTTCACACAAAGCAATTTGTGCCCCTGAAGCTGGCGCGCCAGCCGGGGACACACTGCTAGATGAGAGCAGCGTCAGGTGCTGGAGCAGTTGTAATCACGCCCACTTGAGAGTGCGGGCCTAAACATTCCAGAAAATTGGGAATTTGTGTGAACACACACACACAGGGGTGCAATGCTGAGCGAGGAAATCATGCCACGAAGGGCTGACCCGGATGATGAGGTCAACGCAGACGCGTTCAGCGTGGCCAAGTTTTTCAGGCAGGGTGTGTGCGCGCCAAGGTGAGTCTTCTTTATTATTTTTAGTTAATTAATCTTCTTAATTCTAATTAATGAATCATCTTTAAAAGAACCTTGAGGGAGCACTATGGACAGCATGCCCAACCTTCTGTGAAGTATGCATGCCCCACCTTGTGCAGCGTGCACTGCTAGCTAGCAAGTGTGTGGTGTGTCTGTGCATGCTCACTATGGGGCTTGCACCAGCAGAAGTCTCAGTGGGGCCCTTGTGGTGCCTTTGGGTGCTCTTGCACAGGACAATCTCGGATGGCCCAACAGCGGGTGGCGGGAGCTACGAGGAGCTCTGCACTGCTTGCGATGGAGTGAGTGTGCGCTTGCTTGGAAGGTTCAGTCGTTTGCGTAGGCGTCCCTCTCCGCAGAATGTGCGTGTGTCTAGTGTGGGTGAGCTAGCTTTGCAAGCCTGTGCCATAGCCCCACTTAGTTCCCAGGTTGCATGCTGCGCCTCTGTGAATGCGACTGCGCAGAGGGATGCGTGCAACCCGGGCACATCATTTTAACTGCCCCGGCCTGCGTGGGCCTGTGCACCATGAGCAGCCCACACGCGTCTCTTGGCAGCCAGGCCCAGCACCTGCATGTGGGCTGCCAGCGACCTTTGCCCCCTTTCCCCCCCCCCCGGCCTTTGCAGGTTTGTTCCACCACAATGACCGGCGAGCATTTGCAGCGCCTGTGCCAGAATCTGAGCGGTTTTGTGTGTGCGTGGTCCCTGCAGGACTGCACCAATGGGGACCCCTACTATGGCTACGGTGGGGCCTTAAAGTGCATGATGGACCATGAGGACAGGGTGGCCTTCGTGAAGCACACCACTGCCGACGATGAGGGTGCTGACAAGGTGTGAGCACAGCCCAGCCTCATGCCATGTGCGCATGCATGCATGCATGTGCGCGCGACCTGCAGTGGTGCCTGTGCGCTTCTTTGGGGGTGTACTGGAGGAGCAGCGCCCACCCCCAAGAGGTGAAGGCGAGGCTGAGGCCTTGGGTGTGCTGGACATTGCCCTGTCAGCTGGCCACCCACAGTGGGCTGTTGTCGTCGCGGGTGCGTGCGTGCAGGGCGAGCTGCGCCTGCTGTGCAGCAGCGGGTGTAGGGACTGGACGCTGGAGAACGCCAGGTCCGAGGACTGCCGCACCGGCAAGTCTGCATCCAACGCCCTGGTGGGCAGAAGGGATATGGACACCACCAAGCGTGACAACCTCTTGAGGGCCTTGGGCCTCGGCAACAATGACGTGGCCGACGTTCGCGGCGACAGGGACACTCTGCTGGATGAGAGCAGTGTCGGGTTCTGGAGCAAGGAGACCAAGCAGCTGAAGAAGCTCACGGCCACAGATGATGGCTTCAGGGACTTTTTCAGCGCCTTAGACAACTTCAAGGAGATCCAAGAGTCAGAGGTGAGCCCCCAGCAGCTTCTTGGGAACAGCTGGCTGCTGCCTCTGGCGTGTTGCAGCCACCTTGCCCTAGTATGAATCAGCTTTCTTCACCCTATCCTCTGCGGCACTGCTGTGCATCCAACAGGACTTCAAGGACGACGCTGAGACAAGCAGCAATATCAACATGCGGCTGTCTGGCGTGGATGACAATGTTCTTGGTGAGTGCTGCTTTTGCTCTTATCTTGTCACATGCTGCTTGTTACCATCAGACCTGTGTCTGGGAGGCATTCACACGTCCAGTCCTGGCTGTTTCCATGTGTACGTGCTCACGCTTGCTTGCAAGGTTTTGGTTCATGGTTCTCTTGCCGCATGGAGCACCAGGAAAATCTCTCTCTCTCTCTCTCTCTCTCTCTCTC
>LKMJ01005934.1_pt1 | contig 11550 bp, 10 predicted proteins | sample 643391 | NCBI WGS metagenome assembly LKMJ01 (sample SAMN04112250, study PRJNA286221) | soda lake metagenome | biome: soda lake; feature: Kulunda Steppe; material: water; isolation source: sample PL-Br10 brine of Picturesque Lake | place: Russia: Kulunda steppe | collected 2010-07
AATACGAGCGCATCAAATGATGCGTTATCACCGATAGCAGAAATTCAATACAATTGAAAAATATTCAAACCATGACTGAACTCAAACTGTACGAAGAAGCGATGTGTTGTTCCACAGGTGTCTGTGGCCCCGACCCCGACGATGAACTCGTCGAAGTCAGTGCTGCCCTCGATCAACTCGAAGAGGCCTACGACGATGTCGAAATTTCGCGTGCCAACATGCAGCACAACATCGACGAGTTTCTCGAAACCTCACACATCTACGATCTGGTCGAGGAGAACGGGCCGTCGATTCTCCCCATTACCGTCGTCGATGGAGAGATCGTTGCAAAGTCCGAGTATCTGGACTACGACGAACTCGAAGCAACGCTTGCTGAACACAGTCAGCTGCAGGAAGCCTGATCAATGTCAAACGCAGAGACACCAGCGCGAGACGTAATCGAACCGGATAGTGACGACACAGAGTTTGTCTTTTTCAGCGGGAAAGGTGGCGTCGGCAAGAGCACGGTCAGCTGTGCGACCGCGACCTGGCTCGCCGACAACGAGTACGAGACCCTGCTGGTCACGACTGACCCCGCACCGAATCTCTCTGATATTTTCGAACAGGAGATCGGCCACGAGGTCACCGCGATCGACGACATCGACAACCTCTCGGCGATCGAGATCGATCCCGACACCGCAGCCGAACAGTATCGTCAGGAGACCATCGAGCCGATGCGAGAATTACTCGACGACGAGCAGATTCAAGCTGTCGAGGAACAGCTCAACAGTCCCTGTGTCGAGGAGATTGCTGCCTTCGATAACTTCGTCGACTTCATGGAGAGTCCCGAGTACGATGTCGTCGTCTTCGACACTGCGCCGACCGGTCACACGATCCGGCTGATGGAGCTCCCGTCTGACTGGAACGCCGAACTCGAGAAAGGTGGCTCGACCTGTATCGGTCCGGCTGCCTCCATGGAAGACAGAAAGAAAGACTACGAGCGAGCGATCGACACGCTTCAGGACGGCGAGAAGACCTCCTTTGCGTTCGTCGGAAAGCCCGAGGAATCCTCGATCGACGAGATCGAACGGAGCGCATCTGATCTCGCAGAACTCGGTATCGAGTCGCAAATGGTCGTTGTCAACGGCTATCTCCCCGAAACAGTCTGTGAGGATCCCTTCTTCGAAGGGAAACGCGACGACGAACAGGCAGTCATCGATCGTGTCGAAGAAAAGTTTGACGCCGAGGCGATGGCGACATATCCACTCCAGCCCGGCGAAATTGCCGGAGTTGATCTGCTCTCGGATGTCGGCAGCGTCATCTACGATGGGAAAGCGGCGACTGTCGATGTTGGCTCTGCATCCGAAGTCGACACGGACCAGGAGATCGATTTCGACTCACTGACCAACCCAGAGGCGGTGGCGGAACAGCTTCGACCGGGTGACGACACTCGGTATCTCTTTTTCACCGGGAAAGGCGGTGTCGGGAAGAGTACGATCGCCGCAACCTCGGCGACGAAACTCGCCGAGAGCGGTTACGAGACACTCGTGGTCACGACCGACCCGGCGGCTCACCTCGAAGATATCTTCGGCGAACCGGTCGGACACGAACCGAAGTCGGTTAGCCAGGCGAATTTGGACGCCGCCCGGATCGATCAGGAGAAAGCCCTCGAAGAGTACCGCGAACAGGTCCTGAACCACGTTCAGGAGATGTATGCGGAGAAAGACGACACTCAGATCGATGTCGAGGCGGCAATCGCAAATGTCGAGGAAGAGCTCGAATCACCGTGTGCCGAAGAGATGGCCGCGCTCGAAAAATTCGTCAGCTACTTCGAGGAAGACGGCTACGACGTCGTCGTCTTCGATACCGCACCGACCGGCCACACGCTGCGCCTGCTCGAACTGCCGTCGGACTGGAAAGGGTTCATGGATCTCGGGTCGCTGACCAAAGGTGCTGCGCCCGCCAAGGGCGACCAGTACGACACGGTCATCGAGACGATGCAAGACCCCGAGAAGAGTTCCTTTGCCTTCGTTATGTACCCCGAGTACACGCCGATGATGGAGGCGTATCGCGCCGCAGAAGATCTCAACGATCAGGTTGGCATCGAGACCTCCTTCGTCGTCGCGAACTACCTCCTGCCCGAAGAGTACGGGGACAACGCCTTCTTCGCGAACCGTCGTGCCCAGCAACAGCAGTACCTCGGTGAGATCAAAGATCGGTTCGACGTGCCGATGATGCTCGCACCGCTTCGCCAGGATGAACCGGTCGGACTGGCCGAACTGCAGGCGTTCGGGGAGGAGATTACCGGTCTCTCCGACGGGCTAGACGAACAAAAGAAACCGGTGACCAACTCATGAGCAAACAACAATCCACGGAAGAAGCAATCGACGAGAAGCTGCAAGCCTTCCTCGACACGCTCGAAGAGTCCGAGACCTACCAGCGGTTCGTCGAGGCGAACGAACGGCTCGAAAACGACGAGGAGGCGATGGCCTTACTCCAGCAGTTCCAGCAGAAACAACAGCAGCTGCAACGGAGCTTCGACCAGTCGATCATGCAAGAACTCCAGGAGATCAAAGCCGAGATGTCCGAAAACGAGACCATTCAAAAACATCAGGCTGCACAACAGGCCCTTGTTGAGTTGCTACAGGAGACAGACGACGCCATCAGCGAGCAGATCGGACGACAGTTCGCCCAGTCAACGGGAGGTGGGTGCTGTTGAGCGCTTCTGATCAGGACGTAATCGAGGCCGCCGACGCTCTCGGTGAGGAACTCGCAGTAGCACAGGAGGAGACGACAGCCTTCGAGTTCAACTCGATCCTAATGCAGTGTAACGAGGCGATCAGTCAGCGGACAGGAGTCGAGTACGGGAGCGCCTGCGGTGCCGGCGGGAGCTGCTAGAAGCGCCGATTTCACTCGCACTCTCGTAAGCACACAACTCGCTTGCGGGCTCGTATGTGGCTGGTCTGGTCCCAGCCCTACTCAGTACTCACAGATGACTCCCTCAACACCCCATACACTCGACAGCAGCCGTCGCGAGCGCCTCGCAGAGACGACGCTGCAGTTACTCTCGTTCGACACGCAGAACCCGCCGGGCAAAACGACCGCCCTGTTCGAGTCCCTCGCAACGACCATCGAGGATCTCGGGCTCGCTGTCGAGTGGATAACGGACCACGAGCGAAAGCCAAACCTCGTCGTGACGATTCCCGGCGAGTGCGAGTGGACACTCCTGTACGAGGGGCACGTCGATACAGTGCCGTACGACGCCGAGCAGTGGTCGTTCGATCCGCTCGGTGAACGAGTCGAGGACCGTATCTACGGGCGTGGCGCGACCGACATGAAAGGTGCACTCGCGGCGATGCTCGAAACGATGCGCGAGTACGCGACGCGCGAGAAGCAGCCGCCGGTCACGCTCCAGTTTGCGTTCGTCAGCGACGAGGAGACAGGCGGCACGGCCGGGATCGATGCCGTCCTCGACACGGATGCGATCACGGCCGACGCTGCGGTCGTCGGCGAGACGACAGCGACAGACGATCAGTACGCTATCGCTGTCGCCGACAAAGGGCGGATCTGGCTGACACTCAAAGCGACCGGCGAAGCCGCACACGGCTCACGACCGATGTGTGGGAAAAACGCCGTCGACGAACTCTACGAACTCGTCTCGGGCTGTCGCGAATCCATCACCGACCGTCAGCTTACTTACCCCGACGCGGTGTCACAGATCGTCGACGAGACTGTCGCCTACTACGAGAGACATCCCCGACGCGAGGGGCTGGCATCGCGGGCAGTGTTCGAGTATCCCACAGTCAATCTCGGCCGCCTGGATGGCGGCTCGACAGTGAATAGCGTACCGGGCTCTGCGAAGGCGGAACTCGACGTGCGCGTGACGCCCGGTGCATCGACAGAAGCAGTCTACGACCAGTTTGAGGGATGTATTCAGGCCCGAGATGATATTGCCATCACTGACGTCTCGATGAAGGATGGAACGTTTGTCGACCCGTCGAATCCGTTCGTCGAGACAGTTACTCAGACCGGTGAACGGCTCGCCGGAACGCAGGTATTTAGACAGTGTGCGACCGGTGGCGGCGATGCGAAAAAACTCCGGAACGCTGGGATTCCCACTGTCGAATGTGCAGTCGGGACCGATACTGTCCACAGAGTCGACGAGTACATCTCGATCGACGATATCGAGCGCACGACCGAGTGGTACAGCCGGCTGCCCTGGACCCTGATAAGACACGCAGCCAGTGTTCAGTGAGTCTCTGTTACCTGCTCAAAGGTTTTCTTGTATGGTAATCTGAGATCGACGTATCATAGCGAACCCGCCCGAACCGGCAGCATCAGTACTCACCGAACGCGTTTTTGACAAGCTTCGTTTCGGCAGCTCTGAGTCGCTGGGAGATTGCAGATTTAGAGATATCCATTTTCTCGGCCAACTCGGCAAGGTCAGTGTTCCGTGGCTGTTCGTAGTACCCATTTTCTAGCGCAATTTCAACTGCCTGCCGTTGCCTGTCGGTCACTTTGTCAAGATTGACAGTCACCTGTCTCGGATCCGCTGCAAGCTTCCGCCCGATAACTTTGATCTGGAACGGTACTTTCTCCTCGTTGAGTGTCTCCACCATCTGCACGAAGGTGTCATGATCTCCCACGTTGAACACAACTCGAAGTGACTCCTTCTGGTTGGTTCCGTCGGTACCAGTCATCACTACCCTCCTGTCGTTCGTTCACATATCGTCCGCTTCGGCTGATCTATCACGGTCGACCAAAACCTTTCCAGCATAATTGGATGTATCATGAATGATATAATGGGACTGTCTCTGTATTTTACATCCTATTAATTTGAGAACAGTACGGTGTGCTCGGTAGTCAGACTGTGGAGACGGCGAGGGTTCGGTGCAAACGAGCAGACAGAGAGATACTCCGCAGAAACGGCATGAGTCGATCTGCGGGCGAAATTTTGGCAGTCAAGCAATTTCTTCTGAAGTAGTTATTCAATTCCTACTAGTGGCACACCCGTTCCTTCTTGCGTTTTTGAGATTACAAATGAGGGTATTATAAAATAGACTGTATATACGGGGCTAAATATCGTATGGATGTGTTCAGTACAGATACATGTGAACAAAGATGGGATACCCTCTCGAAAAAACCGATCTGGCCTGTGGTAATCAAGCCAGGAGACAAAACCCGGTAGGAAGTGATCGCCGATGAGCGAAGAGACCGCAAGCGGAGGCAGGCTGCAGCAGTTCGGTCAGAAGACGAGTCTGTATTACGTCTGGATCGGAGCGGTCGGTCTCGGACTCCTCGTCGGGCTGTACAGCATCATCCGAATACTGACAGAAGGGACTGTTGTCCTCGGCCTCACCGATCAGGTACCGTGGGGAATCCTGATCTCCACGTACGTGTTCTTTGCACTGTTGAGTACGGGTATCTGTATCGGCATTACCTCGCTGTCGAGCGTCTTCGGCAGAGAAAAGTACGACCCACTGGTCAAGCGAGGAATCTTTCTGTCGCTTATCACGCTGGCTGCCGGTGGTCTGGTCATTATGGCCGGTCTCGGCCGACCGTTCCGTGCGATTCCAGCGATGTTGCTGTCGCCGAACCCATCCGCCCCGATGTGGTGGATGATCGTGCTGTACTCGATTTACGCCGCCGCGTTGGTCGTGGAGTTCCTGCTGATCGACCGGGTCGAGAACCCACCGAAGAAGCTCTCGCTTGGCGTGGCAACGGTTGCGCTGATCGCGCCGATTCTCGCGGGAGCGATGCTGGGTGCCATCTTCGGAACAGCCGAAGCCCGGCCATACTACGGTGGCATCTTCGCTCCCGTCTTCCTGCTTGTGACGGCGGTGCTTTCCGGGGTCGCCCTGGTCGCTGCGGTCACCGCAGTGGAGCGAAAACTGTCGGCAACAACCAGAGATGTCGTCAGCAAAGAGCTACTCACTGAAACGCTCGGGAAATACCTCGGCGTGATGGCCGCCGCCGTGTTGCTGTTGACCGGTCTGCGACACATCTACGGGCTGGTCGCGACCAACGACGCACTCGCGCTGGCACACGAAGAGATGCTGCTTAGTAGCACTGGCGTGTTGTCTGTCGGCGTTGGTGTTGTGCTGGGACTGCTGGTCCCGATGGCACTGATGGCACACCCGAAAACCAGAACGGTCCCGGGTGTCTTTGCAGCCTCGGCACTCGTGCTCGTCGGCATGTTCGTCAGCCGGTTCGAGTTCGTTGTCGGTGGACAGGTCGCCGCACTCACGGCCGATAATTTCCACGAGTTCCCGGTTGCGAGCTACACTCCGTCGGCGATCGAGCTCGGCATCGTCGTCGCCGGCGTGGCGCTGTTTGCGCTGCTTTACACGGTGGGTCGAGAGCTGCTCGATCTCGACGAACTGCCACACCATGAGGATCACAGTATGAAACACGCTGATGCGGTAACCGATGGAGGACAGGACGATGAGTAGCGAATCGCTCGATGCACAGATGGCCGCCGAACTCGAAGAGAGCGATCTCGACGAGGACGGTGTCGACCTGAGCATGGTCATCGATCTCCAGCGGTGTACGGGCTGTGCGGCCTGCAACATGGGTTGTGCAGCCGAGAACAACCTTCAGGAGGGGATGGCCTACTCAAGTCGAATCATCAAAACCGAGGGCGAGTTCCCCAACGTGAGCTACGAGTACAAACCCACGCTGTGCAACCAGTGTGAGGATGCTCCATGTGCAGAGGGCTGTCCAACCAAGGCCCTCTACAAGGGGAAAGGCAACATCACGATGCACGACCACGAGAAGTGCATCGGCTGCAAAGCCTGTATGATCAACTGCCCGTACGACGAGATCTACCTGAACAAAGAGGACCCACACCCGTCGTGGGAGGTAGAGGAGACAGCAGTCGAAGACGCCACGGCTTCGCCAAAGGAGGTCAAAGAACGCGCAGGCGTCGACAGAGACGACGCGCCAGCATACTACAACCCGAACCGGGAGGTCAGCGACACCGAACACCCAACCCGGTACAAAGGAGTTGTCGAGAAATGCAACTTCTGTGTCCACCGGCTCGAAGAGGGTGAACTCCCACGGTGTGTCGAAGAATGCCCCTGTGAAGCCCGGATCTTCGGTGACCTGAACGATCCCGACAGCAAGGTCAACGAAATCCTCGGTCAGTACGACGAGGATGTCCTCAAAGAGGACGAGGGAACCGAGCCGAAAGTAAAGTACGTCAGAGACTACAACGGCGGCAGCTACGAAGCTGGCGTCGGCGAACCAGGATTGGGTGAGAACCAATGAGTCAAAAAGAGACACAATCGGACGACGGCGGATTCAGCTCAGGAGTTGGACGACGAGACTTCATGAAAGCGGGTGCGGTCGGGACGATCGCCGCTAGCCTGGGCATCAGTTTGAACAGCCTCGTCTCGCGGGCGGACGGCTCCCGCGACGCATTAGTCGACCACACCGGGAGCTACCGGCCGAGTACCTGTGCGGGCTGTACGTCCTGGTGTTCGGCTCAAGTCCTCGTCGACGATCAGACGAACCGCGTGATTCGAACACGTGGCCACGAAGATTCTGAGATTCACGGCACACACGACTGTCCGCGACAGGACCTCGGCATCCAGCAGCTGTACGATCCGGACCGGGTGACCCAGCCGATGAAACGAACCAACCCCGAGAAAGGGAAGGGTGTCGATCCCGAGTTCGAACCCATCTCCTGGGAGGAAGCGATCGGCATGCTCGCAGACGAGATCATGGAGCTCCGTGAGAACGAAGAAACGGAGAAGTTCATGGTCACCCGTGGTCGCTACACCTACCTGCGACCGATTCTGTACAGCTACCTGCCACAGATCATCGGCTCGCCGAACAACATCTCACACAGCGCGATCTGTGCGGAGGCCGAAAAGTTCGGACCGATGTACACCGAAGGAGAGTGGGCCTACCGACAGTACGATGTCCAGCAGACCAACTACGTCATCGCGTGGGGTGCCGACCCAATCTCGGCAAATCGGCAGGTGTCACACTACTCGAACGAGTTCGGCGACCTGCTCGATCGTGCGACCGTTGCGGTTGTCGAGCCACGGCTTTCCTCGACCGCAACGAAATCGGACGAGTGGTTGCCTGTCGAACCCGGCCACGACGGTGCGCTCGCCTCGGCGATGGCCCACGTCATCCTCCGGGATGGCCTCTGGAACCGGGAGTTCGTTGGCGAGTTCGACGACGACGAAAACCGGTTCGTCCCCGGCCAGCAGGTCGACCCGGCAACCTTCACCGAGTCGGACAACAGTCAGGGCGTGATTAGATGGTGGAACGAAGAGCTCTTCGACAAAGATCCCGAGTGGGCCGCAGAAGAAGCTGGTGTTCCGGCAGAACAGATCGAGCGTGTGGCCACCGGCTTCGCCGAAGCCGGTCCGCGAGCGATCTCGTGGCTCGGCGGCGGTCCGTGTATGCAGGTTCGTGGCAGCTACACCGCGATGGCGATCCACGCCCTCAACGGATTGGTCGGCTCGGTTGGCAACCGCGGCGGTACGCTGTACGCACCCGGCACTGGCGTCGAAGATCTACCCGCGCCGGACGAGTACATCGACGAGATTGCGGAAACGGGACTCGACAACGAGAAAATCGACCAGCGCGGACGGCTTGAGTTCCCGGCACTCAAAGACGGTGAGTCGGGCGGCGGCGTCGTCACCAACAATGCGGCAGACGGGATTATCGACGAAGATCCTAACGAGATCAAAGTCTTGATCTCCTACTGGAACAACTTCGCGTTCTCGAATCCGGAAAGCCAGCGCTGGGAGGAGGCACTGGCGAAGATCCCGTTCCATGCGACCATCGAGACCCACGCCAGCGAGACGGCGTGGTTTGCCGACCTCATCCTGCCTGCGACTCACCACCAGTTCGAACGGTGGGGGCAGCTCCGTAGCGACGGCGCGGCCCAGCGGACGATCAACCTCCACACGCCCGTGATGGCTGACGATCCGGAAGACCCACAGGATGTGCTCGAAAACGGTCGACTCTGGGACTGCAAGACGGACGAAACGGAGATTCCGTACCTGCTTGCCGAAGCCCTCGCCGACAGAGGCTTCGACAACATGTTAGAGTTTTTCGAAAACGAGTATCCGGACCCAGAGTCCGGAGAACGTCTCCGGGAGGAAATTCCGGGCGACGACTTCGAGAGCCGCGAGCTTCGTGCTCAGGCGTTCTCGCGGAACGCGATCAAACTCCGAACGCAGCCGATCTGGGACCGGGAGTACCGTGAACAAGAGTTCGACTGGCCTGGCGGTGAGGAGTTCGACGACTGGGTCGAGTTCCGTGAGCGAGGAATCTGGCACACAGACGAGTGGGAGTACCGCCACCGCTGGCCGACCGAGGGCGGTGAGTTTGCCACCGACACCGGCCGCTTCGAGTTCGACGGCCAGACGCTCCAGAACGCCCTGCAGGGCCATGCCGACCGTCACGATGTCGATATCGACACCGTGCTGGAGGTCTGCAACTATCAGGGACGGATGAACGATCCCGAGGCACCCGATGCGTTCGTCCCACACTACGAAGAGCCCTACGACATGGGCGACAGCGAAGAGTACCCACTCAAATTCGTCGACTCCAAAGACCGACTCGCCCGGGAAGGTCGGTCGGCGAACACATGGTGGTCTCTCGAATACAAGGATGTCAACCCAGGCGACATCCCATACACCGATGTGGCGAAGCTCAACCCGCGCGATGCCCGTGAACTCGGGATCGAAGACGGTGACGAGATTGTCATCAGTTCGCCTGCAGGCGAGATGGAAACGACAGCCAAACTCTGGGAAGGTGTCCGTCCGGGAACGGTCGCAAAAACGTGGGGTCAGGGCCACTGGGCCTACGGCCAGCGTGCATCAGAAGAGATGGGAGAAAAAGCAAAGGGTGGCCACAACAATCGCGTCATCGGTGCCGAGTACGACCGACTCAGCGGGAGCTCGGTCTTCTACGGCGACGTACAGGTGAACATCGAAAAAAAGTAGCCCCCGACAATCAGTAGCGACGTGATAGCCACATCCGACTGCGGCTGCCGGACGGCAACCCCCAGTCGGATCGAATTTCTCACAAAACAACCAATGTCACTCACAACCCCAAAACCGATGGACGATTCCCCCAGCTTCGAGCGAACACTCAACGCCGAACAGCGACGCGCAACGACCTACAGACTGCTGTCCGTGTTGTACCGTCAGCCAAACAATCAGCCCGAACGGCCGCTCGACGGCACAGACCCGGTTGAGATCGATGTTGAGAGGTTCCGGGATGCCATGCCAGAGCCGAAGCAACGTCGGCTGGATCACGCGCAGCTGTTTGTCGGCCCGTTCGATCTGACAGCCCCGCCCTACGAGTCGGTGTACGTCGACGAGGAAACTCGTGTGATGACCGATACCACTGCCGCAGTGCAAGCGAAATATCACGAAGCCGGCGTCGACATCGACATCGACGAGCCCGCCGACCACATCGCCCCCCAACTCGAGTTTGTCTCGTTGCTCGTCACAACCGAATGCGAGGCACTCGCTGCCGGAGAGTTCGAGGCGGTCGAACACTATCTCGATCGGCAGTACGAGTTTCTCACCACCCATCTTGGCCGGTGGCTGTCTGAGCTCGCCGAGAATATGCGCGAGCATGCCGATACAGCGTTCTATCGACTGCTGGCCGACGAAACAGAAACATTCGTCGAGGCCGACGGACACCGACTGGCACAGCGACTGGAGGCAATCGAAACAACTGAAGATGTACTATCCGTGCTCGAACAGGGTGACAACCAATGACAGTCGACGAAGCCCAGATCCGCGAACGACTCCGGGAGGTAGCGGATCCAGTGTTGGGCGAGGATATCGTCTCGCTGGGACTGATCGACGACGTGTTGATCGACGATGGCACAGCCAAAATCGCTGTGGCGTTTAACGCACCGTACTCGACCGATGAAAAAGCCATGGCAGACCGTATTCGCGAGGAGATTCGCGAACTCGGGGTTGATCCTGACGTGCGTATCAGTCTCTCGTGGGAGGACCCGGACAGCCCGCTGCCAGATGTGCGGAACATCATCCCGATTGCCTCCGGAAAAGGCGGGGTTGGCAAGACAACGGTGGCAACGAATCTCGCGACCGCACTCGCCGAAACCGGCGCTCGTGTCGGGCTGTTGGATGCGGATATCTACGGACCGAACGTCCCCGGGATGATGGGTATCGAAGCCCAACCCGGCGTCAGCGAGGACAACCGCATCATCCCGCCGGAGGCCGACGGTATCAAACTGATGAGCATGTCGTTTATCGCCGACGACGACACCGATCCCGCGATGTTGCGGGGGCCAATGGTGGATAAACTACTCTCGGAGCTCATCGAGGAGACCAAATGGGGCGAACTCGATTACCTGCTGGTCGATCTGCCACCAGGAACCGGCGATGAACAGCTCACGCTGCTGCAGAGTGTCCCCGTGACTGGGGCAGTGGTTGTGACGACACCCGAGGATATCGCGCTATCAGACGTTCGCAAGGGGATTCGGATGTTCCACGACCGGGGGACACCAGTGCTGGGCGTTGTCGAGAACATGAGTTCGTTTAAATGTCCGAAATCGGGTGATGT